>Ga0233431_1000784_pt1 | contig 63811 bp, 59 predicted proteins | sample SI_118_April2016_FD_179867 | JGI IMG/M metagenome (GOLD analysis project Ga0233431, IMG submission 179867) | Seawater microbial communities from Saanich Inlet, British Columbia, Canada - SI_118_April2016_200_MG | ecosystem: Environmental > Aquatic > Marine > Inlet | place: Canada: British...
TCGGGGAAGATGAATTAAGTAAGAACAAGATTCTTCTTAGAGATATGAAAACAGGAGATCAAAAATTGTTAACTGTTGAACAAGTAATAAAGAAGTTAAAGAATTGATAATATTTTACAATGGATAGTCCACAAAGATTAAAATTAATTGGTTATGTAGTCCTTGCAGTTTTAATTGCTAATTTGTTCCTTTATGCATTCCAATTGGTTAATTGGATTTTCTTCTGGGGAGTTATTATTTTGGGAGCATTATTTGTTTACAAAGTCCTGCCTAAGTTAAAGAAAATTAACTAATCTAACCTAGTAAACACGATTGGTTTTTCTAAAACAATTATAGAATGTTCTGCTTGACTTACTATCCCTCTAGCCTGATCAATTAATGGGGGGTGGTCTTGCACACAACCAGCTTTCATTAACATACGTAAGGCAAAGTTTGTTTTTGGAGTGCCAAACTTTCTTTCAAGCCATCTTTTAGCAAATGGTAATCCTTTGTAAGTTTTAATTTCTTGCAATACTTTACGAGTTATTGGATCTCTAACTCCGGAATCATTAACTAAAGTAAATACTGTTGCAGGTGAACTTTCTTGAACAATTCCTGCTCCTGTAGAAGCGAAAGGTTCAATTGCAATCACCTCTCCTTCTTTCAGGACATTTTCATTTTGATTATCATAATTTGGGATTGAAGGTTTTGTGTGGATACTATATTCTCCTAATCCATGTCCTGATAAGTTTTTAACAGGAGAAAACCCATAAGAAGTAATAGTTTCCTGGATTACCTTACCTATTTCTCCCAGCATAACTCCCGGTCTAACAATCTTCAATGCATTATTTAATGCCTCTCTACTTGCCTTAACCAAATCTTCATATTTTCCAGTTAAGTCTACAGTTAAGGCGTTATCTGCGATGTAACCATCTATATGTACTCCCACATCTAATTTAATTACATGTTCTTCTGATAGTATGGTTGAGTCATTTAAGTCAGAACAAGAATGGGCAGCAGCTTCATTTAATGAAATCTGTGCAGGAAAAGCAATCTGTCCTCCATCTGCTAAAATCTTTTCTTCAACTTTGTCAAGAACATCAATTACTTTAGTTCCTATCTGAATTAGTGATTTTCCGTATTGTAATGCTTCAGCAGCAATCTTGCCTGCTTTAACATGTTTATCAATTGTTTCTTGATTCATAATCAGTAAGAAAAAGGCTTATTAATTTAAAGTTATGGGAAAAGTTCTTTTAATTTGTCCAATGTTTCTTTTGGGTTTTTAACACTAATACAATCAACTACATTTGAGGCAGGTAAATCATTTCCTCCAGGATATAGCTTGTCTCCAAAGAAAATAACGGATTCTGGATTAATATTGTGGTGTTTTAAGAATTTTCTGATACCCCATTCTTTATCAAGTCCTTTTTTTGTAATATCTACAGAAGTAGTTCCTCCAATTTTAATATCATATTTGTTTCCCAAATCTTTTTCTAGAAACTCAACCCATCCTTGTCTAATTCTCCCCTCTGGGTCATAAGTTGCTTTTAGTTCTTTTGGGGCATGGCGGCCAATTGCAGATAATGTTATCTGTGATTCTCTGTCTTGAACTTGATCTTCTTTACTAGTCATAGATTGTATGTTAAAATTAGTGATGAGTTTATCAAATGCTTTTATGATTTCTTTCTTTTCTTCTATAGAAAGGGAATGGTTGTAAATTTTTTCTTCCTCTTTATTATTCATCAAAGCGTAATTAGTTCCTGTAGTGGCTAGGATGTGATGTTTATTATTCAATTTAGAAGAAATCATTCTTTGTAAGCTTTTCAATCCTGTTCCACTAATAAATGCAAATTCGTAACCTCTAGTGACAAGATTTGAAATCACTTCTGCCATCTCATCAGAGACTAGTTGACAACTTTCACAAATTGTTTCATCTACATCTGCAATAATTATTTTTTTGTTCCTAATTAAATTAGGAGAGGGGTTTGAAATTATCATTTGCATTATTATATTTTTCTAGTGTGTCTGTTGGATACCATTGTCCAATATGGTGGTATGCAGAAATTTCTCCTAATGGGGCAAGATTTTCAAAACAATCTTTTTCTAAAGAAGACTTTCCTTCTGGTAACATTTTTAAGCAATCTGGTTCAATAATGAATGCACCAGCATTAATTAAGTTTGAAGGCGCATCTTCTCTTTTTGGTTTTTCTACAAAACTGATTATTTTTTCTTCTTCCAATTTTGCAACACCAAAGTTTTCAACATCTTCTCTCTCCGTTAGAACCATAGCAACTTGTGGTGCATTTCTTAAAAATGATTTGTGTAGGGCAGTATAATCAATATCTTTTAGTTCATCTCCCCATGTCAATATGAATGGTTGAGTTAACTCCTGAGCGGCCATCTTTACCGCTCCTCCAGTTCCTAACGGACTATCTTCAATAATATAAGAAATATTGAGTCCAAAATTTGAACCATCACCAAAATATTCTTTTATTTGATCTGCTCGATATCCAATAGAAAGTATGATGTTCTTAACTCCATGTTTTCTTAATTGTTCAATAGTATGTTGAACAATAGGTTTGCCCTTTAATGGCAATAACGGTTTTGGAATTGTATCAGTAAGTGGCTTTAGTCTTGTTCCTAATCCGCCGGCCAGAATAATTGCTGTTTCTATCATCCTAATTAACAGCATTAAATTCTCATTTAAATGTGTTATGAAAAGTGGAACTAGAATTAACCAAAACCTTTATAAACCACATTCAATCTGAGCCTAATGGACGGCCATAGGGGCGTGGTTCACCTGTTCCCATTTCGAACACAGAAGTTAAACGTGTCTCCGTATCGGAGTGTACTGCATTACGCGGGAAATCCAGTAAGCTGTCCATCTCTTTTTTTAATATTTTAATTTTAATTCTTGTTTAAATCTGTTTATCTTTAATACTACAATTCCACAATACTTTTAAAGCAAGTTCTTTTAATTTAACGTTATGAAGGCGATTATTTTAGCGGCGGGCTACGCTACCAGATTACACCCTTTAACTTTAAATCAGCCTAAGCCATTATTGAAAGTTGGAGATCGGTCAATAATTGAACATATTCTTAAGAAAATTGAAAAAATTGAAACTATTGGGCAAGTGTTTATTGTTACAAACGAAAAGTTCTATCCTCATTTCTTAGAATGGAGAGAAGGATTTAACAGCCATTTAGATGTTGAAATTGTTAATGATCGTACTACTTGTAATGAAGATCGTTTAGGAGCGATTGGGGACATTAATTTTGTTATTAAAACTCAAAACATTCAAAGCGATCTATTAATAGTCGGTGGAGATAATCTTTTTGAGGAAGAACTAACTGGTTTTGTTAGTTTTTTTAAAGAAAAGGGAAGTTCAATTTTACTTAACGATGTTAATTGTACTGAGTTGGCTAAGCTTTATGGCATTGTCTCATTAAATGATACTCATCAAGTTATAAACTTCATTGAAAAACCAGAAGAACCAGAATCTACTTTGGCATCAACCTTAATTTATGCTTTAAAAAAAGAACATCTTCCTACAATACATGAAACTATTGAATTGGGTAAGGCAGATAGAGCAGGAGATTTTATAGCTCATTTATCCAAAAAAAGCCAAGTTTTTGGTAAAAGTTTAAATGGTAGATGGTTTGACATTGGTAGTATTGATCAATTAAAAGAAGCAGAGGAGTTTATGTATAAAAATGGATAATATTATATTAAGAATTGGTGGAATGGCTGGAACTGGATTAGTAACAGCTACTGACATTATTGCTAAAGTTGCCTTGAAATCAGGTTATCAAATTTTTTCTAGTAAAGATTATGCTTCTCAAATTAAGGGAGGCCATAATTATCATACTATTCGTATTTCTAAGGAAAATGTTGATGCAGATTCAAATGAACTTGACATTCTAATTGCTTTTGACCAACTTACTTTAGATAAACATATTAGTAGTGTTAAAGAAAAAGGTGTTGTTTTAATTAATGAAAACATCAAATTTGAAGAAACAAATGAAATTAATTTTATTAAAATAAACATTCTCGAAATTGAAAATAAATTAAACCAAAAGAATCTTCATAATGCAGTATTTTCAGGGGTAACAGCAAAGATTTTAGGATTTCAATGGAACACTTGTGAATCAGTTATTAATGATCGTTTTAGCCAGAAAACAGAATTATTAAAATTATTTAAAGAAGCTTCTTTACTTGGTTATAATCAATCAAAGGTTTTTCATGATTCTTCTTCTCAGAATATTAATAAAAATTTAAGTTTAATTAGTGGTAATGATGCTGTCTCTCTTGGAGCATTGAAAGCAGGACTGACTTTTCATGTTCAATATCCTATGACTCCCGTCACAGGAATTTTACATTTTTTAGAAAAGGAATCAACAACTAACAAAAAGCTTACAGTAATTCAACCAGAAGATGAAATTGCAGCAATTAACATGGCTCTAGGAGCATCTTATTCTGGAGCAAGAGCAATGACTGCTACATCTGGTGGGGGATTTGCATTAATGGTTGAATCTGTGGGATTAGCTGGAATGGCAGAAGTACCTTTGGTAATTATTGAAGGCCAAAGACCTGGACCATCTACTGGATTACCTACAAAAACAGAGCAAGGTGATTTGAAGTTTATTGTAAATGCTGGCACTGGAGACTTCCCATTAACAGTAATTGCTCCAAGTACAATTGAAGAATGTTATACTGAAACAAAAAGAGCATTTTATTTTGCAGAGAAATATCAACTTCCAGTAATAGTTTTAGTGGATAAACATTTAACTGAGAGTTTTAAGTCTGCTGATTTAAGTACAGAAGAAAAAGAGTTTACTTTTGATTATAATAAAAGAATAAATGTCATTACTAAAGTAAAGGACAATCAGTTAAACGAAGTTGGGTTGTTTAAACGTTACGATTCTAAAGAAACCGGTAGAACTTTGCCGGGAACAAAAGATGGAGTTTATACTTGTGCTGGAGATGAACACAATGCTGTAGGACAAATTATTGAAGATCCAGAGATTCGTATAGAAATGGTTCATAGAAGACTTGAAAAAACAAAGTTAATTGAAAAAGAACTTCCGTTGCCAGAATTAATTGGTCCTAAAGATGCAGATTTAACGATTGTTTCTTGGGGTAGTAATTTTGGAGTAATTAGTGAAGCAATTAATATATTAAACAAAGAAGAAAAGAAAGTTAACTTTCTAAACATCAAGTATATGCTACCCTTCCAAAAAGAGGCAATCAAAACCATATTGTCAAAAGCAAAGAAATTGTTATTGATTGAAAATAACATTGTTGGTCAGCTTGGACAGTTAATTGCAGAAAATACAGGCAGTGTAATTGAAAACAAGTTTTTAAAGTACAACGGTCAAACGTTTAATGTTAATGAAATTGTTCAAGAAGCTAAAAGGTGGTTGGGTTAAATGGTGGAACTAAAAGATTTTAATAGGCCAGAATCACCTAACTGGTGTCCTGGATGTGGCAATTTTGGAATTATTGCTGCAGTAAAGAAAACACTTACAGAACTTAACTTTACGCCAGAAAACACTGTTTTAGTTTCTGGAGTTGGTTGTTTTGCTAAATTGCCTTATTGGATTAAAGTAAATGGTTTTGTTGGATTGCATGGAAGATCCCTTCCTGTAGCCCAGGGAGCAAAGTTAGCTAATCCTAACTTAAACGTAATCGCTTTTGGTGGTGATGGCGACGGTTATGGTGAAGGCGGAAATCACTTTCTTCATGCTTGCAGAAGGAACATTAACATTACTTATATTGTTCATAACAATGGTGTTTTTGGTTTAACTACGGGGCAATATTCTCCAACAGCAGAACTGGGAAGAAAAAGTAAATCTTCTTTGGTGGGATCAACTGAAACCCCAGTTAATCCTCTTGCTTTGGCAATAGCTTCTGGGGCAACGTTCGTGGCCAGAGCTTATGCTGGAAATCTTAAAGAAACTGTAGAAATTATGAAGAAAGCAATACAACATAAAGGATTTGCATTTGTTGATGTAATTCAGCCTTGTCCTTCTTATATGCCTCAACATGATCTCAAATACTTTCAAGAACAGATTGTTTATGTTAAAGATGATTCAGAAAGGTCAAATAAATTAAAGGCAATGGAAATTGCATTTAAAGATGATAAAATCTATTGTGGAATTATTTATTCTGGTGATAAAGAATGAACATAACCATTGTTGGCACAGGTTACGTTGGACTCGTAACGGGAGCATTATTTGCAGATCGAGGTAATTGTGTTACTTGCGTCGATATTAATCAAGAAATTGTTGATAAATTAAATCGTGGTGAAGTGCATATTTATGAATCTGGATTGAAGGATGTTGTTGCAATAAATGTTCAGAATAATAACCTTTCATTTACAACTAATCTTAATGATGCCGTAAATAATTCAGAGATCATTTTCTTAGCAGTTGGAACTCCCTCTAATGAGGATGGTTCATTTAATTTAGAATATTTGAAAAAAGCAGCAAGTGACGTTGGTGAAGCATTAGTTAATGCATCTGGTTTCAAGGTGATTGTTTGCAAAAGCACCGTGCCCCAAGGAACTTATAACTTATTGTCAGCGATAATTGATGAAAAGGTTAAAGGAAATAACAATTTAAAATGGGCTTATGTTGCTAATCCTGAAACTTTAGCAGAAGGTAGTGCTGTAAGAGATTTTGCTAAACCAGATAGAATTATTATTGGGACGGATTCAGAATTAGCTTATAATTTAATGAAAGAGCTATATTATCCATTTATAATTAAAAGAGATAGGATTATTCGTGGTTCTCCTGCAGATGCCGAGTTAGCCAAGCTCTTCTCAAATACTGCTCTTGCTGCCAGAATTGCCATGGTCAATGAGTTTGCTAGAATTGCTGATGTAACTGAAGGAGCAGACATGGATCACATTAGAAGGATGGTTTGTAGTGATGCTCGTATTGGTTACAACTTTATGTTTCCTAGTCCCGGGTATGGGGGAAGTTGTTTTCCAAAAGATATACAAGGAGTAGTGAATAAGGCTAAGATTGATGGATATCATCCCCACATATTAGATAAAATTCATGATTCTAATGAGTTTCATAAAGATTATATTGGAGAAAAGGTTAAAACCGTGTTGTCAAGTGTTGCAGGAAAGAGTATCGCTATTTGGGGGGTAACATTTAAACCTAACACTGATGATATTCGTGATGCTCCTGCTCTTAAAATAATTAAACAGTTAATTTCGTCCGGTGCTAAGATTACGGCTTATGATCCAAAAGACTCTAAGGCACGAGAACTATTTAAAGATAAAGTTTGTTTTGTTAAGGATAAGTATGAAGCCGTAGCTGGGTCAGATGCTTTAATACTTTTAACTGAATGGAAAGAGTTTGATGCACCCAACTTTGCTAAATTGAAAGATTTGATGCGTGGCAATCATTTGTTTGATTTTAGAAATCGATGGTTACCAGAAGCTGCTAATAGGAATGGTTTTAATTATTATGGAGTTGGTAGGAATTATAATCAATTTAGGGGATGATTAAAAAATGAAAAATAAAAAGATTACAATAATTGGATTAGGTTATGTAGGATTACCTTTAGCTATACTTACAAGTTACAAGGGACTTAATGTTCAAGGTTATGATATTAATGCAGACCGTTTAATTGCAATTAAAGAAAGAAAAATAAAAATTGAAGATTCTTTTGTTAATAAACTTGGTGAAGAAGTTAAATTAAATGTTAGTAATGTCTTAGACAGTTCCGAGATTTATATTGTTTGTGTTCCTACTCCTGTGGATGAAAGAACTCAACCTAATTTATCGCCTTTAAAAGGAGCAATAAATTCAATTTGTAATGTTTTGCAAGATAATCAGTTAATCATAATTGAATCAACCATTTATCCTGGTATGTGTGAAGAAGAAATAATGCCTATATTAGATAAAACTGGAAAAAAATATTTTTTAGCCCACTGTCCTGAAAGAATAAATCCTGGAGATTTAAAATGGAATGTTAATAATATATCTAGGATTGTTGGAGGTATTAATTCAACCTCTACTGAGACGGCAGTAGAATTTTATAGGCACGTTGTTGATGCAGATGTAAAAAGTTTGTCTAATATTCGAAACGCAGAAGCTACTAAGGTTTTAGAAAACATTTTTCGAGATGTTAATACTGCTTTAGTTAATGAGATGGCACAATCATTTTATCGTATGGGGATAGATATAAAGGAAGTCATTGATGCCGCTTCAACTAAGCCCTTTGCTTATATGCCTCATTATCCTGGTGTTGGTGTTGGAGGACATTGTATTGCAGTTGATCCTTATTACATGATTGAAAAAGGCCGTGCAGCTGGATTTGATCATGAATTGCTTAAAATCGCGAGAAGAATAAATTCTAATATGCCAATATATACAGTAACTCTTTTACAGAATACTTTGAATCAATTAGGTTTGTCATTAAAAAATCGTAAGGTTGGTGTTTATGGTTTGGCTTACAAACCTAACGTAAACGATATCAGAGAAAGTCCTTCATTTGAAATTATTAAACGGTTAAGGAATTACAAAGAAGCGGAAGTAGAGGTTTATGATCCTTACGTTAAGGAACAATCTACAGTTGGTAGTTTTAAAGAACTTGTTAATCATGCAGAGGCGATTGTAGTTTGTACAGCCCACGATGAACTAAATGATATTGATTACAACTTATTTAAGGAATCAGGAATAAAAATTATTATTGATGGTCGAAATTGTTTAGATAGGGAAAAAATTGTTAACATGGGGATAACATATAGGGGAATTGGAAGAAATGAAAGCAAATATTAATCCCTTAACTAAGGAAGTTTTTCAAAACGATCAAAAAGAGAAAATAACTTTTAAACATGTTTCTCCTGCAACCATTAAGGTTAGAAATAAATATCCTTCAGACGATACTCCTATCTCCGAGAGAAGAAAAGATTTGGCAATGGAAGAGGATTATCCTTGGGAACAGAAAATTCCAAAAGAGCACGAACTTAAGATTTTGTTAATCAATCCTCCTGCTGCTATTGCTTACGGAAATTATAAAGCAGCTGCTAAAGTTGGGGCCTCACCTCAAATGCCATTAGGATTATTATATTTAGCAACGGTTTTAGACCAGGCAGGACATAAAGTTAAGGTGATTGATTGTGATATTGATAATATTGCTTTAAAAGACATATTTAAAACAATAGAGCAAGAGCAACCAGATGTAGTTGGCTTAACCGCTACCACTCCTATATTTTTAAGTGCTAAAGAAGTTATAAAACAAATTAAAATAAAGTTTCCTGAAATAATTACTTTAATGGGTGGTTATCATTTTACTGCTTTACCAATTCAAAGTATGCAGAATAGTTTAACTGATTATGGGATCTATGGTGAGGGAGAGGCAACAATAACTCATTTGATTAATTATTTAGGAAAGATTAAATCATTAAATGAGAACCCCGATTATGATTTCTTAAAAAGTATTAAAGGACTATTAGTTAGATGTAAAGATAAAATAATTGTGAATGAAAAAAGGCCTTTATTAAAAAATCTTGATAGGTTACCTTACCCTAAAAGAGAATATTTAAGGTACAAAAAATATCTTTGGAGTGTTCCAGGAGAAGGTATGGTGCCAGTTACTTCAATAACTACACAACGGGGATGTCCATTCCAATGTATTTTTTGTGGAGCACAAACTATGTTTCCGGGATTAAGACTTCAAAGTATTCCTAGAATCATTGGTGAATTAAAATATGTTGTGAATGAATTGGGAATTAAACACATTCAATTTCAAGATGATACCTTAACATTAAATAGAAGAAAAGTTGAGGAAATGTTAGCAGCAATAGAGAAGGAAGAGTTAAAGTTTACATGGGAAGGTTATACCAGAGCCAACACAATTGATAAAGAATTGTTAGAAAAAATGCAAAATTCTGGGTTGAATAGGCTTAGTTTTGGCGTGGAAACTGGCAATGAAAAGATTCTGAAAGCAATAAAAAAAGGAGTTGGTTTAGAGTCTTATAAGAAAGCGTACCAATTATGTCATGAACTTGGAATTGAAACAAGATGTTCATTAATGTTTGGTCATCCTTTTGAAACAAAGGAAACCATTAAATCAACTATGAAATTTGCAAATTCCTTAAAGTGTTATCAGGCCTATATCAATATCACAACTCCTTATCCTGGAAGTGAACTTCTTGAGCTTGCCAGAAAGAAATATGGGGGAATAAATTTACTTACTGAAGATTGGACGGAATACAGAAGATATGGTAATTCAGTAATGACTATGAATGATTTAACTACTGATGATTTAATCAAATTACAAAAGTGGGGATATCGAAAATTCTATTTACGTCCCCATATTATTTGGTATAATGTCCGAAGGGCAGGTTTCAAAGCAGCAATTGTTAATGGGATTGCTTTTTTTAAAAGTGTAATTTTAAAAGAATGAAAATAACTTTGGTTGGACAAGTATCTCCTTGGAAAGGAGGAGTGGCACAGCATAGTGCACTATTATATGATGAATTAAAGAAGACACATTCAGTAGATCTGATTTCATTTAAGCGGTTGTATCCACCTTTCTTATATCCTGGCAAGAGTGATAGAGACACCGTTAGTGATAAAGCTACGGAAGTTCCCGCAGATTACAGGTTAGATATCATTAATCCGTTTACTTGGTTTTCAACATTTAATAAAATTAGAAAAAACAAATCTGATTTTTTAGTATTACAATGGGCAGTTTACCAACATGCTTTTGTTTACATACCTTTATTGTTACTAGTCAGAATCTTTTCAAAAACTAAAATCGTTGCAATTTGTCATAATGTTTTACCTCACAAAGAAAGTTTAATGGATAAGTTTGTTACTAAAATTAATTTAAGCTTGTGTCATGGGTTTTTGGTACAATCAAAGAAAGATAGATCAGATTTGTTAAAGATGTTACCAGATGCAAAATGTAGTCTTGGATTTAACCCTATTTTCACACCAATATTTAATACAAAAAAATACACAAAAATAGAAGCAAAGAGTTCTTTAGGTATCAGTTCTAGAAAAGTTATTCTTTTTTTTGGGTTAGTTCGAGAATACAAAGGGTTGATTTATTTAATTCGAGCTTTGCCAAAGATTCTTAAGAAATTTGAAGTGTCATTATTAATCGCCGGAGAATTTTGGCAAGATACTGAGAAAGAAGAAATAAAGAAATTAGGATTGGGATCTCATATTAAGATTGTTGATGAGTACATTCCTAATGAGGAAGTAGGGCTTTATTTTTCAGCAGCAGATTTGTTGGTATTGCCTTACAAAAGTGCTACACAAACGGCTGTTGCCCAAATTGGTCTGAGCTTTAATCTTCCAACAATCGTAACAAATGTTGGTGGATTACCAGAAATTATTCTTAATAACAAAACCGGTTATGTTGTTGATCCTTGTAATTCTGATGTTCTTGCTAAGCATATAATTCGATTTTATGAAGAGGATAAATCTGATGAATTTATTGAGAATATTAAGTTAGACAAAGAAAGATTTACTTGGAGCAAATATGTTAAAATAATGGAAGATTTATTTGAACATATGAAATAAAACCTTAAACATTGATCTCACATTTAAATAAATGTTAGAATAATACTGGTTTGCTAAAGGACAATAACATTTTTTATCTTTGATAAATTTTCTGATTTTATTAGCTTTTTTAGAACGCCAAATCTTCCTGAAGTTATAGTTTGCATCTCTGACATTTCCCATGCTTTTTCTGTAACCAAGTATACAACAAGGCCAAACATCACCATAAGCATTCAAATGGGCATTACTAAGACCTCCATAACAAGGAATAACTTGTTTTTTTTGTTTAAGAGTTTTAACAACTAAATCATAATACACTAACCTAAATGCCTGTGTAACACAATTTAGTTTCTTCTTTTTCTTCTTCATTTCCGTTTTAATGTTGTTAGAAAAAAATCGAATAATCTTTTTATATTCTGTTCCAGTGGGAGTAATGGGACTATTTAAAGTAAGTAATTCTGACCTCTGTTCAGCAATCTCATTAATGTAAGTATCTACATTTAGCTTGTGGACGTAATTTGATGTTTCTTTTATATCATTTAAATTAAAATTTGATATTACTGTTCCCAATCCAACATATAGGTTTTTGTAATCTTTTTGAACTTTCTTTAATCTCTCTATGGTATCTAACGTTTTAACAAAGTGTCCCGGAATGCCTCGAACAATATCTTGTTTTTTTCCTATTCCATCAAAAGAAGGTTTTATAGTAAAATGAGTATTACCATATTTTTCCAGTATTTTCATGATCTCCCTCATTTTTTCTTCAATGATTTTAGGTAGAAGACCATTTGTAGGGCTGTGAATAATTTTAGGTTTTAAATACTTACATGCTAATTCTACAATCTGAGGTAAGTCTTTACGTAGAAAAGGCTCTCCTCCACTAATATTAAAAAAATACACTGGCCCAATACTCTTAAAAACTTTTTCAATTTCCTCTATTTTAAGTTCTTTTTTCTTAAGTTCAGGATTTTTAATATAAATTTGCCAAATGTTACATGTTTTGCACCGAGATTGGCAAGAATTTGTAACTGAAAATGTTAAAGTCATGGGCATTGGTGGTTTAACGATCCCCAATCTACTTAATTTGTATCCCACAAACTTTGGGATTAATTGCAGTGAATCATTAAGAATGTCCATAGGAAGTGTCAAAAATAGGAACCTTAATAAATTTTACTAAACCCTAAACCAAAATGAATGTTCTTGTAATGGGTGCAACAGGATTTGTTGGTAATTTATTAGTTAAAGCTCTTATTAAAGAAGGTCACTCAGTGACTTGTTTTGTAAGGAAAACTAGTAATATTGTGGATTTAAAGCAATTAAAAGTTGAGTTTGCATATGGTGATATTTTGGATGTTGATTCCATTAAGAAAGCTATTATTGGCAATGAAGTAATTTATGATTTAGTTGGTGCAGGAAATATTTCAAGCTTATCTGAAGAAGCATATCTCAAATTTAAGAAAGTTAATGTTTTTGGTACTGAGAATTTGCTAAAAGCATGCCTGGGGGAGAATATTAAGAAAATAATTTACTACAGCAGTACCGCTGCTATGGGGGTTGTAACTGGAGTTATAAACGAAAAAACAAAATGTAATCCCCTTACTCCATACCAAAGAAGTAAATTTGAAAGTGAAGAATTGATTAGCTCTTATTGTAAGAAATATAATCTTCCTGTTGTTATCATCCGTCCGCCAATGGTTTATGGCCCTGGAGACGTTAGGTCTCAACTTTTTAAAGTCTATAAACTTATTAAAAGTAATTTTGTTCCTTTGATTGGTAATGGAAGAAATATCATCCCTTTAATTTATATTCACACTCTTGTAGATGCATCAGTGCGAGCAATCTTAGGAAAGAATGGGGAGACTTATATTCTAGCAGATGAAAAAGTTTCTCTTTTAAACATTATTGAAATAATGAAAAGAAATATGAGCAAAACACCAATAATATTAAAAATCCCTGCTTGGTTTGCTCGATTAATTGCATTCTGTTTTGAACTTTTATCAAAACTATTTAGAAAAACTCCATTTTTAACGAGGATGAGAGTTAATTCTATGACTTCTAGTAGAATATTTGATGTTACTAAAGCAAAGAGAGAGATTGGGTTTCGGCAATTAGTAAATCTGAATGAAGGAATGAAAGAAACAATTAAATGGTATCAATCTAAGAATTTGTAAGAAAATAAATCTGAGTCTTATATTTTATTTCTATAATTTATTTCTCAACTTCCAAGCTAAACTGAGAGTGTCTTTAAATCCTGTCCCAAAAAAGAACATTCTGGACCACCCTGCACCAAACTTTTCAATTAATTTAAACACTTTGTTTGGGGGAAGTTTTATCATATGTTTAACTAACGGTTGTAACCTCGGAAATTTTATTACTAACCAAGCTAGGCTTTGTAAATTGGTAATTTCCTTTTTGTTTTCAATTATTAATGGATTTTCTCCACTATGCATCAGATGAAGATCATCTATACTAAAGTCTTTTGGTAAAACTCCTTGTTCTTGTGCAAATTTTGAAATGTTTGTTCCTGGATATGGTTGAAATATTGTACTAAAAGGATAATCTGGTTTAAGTTTAATATTGAGTTTTATTGTTTGTATAGCATCCTTTAGAGTTTCGGTGGGCATTCCAAACATATTGTAAGTGCCAAACTTTAGTTTATATTTCTTTAACAATCTTGCAGCGTTAATAATTTTGTCATCTTTTAGGTTCTTGTTTAGGATCATATTCCTTAACTGTTCATTACCACTTTCAACGCCGAAAAATAAGCATGAACAGCCCCCTTCTTTCAAAGCTTTTATAATCTCTTCATTCAGCTCATTAGCTCTTGCTAAGCAGCTAAATGGCACCCCTATTTCTTTTTTAATGGCAGTAGTAAATTCTTTCAACCATTTTGGATATGTTGTAAATGTGTCATCTGAAATTCTAACATTTTTTAAAGAATATTTTTTCTGAACTGCTTTTATCTCTTCAACTACATGGCTTACGCTTCTTTTACGAGCATATACCTTACCTTTATACATCTCTCGCATTTTGTGGACATAACAAAATGAGCAATTATAAACACATCCTCTACCAGTCATAAATCTTCTAACAGGAAGATCTCTGAGCAATTTATATCGTTTATAATATAATTCTCTATCTAGAAAAGGTAATTCATCCAGATTTTCTACTAATTTTCCTACTGGGTTTTTGTAAACTTTATTATCTTTTTTTACCCAAAAACCATTTAATTTGGTAAAGTCTTTACCTTGATTTATGTATTCTGCTAATTCTAAAAGGGTATAATCTGCTTCTCCTCGGCAAATAATATCTACTCCTTCTTCATTAATCATTTCTGGAAAGAATGTAGGGTGGGCTCCTCCAAATACAGTTATAACTTTCAATTCTTTTTTTATTTCTCTTGCTTTTTCTATTGCTGCTTTGTGTCCACCACTCATTGTAGAAAAGGCGATTAAATCTGGATTAATTTCTTTAACTTTGTTCATAAAGTCTTTTTCTTCTTCCCACACTAGTAAGTCTGTCTCATGACCATTATTCTTTAGGATTGCTGATAGTTGCATTGGTCCCATATAATCAAAGAGCACATCCTGTAAAAATAATATCTTCGTCATTTTCTTTTATTCTTTTGTACTTTAAAGGTGAAAAACAATAATGCTGCTATGAAATATGTCAAAATTGTTCCCAATATATAAACATTTGCGGTTATTGTTCCAGTTATCCCAATATGTTCAAATAACAATACTGCGCCAGACTCCTTGATTCCCAAACCATTAATAGTAATGGGTATCAGGGCAAATATTGTAACAACAGCATCAATCAGCACCAAAAACCAAAAATGTAATATCTTAAAATTGAATGATAAAAATATTAAATATGTTGCGATAGCAGAAATAATCCATTTTATTGTTGTAATTATGAAGTTTACAAACAAAATATTTTTTCTCTTTTTAATGTATAATTGAAAAGTTTTTGAAAATCCGTTAAGTTGGATTATTTTCTTTCTTAAGATATACTTTCTAATCATTCCTCTGATTTTTTCAGATGAAATTAGGCATATAGATATAATGACAATTAGTAAAAGTATGGTCGCTGATTTTAAACCTCCATTTCTTCCAAAGAAAACAAAGACTCCAATAGTTGCTAATACTCCTAAAGAAAAGAACGTTATTAATTTGTCTATCACTAGGGTTGCTGCTCCTTCTCCAGCAGGAACTCCTTCTTTTTTAAGAAAGTATATTAATGAGAATTCTCCTAGTTTTCCTGGGGTAAGTAAACCTAAGGACCAACTGGTGACATAATATCTGAAAAGGGTTGAAAAAGACAACCTTTGCTGTAAAGAGTTGAGCAATAACCTTATGTTAAATGTTCCAATTAAGAAAATCAGTAACCAGACAAGAATCACAAGCGGAACATAAATTAGTTTTATTGATAAAAATGTTTGAAAAGCTTCTTCAAACCCTACTTTTTTAAATAGTATTAAGAGAATTATAATTCCTAATATGACTTTTATAATCCTTTCATGTTTAATTTTCATCAGGTCCTGTTAATAAGCAGATCTTATTTTTTTAAATTATACTTATTTTATTGTATCTTGCTAATTTTTTCTCATATCTGCTAGGAGACCAAAAAAGATTAATTGTAGTCCTCCTGAAAATAGAATCACTATTAAGATGAGAGAAGGGATGTGCTGATCCCAGAATCCAGAGACAAAACCTAACTGATAATTCTGAGATAATAAAATTAATCCAACAATAAAGCTAAGAAAAATAAAAAAGAGTCCAGCTTTTCCAAAAAAACTTAAAGGGCTGTAATCCCTATATATTCTTAAGATGTTGATCCATGCTTTTAAAGCATAAGAAAAACTATTTTTAAATAACCTACTTTTACGTGTTTTTTCAGTAGTGATGGGAATTTCTGCAATCCTCATTTTTGTTCTTCCTACTCTGATTAGTTGTTCTTGTGTGTATGTAAAACTATTTATCATAGGCAATTCTGCTACTTCTTTAGTAAATGCTCTAAATCCTGTAGTTGTATCTGTGATTTTTGTTTTTATTAAACTAGAGAATACTTTTGCGAACGATATATTTCCTATTCTTTTCATAATAGTGCCAGAATATTTTCCCCCTCCAAATCTACTTCCTAAAACTAAATCATTCCCTTGTCCAATTTTATCTATCAAATGAGGGAGGTATTTTGCAGGATATTGGCCATCAGCATCAGTATGAATAATAACATCAACATCCAGCTTCAAACATTCTTTCATTTCAGTTCTGAATGTTTCAGCTAAACCCATATTCCTTTTATGTGATACTACTAAAGCACCTTCTTTCTTTGCAACTTCTGCAGTTTTATCTTTAGAACCATCGTTTGTAACCAATATTTGATATTCATACTCTTTTTTGTCCATTATTTGTTTAATTTCTTTTAGAACATTTGGTAGAGTTTTCTCTTCATTATAAGCTGGAATTGCAATAATTATTTTCATAAGAAATGTGGGGAGGGCTTCATTTAAATATCTTCTGGAATTAAGAATCGTACCTTGTCCCCATATACTAATCTGTTCTGTTCCAGATGAAGCCTTCAAAATGAGAATATTTATAAAATACCTCTCCTCCTAGATTTATTATGGAAATACTCTCTATCATTTTTTTCTTTGTTTGTACTTGGGGCTTCGGCTTCACCATGACTAGCTTTATAAAGCAGTTAGATGGCTTTTGGGAAAAGAATATTATGCGTGTAAGTTTAGGCTTGGGTTGTTTTGTTGTTTTAGGAGTACTACTAAACCTATTACGTATTCCTTTGGATTGGAGAGTATTCTTAGTGTTATCATTAATATATCCTTTCTCTTTTATAATTAGACATAGAAAAGGGATTAATCTTATTGGAGCAAAAAATGGAATCCCAAAAATCAAATTTTCAAAGAATACTATTTATCTCTTAATCCTTTTAATTATTTTTATTTTTTCCGTTTCAATGTATATTGGGGGGTCATTTAAGTATTCTTATTTTGAAGACGATGATCCTTGGGTACATTCTGTTTCTGTAAAGTATGTTTCTATTGAGAAAACAGTATATGAACCAGAGGAATTTAATCTAAAGTATGTTGATCCTTACCCTCCAGGATATAATATTCTAATGGGAGTTTTACATCAAACATCTTCTTCATTAATGTGGACACTAAAATTTTTTAATGGTTTGATTATAGCATTAGGCATTGTTTTCTTTTATTTTTTCTCCATGGTTTTTATGGGTAATAAAAAACTGGCGTTGTTTTCTACTTTTGTTTTAGCAATGTTGCCTAGTTTTCTTACTCATTTTATCTGGGCCCATTCTTTAGTAATTATTCTTTTCTTTCCAGCAATGTATTGTTTAGAAAAGATTAAGCAGGACAGATTATGGATGTGTCCTTCAATGATAGCTATTGCCTCAATATTTCTAATACAACCTTCACAGGCAATAAAATTAGGCATAATGTTTGGGATATATTTTGTAGTTAGGTCTTTATATGAACGAAAATTTCTAAAAGAGATATTCTATGCCCAAATTGGTGGGTTATTAATTTCACTTTTATGGTGGGGTTCAAAGGCTAAAGGAATGATTGGAAGTAGAACAGAAAATGTTGTTAATGCTAGCTTTTTATCTAAGATCTCTTCCTTGATTAGCGCTTATTTTGTTCCTAATTCTGGTACGGCTACCAGGACCTATACTTTCAGCGATTTTTTCATTGCAAAGCCCTTTGGGGGAATTAATGTTCAAGTAGGATGGGGCATTGCAATTAGCTTACTTTTAATTTTAGCTTTAATATTAATTGCAATAAAATATAAACACTTTTTACTGCCTAAAAATTATTGGGTTGGTGTGTCTTGTATATGGTTTATCTTTACATTTTTAGGAGTTAACGCAGTTACTTTTAGCCTTCCGGTTGGATTAATCACATTCAGATTTTGGCTATTGCTTGCAATTCCTGTTGCTTTATTATCTTCTCTAGGTTTTTGGTTTTTGCTAGGGATTTTCAAGAAATCATCTTTTATGAAAATTGCTTTAATAATTGTTGTTATTGTTGCAATCTTTGCTACCGCAGGATATCAAAAGTATCACCATAATACTCTTCCAACTTGGCCACCAGGGGCTGAGTGGACATCTTCAGAAGAATTAGAGTTATATATGTGGCTTAAAACTTTGCCTGTTGAAACAAAAGTATTTTCTTATGGGGGAAAAGGCAAGTTTATTTTAGGTTTAGATAAGTTTACCTGTGCGTGGTGTTCGGAGGAAGTACAACTTAAAAAGGAAATATATACTCTGGATGCAAAAGAAACATATCAACGTTTAAAACAAAAGGATTATGAATATCTTATTTTTGAAGTTAGTGTTGTTCGTAATTTGATTAACCAGAACAAAACACAGGAAGAAGCTATAATAATAGTTAATGAGAAATTACAAGAACTCATTCAATCTAATTTGTTTACTTCAGTAAAGAACATTAATGGGGGAGGGATAATCCTTCGATTAAGTTAGTTTAATTTGTGGAAGTAGCCTGTTTTATATTTCCAAATGGTTTTAATGACGTTTATCCCGTATCCTAATGGATTTAAATGTGATTTTTCATCGTCATAAATAACTGGGACTGGAACTTCTTTAATTAGAATTTTGTTGATGATTGCCATAATAATCATGTGTCCATCAAAGTGGAACCGGTTATCTAATTTATGGTAATTTATTTTTTCTAATGCTTCTCTTGAATAGGCAATGTATCCTGTATGAAATTCTGAAATATTACTTCTCAAGGCAATATTCTCAATAAATGTAAGAAATTTGTTTCCACAATATTTGTAAAAAGGCATAGGGGTATTAAATGGGTTTGTTTTGAGCATCCTTGAACCAAGAACCATTTTAGCTTTTTTTTCTTTGATTGGTTCAATAACTTTTGGGATTAATGTGGGATCTAATTGGCCGTCTGCGTGAAGAAGTATAATAATTTCTGCGCCCAATTGTAATGCTTTATCAAATCCAGTTTTTTGTGCTGCACCATAACCTTTGTTTTTGTCATGCACAATAATGATGATCTTTTCATATTTCTCTTGGATTAGTTTGGCCTTTTCTAGAGTATTATCAGTAGCACCATCCACTACAATAATAAACTGATTAATAGATTCAAGAACTTCGGGTGGTACTTTCTCAAAAACAGACTCTATTTTTTTACTCGCATTATAAGCAGGCATAACTACAACCGTTTTCATTTGATTCTTTGATTGAAAGTAGTTTTTAAACTTATCTAAACTCGGGGCTCTGTAGAATTGCTTTATAAAGAATGTTTTAGTTCAAAATTACTTTTTGAGTAAGCAGCGCCAATGGAGGCGCATTTGTGAGTGAAACGAACAAATCTACGCGCCGTGCCCTGCTTACATAAACAAATTGTTTTTGAACTTATTTACAGACGACATTTAAATAGCATTTCTACGGAGCCTAAACTCGGCTATAATCTTTTAAGTAAGTTTAGAACATTTTTTATATCCTAACTTCTTTAAGTTCATCATGAAAGGTATTCAAATTAACAAGCTTAAAGAGATAACAGATTCAAAGGGTATAGTCATTGAGTGGTGTAAGGATCTTCCTGGAAAGCAAGTTACGATTTACCATAGAAAAGCAGGCATAACTTTTGGAGAACATTTCCATAAAGGGGAAGACCCTTCAAAAAATCCAGAACGGTTCTTTTTAATCAAAGGAAAATTAAAATTAAGTGCAACGAACAAAAATCAAGAGAAGTTTGAAGAAATCATAGAAGAAAACACCGAAATTATTATTTCTCCTTATGTTTTCCATAAAATGGAAGCCATAACTGATGTTTCTTTCATTGAATACCGTTCAACAGTTTTTAATCCACAAATGTCTGATACATTTGTGAGTTAGTCTTCTTGGTTGGGTCTTAGTTTTCCTTCACTAAGTATTCTTTTATCATCATCAATAATTTCTTGTAAGATGAACTTTAAGTCATGTTGTGGTTTCCAATCAATCGTTGAAGTGATTTTATCAATGTTTGGAATTTTGTTCCATGCTTCTTCATAATCGGGTCCATAAATCTCTTTTGGATCAACTTTTAGTATTTCTGATGGTGAGTTGGTCATGTCTTTGATTAGCTGGGCAGTTTCATTAATTGAGATCTCATTATCTGGATTTCCAACATTAAAAATTTCTCCTGAAATCTCTGAGTTCATTATTTTAGTTATTGCAGTAATTATGTCCATTACATGAGTAAAGGTTCTTCTTTGGTCTCCACCACTAAAAACAGTAATTGGCTTTCCCAAAAGTGCTGAGTGAATAAACCTAGGGAGAACAAATCCTGCTTTAGAACTTTGACCCGTTCCAACAATATTAAATGGGCGGATAATGTTATACTTAAGATTGTGATGTTTTGCAAAATTATGTAAACATATTTCTGTAAGCAATTTAGCAGCGCCATATTCTAATCGGGTAGTTATTTTGGCAGGAATAGTTTTTGGGATATCTTCCTTTTGTGCTTCATTTCCCGGATCCTTACCATAAACTTCAGATGTCGAGATAAATATTACTTTCGCATTTATTTTTGTAGCATATTCAGCAATTTTTAATGTGTCATTAAGAATCATTTGTCCCATTTTACCGGCATACTTTAATACGCCTGCTGGACCAACTGGACTCGCTAAATGATAAATTTCATCGTAAACTTGACCTTCTTGCTCAAGTGGAGAGTCTTCTACCGTTCCAGTAAACACTTTTCCAATTTTATCATGTTTTAATTGTTCAGGCTCAATAGAATGATTAGCAAGATTATCAATTATATCAATTTTACAATCTTCATTTTCTATTAAAAAGTTGATTAAATGTGATCCAATAAATCCTAAACCACCCGTAATTAGTATTTTTTTCATGTTTTATCACCAAGCTTTACTTTAAATCTGCTTATTATAAAGTTTATGGACTTAACCTATCTGTCTTAAATTATATAATACAAAATTTTCATTTTCATATGCCTTTGGAAAGTCAAATGTTTTTGTTTTTTCAAATACCAAATAATCTATCTGATATTTCTTTGCTAAATAAACTACTCTCTCTTGGCTTAAATTCTGATAGTCTTCTTGGATATCCTTGTAAAAAGTGTGATAATTGTGCTGTCTTTCTGGATTTAAGTCTTTAATTCTTTCAAACCATTTAATGCCAAAATCAATACTGAATGTACTCATGGTTCCATACTTAAAATCAGCAAACACTGATCGTTTTGCAAAATTTCTGAAATCACTTCCGCACTGTACTGGTAGCATGAACAATGCATCTTTGTCAGTATTTTCTCCAGCCCACACTGAAAGATTGTACATTGATGTTTCTGCAAATTTGGGATATTGGAAATGTTCTGTAAAATCAAGTTTTTCATTTGCAACATAATAAGGATCATCGCTATTAATCGTAGATTGATTAACCGCATAAATAAACGAAACTACAAAAATTAAAGTTAGGATTAAATATACTCCTTTAGGAACTTTATTTAATAACTGTTTTGGATTGCTTATTACTTTTAACAAGAAAATTCCAATCAATACTATAATTAAGAGAACATAAGACATGAAATTTAACTTAAGTGCTTGTTCTCCATAGAATCCCAAATATAAGAAAGAGGAATTAAAATAACTGTAAACACATAGTGCGAATAAAAGTCCAGTTATCGCTTCAACAGAATATTTTAAGAAGTTGTAAATTCTTTTGCTCATTAACCTTAACAATGTTGGTTTTAAGGTTAATACTAAAATAACTGGTAGAATTAGAAGTAATAACTTTAAGTCATAATAAAATAAAGAGACAAATAGAGCGGATCCTATTAAGGCAAAATGCCATTTCCTTGTTTTATAGAATCTTTCTAATACAGTTATAATCAAATAGCTTCCAAAGATTATTGCAAGGAAAGTTAGAAATATTGTCGGTCTTAACAACTGAACGATAATTAACATTCTAATCGGGAAAATTTCACTAAAAAGCACTGCAAAAATGCCTAAAATTATAACATAACCAAATAATGAATAAAGTTCATCTTTGAAGTTTCTAGGATGAAATCCTTCTTTCTTTGTATGTACAAAATATAAGAATAATAGGAACAAAGTAAATAATGGCAAGAACATAATCACGCTATTCGTTATCCATGTGCTTGGAAAGAAGTGGTCAAAACTTCTTGTTTTTAATATTGTTAACCAACTTTGAAAGTCTTCTTGAGAAGTTGTTGGCTGTTCAGAAGATAATATCAGATAGGTTGGGCCAATTAAAAATAAGATTAAAATGAAAGTTGGCAAGATTAGTTTCTTAATTTCTATCTTTCTTGTTTTAACAAATTGAACTAGGAAATAAAACCCATAGAATCCAACAAAATAAAGACTGAAAAGGATATGCATCAATGAAGCAATACCAAGCAATAAGAAACTCCAATTATATCTTTTTCTTAAGAAGAAAGCAAAAGAAATTAGAATTAATCCCATAGCAATATCTTTGTAATAATAATAATTCCAAACAGTGGTCATAGCACTAATTGCTGGTTTGACAAAAATCACCAATATTACAGCCAAATAAGAAATATTTTTATTTTTAAAAAGTGTTTTGGTTAAATAATACACTCCAAAAACTAACAATGCTGATGAGATAAAGTATCCTACAAAGAAAATGGTTTCGTAACTAAAGAACTTTGACAAATAAGCATTCATTTGAAAAAATAAGTTCAAATTATAATTAAAGAAAGCGATGTCTTTAGTGAATAAAGTCGGGTCTAAGTATTTGTAAGTATAAGGCAGCATGAAAGTAATTCTGTATTTGTACCCCCGTAACAAAACTGAAATCGCAGTTATTACTAATAAAAATAAAACTTCCTTAAAATTAACATTTACTTCTTTGTTCATTCTTTAATTACAATTTTCTTAATATTGCTATATTTAATAGACAAATTCTTCGTTTCAATTTATTTGGTAAAACCTCTTCTACTCCTTCGAATATCTTTAATAATGGTTTTGGTATTTTTGAGATTAACATATGGCCTTCATAAATTACTAACTTGAATGATTTTCTTAATTTTCGCATTAGTCTTAATAAGTAGATTTTGTTATCTTTGCCCTTTAACTTCAATCCTATGTTCCCTAAAACATTAAGAACAGGCACCCATAAGGGGTTTGGATAGGTTAAGAATAGCTTCCCATTTGGACTAAGGACTTCTCTAATTTTTAAGAGTGTGTTGGCTGGTTTTTCAAGATGTTCAATCACATCACACATAAATATAAAATCAAAATAATTTTTTTTGAATGTTTTAATGGCATGATCTTCATCTCCACAATGAACATTTTTTAAACCTTTTTCTAACGCTTGTTTTACTTGAACTGGTGATAAATCAATTAAGTGCAAATTAGTGTAACCTCTTTTCTTTAGTTCTAATGAAAAAAGGCCACTTCCCCCTCCAAAGTCTAGAATCTTAATCTTTTTATCTAAAGGTAATTCTTTTAACAATCTCTTTAATCTACGATGAAAATAATACATATCTCTTTTTGCATCATAATCTTCAAGTTTATTAAAATCTTCTTTAACAACTTCTTTTTCTCGATAAGGTACGTTTTTAACCATTTATTTAAGTTTTAAAAGTTGTTTGTTCTTAAATATTGTGTATCTTAAACAATTATTTTGTGAATTTTTGGGAAATTGGCAACTGTTTAAGAGATACTAATTCATTATATTTTTAAATACCTCTTTATAATGTCTTATTGTGGCAGAATATCATAAACAGTTTGTACAGGGTTCTACAATCACTTTTATAGGATTGGTATTAGCCGCTGGATTATCATATCTACTAAGGATAATCTTAGCTAGAGTTCTGCCAGTTGAAGAAGTAGGATTATTCTTCTCAATTTTAAATTTTATAGTTTTTGTCAGTTTATTTCAAAGATTAGGTGTAGAAGTCTCTTTGGTTCGCTTTATCAATATCTGGAAAGTTAAAGGTGATCAAGAGAAGATTAATTTGGGAACAACTTATACTCTGCTCTACCAGCTTGTAATGGCAATAATTTTCATGGGTGGGGTCTTCATTTTTTCAGATTATCTTGCAGAAAGTTATTTTAATCATCCTGCGGCAAAACTCATTTTATTATCTCTTTCATCTTTGTTAATATTGTTGATTTTTGAGGATATCCCTAGAAGGATTTTTCAAAGCTTTAACAAAATGTTTTGGTTTTCATTCATTGAAGCGTTTAAGGTATTATTCTTTCTTGTTTTAGTTATTGTTGGTTTTATTTTTAACAAAAACATAATTGTTCCTACAATAGCATTTCTAATTGCAACTGTTTCTGTGGGGATAATTGGTCTGTTCGTCTCCTTGAAAGTTCACAAACTAATTTCTTTTAAACTTAAAGGTGGAGTGAAGATTTTTAAGCAACTTTTTATCTTCGGTTTACCTTTGATTTTTTTAGTAATTGGAAATAAAGTTATTGAATCTTTAGATGTATTAATTCTAACTTACTTTAGAGATCTTTCAGAAGTGGGCGTTTATAGTATGGTTCTTCCTACGGCTGCTTTAGGTTTATTCTTTTTCCGTCCACTTGCAGTTATGATCTTACCACTAGGAACAGAATTGTGGCAAAGAGGTTTATTTGAAGAGTTAACTTCAATGTTGAAAAGTTTATATTATTACTTATTTTTATTAATCTTACCAGTAATCGTTTTATTTGTTATTTTTGCTAAAGAACTCTTAATTTTATTCTTTGGTACCTCTTATTCAACCGGCGCATTGCCTTTACAAATAATACTTTTAGGTGTTTTCTTTTTTGGGCTAGCAACAATTAATATTGGTATAATTACTGGAACTGGAAATTCAAAAAATTCTGGCAAAGTGATGTTGTATGGAGCCTTAAGCAACTTAATATTAAACTTAATCCTAATTCCTTTTTTTGGAATGGTTGGAGCAGCTATTGCAACTACCTTTTGTTATTTCTTCACCTATTATCTGTCTTTGAAGTACCTTAAAACTGAAATTAAAGAGTTTAGAGGTTTTTTTAAACTCAAGAAGATGGTTGGTGTCTTAGTTGTGTTTACTTTGTTTACCCTTATCACAAAATCTCTTCTTAACTTGGGAAATATTCTTAATATCGTTTTAACAACTTTAATTTCAGTTCTCTTTTACATAATATTAATAAGCAGTTCAAATCTATTTAGTCTAAAAGATTTTAAAAATTTAATTCAAGGAATATTAAAAAAATGAAGGTCTTAATTGTTGCAGCTGGAAAAGGAGAGCGGATTAATGTTGATGGTGAGCGTAAGCCCAAACCATTATACCATTGTTTTGACAAATACCTAATTGAACACGTTATTGAAAATTTCAAGAAAGCAGGAATCAATGAGTTTTATATTGTCGTGGGATTTATGGCAGAGCATATTAAAACTGCTTTAGGCGATGGGTCTAAATATGGAATAAAGATCAGTTATATTCACAATCTTGAGTTTGACACAAAAGCTAATGGGTGGAGTGTTTATGTATCCAAAGAATTTATGGGTGAACCATTTATCTTAACTATGTCAGACCATATCTTTCAACCAGAAGTAATCCAAGAATTTGTTTCTTTTGTTTCTGGGAAATCAAACTGTTATCTTTGTACTGATAAGAAAATTAAAGAAAATACTGATATTGATGACGCAACAAAAGTTTACGAGGAGGATGGTAAGATTGTCAATATTAACAAAAAATTAGATCAGTTTAACTCTATTGATTGTGGGGTTTTTTACTTAACTCCTAAATTCTTTAATGCTTTGGAATCCGCTCAATTAAAAGGAGATTTTTCTATAACTGGGGGAGTAAAAGAATTAGCTTCTAATGGCGAGTTTTTAACGCATGACGTAAAAGAAGGCAAATGGATTGATGTTGATACAAGAGAGGAGTTAATTTACCTAAAAGAAAATTTTAAAGATGTCTTTTAGTTCTTTTTGCAACTGTTTTTTAATATATATTTTAAAACTCCCATCTCTGAACCCATTTTTTTAAAAATTAATTTATCTGAGACTTTTCGATTAGACTGAATAACTTTTCTTTTTTTAAGTATTAATCCTATATTTTTTAGATTCCAATTCCATGCTTTAAATGTGGATTTCATAATATTAAATTTAAAACTGAGGAGGTTAATCAACAATTTACCCATTCTGAGAGAAATAAAAATAGGCAAATAAAAAAATAAATTTTTTGTTTCCAAATTTTTTAAATACGTTTGTATTGTGTTTCTTTCTATTAAATAGTTCATTTCTGAGTTGTTAAAAACAGTTTTTGTTGTTTCGTGTGCTTTATGGTACAATATTGATTTCGGCACGCGATAAATTTCATGGCCCAATAGCCTAATTCTATAAGCCAAATCAATGTCTTCAACGTAAAGAAAATAATTTGGATCAAATACAAAAGGTAAGGTTTCGATAAATTTTCTTTTAAGAACAATGCCTCCTGTGTAGGCTTCAATTTTATTATTCAAGTTTTTTTGTTTAGATTGGTGAAATGAAGAATTAGATCCATTGTAAAAGCTTCGTGATATAAATTTTTTTGTATATTGGACTTTTCTGGTTTGCATATCATATACTGCGGGGGCGATAGCAACTAAAGAAGGATTTAAAGAATTATTTAACTCTAAAATGCAGTTCTTATCAAATTCTATATCATTGTTCTGAAAGAAGATAAAATCTCCAGAACAATACTTCCAGACATGATTAAACGCACCAAAAGCTAAATTTTCATTCATTTTTATTATTTTAGCAAAAGGGTAATTTTTCTTAATAATTGGTATGCTGCCATCTGTAGAATTGTTGTCAACAACAATTGTTTCAATCTTTTCGGAAGGATAGTTTAATCTTTTAATTGAATCCAGGGCAGGTACTATTATTTTTTTACCATTGTAATTCAACAACAAAATTGAAAATTTAGCAAATTTACTCTCCATAAACTCATTTCGGGAAAACCTCTTTTAAAGGTTGTGTATTTATCATCTTGTTTTAATCATGCAGATGTGAGTTAAACCACATTCATAGTACTTTTGTATCTGTCAAGTGGTTTTGCATAATTTATTTCTTAATAAATTATTACTTCATTATAACTCGCAGTGTTTTGGTAAACAATTGTTTCTAGACAACCAGTTTTATGATCTTTCAGATTATTCCAACCAAATTGGCTGTAAATTTGCATTATAAGCCGAATTATTCTCTCACTAATTCTTTGTGCAAGAGCAATTTTTACTCTTGGCATTCTCTTAAGAACTTGCTTTACGACCTAAGCTTTTTTTTTAAATTAAGTCTGTACATTTATGGCTACCAATAGTCACAATACAAACCGGAAGTAAAAACATGATACTGCAACAGGGGCTATAGATGCAAAAAGTTTATAAATTAACTTCTTTCATTTGTGATGATGAGTATTGAAAAAACATATACTACTTTAGTAATTTCTCCACACGCAGATGATGAAGTTTTAGGTTGTTATAGTATTTTAGATGAAAATACTTTTGTGTATTATTGTGGTTTGGATGAGCAGAAACTTCCAAATTATACTGAGGATAAAAATCATAGACTTTCCCTTTCCAATAAAATTCATGAAATTAATGATGTTTCAAATTTTTTGGGGTTTTCTTGGGACTACAATAAGGAACAATTCGTAAATAATTATGTTGAGATTGAATTAATAAAAGTATTCGAAGAACTAATAAATAAAATAAGACCTACTACTGTTGTTATTCCTGCGCCTTCGTATAACCAGGACCACCGGGCGGTTTATAATGCCGCTATTATTGCTCTCAGACCACATGATCAAAACTTTTTCGTTAAAAAGGTAATTTTAACAGAGCAACCACAAGACTTACATTGGGGTAAAAATCAAGGACACCCTAATTTTTTTATTGAAATTGATATAGAAAGAAAATTAAAATCATATTCTCTTTATAAATCACAAGTTCGTGACATGCGATCTCCAGACCTTATAAAAGGGATTGGCACGTTAAGGGGAAGCTATATCAACAAACCATACGCTGAAGGATTTAAGATATTAAGATGGATGGATTAATTGAACCATTTAAAATGGATTTTAGCTTAGGAATTGATATTCAAATGATTGATGTGTTTGAAAATTCAAATGAAAACTTTATTAATAAGATATTTGATGAAGAAGAGAAAAGATATTGTTTTTCAAAAAGTAAGCCTGCACAACATTTGGCAGCTAGATTTTGTATTAAAGAAGCAGTAATTAAAGCAATGACTTCATTTGGGAAACAATTAAATTATAAAGATATTATTGTAATTATGGAAGGAAATAATCCTACTGTTAAATTAATAGATTTGGGATTGGAGTTTGCAATCTCTTGTAGCTTATCACATTCAGGAGATTTTGCAATTGGTTCGGTGATGGTTAAAATAAAATGAAAGAAGAAATAATAAAAAAACTAGAACAGATAATCTCAGCTCACTTGGGGATTCCTCCTGAACAATTATCAGACGACATTTCATATGAAACAGAATCTGATTGGGATTCTATAACTCATCTTCAAATGATTTCAGATATAGAAAATGCTTTTAATTTTAGTTTTGAAATAGAAGAAATCACTTGTTTGGAAACTATTGGTAATATTAAAGAATCCGTTTTAAAAAAAGTTGGCTGAATATGTTAAATACATATAAATTTTTGAAAACTCGCACATCTTAAGTGTGAGCATTTCCTTGAATACTACAATGGATATCTCTCCTTGGTTACCTGCTAAAGAACAACTGAATAACATCAATTTAATTAGATTTATCGAATATATTAAAGAAAAAAAGGGGCTTATTTTCAATTCCTATCAAGAACTTTATGAATGGTCTATTGATGACCGAGCTGATTTTTGGGATGTTTTTTCAAAGTTCAGTAACATCATTTTTTCTCAAAAGCACAGAGTAGTTCTTGAAAACCCTGATGATATGCTGAATTCTAAATGGTTTTCTGGCAGCCAACTAAATTTTGCAGAAAACCTCTTGCGCTACCGTGATGACCATCCTGCTTTAATTTTTAAAAGTGAGAAAATTGGTAGTGATCCAATAACTTTGTCCTATCAGGACCTTTATTTGGAAGTGGCTCGGTTAGCTAAATCCTTATGTGAAATGGGAATCTCTGTAGGGGATAGAGTTGTTGGGTTTATGCCTAACTTAATCGAAACTGTAGTTGCTATGTTAGCTACAACTAGTCTTGGGGCAATTTGGTCTACTTGTTCTCCTGACTTTGGTACTCAAGGGGCAATTGACCGTTTCAGACAAATTAAGCCCAAAGTATTATTTGTTGCTGATGGATTCTTTTACATGGGCAAAAGTATTGATTCAATACAAAAGCTATCTCCAATTCTAAAAGAATTATCTTCAGTTGAAAAAGTAGTGGTCGTCCCTTATATTTGTGCTTCACCAGATATCAAAAGTATTCCTAATTCAGTGATGTATCAAGAATTCTTATCAAAAGAAGAGAACCTTTCAGTTAAATTTAAACAAGTACCTTTTGATCATCCAATTGTAATATTATACTCCTCTGGGACTACTGGTGTACCAAAGTGTTTAGTGCATGGAGGGGGGGGGACATTATTACAACATATGAAAGAATTAATCCTGCACATAAATCTTAAGCGCAAAGATAAAATATTTTACTTTACCACTTGTGGGTGGATGATGTGGAACTGGCTCATCAGTTCCTTGGCTGTTGGTGCAACTATTTTACTTTTTGATGGTTCACCTTATTATCCCACCCCTGATGCTTTGTTTAATTTATCTCAAGACCAAGATATAACTGTATTTGGGACTAGTGCTAGATATCTTCAGTCCATAGAAAAATTGGGTCTTCAACCAAAAGAAAAGTTTGATCTTAGTCAGTTAAGGATGATTTTATCTACTGGCTCACCATTGTTAGCGGAAAGTTTTGAATTTGTATATAATCATATTAAAGAAAATGTCCAGGTATCATCAATTTCGGGAGGGTCTGATATTATATCTTGTTTTGCTTTAAACAACCCCCTTGGTGCTGTTTGGCCAGGGGAATTACAATGTTGGGGACTGGGGATGAGCTGTAAGGTATTTGATGAGAAAGGCAACTCTCTTACAGGAAAGAAAGGAGAATTAGTATGTACAAAATCATTTCCTTCACAACCAGTTTTTTTTTGGGATGATAATAACAAAAAGAAATATAAAGAAACTTACTTTAATGTATATCCTAATGTTTGGTATCATGGTGACTATGCAGAAATCACTAAACATGGAGGCATAATTATATACGGGCGTTCAGATGCCACATTAAACCCCTATGGAGTAAGGATTGGTACTGCTGAAATTTATCGTCAAGTGGAGCATATCCCGGAAATAACTGATAGCTTGGTTATAGCTCAAAAATGGAAAGGTGATACACGAATAGTGTTGTTCATAAAATTAGCCCTTAATGCCAACTTTAATAAAGATTTGGTAAATGTGATTAAAAAGAATATTAAAACCAACTGTACTCCTAATCATATCCCCTCCAAGATAATTCCTATCAAAGAGATTCCTTATACTTTAAGTGGTAAAAAGGTAGAATTAGTAGTTAAGAAAATAATTGAAGGTGAACCAATCCTTAATCGCGACTCACTGAAAAACCCAGAAGTATTAGATTTGTATAAAAATCTACCTGAACTTCAAAGATAATAAAAATGATTAAACAATTAGAACATAAAATTGCTCTGGTTACAGGAGCAAATGGAGGGATTGGTAAAGAAATTGCAAAAATCTTTTTACAAAATGGTGCTATAGTAATAGCAAATTATTGCCACAAAAGAGAGGGAATTGACGAAATCATTAAACAATTTGGGGAGAAAATATTTCCCATTCAATGTGATCTATCAAATCCTAATAACATCAGCGAAATGTTTTCTCAAATAAAAAATCAGTATGGGCAACTTGATATCTTAATTAACAATGCAGGAATTTTTAAGAATAACCTTGCGATTATGGTGACAAAATCAGAATGGGATGATTTGATAAATATTAATCTTCGGGGATCATTTTTATGCATTCAACAGGCGGCCAAAATTATGATTAAACAAAAACAAGGAGTAATTGTGAATATCACTTCTATTGTTGGGCTCAAAGGTAATAAAGGGCAATCTGTGTATTCAGCTACCAAGGCAGGTGTCATTGGATTAACTAAATCTCTTGCTAAAGAACTTGGACCATTTAACATTAGAGTCAACGCAGTTGCTCCTGGATTAATTAAAACAGAAATGATTGAGGGAATCAAGCCCGACATTATTGAAGCAGCAATTAAGAATACTGCATTAAATAGATTAGGTTCTCCAGAAGAAGTAGCAAAAACAGTTTTATTCTTATCTTCTACCCAGTCAGCATTTATAACTGGAGAAATAATTTCTATTGATGGGGGACTGACCATTTAAATAAAAATAAATTTTCAAAAAAATCACCAATTTATTATAATATTCTGATTATTTATTTATTGCAACTATATTTAAAGCTTTTCTACCCATTCTTTTATGTTATTTACTCCTTCTAAAACGTTTTTACACCATAAGTCAATAAAATCACTTGGCAAGGGTTTATCTAGTGTTATTAAACAACTCTGTTTTAAGGCGTTTTCACCATTAAAATTAACGTAAGACAACCGGATGATCAATTCATTTTTGGACATTCCAAAATCTGAAGCCGGAAGAACGGCGACAGATGCTTCTTCTAAGAGTTTATCACACAACTGTTGGCTTGTAATGATTTTGTTTTGAACTAACTGTTTTTTATATTTGGAAAAATCAACAAAAATATAAAACCCTCCTTTTGGTTTTCCACATACAAGATCAATATCTTCTAAGAAAGCAATTAATCTTTGAGCAATTAATTTAAGAATACGTCGACAATGTGATAAATAATACTCTGTTGTTTGTTTCATTTTGTAAGCTTCAACTGCCGCGAACTGAGTGGGGGCATTCACTGAAGAATAAGACTCACTTATGATTTTAACCATTGCTTCTCTGAGCGGTTTTAACGTATCTGGGAACAAAAATGATCCTAAGCGCCAACCTCCTGCCCCATAACTTTTTGAAATGCCATTACTTATGATAGTGCCTTCTGGATAAAAGCGGGCAATAGAAACATGCTCGTTTTCGTGATGGAGTTCTCCATAAATTTCATCAGAAAGAATAATTATTCCTTTTTCCTTAGCCACTTGTGCTAGTGCTTGCAATTCTTCTTTATCGTATGTTGCCCCAGTGGGATTATTAGGATAATTTAGGATTAGAAGTTGACTAAAACGCTTTGATTTTTTAACACTTTGTTTAAGGAGTGAAGGGGTTAATTTCCAATTATCTTCTTTCAAGGTTTGAATCAGATTTGTTTTATTTTGTAATATTTTTGCTTGAGGGTAATAAGTAACCCAACAGGGGATTGGTAACAAGATTGTTCCATTATAAACTAATTGCAACAAAAAAATCAACGCCTTTGAACCTGGTCCCACTATAATATTTTCTGCTTGCGCAGCAAGTAAATCATTCTTGGCTTTATTATATTTTGCTATCTCTTCTCTCAATAATTGTAATCCTGCTACTGGCAAATAATCTTTTTTTGAAGCATTTATCTTTAATGCATTGACCATTCTTTGTGGGATTGGAAATGGAGATTGACCTAAACCAAAGTCAAAGATTTGCTTGCCTTGCTTTACTATAGAACGACACTTTTCTTTACTAGAAAGAGTTGGAGATACTTTAATCTCCTGCAAGTGTTTGTCAACTAAATATTCATATTCTCTTCTCATATGTTTGTCCTTTTTCTAATATTTTTATTATCGCATTAACCAACTTTGGTTTAATTAATCTATTCTCTTTCTAAGTACATACTTATCATAATCATCTTTAAACTTATGTGACCATGCTTTATTGTCTATAGCATAGAATCCTCCCATAACCTTATCACTTTCCACTTTACTAGCTACTACAGAATTTAATAATAATTGTGAATTTTCTCCTATTTTGATATTATCACTGATGCTTGTTCCTATGCTGGTCCATACATTTTGTTCAATAATAGTACTACCTCCAACAATTGTACCAACACATAGTCTACTGTTGTCTTTTATTGTCACATTGTGTCCAATGTGTACTAAATTATCAATCTTAACCTTATTTCCTATAGTGGTGTTTTCAAAACTACCTCTGTCAATTACACTATTGCTTCCAATCTCAACGCCATTTTTTATTTTAACTCCACCTATATGAACAAATCTTTCGGTTGGTCTTTCTTTTTCCCAACGAAATCCTTCTCCTCCAATAACGACTCCTGAATCTATAATACAATTATTTCCAATTTCAACTTTATCATAAATAGATGTAGAGGGATAAATGGTTGTATTGCTCCCTATTTTAACATCGCTCCCAATGGCAACGTATGGATAAATTCTAACATTATCTCCTAGTGTCACATTTTTTCCAAATCTTACTGTCTTATCAATAAGGCAACTTTTTCCTTTTTTTGGAAGGGAATCTGCAATATTAAATAAACACAAGTTTTTATAAATTGCATTGTGAACTTTTTTGAATATTTCAAACGGTGAATCTACAATAATATAGCTGTTTCCTTTTATCCCAAGAATAATCTGTTTTAACTCTTTTGGAATAAGAATATATGCTCCTACATTAGGTTTAATAAAACAAATATATTTTGCTCTATTGATAAAACTGAGTTTGTTTTTTTCCAAGTTTTGTATCCCACAAGTCCCCGAGATAGCATTGGGCAAACAATATTTTTCCAAAATGTCTATAATTTTATCATTCATTATTGGCCTACTGTTTATTGTTGTATTCTTTTAAAAAGTCCAACCCTTTTAAAAGCTTATGGAAGTGAGTGTTTGATTTAATTTTTGTTGATTAATATTTTTTATCTTATCTTTGTAATCCCTGTGATTCTGATTTTAATATTCATTTCCAACATATTTTTAAATAGGGCCAGCAATTAAGTTTTAATATGGGCTCTCTAAGAAAAATAACTCAATTAATCATTTTAATAGCTATTCTTGTTGGGTTAGTGTATGTTTTTCCTCATTTAATATATTTAAACACAACAGAACATTATAATCCTCTTGCTTTTTTTCCGGGATCAGCAGCAGGCGATGAATCATTGTATGCTGCAGGAGTTATGGAAGTATTAGAAGGTAATATTTTCCCTTCTGATCTTGCTGTTTATGAACATAAAGGTGGTCCTTCTTTTTATGGTCCTCTTCCCTTTATAGTAATGGCTGGCGTTGTTAAAATTGTTGGGAGTATGAGAAACACCTTAATTTTCTCAGATTTTATTTTTAGTGCCCTTGTATTTGTTTTGTTTTACTATTTGTCTAATATTTTCTTAAAAAATAAGCATCTAAGTCTAGTCGCTTCTTTAGTGATGATATTTTTTTATCGTTTGTTTATTCCTCCAGCTTCTCTTTCCTTATCAGGGCTATGGAATCATTTATCTTTCAACCTAATTTTTAAGGGGGGGGCTCCAGTACATTTGTGGTTTGCAAGATTTGTTCATCCACAAGTTTCGACCATCTTTTTCTTTTTAACAATAATCTGTGTATATTGGGCATTGAAAAAGAATAAACTTCCTTATTATCTGTTGGCTGGAGTTCTTTTTGCCTTGAACTTTTATTCTTATTTCTTTTTTTGGACCTATCTGCTCGTATTTCTTGGCTTACTTTTAATATTTTTAATTTATAAAAAAGCAAAGAGTAGAATTAAAGGGATATCCATCACTTTAGGAACGGGATTACTTCTAGCAATCCCTTATTTTGTAAATTTATTTACTATTAGATCATTTGATTTGAGTTCTCGGTCTGGAATTGAGCTGGGACGTTTTATTGAAACAATATCTTTTGTTTATCTGTTTATATTTGTATTATTTTTTGTTTTCTTAAGAAAAAAACAGTTTTCATTTTATTTTTTAAGTTTATTATTTCTTCCAGCAGTTATTGTTTTAAATATCCAGTTGTTGCTTGGATTTACTGTTCAGAACAACCATTGGAATTCAAGGGTTATAGTTCCAATTTTGATCATTCTGTTATTTTATGTTTTTCAAGAAGTCTTTTACAAATTAAAATACAAATACAAATGGACTAATCCTAGTAAAATACTTAAGAAATATTTTATTGTCTTTATTATTGTTATCTTCCTTTTGGCGGTTAATTTACAGGTGCAAGAAGTAAACTCTTTGAAGACCAATTTCAACTTTTCTGGAGATGAATATGAACTAGTAAAATGGATAGGGGATAATGTTATTTCTGAGGAAGTAATTCTCACATCTAGTTTAACTTGGAATCTGTGGATTCCTGCTTACACTTCAGCCAATGTTTACTTTCCATATGCTGCTTCAACATTAAGCTCAAACGAAGAAATCACTGAAAGGTTTATTTTTACTTTTAATTTGTTGAACAAAAGTGAAGAAGAAGTCAATAATCTACTTTATGCTAATAGTAAGTTTACTCGACTTAACGATCCAAACAAAGAAATAGATCATTCTTTTGATTCATATTTGAAAAGCTATGTCTTTTTGGATAGAATTTATCCTATTGAGCATACAGGTTTAACTAAGTATCCAGTTTACAATTCTTCTTTAGTATCACAACTTGCATCTGAATATGCTCATTACAAATTCAATTCTGCTGATATTGAAAAATATCGTGTTAATTACATATTACTTGTTGGGGAAGAACAGAGTGTTTTAAACACTTTTATTCTGGATTCATCAATGGGGGCTATTGTTTTTAAAAATGATGCTTTTTTATTGTTTAAATTAAATTAGTATAATGAGGTAGCATAAACTATATAAATCTTTCATTCCTTTGACTGAATATATTAAAATTATGGGGGTTTATCTACATGAAAGGAGTAATTTTAGCAGGTGGTAAGGGATTAAGGCTTTATCCATTAACAAAAGTAACTAACAAACATCTTCTTCCAGTAGGGAGAGAACCAATGATTTTTAATCCTATTAAAAAGCTAATTGAAGCGGGAATAACAAATATCTTGATAATTACCAGTACTGATGAAATGGGCAGTATTGTCAATCTACTTGGAAGTGGTGCAGAATTGGGATGTAGTTTCACTTATAGAGTGCAGGAAAAACCAGCAGGTATTGCTAATGCTTTAAGCTTAGCCGAGAATTTTGCAGGAAATGACAAAATTGTTGTTATTTTGGGAGATAATGTTACTACAGGATCACTTAAGTCACACGTTGAAGAATTCTCAAATCAACGTGAAAGTGCTAAAGTTTTATTGAAAAAAGTTGAAGATCCTTCTAGATATGGTGTGGCAGCAATTGATGAACAACAAGTTTTAGAAATCGAGGAAAAACCTAATCACCCAAAGTCAAACTTTGCGGTAATTGGATATTATATGTATGATTCTAGTGTTTTTGATATTATTCGGACATTAACTCCTTCAGAAAGAGGAGAATATGAAATTACTGATGTTAATAATGAATTTATCAAGCGAGGACAATTAACTTATAATTTTCTCGAAGGGGATTGGACGGATGCGGGAACTTTTGGCTCATTATTTTATGCAAACCAATTATTTTTAAATCATGAAGACAGGTCTAATGTTCCAAAAGTTTCTGATATACAGCTAAGGGACATGATTGGTTCTTTTGAAGAAAAGATTTCAGAACTGAAAAAACATTTGAGGTAATTAAGTGAGTAAAGAGAAAGATTTTTCTGTAGTTGTTCCTGTTTATAATAGTGCGGGTTCTTTGAAAGAATTGTACACTAGACTTTCTAATGTGTTTAAGACTCTAAATTCAACTTGGGAATTAGTTTTGGTTAATGATTGTAGTAAAGATAATAGTATGGAAGTAATCAAAGGATTAGTTAACTCTAATACTAATGTTATTGGGATAAATTTAATGAATAATTTTGGTCAGCATAATGCTACAATCTGTGGTTTGAAATTTTCCAATGGAAAACTGATCATAACAATGGATGATGATTTGCAGCATCCACCAGAAGAGATACCTAAGTTAATTGATTTAATCAAAAAAAGAGAATTAAGTGTTGTATACGCTCAATTTAAGAAGAGGGAATATGCTGGTTTTAGAAATTTGTTTTCTAATTTAATAAATAAATTGATTGGAAAAATAATTAATATGGACTATTCCATTACTCAATTTAAAATTATGCAAAAGAATGTTGTGGAAAAATTAGTTGATTTTAAACAATATCATGTTATGATAGATGTTCTTATTAGAGATATTGTAGATAAATCACAAATTAGCTTTTGTTTAGTTGAACACCATAAGAGAAAATTTGGTGAATCCAATTATTCACTTAAAAAATTAGTTTCTTATGCTTTAAACATGATCTTTAATTTTACAACTTTGCCACTAAAAATAGCCATTTGGGTTGGTTTTTTCTTTTCCTTTGTTAGTTTTATTATTGGTGTGTTCTTAGTGTTATATTATTTAATACAGGGAGTTAGTGTTAGTGGATGGACCTCATTAATCATTTCCTTAATGTTTTTCTCAGGACTAATCTTGTTTGTTCTGGGAGTAATTGGGGAGTATCTAGGAAAAATATTTTTAAACATAAATCATAAACCTCAATATGTTATAAAAGAAGAGATTAGGGCTGAAGATAAATAAATAAACAAAATGAGGAAAATAATATGAAAGATAAGATTTTAAATTTAATCAAAAGTTCAGAATTTAATATTACAGAAAATGTAGAATTTTATGTGGATTTATTAGATGAGGTTATTAAAAACCAAATTGAATCTACTGATATTACTGAAATACTTCAATGGTTTGAAGATAAAAGAAAAAATTATCCTGTTGAAACACAAGAAATTGGTTTGAAAGATCTTGACAAATGGAATGTTGATAGTGTTACTGGCAACGTTACACATGAATCTGGAAAGTTTTTTTCTTTAATTGGAGTAAAGATTTATGGGGCACAAGGTAGAGAAGTAACTTCTTGGACTCAACCAATGATTAAACAGAATGAATGTGGGATTTTAGGAATACTTTGTCAAAAAATAAAGGGGGTTAAACATTATTTGCTTTATGCTAAATATGAACCTGGTAATCTTGGGAAGTTGCAATTTTCTCCCACCTTACAAGCAACAGCAAGTAATTTAAGCCAGGCCCACGGTGGTAAAAAACCACTGTTTGCAGAATATTTCGAAGAAGGTGGAAAAGGTAAAATTATCCGGGATGTTGAATCTGTAGAAGATGGGGGCAGATTTTATCTTAAGACCAATAGAAATATGATTGTTGAAGTTGATGAAACTGAAGAGCTTAACGTTCCCTCTGATTTTGTTTGGGTTAATTTATCTCAGTTTAAAGAACTTTTAAGAAAGGATTTGTTGGTTAATAATTTAGTTAGAAGTGTAATGGGAAGCTGGTAAATAGTGAATAACAATTGATAACAATGGATAACAATGGATAAGGAAAATAGTTTTGATATGTACTCTGATAACTACTCCAAACTAGTTGATAAATCAATTTCCTTATCTGGAGAAGAAAGTTCTTTTTTTGTTAAGTTGAAAGTGAGTTTGTTGAAAAGCTTAATGGGGAAAAAACATCAAGATGAATTAAAAATATTAGATTTTGGTTGTGGCACTGGGAGATTTTCTAAATTTATAATCTCCGATTTCCCTAATTCTAGTTATTGTGGTATTGATACTTCGGAAAAATCAATTAAAGTTGCTAAAGAAAGTTATCCCCACACCAATTTTTTAACGATGGAATCACTTCCTCAATTAGAGGAAAATAAGTATGACCTTGTCTTTGCAGCTTGTGTTTTTCACCATATCCCCCAAAAGGAACAAAATGACATTTTGGTTGCTGTAAAGAATTCTCTTAAACCTGGTGGTTTATTTGTTATGTTTGAACATAATCCTTACAATCCGTTAACACTTAAAGTTGTTAATGATTGTCCTTTTGACAAAGATGCTGTTTTAATAAAATCTAATAAAGCAAAAAGTCTTTTTGCAAAAAGTGGTTTTTCAAGAAATAAAGTTAAATATTATTTCTTTTTTCCAAAATTCTTATCATTTTTACGACCTTTAGAAAAATATTTCTCTAAAGTTCCTTTAGGCGCCCAATATTTAATTGAGGGATATAAAAAATGAGAAGAATAGGAATAGGGATATTGGGATGTGCTAATGTAGCAAAAAAAAGAGCCTTACCTGCATTTAAACAAATAGAAAGTGTTGGCACAATATGTATTGCTAGTAGAACTGTTGAGAAAGCAAAAGAATTTGCAACAGAACACGGAATTGAGTATTCAGAATCTTATGACAGTTTATTACAAAGAAAAGACATTGATGTTATTTATGTTCCTCTTCCAATTGGTTTACATGAAGAATGGGTTATAAAAGCTGCTAAGGCAGGAAAACATATTATATGTGAAAAATCTTTATCAAATAGTCTGGATTCTGTTAGGAAGATGATAGATTGTTGTAAAGAAAATAAAGTGATCTTATTTGAGAATTTCATGTGTGGATATCATCCTCAACACTTAAAAGTAAAAGAAACGATTCAGAACGGAGAGATAGGAACAGTTAGGGTTTTAAACAGTTATTTTGGGTTTCCACCATTAGATAAAAATGGCTTTAGGTACGATTTTAAATTAGGTGGTGGAAGTTTAAATGATGCTGGGGCTTATACAATCTTTATGTCCAGAAAGATCTTTGAGCAAGAACCAATCTCAGTTACTTGTAACTTAAACATTGATTCTGAAACTAAAGTTGACATTTCTGGTTCAGCCTTTTTAGAATTTCCAGAATCAAAAGTTGCTTTAGTCTCATTTGGTTTTGATAATGTTTATCAAAATAATTATTCTTTGTGGGGAAGTCAAGGTTTAATCAAGGTGGGGATGGCTTTTTCTATTCCTCCTAATCTGTCTCCTTCAATTATGCTTTTGAAAAATGAAAATTTTCAGGAAACTACCACATCATTATTGGTTCCACCAGCAGATCAATTCAAATTAATCTTTGAAGACTTTATCAATTTAGTGTTATATCGGAATAAAGAAAAGGAGGAAAAACATTTTTCAGACATTTTGAATCAAGCGAAAGTCTTGGAAGCGGTTAAAATATCTGCACAAGAAAATAGAAAAGTTAAGTTGTCTGAACTATAATGTTATCATCATAAAAAAATGTTTAATAAAATTTTAGTTACTGGCGGCGCAGGTTTTATTGGAAGTAATTTTATTCGTCTTATTTTAGAAAAACATCCAACTTATAACGTCATCAACCTTGACAAACTTACTTATGCTGGCAATTTAGATAGTTTGAAAGATATTGAAAATAATCCAAATTATAAATTTGTTCAAGGTGATATTTGTGATAAAAATCTTGTTAATTCTTTAGTAAAGGAAGTTGACGCAATTGTTCATTTTGCTGCAGAAAGCCATGTTGATAGAAGTATTTTGAATGCTGATGAGTTTGTCAAAACTAACGTTCTGGGAACTTTGGTTCTTTTAAATGCTGCATTAAGAAATGGAAAGAAAAGATTTCATCACATTTCAACAGATGAAGTTTTTGGAGAATTGGGAGAAAGTGGCAAGTTTAGTGAACTTACATCCTATAATCCAAACTCTCCTTACTCAGCATCAAAGGCTGCTGCAGATCATTTGGTGAGGGCATATTTTCACACTCACCAATTACCAATAACTATTTCGAATTGTTCTAATAACTATGGTCCTTACCAATTCCCAGAAAAACTGATTCCCTTATTTATCACAAATTTAACTGAGGGGAAGAAAGTTCCGGTTTATGGAAAAGGTCTTAATGTTAGAGATTGGATTTATGTAGATGATCACAATGAGGCAGTAGATTTAATATTGCATAAGGGGAAAATTGGAGAAACATATTGTATTGGTGGAGATGCTGAAGTTAAAAACATTGAAATTACCAAAATGATTCTTAAGGAAATGGATCTGGGTGAAAGTTCCATTGAATATGTGGAGGATAGAAAAGGGCATGATTTCAGGTATGCTATTGATTTTTCCAAAATAAAGAGTGAATTTGGATGGATTCCAAAAAGAACTTTCCAAGAGGGTCTTAAAGAAACAATTAAATGGTATCAAGATAATGAAGATTGGTGGAGACCATTAAAATATCAGGTGATTGATAAAATAACAGAAAAACAATCTTGATTTTTGAAAGTAAAAAACAAGTAAAGTTTTATAAAGAAAATAATTTTAGAAAAAAAATGGTGGAACAAACAATAGAGAACAATCAAAATCGTATTTTTAACAGACATGAAGACATTCTTTTTGTCCCAGATTTAGAATCTTGCCAAGATAGACGTTTTGCGATTGGGGTTCTTAGTATTGCAGGATATCTACGAGAGAAAGGATATAACAGCAAGATTATTGAAATGCACAAATTACTAAATTGGAATCACAAATATGCTTACTTTAACAAAAAAGAGAAAGCAAGGTTGAAAAAATTACTTTTTGATTCTATTATAAAAGCAAATCCAAAAATTCTGTGTTTTAGTCCTGTAACCAGAAAATTTAATGAATCAATGGACCTCATGGAAGAATTAAAACCTTTGACAAATGCTAAAATCATTGTTGGAGGATATCATGCCAATATTTTGCCTTTAGATTTCTTCAAATATAAAAAAGACATTGTCGATTTTGTTGTTTATGGTGAAGGAGAATTATCAATGCATGAATTAATAGATGCAATTGACAAAGGTGATGATTTTTCTAAAATTGATGGTGTTGTCTGGAAGAACAATGAAGGAGAAATAATCAAGAATTCTCCAAGGGCAATGATTGCGGATTTGGATATTTTGCCAATGCCTGCTTATGATATGATTGATTTGAACTTTTATTTAAGTATGTGGGATGGAAACGTCAGGGGCATTCCATTAAGATCATTAGCTATGATTACCAGTCGGGGCTGTCCTTTTTCTTGTACTTTTTGTACTTGTAACCAAGTTTTTGGCAGGAAAATAAGAATGCGATCGCCAGCAAAAGTCGAAGAAGAAATTAAATTCCTTAAAGAGAAATATGACATTGAAGGAGTTTGGTATTGTGATGATGCTCTTACTAACAATTTAGGACATTTTAAAGAAATTTGTCATATTATGAAAAAATATAACTTAGTTTGGGGATGTCAAGGACGTATTGATGCAGTCAGTCATGATGTTGCAAAAGCCATGAGTGCTGCAGGCGGTGTTCAAATGGATTTTGGTGTTGAATCTGGGTCTGATAGAATACTTAAAGACGTAATTAAGAAAGGGTTTCGTGTAGAGGCAGTAAAAAAAGCGTTTGATATTCTTAAACAATACAATGTTAGGTATCTTGCAAATTTTATGGTTGGGTTTCCTACCGAAACAAGGGAAGAGTTTGAGATGACAAAGAAGCTTGCCTTTGATATTGACGCAGATTTTTATGCAACATTTATAACCGTGCCAGAACTAGGAACAGAGCTTTACAAGAGGATGGAACTTAATGTTGAACCAAAAGATTATTGGAAGCTTGAAAGAAGTAATTGGCATTTTACTTCAGACCCGTCAATATTCAATCAATCTGAAATAAAAAATTTAGAAGAAGAATATACAAACTTCACTAATCAGCTTATTAAGAAGATTATTTGGAAAGGATTAAAACACATCCCTTTCTATATTGGGTTGTGGTTAAAACTGCCAAAGAAAACTCAAAGGATGGGATATATGGTGAAAAAGATTTACAAGATTTTTATTTTTGATCGTTTATCAAGTAGGATAATGAAAATATGAAATATTCTCTTAATAAAGTTAAATCTGCTAAGGGGGATTTACAAGGATTTTTCAATAGATTAATTTTAGAACCAATCTTTGACAGATCTACTTGGTTTATAGCAAATTTTACAAACTTAACTGCTAATCATCTTTCATTTATCGGATTTATATTTGGGGTGGCTTCAGCAATTTCATTTTTTACTCAGCATTTTATCTTTGGAGCAGTTTTTTTTGAAATAATGAATCTTTTTGATACGTTTGATGGTAGAATCGCTAGACTAAAAAATATCTCATCTAAGTTTGGAACTTATGTGGACTGGTATTTGGGATTTTACATGACATTCATAATCTCATTTGGGCTTCTTTGGGGACTGTACGCTAAATTTGGTGATTTGAATATTTGGCCTTATGGGATCTTACTTTATTTCCTTCTAATTATTCGTTTTGTTGAGGGTAATGTTGTAGGTTTTATTACAGGTGGAGCAGAGAATTACAAGAAAACTGTTAATACCGGTGAAACAAATTCATTGCTTTCCAAAATAAGGAGATTTTTCATTAAACTAGGACTAAGAGAACCATTTAACATGACTGATAACCAGCATGTTATTTTTTTCATCATGCCAATAACAGGTTGGTATTATGGGTTATATTGGGTAATGGTAATTGGAATTACTTTACACGTTTTAGTCTGGTTTTTTAATTATCGGGCGTTACTAAAAAATATTACTTAACTCTTTAAAGGATTTGGGATGGTGGTAACATATAGTCTCAGAATACATTAATTTTATAAATATACTCAGATCTGTGTTTGAGATGCAAAAACTAATTACTCAAGGAAATAAAGAGATTCTATTTATTATTCCTCCTTCTAGATTCTCTACCCACAGGTATAATCTTGCATATCTTTATTTGTCTTCATACTTACTTTCCAAAGGTTTTGACAATTCTATAATTGAGCCACATAAGCTTTTAGATAAAAAATACAAATATCACGATATTAATAAAGCGAACCTCAAAATTATCTTATCAAACTTTGCCAAGTTAATAAAAAGATCTTCTCCTAAAGTTGTTTGTTTCAATGCTTTTACACATGAATTTATGGAGATTGCTAACTTAATTAAGATTGTCAAAGAGAATTCTTCTGCTAAGATTATTGTTGGTGGTTATCACTCTACTGCCATGCCTTCTGAATTTCTAGATTATGGTGCAGACTTCTCTGTGTTTGGAGAGGGTGAAATTACTCAGTATGAGTTAGTTAAAGCAATTTATAATAATGAATCTGATTTTTCTAAGATTAATGGTTTGGGTTGGATAAAAAATTCAAAGAAGATAATTAACTCACTTAGAGTTCCTACAGCAAATCTTGACGATTTTCCTTCTCCTGCTTATAATAAGATTGATATGGAACGATACCTTTCTATTTGGGATGGTACAGTAAGAGGATTTCCTCTTCGAGCATGTGATATGTATACTACACGGGGATGTCCTTATAATTGTAGTTTCTGCGGATGTAATGCAGTTTTTGGAAGAAAATTAAGGTATAGAAGTGAACAGAGAATAGAAGAAGAAGTTAAATTGTTAAAAAACAAATATGGAGTAGAAGCAATAATGTTTGTTGACGACACTTTAACAGTTAATAAAAATCATCTTAAAGTTATTTGTAGGATTATGAAGAAACATAAAATGATTTGGGATTGTCAAGCAAGAGTAAATACTATAGATTCTGAGATGTTAGAACTGATGACAAAATCTGGATGTGTACAATTATGTTTTGGAGTAGAATCTGGCTCACAAAGAGTTTTAGATAATATCATTAACAAAGGGATTAAAGTAGGGGATACAAAGAGGGCATTTCAGTTGTGTAAAGAACATGGTATTCACCCAATGGCAAACTTTATGATCGGGCTTCCAACTGAAACAAAAGCAGAAATGGAACAAACCTTTAATTTAGCTAAAGAAATTAATGCTTCCTACTACTTTTATAGTGTTGTTTGTCCTTTACCTGGAACTAAGCTTTATACTATGGCTGGTATTAATATTCCCCCAGAACAATATTACAAACTTAATTGGGAAAACCCTCAAATTGAAGAGTTTAATAGGTCAGAAGTTAAAGATGTTTTTGAATTAAGAAATAAATATTATCAAGAATTAAATAAAACTATGTTTAGAAATGCTTTTTTAGATTTTCCAAATTATTTTAGTATCTGGTGGAAACTTCCAAGGAAAATGAGAAGAATAAATTATGTGGTTAGGAAATTATATAATTATTTTATTTTTAAAAGATTTACAGGAAAATCGTTAAGGCTTTAACTTTAATTCTCTATTTAATTACCTGTTTATCTTTTACTTATCTATATTTTAGTTCTTGTTTTTATACTCATAAGGCTTTATAATGAGCCAGAGTTTGAACAATTGGTGATAAATATGAATAATAAATTAGGTGTTCTGATTGTAGGTTTTAATGGTAGTGTGTCTACCACAGCAATAATAGGGGCAAAAGCAATTGCTAAGAATATTTCTCCAACGTATGGGCTTTATACTGAAACTTTAACTTCTTCAGTTAAGGATGGTCAACTTGACAGATATAATCAAAAACCGATCAAAGAAGTGTTGGGATTAGTGGACTTTGAAAATTTAGTTTTTGGTGGTTGGGACATAGATGAAACGGACATTTACAGTTGTGCTAAAGAATTAGGAATCGCTCCTCTAGCAGTAATAGAAGCACTATCAGACGAATTAAGAGAGCTGAAAGCTTTTCCAGGAGTTTTCTCAAAAGAGTATATTAAAAATCTGGATGCCACTTACTTGGCTGAAGGAGAAAGTTTACATGATAAAGCGCAGAAGATTCGACAAAACATTACAGAGTTTAAACAAAGAAACAATTTAACTAGAGTAATTGTCGTGAATGTAGCTTCAACAGAAGTTTATCACAATATTTCAGAAGTTCATCAGTCTTTAGAATCATTTGAAGAAGGTTTAAGGACCAACCATTCTGAAATTGGACCTGCTCAGACTTATGCTTATGCTGCTCTTGCAGAAGGGTGTCCTTACGCTAACTTTACTCCTAGTGTAGTGGAAGAGATTCCTGCCCTTAGAGAATTAGCACTGAGTACAAATACTCCAATTGCTGGTAAGGATGGAAAAACAGGACAAACGTTATTAAAAACTGCAATTGCACCGATATTTAGGTTAAAGAATCTTAAAGTTGTTGGGTGGTTTAGTACCAATATCCTTGGGAATAAAGATGGTTTGGTTTTAGATGAACCCGGAAGTTTAAAATCTAAGATCATGACTAAGTCTAGTGTCTTGGATCAAATCTTAGGTTATTCTCCAATCCACAAAGTTAACATTAATTATTATCCTCCGCGGGGCGATGATAAAGAAGCATGGGATAATATTGATATTGACGGTATGCTAGGAATGCCAATGCAAATTAAGATTAACTTTCTTTGTAAGGACTCAATTTTGGCAGCAGGGTCGGTATTAGACTTGGTTAAGTTATTGGATTATTGTAAAAGAATTGGTGAAAAGGGAGTTCAAGAACAGTTGTCTTTCTTCTTTAAGTCTCCGACAACTTTAGAACCTGGCAAACAGCCAATTCATGATTTCTTTAAGCAAGAAGGTATTTTAAAAGATTGGATTAGAAACAAAGCTTACGGGGTTTCTTACAAGAACTAGCTTTTTAATTATCTATTTTTATTTCTCTTATTCTTTTTAGGATCTCTTCAAAACTTTGCTTTAAGGCACCATGGTGTTCTAAACACAGAGTTGAGGCCATTGCTGCAAAAATTCCAATTTGATATACATCTGAAAATCTTTCTGAAGCTGCTAATACGCCAGCCATGTAAGTATCACCAGCCCCTGTAGCATCAACAGTTTCTGTTGGTGGAAACGCAGGAATTTCAAATTCACTTCCTTTAGTTATAATTGTTGAACCTTTACTTCCATTAGTTATGATGAGTTTTTCTAGGTCCCTGAACTTAGGACTTTCATTATTGCCACTCATAAACTCAAATTCTTGTTCATCAACAAAAAGAGCTTTAACATAAGGTAACATGTCCTGAAGCTTTTCTGGATTTCTCCAGATGACTTTTCCTTTATCAGAGTAACGAATGATTCCTTGGCCGGCCAAATAACTGTGTGGATTAATTTTGTGCAAATTTTTTACAAAATCTAATGAGAAATTGTTATGAAATAATGGCCCTAGGGCTATCCCATCGTAGCTTTGAAAGTCATACTTTTTTAATTGGTTCCAATCCATGACACAATTAACATTTTTAACTTTCTGAACTCTTAAGTCTTGACTATTTGGGTCTGGATACTCATTTAAGAAAGTGAGGGTTTCTGCTGTGGGGATAGCGATTAACTTTACCTTTTTCTTAAAACTTGCCAGCCAAGAATCATCTTCTGAAGTGTTGTATGCGCCGAAAACAGTAACATCTATTCCTAAAGAAGATAATGCCAAACCATTATAGTATGTTGCCCCTCCCGGTTGGAAGTGTTGTGTTCCACTAATATTGATTTTGTCCCTGCAAATGGGTCCAATAACTGCAATTTTCATTATACTCTTATTTTCTAATAAATAGTTATTAAATTTTCTGAATTATGGATCTCTTTTAGTTTTGAGAAATTAGTTTATAGTACCAAAAACTATTTATATAATGTTGTTTGATGCACAAACATGTTTTTATCAATTGTAATCGCGATATATAATGAGCAAGGAAACGTTAAAGAATTAACGGAAAGGATTTATTCCAGCATGGATAAACTAGATGTTCCTTTTGAGCTTATTTATGTAATTGATGGGAAAGACCAGTCTTTTGAAATTATTAAAGAAATTCAGAAAACCAAGTCTAATCTTATTTTGGACCATTCTCCAAATCTTAGAGGATTTAAGAACGCTTTTGTCAAGGGATTCCAACTAATCAACCCCTCAGCAACTCACATTTTAACTTTGGACGGAGATTTGAACCACCGCCCAGAAGAAATAAAGAATCTTCTCAGTGCCATGGAACAAAAGCATGCAGACCTGGTTGTTGGCTCTAGGTACACTTCTGGGGGCCAAGTTAAAAGACTTGCTTTTTGGAAGCGGGCAGTAAGCACATTTGCCAATTTTGTCATAGAATTACTTTGGAAAATCAAACTTAAAGATAAGACTTCTGGATATCGGTTGTACAAAAAAGAAGTAATTGAAAAAACTGTGCCTCTTTGCACCAGTGGTGGGTTTGAATTTCTTTTTGAGATCATATTGTTGTCTCGAAGGTTTAATTACAAAATTAATGAAGTGCCAATTATTTTCATAACTCGAGAACACGGCGAGAGTAAATTTAATCTTTTTAGAACAATTTCTGGCTATTTAGGATTGATGAGAAAGTATTTTCTGAAGTGATTTGATGTGGGGCACCACAAAATATATAAGTTGTCAATCCCGGTAACAACAATATATTCCTATGAAACTAAATAATATAAAAGTCCTTTTGGTGTGGATTACGTTTGGATTGATTCTATTTGGCGGTGCACAAATATTATTGGATAATCAAATAGCCCACTCTACTCCTCACGGGTTATATGCAATGGACGCAACAACACACACGGTTTTTGCTGAAGCATTTTATCAAGAAGGGAATGCAAAGTTTTATCCTTCTTATAGTGTTATGGGTTATGAAGATGTTGTTGCCGCTAATCCTCCAGTAGTATATTCCTTGGCAGCATCTTTTGCGTATCTCTCTGGACTGAGCATTTATGATTCTTTAGTTTTTCTTGAATTACTTATGTTTGTTTTAATTCCAATAGTCATGTATCTGTTTATTAGGAAATTTAATGAAACCGTTGCAATTTTATCTTTGCCACTTTCAATCTTGTTAATTAAAAATCCTTTTTTCTCTGCTCTTTCTTGGGGAGAATATCCTTTCATTCTTGGAATACTGCTTATGGTTACGGGAATTTGGGCGATTCCAAACATCAATTTAAAATATTTTGCCGTGCCCTTTGCCTTGTTGCTTTCGGCACTTTTTATGGCCCACGCTTCAGAATTTATGGTTTTAGTTGCTTTTATATTCGTGTTTTATGTTGTGCAAATATACTTTCGTAAACAAATTAAGAAAACAACAATCTCTCTTTCTTTAACGGCGATGCTAATTATTTCTATCTGTTTTCATTATTATGTCATATTTAAGAACACTTTTGTCAAATTACAATTAAGTACTTCTTTTGAACCAATATATAATGCAGGATACCTTGTTCCAGAATTTATAAAGGATTTTCCTATAATTGTTTGGTTAATTTTGTTAGTAGGGGTTATATTAAGTATTCTTTATTGCTATACACATTTAAAAAATAAGAATAAAAGATGGATTTATCCTGCCCTTGCTTTATTCTTGTTAGTAATTACTTATACCAATCTTATCGGACAGAAACGAGCATTACAAATTAGGCTTTTGTGGCCGGCTTTACTAATGTTTTTCTTTGGTCTAGTTTTATATTTTATTTTTACTAAGACGAAACAGCACAAGAACTGGTGGTTGTCATTTGCGGTTGTACTAGTTTTGTTAGTTGGATTCTTTGGGTTATATCATTCTCCATTTGCTGGACCAGGATTAATTGATCCTTATACCTGGGAAGGCTTTCAATGGATGAAAGAAAATACTCCACAAGAATCAACAATTATTTTCTTTTACGGAGATACTTATAATCAACATACTATGCTTAACTTAGCAAACAGACAAACTTTCCTTATTGATCCGAATAGTTTAATTGAGAATATTAATAACCAAAAGATTTCTTATAGTTATAAAATTAGCCCTGAAGTATTTTTAGATACTTGGCTTGCTTACAAGAAATCATTTTTTGAGTTTGGATATTATTACACTGAAGGTGATAGCAAATATCAACCTTTTGTTGGAGAAGTTTGTGATTTTGATTATCTCGTTTTTAATAAATTTAGTAGAAACCAACCTTTGGCGGATTATAACGTTGCTGTTGCAAATACCTTGTTACAAAATGGAAAGTCAAGAAAATCATTTGAGAATGCATTAATTATTATTATTGAAATTAACGGAGGAGATTGTTTTGAAACCAACTAAAACACTTAACAATTTGATTAAAGAAGCAAAAACATTACTTTTAGTATTTGTTGCAGTAGTTATTTTGTTCCAGATAATCTTCTATAAAGAAAGTTTTATCACTAATCTGAAAACAGTGCTTTCTCTCTATTGGCTATTTGTTTTGCCCGGATTTTATTCTTTATATCATTGGCACAATAAATTAGATTTTATAGAACGTTTTGTTATTGGGGTTGTTCTTGGTTTTGCTTTAGTAGGCATACTTGCATATTACCTGAACATTTATACTGTTCACGTTAAATATTATGGGGTTATTATTCCTTTACTTATTTTGGTTATAAATAGGATTATTATTTTAATAATTAGTAAGCGTAAATCTAACATTAAGCATTCAAAACCTGATAATCTTAATAATGAGTTAGAAGGGGGCATAAAAACAGAGCGGCCTCCAGTACAATTAGAACAGGAAAGAAATTCCTCCAACAATAAAGATTAGTTATTTTTTCTTTAAGGTTTCAATAACTGCTTTTGCAAAAGCAACAAAGTCTCCAGCCTTTACCATCATTCCATTTTTAATCACTTCTGGATGTGCCCCAATATTAAAAGCTACTACTGGCTTACCACAAGCTTGGGATTCCGCTGCAGGCAAATCAAAACCTTCCCACAAGGTTGCAGTAGTATACACATCACAAGCAGTATAATATCTTGGCAGTTCTTCATCCGCAACAAAACCAGTAAAGATAATATTTTTGTCTTTATTTGCTATTTTTTTAAGTTCTTTAGAATAACTTTCAAAGGTATGTTTACCTACAATAACAAGCTTTGCTTTTGGAAACTCTCTTTTAATAATCTTAAATGCTTTGATTAAAATATGGATTCCTTTATGTGGAGAAATCCTCCCCACATACAAAAAAGTAGGATATTTTAAATCATACTTTTTGATTAAATTATCGGGCTTAACATTTGGATGAAACCTTGAACTAATCTTACAATGTTCAACATCACCATTCACACCGGTTTCTTTTTTTAGCTCTTTTTTTAAGAATTGACTTATTGATGTTGCAGAATCTGCACCTTTAACTGTAATTTTAGTCAAGAAAGAAAAAAATCTCATATAAATTCTTTCTAAAATGCTTTTGAATAATTTGGGATAAGCAATGCCCATGTTGTAATAATTATAATGAATTCCGTATTTTTTCCTTGCCTTTTTAGCAAAAAGGGTCATAGGATACATATGGCAGATAATTTTATCAAAATGTTGTAGTTTTTTAACATAATTATTAATTTTAAATAAATGTAAGAAGTATAACAATCGATCAATTCTTTGCAAGAATGGATTCTTGGATACTCCAATTTTAATTAGTCTTGTATCCTTGGGTGGTTGAATATCAGCACCAAGAGCAAAAATAGTTACTTTATGTCCTTCTTTAGCAAAATCGAGTGCTTGTCTTTCTACTACCCTGTCAGGTCCGCTAAAATGGGAGAATGTTGGTGTTAAAATAGCTATTTTCATTATGTTTTACTTTGAGTGGTCGCTTTATATATTTTATTAAATTGTACTCACAAATAGAGAACTTAAAACAATAAAATTTAAGAAGGGAACACCAATATTTATTAATATGAAATCAGCTTTAATTACGGGAATTACAGGTCAAGACGGAAGTTATTTAGCAGAATTTCTGTTAGATAAAGGTTACAAAGTATATGGTTTGGTAAGAAGGTTAAGTACACCAATTATTTGGAGAATTGAGCACATTCTCGATAAGATAACGTTAATCGAAGGTGATTTACACGATCAAGCTTCTTTAAACCGAGCAGTTAAAGAAAGTCAACCAGATGAAGTTTACAATTTAGCAGCACAATCATTCGTAGCAACAAGTTGGAAACAGCCAATTTTAACATCAGATATAACTGGGTTGGGAACACTTAGAATGCTTGAAGCAGTAAGAGAATTTTCTCCTGATGCAAAATTTTATCAAGCATCTTCTAGCGAAATGTATGGTAACGCTACTGAGAATATTCAGGATGAGCAAACAAAATTTAGGCCAAGAAGCCCCTATGCAATTTCTAAGTTGTATGCTCATTGGATTTCTCGTAATTTTAGGGAAAGTTACGGGATGTATGTTTGTTGTGGGATTCTTTTTAATCATGAATCACCAAGAAGAGGGATTGAATTTGTTACTCGGAAGATTACTGATGGGGTGGCAAAGATTAAGCTTGGATTGGCTAATGAATTATCTTTAGGGAGTTTAGATGCTAAAAGAGATTGGGGATTTGCTGGTGATTATGTAGAAGCAATGTGGCTAATGTTACAGCAAGAAGAACCGGAAGATTTTGTTATTTCTACTGGTAAAACTTATTCAGTACAAGATTTTGTAGTAGAATCTTTTAAAAGTGTAGGGATTGAAAATTGGCAAGATTATGTTAAACAAGATCCTCGTTTTATGCGACCAGCAGAGTTATTTACTCTACAAGGTAGAAGTGATAAAGCTAAGGAAAAGATGGGCTGGGAACCGAAAGTAAGCTTTTCAAGTTTAGTTCACATGATGGTTGATGAAGATTTAAGAAAGCTTAGTGGGAGTTCTGAAAAAATAGAAGATAAAGAAAGCTCAGAAAGCAGTTCTGATAGTGCATTAAATTCTACCCCTGAGATTGAAAAACAAAACAAAACAAGCGAACTAAGTGAATCAAACGAACCAAACAAAAAGAAGGTTTTGATAACTGGAATCAATGGTTTTGTTGGTAAACATCTGAAAACGTATCTTGAAGGTAGAGGTTTAGAAGTTTTTGGTTTTGATAGATCAAGTAAAAATGTTGAAGGTGGCATTTATCAAGCAGATTTGTTGGACAAGGCAAGTATTAAAAGAATATTTGAGGAAGTTCAACCAGAACAAGTTTATCATCTTGCGGCACAATCTTCTGTTAAAGATAGTTTTGATAATCCTCAGGACACATTAGATGTTAATGTTAAGGGCACTGAAAATTTATTAGATATCATTTGTGAACTTCGTTTAGAGAACAGATGTCGAGTTTTAGTTGTAACCTCTGCAGAGATTTATGGCTTAATCAGTAATAGTCCCGTTAAGGAAGATCATCCTTTAAATCCAATAAGCCCTTATGGAAAATCTAGGTTGGCACAAGAAAAAGTAATTCAAGAATATGTTCAGAATAAAGGCATGTCAATTGTTACTGTGAGAAGTTTTCCTCACACTGGTCCAGGACAGGCAGATAAATTTGTTTGTTCTAGTTTTGCTAAACAGGTAGCTTTAATTGAAGCAGGAAAGCAAGAACCAACAATGAAAGTGGGCAATTTAGAAGCAGCAAGAGACTTTATGGATGTAAGGGATGTGATTAGGGCATATTTTGAAATTGTTAACAATAGCAATTATAATGGGTGTTATAATCTTTCTTCTGGGAATGCTTACAAAATTTCTGAGATCTTAGGAATGTTGTTAGAGATGAGCAATAAGGAAATCAAGGTTGAAACAGATTTAGATATGATGCGTCCTTCGGACATTCCTGTTTTGGTTGGAGACCATTCTCGTTTCTCACAAATAACTGGTTGGCAACCTAAAATTCCAATTAGTAAAACAATAAAAGATTTATTTGATTATTGGAGAGAACGAGTTTAGTTTTTTTCAGTTATTTATTTATTTATTTATTTATTGAACAATTCTTTATAAGTTTCCAAGTAACTTAAAATTGCTTTGTCCCAAGGGAACATTTTCTTTTTTGTTTTAATTGTTTTTTTAAGGGGAACATTTTTAATTCCCATAGCAATACTTTGAGGTGATTTTGTTTTTGTAAGAACATATTCACCAGAAATCACTTCTGGTATTGAACCAACTTCAGAGGCAACAATTACTTTATTTAGTGCCACAGCTTCGACAACATTATATCCAAAACCTTCTGCTAATGAAGGTATAACAACACAATCTGCTGCAGATATATAATTTCCCAATTCTGAATATGGCAATGAAGGAATGATTTTTACCCAAGGGCCAATATTAAGTTCTTTTATTATTTGTTTTAATTTTTTATGTTGTTGGGGGTATTTATCTTTACTTCCCCACATCAAAACAAGTTTAAAATTCTTAATTTCTTTTATTATCAAAGGTACAGCCCTAATCAAATACTCAAATCCTTTAGACGGCCCTGGTCGGCCCCAAGAGAAACAAACAAAATTATTCTTTAATCCTAAGATTGTAAGAACTTTCTGTCCATTAAAGTTCTTAGGATGCCAAAATTGATAATCTAAACCATTGTGGATAGTTATTACTCGATTTTTGGAAATACTTAAATTTAAAAGATCTTTTTTGGTAGCATTAGAAACACAAACATATTTGTCAAATTTTAATTTGTAAATGAGTTTTTCAAGAATGTTATGGACAAAACAGCCAAATCTGTTTAAATTAGTAACTTTGTTCCACTTATTTACCCACACTTCGTGAACCGTAAGGCATACTGGTTTATTCAGAATCTTACTTGCAAACCAAGAAGGAAATGCTCCGTTAAACGTTGTTGTTTGTATAACATCATGATTACGAGCAAGTTTAAGGACTTTGAATAAAGAACTGAAAGTGAATATATAGCGAGAGTTTAAACTTTTAACTCTATAAACTGAAACATCATTAATCTTTTCAAAAGACTTTGTTCCTTTAAGTTTCTGAGTAATCAAACTTACTTTATGGCCTTGTTTAACAAAACCTTCGGCTAAATTTTTGAAAACAACTTCTGCGCCCCCATAATGGGGCAGATAGTTTTCACAAACAAATAAAATTCTCATTTTTTAGTGTTCATTGCCATCCGACTAACTATTTTTTCAACCTTGTTCTGTAGTTTCCTCATGATTGTATACATGTGGAAGATCATTCCAATAAGGAACATAAATCCAATTACGATAAAGAAATCTAATCTTCTTTCGAAAGAAAGCCAGTTTTTGATTATGAAATCAAATCCCATTGGAAAGATTGCAAGGAATAAAAAAACAATCCAGGCGCCAAACCAAAAAATGGTTTCTTTAACCGTGAATTCTTTTCTTCTTAAATGTAAGAATGTTAAATACAACATTAATAATGCGAATAAAACGCCAATTATTTGAATCCCTAATAAATTACTCATCTTAACCTCCAAGTAAACATGTTAAAAACTATTTTAAGACCATCAACAATTGTGGTTCCTTTATATTTGTCCCCATAAATTGTTTGTATCGGAACTTGAGAGTATTTTAATTTATGTTTTCCAACATTTGCAATCATTTCGCTTTCCATACTATAATCTGAAGCTTTCCACCGTATTTTTTTGTAAACTTTAGTGTTAAAAGCTCTATACCCACCTTGTGTATCTTTAATATTGATTCCATACAATATTTTTGTTACCCAGTTTATACTTTGGTTTCCAAATCTAAAAACCCATGGCATATTTTTGTTGAACTTTCTGTAACCAAAAACAACGTCAGCATGTTTTAGTTGTTCTATAAATTCAGGGATTTCTTTTGGATTGTGTTGCCCGTCACCATCAAGTAAAATTATTTTTTCATATTTATGAAGATAAGCATAATCACATCCTGTCTTTGCAGCTGATCCTTTGCCCATATTAACAATGTGTTTTAGGACAATTGCTCCTGTTTCTTTAGCTTTTTTAGTAGTATTATCATTACTTCCATCGTCTACTACAATAATCTTTTGAACATAATTTTTCACTTTTTCAATTACATCTACAATGTTCTTCTCTTCATTATATGTGGGTATGATCACACAAATTTTCATGTTTTTTAAGGAAAGAAATCTATTTATAAGGGTTATGAAAGAAAAGAGAAATAAAAGTTTATTGTTGGCAGCCAAAATCGACTTTCCAAACAACTATTTTTCCACCAGTAATTTGTTGTTTTTCATCAAATTTGCTAAAACAATCTAACCCATATCCATCGAAGAAGAATAATTGCGTAAACATACTCTTAGCTTGTAATGGGTGAGACAATATAATTTGGTTGTTTGGAAGTAATATTACTGATATACCTAATAAATTTTCTTTAAACTTTTTTTCTTCAACTTTTTCTTTTCCAGCGTAGACCAGGCTATTTGGATAGAAGTTGCCCTGGTTAGAAGGAACTGTTGCGTTCATTGTTTTTAAATTTATTTCCAATACTGCTGTTCCTTGACCAAGATTAATGGGACATTGAAGAGTTTTATTATTTTCTGTATTAGTGCATTGTGCATTTCCTTGATACCCTGGCCAATCTGATACCCATTGGTCTGCAGGTGTGTTTATTATTTGGTAATAATATTCTTCTGCTTGATTTTCATCAAGGTCAAAATTATCTTGTAATAATTGTTTTCCCTTATTTTTATCGTTTGATACTGTTTGGTACATTGAAGCTTTCTCAAAGTTCCAACCCCCAAAATGACCCCATACTCCAGCTTTTCCAACCATATCCTCAGAAGTGATGAAATATTGTTCGATTAAGTCATCACAGTAAGTTAACTTCATAACTTTTGCAATTTGTTCATTGCTTAATCTTTCTTTACTTAGGTACTTAATTGCTTTATTCTTATCATTAAATGTTGTGATCTCATTAAGCATCTCAACAGCTCTTACAGTATTTCCATCAAAGAATTCTTCTAACACATGAACAGCTTCTTGTTGACCACAATTTAACATCCTTAACAAACCAATAGATTCTTGTTCATTTGATGTTAATAATGATTTTCCAACCCAATGAATTCTTTCTCCTTGATCTCCACCATCAAATGTAACTCTTCTTTCTGAAATTGCAACGAACCAATGCCCAAAATCCCACCAGGAAGTGATTATTGCATCTGTGGAGTTGTTTTTAACGTTTGTTAGTGTATCATACCAGGCATCATTCATGCTTGGAACTTCTTGTGTTCCCACATTATATGCTGAAGAGATCTGAGGAGATATAATTAGTATAATTATTATTCCCACCAAGATTTTTCCAACATTTTCTGCAAGGTACAAATGTTTTTTAATCAATCGGGGAATTTTTTCAAAACAGTAATGAAATAAGTACCCCGAAGATATTGCTAATGGAATAACTGTAAACATGGCAAATCTGATTCCAGCAATAAGGGTGGCAATTGAAGCCACCAAGTAATAGACCATTAACATTACTCCAATAGAAATGTTTTTGGTCTCTTTTTTCTTAATGGACTCATAGAATATTAACATTAAAGCAATGATAGAAAGAACTAACATAAACTTTCCACCCAATGTATTAATGATTTGAGAAAAACTTCCTTTATTTAGTTCAGCAACAGTTGTTAAAACATTTGGCCATAAACTACTTGTTGCAACTTCTTTAACCTTTAGTGCTGATAATGGAGAGAGAAACATCCTATTGAATATTATTACAAAGCTTCCTTGAATGTATTTTCCCAATGCCATTCCCACTGCAAAAAATGTTATTAAAGAAATGACAATCATTTTTGTCTTTTGAATTATTATGTTCTTATCATTTCTATTTTTAAATCCTGTTATAATTGTATCTAATATTATAATTCCTATAACTATATCAAAAATAAACCACGCCATCCAAATCTGTGCATAAATGGTGTAAACTAAGGCTAGGAGGACAGAGAAAGTCACTTTTTCTTTTAAGCTATCTCTTTTTAGAAATTCCACTAAGAACCATATCGCCAATAATGGAAAAAATATGTGGTAGGGGTCTGTGTCAGAAAATCCCCCCGCAGTTCTTGATAACAGTATTGGATTAATTGCAACAAGTAAAGCGGTAATGAGGCCAGCAAAACTTCCTTTCAATCTATAACCAATAAAGAATGCGGGAATCATGGCTAAGGCAATTAAGATAATTGGTGCTAAGAAAACTGAAGCTATTATGGTTTGATTAGAGTTAAATAAACTAATAAATTGATGTAACCAAGAAATAAATGTTACATGAGGGTGACCTTGGGTAATTTTTCCTTCTTTACCATTTCTAAGGAAATCAATATACTTTCCTTCAACAACATTAGTTCCAGGATTGCCATGGTCAACATGGTTTCTAACTTGATTATACCATAAATAAGGGTCAATTGCCAAAAGATAAGTTTGTCCATTTTCATTTTGAAAATTATCTTTATATTGATTAGACAATTGTTTGATGTCATTATTAATTTGGTCTTTATTTTCTTTAAGTTGTTTCTTCCATTCAGTATTAATTAAAGATTGACGATTTTGATCTGGTAAATTTGGATACTGTTGATTAATTTGATTACTGATTTGTTGTTGATAAAAATTGTAAACAGTATTTTCAGCCCAATCATCCGTAACTGGTAAGTAAGAAGGCATAACTCTAAAATAAGTTGAAAATATGATTGCAATTAATATTAAAGCTAAGGGAATAAGCCACTTTGCGTTATTTTTAGTAAAGGAAGAAATCTTTTTAAAATCAAAAGAAATATCTTCTTCTTTACTTGCTTCTTCATCTTTTGATTCTTTTAAATTTAATTTGTTATCATTCTTAAATCCTTTAAAAAATCCAATCGTTTTACTCTTTAATTCTTTTAAGTCAATGTTTAATTCTTCATTCTCCTCTTCTTGATCTTTAGATTCATCTTTTTCTTCTTTTCTCTGGAGAATTTCTTCTGAACTTGTTTTATTTTCATTGATATTATAATTTTTTAAACTGGAATCTTTATTATTTTCAGAATTTGGCTGTTGTGGAACAGTTTCTACTTGTTTCTCCTTTTTCTCTTCAACAGAATCAATCTTAATATCTTCAACCATCATTAAACACCACGATTCGAGTTAAGTCTATCAAAACAGTATAGCCTTTATAAAATTTATTATCCTTTAAGAGTACGTTGGGCGATAAGTTTTAATATAAGCACATTTATTTCTGAATTATGCCCGTTTGTGAAATGTGTGGAAGAGAAGCAGCATTAGTAAGTGCAGATGTTGAAGGTGTTGAGTTAAAAGTATGTCCTGTTTGCACCAGATATGGTACAACAAACAAAAACCAGGGTGGAAATTCTAGAAGAAATCCTTCATTTGGTCACAAACAGAAAAACAAAGAAGAGATTGAATGGAAAATTGTGGAAAACTTTTCTGCTTTAATTAAGTCTGCAAGGGAAGAAAAAGGCATGACTCAAGAGGATTTTGCCAAATTTATTAATGAAAGAGAGAGCATTCTATCTAAATGGGAACAAGGAACATTAAGGCCCAGGATTTTTGTGGCAAGACGGCTAGGACAAACTCTTGGAATAAATTTTGTTACTAAAGACATCAAAGAAAAAGTTGAGATTAAGAAAGAAAAGTCTCTTTCAAATGAACTTACTTTGGGTGATTTTATAAAAGTAAGAAAAAAGTAACTTTTCTTATTGTTTAGTAGTAAGAATAACAAAATTTATAAACTTTTTATTTCTTGAATTAATTGATGATAAATATAACTGCAGAAGAATTAAGGCGATTTGGTCCAGTTTATGAACCAATCCCCTCCTTTAATAATGAAGGTGATCGAAGCTTTACTGAACAAGATTTAGATCCTGGTTATGTTCCACAAGAAACATATCTTTCAGCCCGAGCATCTTTAGTTAGAACTTGTGCTGATGGACTAGTATCTTGTTTAAACGAAGAAGGAGAATATGGAATTCTTCTTATTACTCGGAAAGGAAATCCTGCTAAGGACCAATTGTGGTCAATTGGTGGTGGTATCCCAAGAGGTATTGTTGGCCCAAGAGAAGCATTAAATGCAAATGCACAAAGAGAATGTGGTCTTAAACTTTCTAATCATGTTTATTTAGGAGCAATGGATTTTGCTTGGGCAACCACTCCGGGAGAAACTGAACTTAAAGGAAAAGGAATCAGAGACACTGGCTTGATGTATTATGCTCACGGAACTGGAGATTTAAGGTTTGGTGAGTTAGACAATAATCCATTAATAGTAACACCAAATATGTGGGAACGCCGCCAAGGAAAGTTGAATGAGTTACATCCTTACATTGATAGAAATTTGGAAAAAGCAATGACGCTTTTAGTTGATGATTTTTACAGATAATTAAAACATTCTTTAGTTGTATTACTCTTAGAACAAATATTTAGAAAAACAAACCAATTTTGGTTCTGCTATTAGGCACTTAATTAATATTGGAAGTAGATTTTCTCTTGTATGCTTATTTAATATACTCTGAATCTCTTTATTTTTGATAATCTTTACCAATCGGTCCCAATCTTCATCTGAAAATTTATCTATTATTTTACGAACAAGTAAATGTAATCTCATTCTTTTTCTTAGAATTTCGGTTTCAGATTTGTAATTTTTCTTTTTATTAATACAATCAACTAATGTCTTTGCTTGTAACATACCGGGAACAATTCCTCCACCTGTTGTGGCTTTAACAAAACTGGAGGCATCACCAATAACATAACAATTTTCTGTTTGTAGTTTTTGTTTAGGGTTATAAATTGGAATAGTTCCCGCTTGAACCTCTAGAATCTTAAAGTTATTTTTCTTAATGAAATTATCAAAGTAAAGTTTTGGACTTTTTCTTGATGCTAGTCCCACCCTAGCAATATTTTTCGACTCTGGAACTGTCCAAGCAAAGAAGTCAGGACAAACTTCTTTACCAAAGAAAGTCTTGTAACTTTTTTCATCAAATTTTCCTTTTACAGTGGCTTGAATCCCATAGTAATTCTTTCGTTCTGTATGATAAAACCCATATGCCTTAGCTGTTTTTGATAATGGTCCATCTGCAGCGATAACTATATCTGGGGAAACTTCTATCTCTTTTTTTGTTTTATTATTTTTAATTACAATTCTATTATTATTATTATTATTATTATTATTGCTGCGTTTTATGAATGAATGGTTAGTGAAAACTTTTGCTCCTGCCTTTCTTGCTAAATTTGCAATGTGTCTATCAAATTTTTGTCTACAAACTAAGTATTCCTTTATTTTTATCTTCGCTTGTTGGTTTGGAGAATTAATTTCTACTTCTTCTAGTGTGTTAATCAAGAACTTTTCTTTTGAAACATTAAACTGATCAAAATCTTTTGTTAATAATCCTGTACATTGGATTGGCAAGCCTACATTGGAATGTTCTTCATAAATCTCTACTTTGTGACCAGACTTAGCAAGTAAATACCCTGTGTAACATCCAATTGGTCCAGCACCGATAATTATAACTTTCATTACTACCAATTCGGGGTGATGAGTATAAAAGATTTGTTAAACCATTATGTTTCATTTATTAGGCATAAATCAATATCCCCGTAATGACAATCCATAATATTAATCCAATCATCAACGACTTATCTTTAAAGATCTCTTCTGGATTTCTAGCAATCGTTGAACCCCTATTAATTAGATGGAAGAATTGTAGAATGGTATATAATGCAAACGGCAAAGTATAAATCAAGTTTGGATGCTCGCTGAGAAATGAATACAAAGAATAAGATACAATTAGTAATACTGTAGAGAAAGTCATCAACTGATTTGTTAATGTTTCAGTATAATGTTCTAGAACCTTTCTAGTTTTACTCGCTTCTTTTTTCATTAAATGAATATCTGCTTTTCTTTTCCCTACACCTAAGAACATAGCCAAGAAGAAAGGACAAAGGATTAACCAGGGAGATATTCTAACATCTATTGCTAATCCACCAGAAATTGCCCTAATAGCAAATAGGGTTGATATTGTTAAAATATCTGCGAATAAAATGTTTTTTAAGTAAAATGTGTAAATTTGTGTAACAATGAACAAAGATGCTACAATTACAAAAAACCAAGGGGTTATAGAATATGCTATAAGTAAACCTATTAATAATAGTAGAATTACCAAAATTATTCCTGCTGGGGCTTTTATTCTACCTGCAGCAATTGGTCTATATCGTTTTTCTGGATGCAGTTGATCTTTTTTTCTATCTCCAATGTCATTTATAACATAACCTGCAGAAGAAACTAATGATAATGAGATAAAAGCAAGAATTGTTATCCAAAACAATTCTCCATTAAACAAGTTTTCAGAAAAAATTAATGCTAAGAAAACTATTAAATTCTTGTACCATTGTCTTACACGCATTAAGTTAATATAATCTTTGATCTTGGCCATTGTTTTTTTTTTCTTTCTTTTCTTCTTAATTTTTTGGTGAGTTTAAATAAATAGAATAATTACAATCTTTAAATCTTTTACTAAACACTTCCTTATTCTCTTTTTTAATCGTGGATAATAGTGATTCTCTTACTTCTTTACATTCTAGATCTTCTGGAGCACACAATAAATCACAGTCATTGATAAAAATCATTTCTGCTTGCTTTTTAGTTTGATTATAAATTACTGGGGCAAAATCCATTCCATCTAAAGTTATTATTTTGTGATCTAAAAATGACACAAAAGACGGATCTGAAGAAACAATTGTTCCCGTAATGTTATTCTCATCAATAATCTGATTAATTTCTGGTTTGAAATCTGGAGCCTTATCAAAATTTAAGTTTGCAGGCATTGGGACTAATACCAATAGGATAATTAGAACAACGAAAGATTTTGGCCAAAGTAATGGTTTTTTAGATAATTTTAGTTTGTTATGCAAGATTCTTATAGTTTGAGATATAGCAATTGCCATAAAAGGAATTGCAATTAACAAATATCTTGGTTCTTTTCTTGGCACAAAAAAAGTAAAGTAAATAATTGTTAAGATTGAAATTAATAAGAAAATAGTTTTATTGCTATTTTTCCATTCTTTCTCTTTGAAAAAATAATAAATGTACGCAAAAAACAAAATATATAATGGATTAGTAAAGAAAAAACTTCTCCAATAGTAAGTATATCCATTACCATAAAGCCAAGTTGCAGTTGTAACTATCCAAGATCCAGCTAAAAAAGGTTCAAACATGTTTGGATATCGAAAGTAATTAAAGATCATATAAGGAATTATTGGGAGAATAAAAGAAATCCCTAATAAAGAAAGTGTTTTAATCTTTTTAATTAAATTCTCTTTCTTAATTAACAAAGTAATAAAAATTGCAGCAAAGAAAATGCCCATCGTAAACTTTGTTAGAAATGCCAAGCTTAGAAATATTCCTGATAAACATATTGGAATGATTTTCGTTTTATTTGGCTTCTTTGCAAGATCTAAGATTAGATACATGCCCAGCAACCCAAATGTTAATGCTAAAGGCTCAGTAAGAATTAAGCCAGTATGCATGATAAATATTGGTGTTAGACTGAAGATTAATGAAGAAATTACTGCAATCTTTTTATTAAAGACTTTCTCACTAATTTTATACAACAAGAAGATGGCAATTAAAGAGAAGACTAAGTCTAATAATTTTCCCCAAGCGATTGGGTTTAGACCTAATTTCCATAATGATCCAATTATTGCTGGATGAATTAATGGTCGAAAGGATTCCCAAATTCCAATCTGTCCAGAAGAGAAAATGTACTTTCCCATACCAATGTAAACATGTGCATCCCACCATAGAGGCCAATTTATTGATAAATAAACAACTCTGACAATAA
>Ga0233431_1000787_pt1 | contig 63741 bp, 72 predicted proteins | sample SI_118_April2016_FD_179867 | JGI IMG/M metagenome (GOLD analysis project Ga0233431, IMG submission 179867) | Seawater microbial communities from Saanich Inlet, British Columbia, Canada - SI_118_April2016_200_MG | ecosystem: Environmental > Aquatic > Marine > Inlet | place: Canada: British...
TGTATATTGCAGAATACGCATGGCGATACAATCATAGAAACATGGAAGCTAAAGACAAAATCAAGTCGATTTTACAATTGCTTGAAAACAGATACGAATATAGTGGCTAATTTAGGACTTTACCCAATATTACATGCGCTCCGAAAACACTTGTATCGGATCATTTGGTCTGCCACCGTGCATAAAGCACTTCTAAATATAAAGGATTCAGGTTTTCACACTAATTACCAAGCGTATTGACAAGTTGTGCTAGAGGACAGGTATCAGAGTATGATAGAATCGCCTCACAGAATATGACGAAGCGCCAGAAAAACCGGGCTAAGTCATCCGGTACAGGCAAATACCGTATTCCGCGGTCGGCGATGTTCATAGACATCGCAATCTCTATCTTTGTCTGTGGGATAGGCATATATCACTTCACTCAACCCCACCAGTCATGGCGCTCCGGCATCATTGAACTCCTCTGTTCGATGTTGCTTCTCGCAGCTGCCTATGGCGTCTCCCGTGCAAAAGCGGTAGTGATAAACTTCATAGTTGCTGTACCTATGTTATTTCTTGGCATCCGACATCTCATCCACGGAGGAGGATGGCTGTCAGGCATCACCGAGTTGCTTTTTGCGGCTCTTTTAGTCACGGCAGCAAACATTATCCATAGATATAGAGAAATTTAAGAGAAACTGAGCCGGGACATTCTTATAAAGGCTGAACAATCCCGAGGGTTGTTACCTGGCTCCTCAATCTTACTGGTGAGAAATTGAGGCTGGATGGTAGTCCCCTGATATTGCCATTTTATTTAACTTCCTCAAAACCGGATGGTGGCCACTGGCCGAATGTTCATAGGCACAATGCCCCAAAGACCCGATGAGCCAAGAGGTCTTGATGTTTCAATTCTCCTGCCTTCCACTTCTCCCCAGCTATGAATCACTGGTATTACCAACCAGCGTCCGAACCACCTCGCTCTGGATAACCCAATGCAGACTGCAACTCTTGCTACGATACCCTCGGATTTGCACTTCCTTCTAAATCTTGTTGACTTGGTAATGCAGTCATTCCTTATCAAGCTGTACGGTTCATGCCGCAACTCTTCAGCAATTTCCTCAGCCCTTTGCAAGGGTGTCATAGGATGTTCCTTTTGTTGTTGAGTGTATTCAAATGGCAATTCTTCATGCTTCACTTTGCACGTCCACTTCTGGTCCGGGATCGCAACTGGTTGTTGGATCGTATTCGGTCATGGGATTTTCAAAATAGAATGATGGTAATTCGTCCTTGTCTGGTGCAGCCAGAGATGACATTGCGATGCTATCATGTCACCATCACGAACGTAGTCTGCAGCTTTCGTGCCCGACTTGAGCATTCGGCGTTTGCATTGCTGCGTTTATCCCCCGTCCTTTTGCCCTGAGGTTCGCACTCGCAAATCGGACTTGACTTCCCGGATTCCGGGTGTTTCGCGAACCACCCGCATGATCCTATTCGCCTCGCCCATTGAATCCGCCTTGCCATCAATTGTGACGACATCTCCGTCGGCCTCAATCTCAACTTCGGTATCCTCAATTCCTCTATCGGCTGCGATCCGAGCTCTCACCTCGGTGCTCACTACAAAATCATCGATGGCCTTTTGTGATTCGGGGGTTGTCTGGAACTTCGTTTCCACGGCCTCAACCACCATGTCGCACGCGTTGCTGATGCTCGCGTGTTCGAGATCGACAACCAAATCGTACAACGAAGGGTCTTGCCAGTCCACATGGTAGATGGATCTTACCCATCTGGCTCTGTCACAATCTACCTTTTTGATGAGTCTTATCGCATTTTCTCTACTGAAACCATGTTGATCCACAGCGGCCTTGATGCGGAATTCCATATCCGCGATGACTCTGACCCTAAAGATGTGAGGGGCCCCTTTGATCAAAAGATGCCCCACCAGTCCGTGATACACCACATCATCGTCTTTTACTATTATGGCCAGAGTTGCCCGAACATAGGCAATGTAGTGTATCCTACGCAGACTCACACCTTCCAGAAGTCCCGGCTTGGTGTCAAGGGCTGCACGTAATCCGCCCTCTGGCACCACATATTGGCTTGCTGTATTCGTGAGTAGCTCTTCCCTGGATATGCAGCGATAGCCAAGTCTGCCAGCAATGGATTCAGCCAGTTCCTTCCCCCCGCCAAACGTTCCTCTTGATATGGTGATAATCGCCATGGTTGCCCCCTAGGTGTACGTTTGTGGATCTCGGATCATATCCTGAAAGACAGCGGCATCAGTCCAGCAATCGACGCCACCTACGCACCACGAGTCCCTCTATTTAAGAAAAAGGACCGTCCGGTCGTTGCCGGGCAGGACTATGTTGGGCAACGCTCCCTCATGCCTCGAATCCATTCCAGTTGATGCTCAACATCATTCATCACCCACTGCGATCTCTCATCATGGCCCAATGCAAGGGAACTAGACTATACCCCCACCCAGGGCTCTTGTCAACACCACTCAATTGGAATTCTGAACGTCAAGATCAGAAGAATCACGGCCCTCACAATTATGGAATTTCAAGCATCGACTACACCATAGGTACTTCCCCTATCTGGGTTTCCAAAAGGACTGCATTTAGGCATTGTCGCTATGTTAAAATACTTGACCATGACAAACACGATTCCCCAGAATACCCGGGGTATTCCATTTTGATCTAAGGAACTGGCCAGTACCTGCGTATTCTGACTTTGGATGTGAATCCTTGATCGGTCAGATCACGGATGAACTCAGTGGGGTCGTCAGTGCTAAGTTGCACTATCAAGTCTCTCGTGTTCTGGTCAACGCAGTCGTCTACGTGTATGGCTACGATTTCCAAATCGTGTTTCTCGATCAGTGCCGTGACCAGCGCAATCTCGGAATTGGTACTGCAGTCATAGATGTGAATGCGCGTTCCCGGCTTACCCTTGCCTAACATCGGATTGAGGATTCTATGGATGAAATCATTGGTGCTGACCATACCAACAACTTGGTCCTTGTCATCAACAACGACCAAAGCTCCAACTTTGTTCTCCTGAGCTACGGCAAGGGCGGTCTCAGCTGTGGTATTAGGAGTAACTGTGACCACTTCCTTATGCATCATGGTTTCTATCTTCATTTTCGGCAATGAGCTAGCCATTCCGCGAGAGCCTTGGGTGGATGTGTCCAATGGTAACGCCTCTCTAACCGCCGTATCGCCGATTATGCCAACTAATTCCCCATTATCGATCACGGGTAAACGGCGGACATTGCAGGTAGACATCAACCGTGCGGCACGTGCGATAGTGTCGTCGCTCGAAATGCTCACCACTTTGGTAGTCATGAATTCGCTAACAAACATATTACTCCTCCCATCCAGTCCATCGCCGGATCATTGTCTATTCGTGTATGCTGTCGTTTCTATATACAATGCTTGTATTCCAGTTGACTGTATGTCGTTGGCAAAAGCGGGATTGACACCGTACATATCCGGTCTTTCGCATCAGAGATGACCCTATTTAAGCAGCTCGCAACATGGTTCCTCCCTCTTTCTGAACACTTATATGGCGGAGATACAGTGCACCAAGTGTTCCCATGATCAACGAACTTGCCAGAATGAAAAGTTTGGCCGATGCAACCGTAGTGGCGTCTTCAAATGCAAGATATGTAATGAAGATGGATACAGTGAAGCCGACTCCGCCAAGTATTGCTCCGCCGACAATGTTGTTCCATGAAAGCGCAGTCGGCTTGTGCACCCATCCCAGACGAGCAGCAATATATGTGGTACCTGCAATTCCCAATGGTTTACCAACAACGAGCCCTAGAACTATGCCCAAGGTCATTGAACTGAAAGCTGACGAACTCAGATCCGAGATTCGAACCCCAGCATTGGCCAGAGCAAATAGCGGCATGACGAGAAAGGCACTGATGTTATGAAGGCGGTGTTCCAAGCGTACTAGCGGATTCTGGACGGCCTCATAAGCATGTTCAAGTTTTTCCAGTGAATCCTGTTGCTCAGGAGTGAGAACCATCTCCTCGCCACTGAACCCGCACTGATCAAACGAATTCAGTTCGTCGCGGCATATATATAGGAACTTATCACTATCAATCCTTGCGTGCACAGGGATCGTCATCGCCAGCAGCACTCCGGTAATCGTGGGGTGGATACCAGATTCCAGCATGAAGAACCAGAGCACGATGCCCAACACCACATAGGGCATGAGTTCATTGATGCCGGTACGGTTGAATACTATTAGGACAGTCAGTGTGATAAAGGCATAGCCAAGAGCCGCCAAATCCAGAGAACTGGTATAGAACAAGGTAACCATGATAATCGCCCCCAAATCATCAACCAGCGCCAGAGTCAACAGAAAGGTTTTCAGAGATAAGGGAACTCTCTTGCCGAGAAGCAGCAGAATCCCCAGTACGAAGGCGATGTCGGTAGCCATGGGAATAGCGAATCCGGAGAGATCCCCTCCGCTCGGAAGACTGACAATGACGTAAAAGAGTACCGGTACAATCATGCCTCCCAGGGCCGCCACAATTGGGAACGCTGCTTTGCGGGGGGAATTGAGTTCACCCACCGTCATTTCTCGCTTGATTTCAAGCCCGATCACAAGGAAGAAGATGGCCATGAGGCCGTCGTTGATCCAATGGCGCAAATCCATATCAATCGTGTGGTCACCGATCGAGATACCCGCGGAGGTATTCCACAAATCGAAATATGATTCTGGCCAGGGGGAATTTACCCACAGCATAGCAAAAAGAGCAGCAGCAAACAGAAGTAAACCACCGTGGGCTTCCTTTGCTAGGAAGCTCTCTATGACGACAAAAATACGTGATTTCGTCTCATTTCGCGTTTTGTCTTCATGCTCGAAATGTTCATTGCTGTTGAACCGCATCATTTCCCCCCAGGAAAAATGAAAAAGGCGCGGTTTTGCGCCGCGCCTTTGTGGATTCTTGGTCTGTTCACGCTCTTACTCAAACATGAACAACACCCCTACGCAAACGCGGCGTTGGCGGGTAATTCAGGCAACATTCAGAAAAGGCAAATTTACGTAAATATCTATCCATGGTGACGCTCATTGTATCAAATTGCTTAGGGTGTGTCAAGCGAAATTACGCGTGTGGGTGGTCTTCAACGAGGCATTCATTCATTGACTTAACACGCCATATTGGTCACAAAACAAGTGGTTTTGGAGCGGTAGCATATTTGATCTTTGGTTGGCTTCGCGACGCCCCCTTTTGGAGTGCCGAATGAACGGTGTGCTATATATGCCAGTACATTCGCAATGCGTATCGTGACACTACTGGCGTAGAATGCAACGGTGACTGGCCGAAGCTTTTGTCTACGGACAGCCCTCACACCTGCCAGGAATATGACCATCAACCGAAAGCTTCGTCAGAGACTGGTTCATTCTATGAGCAATTCGTTCCCTGGACTGCATGAGTTCCACGATCTCCTGCGGTAGACGATCCACAAGTGAGAACTCGGTGTTAACCGAGACTTGTTGGCCAGCCTTACTGGCTGTGACCACAATATCTACCAAGCCGGAAGCCATGCTGGAGTCCACTATCCACACCCATGATACACGGCCATCCGAGTTAGCATATTTACCATCTAATCCCGTAGGTATTAATTGGCCACTTCCTCCTGAATACTTCAGCGTTATCGTACAATATGCATCTGGTGCTGTCATTGCACGTAATACGAAGAACTGCTTTCCAGTGTCTATCGTATCCACACTGATTATTTCAAGTGGCAAATCTGTACTTGTAGGAGTGGGGATTAGTGAAACATCAGTCGGAGTGACAGTGGGAGCAGGACTCTCCTCATTCCCGTTACATCCAACAACTAGTAGACCCAACAGAAAAATACACAGTAGTAATTGCTTCACATCAAAAACCGCCATTTTCGGTGTACTCACTATAGCATCCAAACTCGTACATTGCATCCCTCACATGGTTATCAGAATAATCGGGGTGAGAGATGATATCAGGTCAAAATATCGAAAATAAATACAGGCGGTTATAGCATTATAAAAGGGGGGGGGCTGACCGATTCCTACTTTATATGACGGTCCTCTTCTGACAGTCAATCCATCCTCTTGTACAGTCAACCTTACCAACCACACAGGCTGTGTCCTTTTCGTATTTTGTCCGAAGCTACACAGAGGCTTTCAATGCGAATTACGGCATGTTCTGAGTTATCTGGATAGGTGGTGCTAACCTCTTGACAGTTAAATCACCTTGTGATAGTATATCCTTAGTTCCTAAGGTAATATACCTAAAGGAGGGAGGTGTGAGAACAATTCGTATTTCTGATGAAGTTTGGGATAACATTGCCGAACGAGGAGTATTTGGAGAAACTCCAGATGACGTCCTAAGACGGGTTTTTGGCATCAAGAACAGAATTGGTGGTGACACACAAACTGGGAAGCCACGGCAGAGGTATGCAACGAACAAACTGACCTTAAGGGTAATGAATGATGAGGTTCTATCGTTGGTTTTTGCGGATGGGGCAAGTCGAGAATTTAGCCTTCCTCCTAAACATGATAAGGGAGCCATTCGAGATGTCTTGGACAATGCCATGAGTTTTGCAAAACAACACAATGCTACTGAGGGCCAACTTCAATATGTTAGAAAAGCTCTTACTGACAATGGATATCACCTGACGAAATAGGCGAGATTGAGGGCAAAAAGCTAGGGCATGATTGGGTTGTCTTGAGTCTGGACTATAAGAGGAAGAGGCAACCAAGAAAAAAAGGAGGTTTAAAATGAAAAAGTTAAGCAAAAGTGTTAAGCAAAATGTAAAGCGAAAAAATCGGTTGAGTGGAGCGGGAGAAGGGATTCGAACCCTCGACAGCCTGCTTGGAAGGCAGGAACTCTACCACTGAGTTACTCCCGCTTGGTTTGAATCAGGGTTACTATGGGTTAGCTCCCGATAGACCGGGAACTAACCCATTATTATATCACTGAAATACGGTAACTGCTAGCGTCCAACGGGTTTGAAATACGGGGCAACGCGCCTGCGGCCCTGTTGATCTGGCTGAACATCGCCAACAATCAACTCTACTTCCATACCGGTCTTGGCTTCATCAGGAGCGCATTCCAGTATTGCCGTCGGCATTCTCAGCCCATTGTCGAAATCGACGAGTGCATAGACCATCGGAGCCCGGCTCATCAGCTCCGGCGGCATCCCGGCATAGGCTGCCGTCCAGGAAGCGATAGTCCCTGTGCTGGGCATGTCCACCCATTCGTAATCGGTGGAAAGGCATTCGGGACAGAGTGTCCGTGGCGGCCATGGAATATGGCCACAAGCCTTGCACTTGGTCGTTACCAGCTTGTTCTCTTCCCTGAGGGCTTCATAGAAATAATAAAGCTTGGTAGTATCTTCGTATTGTTGCGCGACGAGATCCATCGCGGTGAAGTATTCCATCTGTTCTGCCATTATCATCTTCCTCCGTTTTCCTCTTTGGGCCTAGTGTTGGGTATCATCACTACCGAAAATGGTGACCATGCTCTGGGTACCCACACCACTCATCGTCTGACCTAACCCGATATTCGGCCTGGGCTCGACCTGCCGCTCACTGGCCTCACCTCTAAGCTGGAGATAAATCTCATGCGCTTGGGCTATACTGGTGGCGCCGAAGGGATGTCCGCATCCGATAAGTCCGCCACGAGGCTGGGTGACTACATCGCCACCGTAGTCGTTGCCGCCATCATCCACCCATCGTCCGCCTTCACCCTTGGGGCAAAAACCGAGTTCCTCATATTCGATCAATTCCGAAGCAGTGAAACAGTCATGCAATTCGGCGATCTCAATATCTTTCGAGGTAATGCCTGCCATCTTATAGGCCAGTTCACCGGACATTCTCACACCCTGCCAATCAGTTAAATCCTTGGGATTATTGCCGATGGTCCAGTTGGTGTATCCCTGGCCCCATCCCATAATCCAAACAGGATTGTCGGTATATTCATAGGCCTTCTCTTCCGAACAGAGAATAACGGCGGCAGCGCCATCGGTATTCACACAACAGTCAAAAAGCTTGTAGGGAGTGGCAACCGTTCTGGCACCCATTGCCTTTTCAAGAGTCAGCCCTTTCTGGAAATGAGCATTGGGATTCTTGGCCGAATGAGTATGATTCTTGACGGCGATCTTGGAATACTGCTCTTCCGTTGTGCCATATTTTTCCATGTGGGAAAGGGCGGGAAGCGCGAAGAGAGCCGGTGGCGTCATGCCGAACCCTTGCTCCCAGTCATGGTCACAGGCCAGAGCCGCATTAATGTAACGCTCACCCTGGTTGGGAACCAGAATTCTTTCCCAGCCGACGGCCATGCCGATATCGATCAAACCGGAAACAATTGCCGACCAGATGATGCGCATGTTAACCGCGCCACTCTGGCACTGGCAATCGGTATTCTGGAACAATCTGGGTTGCACCCCCAGAACTTCGCAAGCCACCGGTGACGGGTGACATTGTGGGCCAGAACGCTGCGGATAAACACCGGAAGTAACTAGACCTTCGATGTCTTTGTTGCTTACTTTCGGGTTGTTATCAAAGCATACCTTGCCAGCCTCTGCAATAATGTCCCGGAAGGTCGCATCGGGCCTCATGCCCCATTTGTTGATACCTGCCGCAACAATCGCTACCCGTTTGGGTTTTGACATAATGTATTCCTCCTTTGCGGTTTGAGGGAATTATTTTAGTATTATTCCCAACTGATAATTATAGCATAATCAGTCTCCGGTGTGTATTCGCTATATGGCGGATTCAGACTTGTTGTTATGATGGCATATCTCGCTCAGACAGCAACCATTACAGGCAGGGGTTTTGCGGCAGGACTCTTTTCCATGCCGTACAAAGAGAGCATGATACTCGTTGAAGATGCTTTCATCATGAGAAAGATTATCCATGAAGAGTGCCTGCAGAGTAGCATAATTGCCGAAATCAGAATTCAATCCTAGACGATCCATAATACGATGTGTATAGGCATCGATAACGAATATGGGTTTTTTGGCAGCATACAAGATGATCGAATCGGCAGTCTCCGGCCCGATGCCGTAAATGGAAAGTAGTTTTTGCCGAAGCTCTATTAAATCGGGGGCAAACAGCCGGTTGAGCGAATCCTGGTGATCTTCCAATCGTTCGGCAAACGCCTTGAGTTTTCGTGCTTTGACGTTGTAATAACCGGAGGGCCGAATGAGTTCAGCTAATTGGTCAACCGGGATTTGGCGCAGGGAGAGAGGATTCAACACTCCTGCTTGTTTCAAGTTTGTAATGGCCTTCTCGACATTAGTCCAGGCCGTCGATTGTGTCAGGATGGCCCCGACGATCATTTCGAAGGGTTCATCGGCGGGCCACCAGTGCTGAGGTCCATAGCGATCGAAAAGGAGTTGGTAAATCCGTTCCAGCTTTCGGTTCAAGGACATTCTATGATTGGTCCAATTTCGCTACCCATTCAGGGTAAAGAGCACCAGAGATTGAATCTTTGGGTAAGTATGGTTTGATATCCAGCACCGGCGTGCCGTCAATCGCATCGAGGCCCACTACTCGGAGCTGATTACGTTTGCTCTCCAACAGTTTTACAACGGTCATGCCAATGGAATTTGGACGATGCGGTGCCCTGGTGGCGAATAACCCGGTGAGAGGCAGGTCTTCTCTGCCTTGCGGATGCACCTTTACCGGGAATTTGCCTGTAGACTGGTGCATCCAGAACAACACGAAAATATGGGAAAAGTCCTCCAATCCATCCATCAAATCAGTTAGCTCAGGATCGATGATTAGCACGGACTCAACTTGGCTCCATCCGTGCCGCATTTTTTCCTTAATCGAATTGCTAACTTGCCCGATGGGTTTAAAGGAAATACCGGCAGGGTCATTCATATCTTAAATATCTCTACCCACTGCTTGAGCGATAGGCTTGAGCTCAGCCATCAACTTTTCGAAATTCTTTAAATTGAGTGACTGCAAACCATCGACAAGAGCCTCTTCAGGCTTGGGGTGTACCTCTATAAGAATCCCGTCGGCCCCGGCTGCAATAGCCGCTTTGGCCAGGCTCGGGACATATTCGAAGTGCCCGGCAGCATGGCTGGGATCAACAATGACCGGGAGGTGGCTGAATCGCTTGATAACCGATATGGAGCTGATATCCATAGCGAACCGGGTGCTGTCTTCAAACGTCCGGATACCACGCTCACATAGCATCACCTTTTTGTTGCCTTCGGCCATGAGGTAGTCGGCTGCAGTCAACCATTCGGTGACAGTAGCGGAAAGTCCTCGTTTTAGTAGAATTGGATGTCTTAACTTGGCCAGTTCTTTTAGAAGTGAAAAATTCTGCATGTTTCGAGCGCCGACTTGCAGAATATCGACGTGTTTAACCAGTAGTTCTATATTGTGAGTATCGACTACTTCGGTAACAACGGGCATGCCGTAATCTGCTTTTACTTTGGCCAACAATTTGACTCCCTCTGCCTCTAATCCCTGGAAGGCGAAGGGAGACGTTCTAGGCTTGAAAGCACCGCCACGGACAACGCTGGCCCCCAGTTTTTTGACTGCTTTAGCGGTATCCATCAGTTGCTTTTCGCTTTCCACGGCGCAAGGACCGGCCATGACAATGACTTTTTTTCCGCCGATCTCAACTCCGCCTGCCTTCACCTTGGTAGCCCTGGGATTGAATTCACGAGAGGCGAGCTTGTATGGTTTCATCACTCGAGTGACACCGTCTACACCGGGCAGAACGGCGAACGCGTCGGTGGGGGCTTTGCCTGTATCGGTACCCAGGATAGCCACAACAGTCTTATCGGTACCGAAGTTGAGTTGGACTTCAAATCCGTACGACTTCGCCCTTTCTACTACTTGATCCACTTGCTCCTGAGTAGCGCCTTTCTTCATTCCGATAATCATGACTCACTCCTGAATTGAAATCGTTGGTTCGACTCGATTGTAGCAACAAGCCTACCACAAGACAACCATTGTAGCTGAGAAGGCTAAGCCAGTTAAATTGTGTTTGTGTTGCTGTTTACTTTTTCCTGAATCCGTGAAGTGATGGATGACTTCAGCCGGTTTATCCTGGCATGGCAATTGAAAACTGATATGGCAGCCAATTCCCTTATCGATGTGACTCAAGAGTGACCTGCCCCCACGGCAAGATTAACCGCTTATTCGCATTTGTGAAACAACGCCAATTTCCTGCCATAACCTAGAGCAATCTTGGTAATTGGAGATGTTGTCATTTGTAGTCATTATCTGGTTGCGGTTATGGTACAAATTCATTTGAAAACCCGTATTTACCGCAATTGACAACCACCGCCATAGTTGTTACAATCCGTCCTACTGAAATACGCCGAGTTCGAGTTTTTTAAGGTGGTGGAGTCCTTCAAGGATATACCGGCGCTTTTCAGATCTCCATAAGGTGGGGAGGGTCAGATCAAGTAGTCTGGCCCTCCTCTTTTTAGGTGTATGGTTCTACCATCTACTTTTACCTGTCAAGCTGGACTCCAGAATTGATTCAAAATGTAGGCGTGTACACTGATCCTAGATGGGACCCATGACTTCCAGAGAGTGCACTTCCTATCAGGCAGCAACCATATATACCGATTCTTAACGATATTTTAACTGTCATTGACTTCATATTAACCAAATGGTTTACTTCCCGAATGTACAATAAGGCACAGTTCCAGAGAGGGGTTGCAACTTGAAGGAGACGTGCCATGAAATCTTGTAACGGAAACGGAACAACGAATGGACACCACCACCGGTGGAAGACAGTGATTGTAAACTCAGGGGGGAGCTTGACGCAGAGGTGTGAATGTAAAACCGTGCCCGAGTGCCGAGCAGTGCGACAAATGAGCCCGGATGGGTATTGTGTTAGTCTGAGACAGAATCCTTCACTGGAGACACTTGTAGCTCATAGCACTCAACTCTATTCCTGAAATTTCGATAGCAATGCTGCTTCACACTCTATCGAACTGCAACTACTTTACTGATTTCAGGCATTTCGTCTATTAATTCCTCATACTATATAAAACGACATCCTATTTTTCGAGAGAAAGCGATAGCTATTGGGATTACACTCTCAACCTGTTGAAGATGCTTGCCTTTCTTTTGAGATCCATTCTCTCCATTTTGGGGTTGCTTCGCCAGACCCCCAACCAAGACTTTGACGGTGGGTGAGAATATAAATTGCCCATTACCCGTCAGGTGGACTGATTCTTTAGCGACAATATCCAATGTCACTATGGTCTTTTGATCAGCTTCGACATTGAACCAGTAAGACCCAACGATTTTAAATTTACCACTGGGCACTTTGGCATCGTGCACTTGGCCGTCGACCGTGATAACCTCACAATTCACAACTCCCATTCTAATTTGGGTATAATGTCCAGATTCGATTTTCGCACTACCCAAGGTATCTTCGATACCCTGTAGAGCAAGTAATTCAAACGATCTAGTTCCACTGACCACAGTTTTCCATCCGGCTTCATCTTCAGATCCGGCTAGATGCACTTCAATACTATTGATCGTCACGTTAATTGCTGAATAATCCGCCCACGCGTCCGTCACTCGCATTTCAAGTATCCCTACCGAGGCAATTACTATTGGACCTGGCGTACTCGGTGTTGTATCCGGGGTAATCTCCGGCGTAAATATGGGTGTCATATCTGGCGAAACGTCCGGAGAGATATCAGTCGACGTTGTGGGTGACGCATCAGAAGCAATGGTAGGCGTGACAGTAGGAGAGCTATCCGGTGTATCGGTCGGTGTGACTACAGCTATCGGCTCGTCACCATCATCGGGTGTGAACATACTCGAAAGACCAAATCCGATAAGTATCACAATAAGAGCCGCCGCTACAGGGGCCCATAGTTTCGGCTGACCAAAGAATCGTTGCAGGAAAGGAATCTTCGATGTATGACGTTCGGCATCCAAACGCACCCTTTCCTGGAGAAGCTGTTGCCTTCCTTTAAACTTCGCCATTTCACTGGGTACAAAAGCAACTTCACCCTGTAAATCGCTAATGGTTCTGAGCAACAGTTCGAGCTCAACCGCAAACGCCGGATACAGCTTGAGGCACTCCTCAACACTCTGCCCGCCGTTTATGCGGTCCAGGCAATCGTCCAGTATTTTGTCAAAATCGTTGCTCATGATCGGGTATCCTTATATAGGATATGTCGAAGCGACTTGATCGCTGCACTCTGCATTTCTCTCACCGCTCCGGGTTGCCTCCCCATTACCTTTCCACATTCAGTTGAACTCAAACCTGAAAAGAAACGCAAGGCTATCACTTCACGCTGTGATGGCGAAAGACCACCGAGCGCCTTCGTAACTCTGGCAATCTGGTCATTTGAAACAGCGGCCTCTTCAGGGTTAGAATCATCTGCGATTGTAACTTCATCGAGATTCACCATCTGCCTTTTGCTCACTTTTCGTAAATAATCAACAACGATATTGTGAGCGATTTTAAAAATCCAGGCCTCCATCGGCAATCCGCGTTCTTGATAGGAATTAAGAGATTTCAAGGCTCTCACAAAGGTTTCGGAGGCTAAGTCCTCCGCTTCCTGTTGATTCCCAATACGGATAAATATATATCGGGCTACCTTGTCATATGATTCCTCGTAAAGAGCAACCAGCATCTCTTCAAGTTTCTTTCTCTCGATTTCCATCTTCGCCATAGAGCTTTCCGCAAAACAAAGTCGGATTCTGACTACTCAGTATATCATTCAATATGGCAAAGGGGACCGTTTCGAGAGAAATTATCCTCTCCCACAAAATAAAACGAAGTTGGCAACGAAATGTCAGCAACGTAGGCATTTGGTACTATTTTGCATGACATTTTGAGAATCATAACGTTGTTGGTTACAGAAAGGAAAGGAGGTCCAAAATGAGAAAATGTTTCGACTTGTGGATAACATACTTAATTCACGACCTGACAGTTCTGTGGAACCTACGTTATAGCTTACAGAATAGAAAGTGTGAGGATATATAAATGAAACAATATATAGGAATAATAATCATTCTAATGTTAGTGGCAGGGCTTGTTGCTGGATGTAATGGTGGCAGCTCCACGCCCGAAAAAACATCTGTGTTAGAGGGCTCCGGTATCTCAACGCCTTCAGACGCGACTTCGGCACCTACCGGATCGGATAGCCCAACACCTGAGGGATTTAGCGAGACAGCAAGTGAATCGACACCAGTAGTTTCGAGCGATACCGATGTGACTGGTGAGACACCCGCTGAGAATCCTCCCGCACAATCGATACCAACAAGTCCCCAGCAAACAGAGCCAGTAGGCTCCACATCTTCAACATCCACACCCTCTGCCGGGATCATTGAGATACTGGTGACCGACGCTCCTCCAGGATATGAGATAACAAGTGTCAAAGTTACTGTTTTGGGAGTTGAGGTACATCAGGCAGTAGCGGAGCAAGCACAAGACCAAGATCGGGACCAGGACGGTGAAGGTGACCAGAACAAGAATAAAAACAAGGACAAACAGAAATCCCAAGGAAACGGTAAAGGAGTAGCGGGTAATGATGAATCTACACCGACGCCTGACGACGAGCCTTCGGACGAATCTGACGCTGTAGTAGAGGATAATTCAGATGATGCCGATGGCAATGGAAGCTGGATACAGTTAGATATCGAAGGGACATTTGACCTTCTATTAGTTCAGGAAGTATCAGAGGTTCTGGGAACAGACTTTTTGGATCCTGGCAAATATACGCAAATCAGGATGACCGTGGATTCGGTCATAGTGGAATACCTGCACGGGACTTCTTCTGGGACACAGACAGCCGAGGTTCCGAGCGGTAAACTGAAGTTTGTGAGGCCTTTCAATATCGAGTCGGGGCAGACTACTTCGTTGCTATTCGATTTCATAGCTGATAAATCAATCAATTTCACAGGATCAGGAAAAGTCATCTTCAAACCTGTGATAAAGTTGCAGGTATCTGAACCAGTACCAACCCTGAATATCACAACGAACAGCTTGCCTAATGGTACAGTAGCGGAATTCTATTCCACTTCATTGGAAGCTGCTGGGGGGACTACGCCCTACGCTTGGACATGGTCCGGTACATTGCCCGGCGGACTGAACCTTGATGCTACTACCGGAGTCATCTCAGGAACACCGACGGCGGCAGTCGACTACGACTTCACCGTTCAGGTGAATGACAGCGATAGCCAAGTCGATACGCAAGCACTCAGTATCAGCATCAGCGCTGCCGTGAGCCCACTTGAGATCACTACCACAAGTCTACTTGCCGGAAAAGAAGGGATAGGATACTCAGCCACACTGGCGGCTGCTGGAGGGACTACGCCCTACGCTTGGACATGGTCCGGTACATTGCCCGGCGGACTGAACCTTGACACTGCCGGAGTAATTTCCGGTACACCGACTGCCGCAGGCAGCTACGATTTCACCGTTCAGGTGGATGATAGCGATAGCCAGGTCGATACGCAAGCACTCAGTATCAGCATCAGCGCTGCCGTGAGCCCACTTGAGATCACTACCACAAGTCTACTTGCCGGAAAAGAAGGGATAGGATACTCAGCCACATTGGCGGCTGCTGGAGGGACTACGCCCTACGCTTGGACATGGTCCGGTACATTGCCCGGCGGACTGAACCTTGACACTGCCGGAGTAATTTCCGGAACACCGACTGCGGCAGGCAGCTACGACTTCACCGTTCAGGTGGATGATAGCGATAGCCAGGTCGATACGCAAGCACTCAGTATCAGCATCAGCGCTGCCGTGAGCCCACTTGAGATCACTACCACAAGTCTACTTGCCGGAAAAGAAGGGATAGGATACTCAGCCACATTGGCGGCTGCTGGAGGGACTACGCCCTACGCTTGGACATGGTCCGGTACATTGCCCGGCGGACTGAACCTTGACACTGCCGGAGTAATTTCCGGTACACCGACTGCCGCAGGCAGCTACGACTTCACCGTTCAGGTGGATGACAACGATAGCCAAGTCGATACGCAAGCACTCAATATCAGCATTACTGAATAGGTTCCCACGGAATAAGAATAACAATTCAACCAAATGGTTACTGCCCCCAGCCATCACCAGTCAAGTTGATGGTTGGGGGCAGTGTTTACCTGTTATTGATGGGTTCATCCGCTTCTTGCTCGGCTATCTTCTGCACAGTTCTTCCACACCACATGTTCTCCGTTGCTCCAATAATCTAACCTCAAATCCACACCCTTACAGGGAAATTGACGCATGTCACTGCAGAACCCGCGATCAGCTAGTACTTTTGGGGGATTGAAGGCATTCTTCTCAAAAGATATACTCACGATGGAAATTGAACATCAAAAACCATCAGAGTCGCTACCGGCATTTCAAAATTGCCGGCAGATCAGAATGTTTCGAGAAGGGCAAACTATGAGAAATCCTGGGACTCAAAACCATGGGTCTAACGTCTCTTTGAAGACTATGATCGCCAGGTCACCTAAGGACAATAATCCTTCGTTTCCTATGGTTTAAGAAAGAGGCGCAACCCAAAAACATAGGCTGCCTGATGGTACCCCATGACTTTTGGTGAGATTGCAGAGGTGATGGTCACTTAGTACTTTTTGGGGATTGTAAGCCCCAGAGCATTTCGCTAAACTGATCATTCAGAGCAAACCGGAATTACACTTTTTTATCAAAGGCATTACAATGAAAAAACAAGAAGGGTTTTCGCTTATTGAAACGCTTGTAGCGGTGGCAATACTGGGGGCATTCGGTACAGCTGTTCTGGGTGGATTGACCACTGTCTGGAAAACCACACCCATCACCGATGAGAAAAGCACAGCACAAACGCTTGCCGAAAGCCAACTTGAACATATCCGAGAGCAGAATTACGACTATACCAATGATCCCCCGCAATATGCGATTCTAGCAGATGTGCCGGACGGCTACAGCATCAGCACCGATGCTATTCGCCTGGATCCTGAAAATGATGGAACAGGCGACGATGACGGCATTCAACAGATTACTGTCACCGTCAACCATAACAGCAAAACCGTCACCACGTTAGATAGCTACAGAGTAAGACGATGAAAATTCGCAGCATACTCTCAATGATCCGGAATCAGAAGGGATTTACACTCCCCGAACTGCTGGTGGGCATCGCCATCATGGGGGCAATCAGCGGTGTGGGAACAACTACCATTGTCCAAATGAATCATGGCGTCATCGAAAACCGCAATCACATTTCGGCTGTTAATCAGGTTCACAACGCTGGCTATTGGATTCAGGTGGATACCAAAATGGCACAGAATGTTGAAGTCGGCGCAACTGATTCAGGCTTGCCGCTTGCACTTTCCTGGGTTGACTGGAACAATACGAGTCATCGCATCATCTATACTGTGGTAGACGACCAGTTGCTGCGGGGCCATCTGGTAAATGGAGTGGGTTCTGGGACGATCACCGCCGCATCATCAATCGTCTCAGGATCACCATCAACGAGTTGCAGCTTCGTTGATACGGATGATCCTCCGGATGGAAACGGTAACGTCCTCGTTTTCACATTGACAGCGACGGATGGTAGCGGACCCAGCGCCAGCAGCGAGACCAGAGAATTTCGATACGAGCCAAGGACAACTTGATGAAATACAAAATCTACAAGCTAATAAGAGGTGTGGAATTGCAGGGGTATATCAGAAAACTGCTGTTGGATAATACAGGCGGAGCAATGATATATGCGCTCCTGTTGCTGACGCTCGGCAGTCTCATGGTCCCCCCACTTCTTTCCCTCGCGAACTCCGGACTCCAAGCAGCCACTATGTATGAACGAAAAACCGATGAGATATATGCAGCCGATAGTGGTGTAGAAGATGCCCTGTGGCGAGTAAAGTACGGCGACTTGGACTCGTTGTTTACCAGCCCTGCGTACGATGTGTATGACTATACTACACTCTATGGATATACACTTCCAAATCAGGTGAACGGCAATACCGTTGATGTCTCTATCCAGAATATCTGGATTCCCAAGGGTATCACCCCACCTAATTCCGTGACTGCCCAAGCCATGGTGGAAGCCGGCAAGCTCATAGTGACCGGCAACAACCCGGATGCCACAACCTATCAGATCAGGATCAGCTACTACCCCGATGACGCGGATAGCGATCTATTTGTAGAAACTCTCGGAATATGGCTCCCCGTCGGCTTTACCTACGTTACAGACAGCAGCAATCTCGAAGATGATCCTTTGGAGGATTATTATACAGTCCCTTCTACTGAACTCCACTGCGGAGGACAAGCCATTATCTGGGATTTCGACAGTAAATTGTTCGCTATCCTCCCGGGGGTAAATCCCATAGATTCTCCATGGACAGCAGAGATCGAATTCGAATTTACCTCTGCCCACAAACAAATCAATCCGGCAGCGGTTGCATGGATGACCACAAGCGGAGTCAACGACATCAAGCTTGCCTGGGATGCTGACACCACTATCTTTGAGATGGTCTCCACAGCCGGTGACGCCACCGCAGAAGCTCACGCTGCCCAATCCTCGGTACGTAAACTGGGATCGGCAATTGAAGGGGACTACCGCGCCATCGGCAATACACTGATGCGAGATACGCAAGGAAACGACGGGATTCGAGATGTGCTGGACGCCTCAAGCGATGCCACCGTCAGTGACATCCCGGTAGATGCCACCGTCAACGCGGCTTTCCTCTACTGGTCAGGCTGGCTCGGCAACGAGATCTTTGAAGACGACTGTCATGACATGAGCCACTGGAGTTCATCCGGCAACTATTGGCGTCCCATGAGCCAGAGCTTTCGAGGCCATGCCCAGGGCAGCACTGAGAACAAGAAATACATGACCCTGAAGAAGGCCGCCCCCCACCAGTTGGACCTCTCCGGCTACATGGAAGGTGATGTCCTGGTGGAATGGAAACAGGAGGAAGAGGGCACACTGGAGGGGAATGACTGTCTCAAGTTTGGCTTCTCCGGTGATGACGGCGCCAGCTGGAGCGGTTGGTATACAGCTTTCTGCGATGACATCACCAACCCCGCCGATTACGATTTCGAATTCGCCATCCCCGACGCCTATCTGACAGAGGATTTCACTATGAGATTCTACCTGGAAGGTTTCGCCGACTCCGATGAATACTGCTGGATTGACGATATCTTTGTCAGAATACAGGGCGCTGCAATTGAAGCGGACACTTCCGCAGTTTTCAAGATCGATGACACTCAGGTATACCTCGATGGAGACGGCAACCCTCAAACGGGTGGGCAGGAGATCACTGCCTCCACAGAAACCGCCTTGATGAATGAATCAGGGTATTCGTACTGCTCTTACCTGGACGTGACCGAGCTGGTCCAGGAATACTCTGACAATCGCACCGGCAACGCCAAATACACCGTCGGTGAAGTAAACGGGCAAATCGGGGACGCCTGGTCTTATGCTGCATGGTCGTTGCTGATCATATACAACACCGCCGAGACCGACGGGCACCAGATCTATCTGTATGACGACTTCGTCTACGCTGCGGAGTACTCAAACATTGATTTCGACGATAGTGACAGGGATAATGATTACATTGAGGATCCGGCTTTAGGCGGTGATGCAGCGCACCAGGGGGGCAGAATCTCCGGTTTCATTGTCCCGGATCAAATCCCAGGTGAGACCATTGCAGCTAAAATCACCTGTTTCGTGGCTGAGGGAGACGATTGTTGGGACGGAGATGAGTTCATTTTTAATGGAGAAACGCTCTGGGATGGGACGGAAGGTTCCGGCTGGGAAAATGAAAGCTTAAAGGACGTGTGGAATAGTCAATCTATAGGACTTGCCGAAGATGGCGTGGATATTGATACCTTTGAGGTTGCCTGGGACGATACGGATTCCTTTGGCGACCCACTGCTGGAACCGGGCGATAGTTTCGCCGATATAGAGATGCACACAGGAGTCGATTCCTGGAACTTGATATATATCATTTTGTCTGTCCGTAGCGAGACACTCACGCCTGGCGCTATGGACTATATGCTGGAGTTTTAGAATCAACCTGTTGAATATATATCCGTTTAATTCATTATAAATGCAAAGAGGGGGCATATGCCCCCTCTTTGCATTTATTACCTCTATTATGAGCAATACGTAAAACTCCAAAAACCTATCATTTCACAAGTATTTATGAAGGTTCAACGTTCATGCTATGACTCAACACAATCGCTGGAAGTTTGGTATTCTGTGATCTCTTTGGTTGAAAAACTATAAATGCCACCTTCATCATCAAAGATGGTTAATGTCTGATATTGCTCCCATTCTGATTCATCCATGGAACAGTAAAAAGCCACGCCTGTGCCGGGCTGAATTGTTTGTCCCCAGGGAGGGAAAAGATGGCTGCATTCCAATGTGCCCTTCTCATTCTCAAGATCAAAACGTCCGGGCACAGTTATCGGCTGATCCCCAAGATTGTTGACATGCATCTCTAAATTCTGATTGGGTAAATTGCAGCACTTAAACGCCAGAATTTCTTCCATGACTGAGTTCATGATTATTCTTACTTCAAGCATGACGTTGCTCCGAAACTGATCCCATCATACCGCAATTGCAGACTGTGCCATTATACCATCCCGGACCTGCGGGCTATGTTTTTATGCCATTCCAGACTCGATCCGGAATCTACACCTCTGTAAATCCCTCTGGATTCTGACTTTCGTCAGAATGACATCGATGAAAAAGGGCGCGTTTTTCAACGCGCCCTAACTGAAAACTGATTCCTAACCTCTTATCCCTGTTTTAGTCTCTTCCGAAGATTCCAACAGAGACAACGCCCTTAGCCGGCTCGCCACCCAGGTTATGGATCAAGCCTGTCCGAACATTATTCACTTTTCGTTCCTCTGGCACCCTCTCCAATAGCTGTTCATAGACAGCGTATACCATTCTGAGCCCGGAAGCACCGATGGGATGGCCGAAACACTTCAAGCCGCCATCCACCTGGCAGGGGATTTTACCATTCAGATCAAAGAACCCGCTCATGATATCCTCGTACGCTCCACCCGGCGCTGAAATGCCGAGATTCTCCATGAGGATTAGCTCCGTGATGGAGAAACAGTCATGGACTTCCATCATGTTGATTTCTTCTCTCGGATTCTTGATCCCAGCTTCCGCATAGGCTTTGGTTGATGCTACCTGCGCCGTCATCATCCCAGCACCATCCCAAGAGTTATAAAGTGTTTCCTCACCATTGGCAACCGATACCTGGATACTCTTTATTTTCACCAGATCCTGATTTGGCTTTAGGCTCCTAGCGATCTCAGGCGTGGTCACGATGGCCGCAGCAGCGCCATCACTGACACCACAACAGTCAAAAAGCCCTAGCGGATAGGAGATAATCGGTGCATTTAGAACCTGCTCCTGAGTTATCGGAAAGCGCAGGTGGGCCCGGGGATTCATGGCGCCATTGGCATGGCTCTTCACAGAAATATGGGCCATAGCCTCTTTAACCTTGTCCATCTCTAACCCGTATTTCTTGGCATACGGATGAGCCAGCTGAGCAAATGATTGTGGTCCGGATCCATTGTAACCACCGATTCTGGGGAATGCTCCGCCTCCGCCAATCGGCAATCCGGCAAACCCGGTATCCTTGAGTTTCTCAACACCAAGAGCCAACACGATATCGAAGGCACCGGCTGCCACCGCATAGCTTGCGGCGCGGAGCGCTTCCTGGGCCGTGGCACAGAAATTCTCTGTGCGTGTAACCGCTACATGAGGGAGCTTCAGGACTTCGGCGTGGGTAACCGCGCCTTTGCCGATATTCACCTCGTCGTAACAGGTCCCTACATAGGCGGCCTCAATATCTTTTTTCTCGATACCGGCATCTTCCAGACATTCAACAAACGCTTCGACCATTAAATCCTCAGCGCCCACCTCCCAGCGTTCACCGAACCGGGTACACCCCATCCCCAGGATGGCAACTTTGTCTCTGATACCTTCAGCCATCTTACTCTACCTCCTGTGCAGGCATTGCTTTCCAGAAGTATCCGATGATATTCCTCGCTTTATCGTCATACTTCCTGCGGAACGTCATCGCCATCGCTTTTCCGGTAGCAAGCTCATCGATGGTACAATCCGTGAGTTCGAACATGTTCCGGCCACCGCCTTCAAACCCCAGTCGAGCGGTCAATAAAGGTGGATTAAGTCCAAGCATCATCATATCGCCGGTGTAAGAGATGATATGGGCTGTCCTGTCAGCAAAAGGATAGGGCTCCATTTGATCTACCGCACCGCAATCGGGATTGCAGCAGATTCGCTGTGGCGGCCATTGAGGCGTACCGCAGCTGGTGCATTTGCCTCCCCACAATCCGAGGGTATCCTTTCTTCTCCGCCAAGCCATTGAAAACGCGGTATAATCAGCCACCTCATTGCGCAAGCCAATATCGGCAGGTAAAAGATCACGCCACACCGCATATTTGGTGTAGTTGTCCAGAGCCGCCTTCTTGGCCAGATACCCGGAGATTCCAATTCGATCTGTCTTCTTCTGAATGTTCTCAGTAACTTCGAAGTAAAGGGCATCGACACCGCTGCCATAACTGGCTACGAGTATTTTATCGCCCGGCTTCGCGCTTTCAAGGGCCTGGGCTAGCATCACTAGTGGCAGGGAAGTACCGGAATCCCCGATTTCCGCCTGCAGATTGCTTTGTTCGATTTCGGGAGATATACCCAGTTTCTTGTTTATATCTTTTCGCGCACCTCTATTGTTACAAGGGTAAATCACCTTAGCAAAATCTATCATCTTCAGTTGATATTTTTCCAGCAAGCCATTGATTGCTTCCGGGATGAACTGGCTGTACCCCATATCTCGAATCCAGCGTTCTTCCCATTGCCGATCCACATCGGAATCATTCGAACGAACATGATCGCAGAAATCGTAGGTAACCGAATAGGAACCCTTGAATTCAGCAACAACGTCTTTGTCTCCAACCACAAAGGCAGCAGCCGCATCACCAAAAATCATTTCCTGTGAGGTTGCCGCCAATCCTAACCGGCAATCGGCTGAAGTGACCACAATATTGTTAATCCTTCCCGATTCTACGCCCTCCAAAGCCGAAAGTAGAGCGGTTGTGCCGGCTTTGAGCCCACCACTGAAATCAGCCGCTCTCACCTGATCTTTGACGTTGAGAGCTGGAATTATAATCCCAGCATTCAATCTTTCCTTATAGGGCATGGTTGTTGAGGCAAAATAAACGCCCTCCACCGATGAGCGATCTATACCTTTAAGTGCATCGATTCCGGCAGCTACTGCCATGGTCATAGGATCCTCATCGAAGTTTGCGACCGCCTTTTCACCCTGAGCGTGCGCCATGATGGCAATGTTCATCCAGGCCATAGCCTGAACGATCACACCCCTGTTCAGTCGGTATCGCGGAACATATCCGCCATAAGAACATATTCCTGCCATATCTACTCCTTTCCAAATTCGTTATGTGGCTTCATATTTCCCTAATAAAGAGCCTCGATCCAGTGAAATCGTATCCCCAATATCCCCTTCATTTAACTACTGAGTCTATCAGCAAAGAGAGGCGTATTAGCCTTCTCAAGTGATTATACCACATATCCCCATATGTACCACAACTGTTACCATTAATGTCCACATGGTTCACTTTATCAACTCATAACATCCACAATTTCACCGTATTTAAACAGCTCTGTATTATATTGACATTCACACCCCGGCAATGTACAATGGCAACTAATTGTAGCGAAGGAGGATTCCCTACTTTACAATTCGCACCAGCATCACCAATTCTCTGGCCATTTGCCCCCCAAGTCCACAGACCTAAACGTCGATCCCGGTTAGTCTATATCGGCGCATGGCTGAGTGATTCCCCACAATGCGTTCGTTACGACCAATTCACTGGTGCTACAAACTACCCATGGAGGAAGATTATGGATATTGATCTAACCGAAGAACAGCAACTTCTCAAGAACTCGGCGCGCGATTTCTTCGAAAAAGAGCTCCCCAAAGAGGTAGTCAAAGAGCTCGAAGTTGACCCGCTGGGATACAGCCCTGACTTATGGAGGAAAATGGCAGAACTCGGATGGTGCGGGCTGACCATTCCGGAACAGTATGGAGGAGCAGAGTTCGGCTTTTTGGAACTCGTGATGCTGCTGGATGAGATGGGTCGCGCCTGTCTGCCCGGGCCCTTTTTCTCGACGGTAGTGCTCGGCGCACCGATCATCATGGCAGCTGGTAGCGAAGAACAGAAATCGGAGCTGCTGCCCAAGCTAGCCAGCGGAGATTTAGTTCTCGCACTGGCCTTAACCGAACCCAGTGCTACTTATGACGCTTCCGGGATCGCGACGACAGCTACAGCAGATAAGGATTCATATATACTCAACGGAACAAAGCTATTTGTGCACGACGCACACTGCGCCGATTACATTCTCTGCGTGGCCAAGACCAAGGTCTGGTCCACACCGGAGGAAGGCATCAGTATATTCATGGTCGATCCCAACAGCTCTGGGATTACCATCACCCCACTGGAAACGATTGCGGATGATCACCAAAACGAGATTATCTTCGACAACGTTGTGGTTCCCGCCGAAAACATGATTGGCGAGGTGGACCATGGTTGGCCGGTGATAAAACGAGTACTGGAAGAGGCCGCTGTAGCCAAGTGCGCCGAGATGATCGGCGGTTGCGATTGGACTGTGGAAACCAGCGCTAATTACGCCAAGGAAAGGGTCCAGTACGATCACCCTATCGGTGCTTACGGCAGTATCCAGCATTATTTGGCTGACATGTGGATCGAGGCTGGCATGGCCCGAAGGATGACCTATTTTGCCGCATGGAGCCTGGAACAGGAAACACCGTGCAGTGCAGAGGTAGCCAAAGCCAAGACCTGTGTTAACGAAGCATACAAATACTGCACCCGCATGGGCGTTCAAATACACGGTGGTATTGGCACCACTCATGATCACGATATCGGGCTTTTCTATCGCCGATCACGGCAGGCAGCGCTCCTGTTTGGCGATACCGAGGATTCCCTCATAAAAATTGCACAGGAGATGGGCCTTTAGCCCTACGGAGGATTAAGTATTATGGATTTCAACCTGACTCCAGAACAACAAGCTCTAAAGGCTGAATTCGACGAGTTCTTCAAGGAAGAGGAAAAGCGGGCTCCTGAGGGATGGGTCGGAGGCTTTGAAACCCGTTTTGAAAATGACGATAACTGGGAATACTACCGTTCCTGCATCGATAATGCTGCCAAAAAAGGTTGGCTTTCTCTGCCCTGGCCCAAAGCATACGGAGGACGAGAACTGAGTTATATCGAGCAAGCCCTTTTCGCCCAGAGTGCAGAATACCACCGGGTCCCCGCCATCGATGTTCACCTATCCATCGTGTCCGCGGGAATTCTCGCCTTCGGAAGCGAGGAGATTAAAAGTGAATGGCTGCCCCGAATGGCCAAAGGCGAGATTGACTTTGCCCAATGCTGGAGCGAACCGAACGCCGGGTCTGATCTTGCTTCACTTACTACTAAAGCCGTGGAAGACGGTGACGACTATGTGATCAATGGGCAGAAAATATGGACCACCGGGGCCCATCGAGCCAACCATCTTTTCATCCTGGCCCGGACAAATCCGGATGTGAAAAAGTCCAAAGGTCTCACCTATTTCCTGTGTGATATCAACACACCGGGGATCACCGTCCGTCGTCTGGATTATATGAACCGCACTCATGTTTACAACGAAACCTTCTTCGACGATGTGAGGGTACCAAAGAAGAACATCGTGGGAGAGGTAGACAACGGTTGGTACGTAACCATGGCCGGCGCCAACTTCGAGCGTTCCGGTGCTGGTGGTATTGCAGCCATGCAGCGGGATATGGAAGATCTGGTCCAGTTTTGTAAAGAGCATCAACGTGGCGGTAAAGCCATTAGCCAGGACCCCATGGTTCGACGCAAACTGGCAAAAATGGCAGTAGATCTGGAAAAGGCTCGCCAATGGGCTTACTGGGTTTCCTGGCAGCAGAGTGCTGATCCATGGGCCTTTTCTGAACCCTCGGCAGCCAAGTATTTCATGACCGAGTTCATGGTACGCATGTCCAATGAAGCCGTGGAGATCATGGGCCTGTATGGAACTTTAAAGCAGGGTTCCAAGTGGGCCAAGTTGAAAGGGAAATTTGAAAGCAATTGCCAGGCCACACTTGGATTCACCATCGCCGGAGGCAGCTCGGAAACCCAAAAGAACATCATCGCCTGGATGGGACTCGGTCTACCCCGAATGAAATAGGTATTTATCTATAGATGAATTGCACTCAGACAACTCAAATGGAGGTGATCTCGGATGCCAATCAACAAGATCGTACCGAGCTTCGATGAAGCGGTAGCTGACATGTTCGATGGGGCCACCATACTGGTCGGCGGTTTCGGCACTGTTGCCAGTATCGCCACATGCCTGCTGGAAGCCGTATACCGCAAAGGAGTAAAGGATCTTATTACCGTCTCAAATGCAAGCGGTTTTGGTGCAGATATCTGGAAACTACAGGGGGCTCCGTTCCCGGAAGACATGGATATCCTGGTCAGAAACGAACGCATCAAAAAGGCAATTGTATCGGCCCCTGTGAGTGCTTTGTACGTAAATAACTTCGAGAATCTGCTGCGAGCAGGGAAAGTCGATTTGGAAATGGTTCCCCAGGGCACGCTGGCAGAACGGGTAAGAGCTGCCAAAGCAGGTCTCGGGGGCATCTACGTTCCTGTGGGTATCGGAACCATAGTCGAAGAAGGAAAAGAAAAGAAAACAATCGATGGCCGTGAATATTTACTTGAACTACCTATAAAGGCCGATTTCGCGTTAATTCATGCTCACAAGGGAGATCGCTGGGGCAACTTGGTCTACAACGGAACATCGAGAACATTTAATCCCACTATGGCCGGAGCAGCCAAGATAACCATCGCTGAAGTTGACGAGATAGTGGAACTGGGCGAACTCGACCCGGAACACATCATCACACCCGGCGTGTATGTTGATAGAGTTGTAGAGCGTCCGAAAGTATACGATACGGGAGATGCTGAGATAACTGACAAACAGGCACTGGAATCCCTCAAAAAGTTTCAGGATGATGTTAAAGAAGCTACAGACAAGTAAGGAGAGTGCTCGATGAGTGAGAATCTTCTGAGAAAAGAGAAACTTGATAGACAGGTAATGGCCCTTAGAACAGCTAAGGAATTTGAAGATGGGCTCTGTGTCAACCTGGGAATTGGAATTCCTATGCTGGCCTCCAATTTTGTTCCGGCTGGAAGAGAAGTAATATTCCACAGTGAGAATGGGGTCATGGGATATGGAGAGATCACACTCCCGGGTGAAGGTAGTCTTGACCTGGTGAATGCCGGCGGTCAGACGGTGCACCATCAACCAGGGATGGTCTTTTTTGGTCACGATGAATCATTTGCCATCGTCAGAGGTGGGCACCTGGATATCAGCGTGATGGGAGCCTACCAGGTTTCCGAAAAGGGAGATTTGGCCAACTTCATGATCCCGGAAAGGAAAATCGGCACAATTGGTGGTGCCATGGACCTTGCCGTCGGGGCAAAAAAATGCATCATAGTGATGAACCACGTTGCCAAGACCGGCGAGTTCAGAATTGTGAAAAAACTGAATTACCTTCCGACAGCTCTGAACTGTGTCGATATGATTGTCACTGATATCGCTGTTATCGATGTAACTGACAAAGGACTGGTTCTAAAAGAATATGCCCCCGGATGGACACCGGAAGAGGTCCAGCAACTAACCGAACCTACACTCATAATTGACCCTGGTTGCGGTGAGATAACTCTTATGTAGTCGAGCTTGACGGTACAAAAAGAATCACTATCTCGCTACAATAGTCTCCAAAGCAATTGTTTGACCAGGACCCTCTGGAATATTGGGGGTTCTTGGTCATTAATAAACGATTCAGGGTCTTTTCTATGTAGGATGCGATGTGGGCGACTATGGGATCGGTATCCATCAAGCCACGGATTCCGCCGTTAATATATGTGAGACGGTGACAAAATACTATCTCACATATATAGCCGGAGCATAGGGACAATCAATCTTAGCTCAAATATGAAAAATGGCGCGTTTCACCGCTCCCTTTCTTGCGAATATCACTTATCCAGTGAGCTGTCCACTATAAGCCAGATACTCTCGCCATTCCGGGGGAGTGAGGAAGGGATATACAACGTACGGATCGCTACCAGAAGGCTGATACGGCTTCCTAAGGAGCCTCATCCCTGCTTCGATAGGGGTTCGACCCGCTTTGAGCTGATTGCAGGCCTTACACGCGCTGACCACATTGGTCCAGCTATATCCCCCTTTTCGGTGCCGAGGAATTATATGGTCCAGAGTCAGTTCGTGGAATTGCTTGCCACAATACTGGCAAGTGTATTTATCTCGTATGAAAACCCGCCGCCGCGTCAGTTTTGCCTTGGGACGTGGTCTCTTGACCATGCGGCCCAACCGAACCACTGAGGGTGAAATCATGGATACAGAAGGACTTCTAATCGGTGATGAGTTGTGTTCTACAACCTCGGCTTTGCCATTGAGGATCAAAACAATGGCCCGTCTGACCTTGCAGACATTCAAAGGCTCATAATTCTGATTTAGTATCAACACCGGGTTATTCAGCATCGTAACGCCGCTCCCCAAAGTCGATTAATTCTACCAATAAAAGGATTTTAGCTGCAAATCAGAGGCTGCAAAAAAAGGCTCCCCTCTTTGCAGCAGGGGAGCCTTTTCACACTTATCTCTTGCGATATTGTTTCCGTTTGCGGGCACGTCTAAATCCGTATTTTTGACGCTCTTTAATCCGCGAATCCCTAGTGAGAAATCCGTGGCTGCGTAGTGCGCCTCTAAAATTCTCATCCACCACGAGCAGCGCCCGACTGATTCCATGCCGTATAGCCCCAACCTGCCCAGCGATTCCACCACCATCAACTCTGGCCACCACATCGTATTTTCCAGCAGTCTCTGTAACTTCAAACGGCTGAACTGCAATCCGCCTGAGGCTTTCCGTCCCGTATGTCTTTTCGAACGGCTTTGCGTTTACGGAGATTTTTCCATCGCCTGGATAAAGTCTCACACGAGCGATTGCACATTTTCTTCGCCCGGTTCCATAATAATACTTACCTTGTTCCTCCAAACTATCCCTCCTCAGCCTTGCTTCCTTCCTTGATCTGAGCCTGGTGAGGATGCGTCGGCCCTTCATAGACTTTCAACTTTCTAAACATCGCCCGTCCCAGAACATTCTTAGGCAACATACCTCTGACTGCATGTTCCACAACCCTGACAGGGTGTGTTTCGATCATTCGTTCAAAGGTTACTTCTTTGAGTCCGCCCGGATACCCGGAATGCCGATAGTATATCTTTTGCCTGGCCTTGTTCCCGGTGACCCTAACCTTCCCTGCATTTATCACGATAACAAAATCGCCCGTATCGAGATTGCGTGCGTATATCGGTTTGTGCTTCCCTTTAAGAAGCTGAGCGATCTCCGTGGACATGCGCCCCAGTATTTGCCCTGAAGCATCAATGACATGCCATTCCCGCTTAATATCTGAACCTTTTGTACTATATGTTTTCATTGCTAAATCCAATATTAGAATAATTAACCTTCATCAGGTAAAGCCCTTTTGGTGAGGCCGTTAACTTTGCCTGTCCTATTTTACCAGAATTTGCCATTTTCTGAAATTCCTCTATCTCCATCCTTCCAGAGCCAACCTCCATCAGACTGCCAATGGTCCGCCGCACTTGATGTGGTAAAAAGGCATTGGCTATCATATCGAATAAAATGAATTCTCTGTGTCTCTTAACCTCAGCTTTAAAAACGGTTCTTACCGTGTTCTTTGCACCGCCTTCTACGTTTGTGAATGGGGAGCAATCACGCTCGCCTTTGAGACTTTCACAGGCCCAATTCATGGTATCGATATTCAGTTTTCCAGGTACAGTGTTCACCCATTTGCGGTATATTGCCGAGCGAACCGGGCTGTTCCAAATGATGTAGCGGTATTCTCGACTTGTAGCACCCCGCCTGGGATCAAAACTTATTTCTACATTAAGTGCATCTCTTACCGCGATATCTACTGGTAAATAATAGTTTATTGCTTTGACAAAGGTCTTTGGAGAAAGAGTCGATTCGGTCTTAAACGCCGCTACCTGTCCCATGGCGTGTACCCCAGTATCGGTCCGGCCTGCTCCATGGAGGCGAATCCTTTCACCCGTCACCTTGCTTAATGCCTTCTCCAGTTCCCCCTGAATCGTGGGCACATCATTCTGGATTTGAAATCCGTGATACTTGGTGCCCTCATATTCAATCAGTAAAGCTACCTTGGCAATGCCAACTTACTCCTAAACCAGTTCAAGTTGAACCATCGATGCGCCATCACCCTGGCGTGGTCCGAGCTTTGCCATTCTGGTATAACCTCCAGCCCTGTCACTGTAGCTTGGACCTATCTCATCAAAAACTTTTTTGACAACATCCTTAGACATGATAAAAGCCAAAGCTTGACGTCGGGCACCCAAATGCCCCGCTTTTCCCAGAGTTATCATTTTCTCCGCCAGAGAGCGAACTTCCTTGGCTTTCGGTTCAGTGGTTACAATTTTTCCATATCTCAACAGGTCGGTCACCTGATTACGATACATCGCCAATCGATGATCAGCCGTCCTCGAAAGTTTCCTCCCCGCCATCCGGTGCCTCATTTCCCCTCCTTCACCTGGCAAATCTCTCTTGCAGCTTTCTTCGCATCGCTTCGATCTCTGACTCTTCGATAGAGCCCTCTTCGCCTGTTCCCTCGGCTTGATCTTCGACCTCGTCTTGGGATTCCGTTTCCACCAAGCTCATCTTCACCAGATGCTCCTGAACCTCGTTCCATGATTTCTCTCCGAAGTTCTTTAGACCCAGCAACTCATCCTTGCTCTTCTCCAAAAGAGCACTAGTAGTAGTGATACCGCCACGTCGCAGTGCATTGAACGTCCGCGAGGATAGCCCCAACTGCTCCAACGGGATATCCTGTTGCTCAGGTACCTGTTGTGACTCTTCCACTTCAGTAGTAACTGCCTCAACCGGGACCTTGCCAAGATTAGCAAAAGTAGTGAACTGTCGAATTAAAATATGAGCACCCTCAGCCATAGCATCTGACGGAGACAGTGTGCCATCAGTCCATATATCCATTATCAGACGATCGTAGTCGCTCCGATCCTCAACTCTGGTCTTCTCCACCTTATAGTTTACACGTTTGATCGGAGTAAACACTGCGTCAACGGGTAAAACCCCGATGGGTCGCCCCTCATTAGAACCAGCCCCAACATATCCCCTTCCCAACTCAACAATGAGCTCAACATTGAGGTTTGCCTCGGACGATTCCAGAGTTGCCAGGTAATGATCCGGATTTACGATTTCGAAATTAGCCGATGGTTTTATATCACCAGCACGGACAACACCCTCCTTTGAAACTTCGAGGGTAAGGGAATCTGAGCGATCGGACAAATAGCTCAATCGAGTCCCTTTAAGGTTTAGCAGGAATTCCATCGTGTCTTCTTTCATGTGCGGAATCACAGAGAATTCATGCTGTATGCCGTCTATTCTAACTGCGGTAATTGCAGCTCCCAGTAGGGAACTCAGTAGTATCCGCCGCATGGAATTGCCGAGCGTGAGACCATATCCCGGTTCCAACGGCTCTACAACAAAGCGTCCGAAGTCTTGAGAAAGCTCTTGGTATTCGATTGTAGGACTTACAGTCTCAGGCAAATTTCTGACCTCCCGAAGGGAATATGATTACTTTGAGTAGTACTCTACGATTAACCTTTCATTAATGGTACCCCCGATATCTTCTCTTGTTGGCTGAGCCAAAACTTTCGCCGTGAGGGTACTACTATCCACACTTAACCACCCTGGTATTTGCTTGCCTGCAATATTCTGTGCAGCATATTGATAAGGGAAGAGCTTCGCCTTATTCTCTTTCCATGCAATTACATCGCCCGGTTTAACCGCGCACGATGGAATATCGGTCTTACGGCCATTTAACGTAAAATGACCATGCCGGACTAGTTGTCTGGCTTGACGCAGACTATCCGCAAAACCAAGGCGATAAACTACATTATCCAGTCTTGTCTCTAGCATTCTAAGGAGATTCTCTCCCGAGAGACCAGGTGTCTTTCCTGCTTTTCTGAAGTATATCCGCAACTGACGTTCAAGTATACCATATGTATTCTTGGTTTTCTGCTTTTCCATCAAGCGGATACCATATTCTGATTTCTTTTTGGGGCGTCCACGCCGTCTATTCCGATTCTTACCAGCCATACTACTGAGCTGACGTTCCACAGCACACTTAGGTGTGAGACATCTCTCGCCCTTCAGCATCAGCTTTTCGCTTGTTCGCCGGCACAACCGACAGACGGGCCCAGTGTAGCGGGCCATAGATATCCTCCCTCAGTACGAGTCAGGGCAATTGTAGGTGCCCATATACCTCGTTCCCATTAAATATATATTTAAATTCGCCGTTTTTTCCGAGCACGACATCCGTTATGTGGTGTCGGAGTAACATCTTTTATACTTAGCACATTCAATCCGGTCGCCTGTAGCGCACGGATTGCAGCTTCTCTTCCGCTACCGGGACCTTTTATTAGCACATCAACATGCCGTAATCCGTGTTCCATCCCTCTCTGCGCCACTTCAGTAGCAGCTCTCTGGGCAGCATACGCAGTTCCTTTTCGGGATCCTTTGAATCCCATGGTTCCCGAACTTCCCCAAGTGATAACGTTACCTGCTACATCCGTCAAGGTGACGATGGTGTTGTTGAATGTCGACTGCACATACGCACGACCCCTGACTATCCCTTTACGCTCGCGCCTTTTAACTCCTGAACTACCTTTTTTTACTGCCATTAAACTTCCTCACTGAATAAGACTACGATTCTTACTTCTTGGTCATACCGCGTCTTCGGCCTCTTCCGGCCACGGTCTTCTTCGGTCCGCGTTTGGTGCGGGCATTGGTCTTTGTTCTCTGTCCGTGAACCGGGAGTCCTCTTCTATGCCTCATGCCTCGATAACAGCCTATCTCGATAAGCCGTTTTATATTGAAAGTAACTTCTCTTCGAAGATCACCCTCAACTTTGTGTTCTTTATCGATGGCCTCTCGTATTTTATTAAGATCTTCATCGGATAGATCCTTAACTCTGGTATCAGGATTGACGCCTGTTTGGTCCAGTATCTTTTTACTTAACGTCGGTCCAATACCAAATATATAACGAAGAGATATCTCCACTCTTTTGTTTGCCGGAATGTCAACACCCGCAACACGTGCCATTTTTACTCCTTAGGGATATCGTTTCAAGCCGAAGCTTTCTATTGGCGTTATCCCTGCCTCTGTTTATGCCTTGGATTTGAACAAATAACTCGTAAAACCCCTTTGCGCTTAACAACTTTGCAATTGCTGCAACGGGGCTTAACTGAAGCTCGGACTTTCATTATTTAACCTCTACTTGAATCGATACGTAATTCGTCCCCGAGAAAGATCATAGGGTGAAAGCTCGACTAATACCCTATCTCCACGTACTACTTTTATAAAATATCGCCTCATCTTACCAGATGCATGCGCTAAAACCAAGTGCCCATTTGGCAACTCAACGCGAAACATCCCATTGGTTAAGGGTTCGACTACCGTTCCCTCAACTTCAACGGCTTCTTTTTTCGACATATATACCCTCTCGCTAGCCCCCCTGAGACTTTATCATGAAAACTGTAATCCCACTACAGCTGAGTCAATATCTCCGTTTCTCCATCTGTAATGGCGATTGTATGCTCGTAATGTGCCGAGAGACTCCCGTCAGCTGTTACCACCGTCCACCGATCAGGAAGCACTTTGGTACGCCAGCCGCCCGCATTTACCATTGGCTCCAGAGCCATTGTCATGCCTTTCTTTAGCACCGGCCCCTGTCCCGAAGTGCCATAATTCGGGATTTGCGGTTCTTCATGCATATCTCGTCCAATCCCATGGCCAACGTACTCCCGAACAACGGAAAAGTTACGTTCCTCAGCATATGCCTGAATGGCAGCGGATACATCTCCCAAATGCACCCCGCTTCGTGCAGCCTTTATCCCAGCTTCCAGAGCACCTCGCGTAGCATTCATCAGTGCTTCCGCTTCAGCACTTGTTTTGCCCACCGCCACCGTTATAGCAGCGTCACCCTGGAATCCATTATAAACCGCCCCTACATCGATGGCAACTAAGTCGCCTTCTTCAAGCACACGACTACCCGGGATACCGTGAACCACCTCTTCGTTTATTGAAGTACATATCGAAGCAGGAAATCCGCGATAACCTTTGAACGATGCAATCGCACCCCTCTCCGTTATTGTCCGGACGGCTATTGCATCTAGCTCACCGGTGGTTATTCCCGGCCTTATTTCATTTTTTAAGGTATCGTGGACAGCGGCTACAATCCGTCCTGCCTCACGCATTACGCCGATTTCACGCGGCGATTTTATAATAATTCCCATATTGCTTACGCCAAAGCAGCAAGCATCTCTTTACTTACGTCGGCCACTGGCTGATTCCCATTGACCTCCAACACCTTTCCCTGCTTTTTGTAAAACTCGATCAACGGAGCTGTCTGATTCATGTAAACTTCCAGCCGATTGCGAACAGTTGGTTCATTGTCATCGTCACGTTGATAAAGCTCACCACCACAATGATCGCACTTGCCTGCCTCTTTGGGAGGTGCATCGACCATATGGAACGGAGCCTGGCAACCTCTACAAATCCATCGCCCTGAAAGTCTCTTGATCAATTGCTCATTAGGAACCGCAACTGAAACAGCTTTGCCGATTTCTTTACCCTCACCTGACAATGCCTTATCTAATGCCTCTGCCTGTGGAATAGTCCTCGGAAATCCGTCAAGAAGGAATCCGCTAGCACAGTCAGGTCTGGCGATTCGATCGAGCACCATCTTCACTGTGACATCATCAGGAACTAACTCTCCCTTATCCATATAGGTCTTGGCAATATTCCCCAACTCTGTGCCTCTGCTGAGATTATCTCGGAACAGATCACCGGAGGCAACGTGAGCTAATCCTTTTTCTTTCACAAGTGCGACTGCCTGAGTACCCTTTCCTGCTCCGGGAGCACCTAGTAAAATGATATTCACTGAACATTCCCCCAACTATTACTTGATGAATCCTTCATAGTGGCGCATTAGCAATTGCGCCTCCATCTGTCTCATGGTATCCAACACAACACCCACCACAATCAGCAATCCGGCACTGCTCAACAGCATCAGCGATTGAGCTTGATTTGCGGATGATCCCATCGCCACCATAGCAAATAACGGCATAATAGCAATCAACCCAAGGAACATGGCCCCTCCCCACGTCAGCCTGTTATGCACACCATCCAAATACACCGCCGTTTGTTTCCCTGGACGAATTCCGGGTATAAATCCCCCCTGCTTCTGCAGGTTGTCGGGAATATTTTGTTGCTGAAACGTAATCATACCATAGAAAAAGGTAAATCCAACAACCAGGAGGAAATACACCCCCCAGTAAAACCACCAATAATCTCCGCCTGAATTGAATAGATCCTCATAAATAAAGTTGGCGAAATTAGGGCTCTCATTCGACGCATTTGCGAAATAACTGGCTATCGTCCCGGGGAACACCATGACTGCCATGGCAAAGATCAGCGGGATCATTCCAGTGGAATTGACCTTCAATGGGATATGAGTCCCGCCGCTCTGGCGATATACCTTTCCCCCCCGGAAAGTACTACGCGAATACTGAACAGGTATGCGCCGATGCGCTTCCGTTACATATACAATGAACAGAGCAATCGCAATTAGCAGCGCTGCCAATTTAACTATTCCCCAAACCTCAAATATTTCGAAATTACGATATATATTCGAAGGTATCCCTGCCACAATTCCACCAAAGATAATTATCGAAATACCGTTACCTATTCCGTGCTCAGTAATGCGTTCACCCAACCAGACAAGGAATATGGAACCGGCCGTGAGCGTAATCACCATTGAAACCGTAGGCAAGAGAGCATCGCCGGAAAGACCAATGTCCCCAATGGGTGCATCGCAATTACCCTGCACCCTGCTCAAAAGCACCAACTGACCATATCCCTGGAACATAGCCAGTGGGACCATCAGCCAATGGGTATACTGATTTATCTTGTTTCTGCCTTCCTCTCCCTCTCTAGCCAGCATCTGAAGCCTGGGAACAATCGGCACCAGCAGTTGCATGATAATGGAAGCGGTGATATAGGGATAAACCCCTAAAGCAACGATGCCAAGTTTCCCCAACGCCCCACCACTAAACATATCCAACATACCCAGGAGCTCGTTTTGATCCATCGTGCACTGGAGCGCATCCGCATCAACTCCTGGTATAGGTATATGCGCAAGAAAGCGGAATAATATAAGGATTCCGAATGTGAAAAGAAGTTTCCGTCTTAGATCGGGATGATGAAGAGAATCTATCGCCGCTTGTAGCAGTTTGGGCAACCCGCCCTGTCTCGCCGGACGCTGCATCAGGCGATCACCTCCGCCCTTCCCCCCGAAGCTTCTATCTTGTCTTTAGCGGTTTGAGAGAATTTGTTGGCTTTCACCACCAACTTATGGGTCAGCTCACCCTCTCCCAACACCTTTACAGGTTTTTGCAATCCCTTAATGATCCCGGCTGCAATCAAGCTCTCCGGAGTCACCTCTGTATCTTCAGGAAAAGCGTTCAATCTATCCAGATTGACAACCGCATACTCAACTCGGAAAATGTTATGAAACCCGCGTTTATATGGTAACCGCTTTACCAGAGGATTCTGGCCACCTTCAAATAGCGGATGCACACCCCCGCCTGAACGCGATTTTTGTCCTTTTAAACCACGGCACGAATACGTACCATGCCCACTTCCAACGCCTCGGCCTACTCTTTTTCTATTGTGTTTCGAACCCTTAGGGGGACATAACTCGTTCTCTTTCAAGGCACACCTTCCTAGCCTATCTCTTCCACTTTAACCAAATGCTGAACCTTATTTACCATCCCACGGATCTGGGGCGAATCGTTATGTTCTACTACGCCATTCAAGCGCCGAAAGCCCAGCGCTTCGATTATTCTTTTCTGGTTCTTGCTATAACCAATGGCACTTTTTTTCCAGGTAATACGCAACATGGACATCTAACTAGTTTCCTCGCTCTGTACTACGGCTTTTCCTCGCAAGGCCAACTCTCTTTCAGGATCCTTTAATTCGCTCAGCGCCCGTATTGTAGCCTGCACAACATTTATGGGGTTTGAACTTCCGAGAGATTTACTCAGGATGTCTCGTATCCCCGCTGATTCCAGCACTGCTCGTACGGTTCTGCCAGCGATCACTCCCGTGCCCGGAGATGCAGGTTTGAGGAATACCTTGGCCGCTCCAAACTTTGCGGTTATCTCATGGGTAATGGTACTACCCTGCATCGGGACTTGAATCAGGTTCTTCCTGGCTCGGGCAACACCCTTCCTAATAGCTATAGGAATCTCCCCACCCTTTCCAATACCGACACCAACATGTCCCTGATTATCGCCAACAACCATCAACGCGCTGAAAGACAGTTTCCGTCCGCCAGTAACTGTCTTAGCTACTCTTCTGATAGTGACCAGAGTCTCAACTAACTCCAATTCTTCCGGATTGATCTTTTGATTCATAAATGCCTCAGAATTTTAGTCCCGCCCCCCTGGCAGCATCAGCCAAGGCCTTGACCCGACCGTGATATTTGTATCCTCCACGATCAAAGACAACCTGTTCTATACCCTTCTGTTTGGCTTGCGCGCCAATCAGCTTTCCAACTAGCTTCGCGTTTTCAGTCTTCGAACCCGCTTGCCCCTTAACTTCCGGATTGAGCGACGAAACCGCTATAACGATATGCCCCGTCCCGTCATCCGCCAGTTGAGCATACATATTCTTCAAACTTCGAAAAACACAGAGTCGCGGCCTTTCGGAAGTTCCAACGACTTTCTTCCGAATTCTGCTGTGTCGATTCTTTCGTCCTATTTGGTTACTCTTTTTTGTCATAGCAATACACTACACGCCTATTTATTTCCTGGCTCCTACCTTGCCTGACTTACCTGCTTTGAGACGTACGTACTCACCAGAATATCTAACGCCCTTGCCTTTATAATGATCAGGTGGCCTCACCGACCTTATTTTAGCGGCTACTTCCCCTACCTGCTCTCTGTTGATTCCAGAGACAATGATTTTGTTGGTCCCTTCAACCTGAAACGCTATTCCTTCCGGAGCAGTAACTTCTACAGGGTGCGAGTATCCAAGCTGCAGTGTCAGCTTATCGCCCGAAAGTTGAGCTCGGTAGCCAACTCCAACAATATCCAGAACCTTTTGAAATCCCTCATTAACTCCCTGTACCATGTTCGCAGCGAGCGTCCTTGTGAGACCATGCAGGGAACGATGCAGTTTGTTATCGGTAGGTCTTGCGACCGTAAGAACACCGTCCTCCAGATTAAAGATCATATCGGGATGGAAAGAACGGCTAAGCGTCCCCTTTGGGCCTTTGACAATTACCTCATCCCCTTTGAATGTGATATCAACCCCTTGCGGCACTGTTATCGGTCTTCTTCCTACTCTCGACATCGTTTATTCCCAATACAAAATTATAGTTTCTCGTTCGTTTTCACTTTCCTACGCTTTACCATACGTAGCAGAGAACTTCACCACCAACCCCCATCTTCCACGCTTGTTTTCCTGTCAGAATTCCTTTCGGAGTGGACATTATGGCTATACCGAGTCCGCCATAGACCCTAGGAATTTCTCCCTTTCCGGAATACACTCGCAAACCGGGTTTACTCACCCGCTTAAGACCCTTTAAGATCGGTTCCTTGTTCCCTGTATATTTCAGGTCAACTCTTATCATTCTTTGTACTGCAGTGTCGCCCTTCAATATTTCGTAGTCCCTTATAAACCCTTCATCTTTTAGAACTTTAGCAATCGCTATCTTAACTCTGGACGAAGGCACCAGCGCATGATCACCACCGACCATGTTAATATTCCTTATCCGGGTTAACATATCAGCTATAACATCAGTTGTACTCATGGTTGCACTCCAAGTCTACCAACTAGACTTCCTAACTCCTATAATCTGCCCCTCATTCGCCAGCTTTCGAAAGCAAATACGACAGAGTTCAAAATGGCGCATATAACCCCGAGGTCGTCCACAAAGCCGGCACCTGTTCCTGTGCTGCACTTTATATTTCGGTGTCCTGCGTGATTTTGCTATCTGAGAAGTTTTTGCCACTGTATCTCCTTATCTATCCTCTGACAAAGGGCATCCCCATAAGCTCCAGCAATCGTCTGCCTTCCTCATCGCTAGGCGCCGAAGTCACAATATTAACTTGCATTCCCCGAACCTTGTCGATCTTGTCATAGTCAATTTCGGGAAATAGAATCTGTTCCTTGATTCCCAGAGCATAATTCCCGCGACCATCGAACGAATCTCGGGGCACTCCCTGGAAATCCCTGGTACGGGGAAGTGCTGCGTTGATTAAACGCTCGAGGAAATCATACATTCTCTTTCCTCTCAGGGTAACCATTACACCAATGGTCATACCCTCACGAAGTTTGAAACTGGCCACCGCCTTCCTCGCCTTTGTGGTAACCGGCTTCTGACCCGATATCAAAGTCAAATCAGCGACCGCTGCTTCCACTGCTCGAGGATTTTGAATCGCCTCACCCAAGCTGATGTTCAGCACGACCTTTTGTAAGCGAGCGACCCTCATCTGGCTCTTAAACCCGTTTTCATTCATGATCTGAGGGACTATTTCCTCGTTGTATTTTTGCTTGAGTTGCGGGATTCGAGCCATCAGTCAATCACCTCATGGCACTTCTTGCATACCCTCACTTTGCTTCCACCTTCCAAAAATCGATATCCCACACGAGCAGGTTGATTACACTTCTTGCAAATGAGCTTCACATCAGAGACGTGAATAGGTGCTTCCTTTTCCACGATACCCGCCTGTCTCACCGCAGCAGAGGGTTTCATATGCCGTTTTATCATATTGACACCCTCGACAATGAGCCGATCTCTCTCATGTAGAGCGATCAGGACCTTCCCCTTCTTGCCCCGGTCCCTTCCCAGCATCACTAGCACTTCGTCGTTCTTACGGATCTTACTCATCACAGTACCTCAGGCGCCAAAGAGACGATCTTCATGAAGTTCTTCTCTCTCAATTCTCTACCTACTGGTCCAAATATGCGGCTTCCCCTGGGATTGCCTCTATCATCCAGAATAACCGCAGCATTCTCGTCGAACTTAATGTATGAGCCATCCCGGCGACCATATGTTTTAGCTACACGCGCTATAACCGCTCTTACTACATCACCTTTTTTTACCTGAGCCCCAGGAATTGCCTCTTTGACAGAAGCTACAATGACATCGCCCACTCCAGCATACCTCTTTCGGGTACCGCCAGGGATGCCAAAGCACATGATCTCTTTGGCTCCGGAATTATCTGCTACTCTAAGTCTCGTATATATCTGTATCATCGTTTCTCAATCCATTTCTGGATATTGCCGCTGGCTTATACTTTGGTGACAACCTCTGCTACTCTCCATCGTTTCTCTTTGGATAAAGGCCTGGTTTCTATAAGTTTTACCCTATCTCCCACTTTGCAAGTGTTATCCGCATCATGAGCCTTGAACTTCTTTGTATACTCGATGTACTTCTTGTAGCGGAGATGTTGGCGACGTGTCCTGACTATCACCACCACGGTTTTCTCCATTTTATTGCTAACCACATCGCCTACGAGGGTCCTTCTGTTTCCCATAACCTCTAGCTCCCCGAGAGTTCTATTTCCCTCATCACAGTCTTTAACCGAGCGATTTTCTTCTTAACCAAATTTATCTCACGATAATTGGTCAATTGCTTTGTAGATAAGCGGAACCGCAAATTGAAAAGCTCTTGTTGAGCACTTTCAACTTCACCTGCCAGTTCCTCATAGCTTAATTTTTTTAATTCGCCTATTCGCAATTTTCTAATACCCCATTTAGGATATGTTACTTACTGAGTGCATCCTTGGTAGCAACCTGTGCTGAGATAGGAAGTTTTTGCGCGGCTAAACGCAACGCCTCTCTCGCCAAACCTTCCCGTATACCACCGATCTCATACAAAATCCTACCCGGCTTCACCGGAACAACCCAATGATCGACAGCCCCTTTCCCCTTGCCCATTCTTGTCTCCGGAGGGCGAGAGCAAACAGGCTTATCAGGAAATACTCTGATCCAGACTTTTCCACCTCTCTTGAGGTGCCTAACAATAGCACGGCGGCCAGACTCAATCTGCCGAGCCGTAATCCATGCTGGCTCCAGAGCCTGTAATCCAAAATCTCCAAAATGCACTGTATTGCCAGAATGCGCTTTGCCCTTCATTCGGCCACGCTGGTGCTTGCGGTACTTAACTTTCCTTGGTTGTAACATTTGTAATTACTCCGCGGATCTTTCGACAGGCCCTGCCGCAGCAGCAGCTTCAGGAGTATGATGGTGCTCGGGAACCACATCTCCCAAATAAATCCAAACCTTTACTCCGATTTTCCCTGTAGGAGTACGAGCCTCAGCAAGAGCATAGTCTATGTCCGCCCGCAATGTGTGCAGCGGAACGCTCCCTTGATGCTCCCCTGTACGCCTGGCAATTTCCGCGCCACCCAATCGCCCGCCGATGCCAACCTTTATCCCCTTTGCACCCGCTTCCATGGTTTGCGAAATTGCCCTTTTCATCGCCCGTCGATAAGCGATCCTTCTCTCAAGCTGATCCGCAATGTTCCTGGCAACCAGATATGCATCAAGCTCTGGTGTGCGGATCTCCCTAATATTTAACTGCACCTTCTTTTTGGTCAGCTTTTGAAGTGTAGTCTTAACTTCATCAACTCTCTGTCCACCTCGTCCAATGACGATACCAGGTCTCGATGTATGAATTGATATGGTTACCTCACCAGTGCCTCGTTCGATCTCTATCTTGGAGATACCAGCACCTCGATAACTTTTTTCAATTGTTCGCCGAATCGCTAGATCCTCGTGCAATAACTCGGCGTAATGCTGATCATCGTGCCACTTGGACAACCAGGTTTTATATGAACCTAGTCTGAATCCTACGGGATGGACTTTTTGACCCATTATATCTCCTCAACCACAACAGTGATATGGCATGACCGTTTAAGGATTGGACTGACCCTGCCACGTCCTGCGAATCGAACCCTCTTCATCCTCGTCCCTTCATCAACATACGCCCTGGTAATCTTGAGTTCTGATGGCGTCATCTGGTAATTGTTTTCAGCACTAGCAACAGCGCTTTTCACCACACGCGATACGGTTCGAGCTATAGGGCTGGGCATAAAATTGAGCACGGCCAAAGCCTCATCGGCACCTTTTCCACGTACCAAATCGACCACCCGCCTCACCTTCTTTGGCGAAACCCTTACACCTTTTGCTGTTGATTTAACTTCCATTTGGATACCTTTGCTGATTTACTTCTTGCGAATTACTTTCTCTGTTCTCCCGGTGTGTCCGCGATAGGTCCTTGTCGGAACAAATTCTCCCAACTTGTGTCCTACCATATTTTCGGTGATGAAGATGGGAACATGTCGTCTGCCATCATGCACTGCCAGAGTCAAACCGAGCATGTCAGGCACAATCATCGAACTCCGAGCCCAGGTTTTGATTACGGCCTTACCGCCACCCGCTTTGAGGGCATTCACCTTCTTCATTAACTTGGCTTCTACAAACGGCCCTTTCTTAGTGGATCTTCCCACCTGAACCTCCGATTACTTTTTCTTCCTTCTGAGGATCATCTTGTCAGTTCGTTTATTCTTCCTGGTTTTAACACCACGTGCCGGCTTACCCCAAGGAGTCTTGGGACCGGGCATACCAATAGGCGCCCTACCCTCGCCACCACCATGAGGATGGTCACTGGGATTCATTGCGGAACCTCGCACGGTGGGCCGCCATCCCATCAACCTCTTACGTCCAGCCTTCCCCAAGTTGATACTATCATGATCGACATTTCCAACCTGTCCGATAGTCGCCATGCAGGCAGTTCTAACACGCCGTATTTCCTTGGACGGGAGCCGAATTAAAGCGTATGCACCCTCTTTTGCCATCAACTCGCCCGCATTCCCGGCGCTCCGAACCATCTGCCCACCCCGTCCGGGATGAAGCTCGATGTTATGAATCTGCGTACCCGTGGGCATCGCCTTCAATGGTAAAGCATTCCCAACTTTGATTTCGGCATCTTCGCCCGACATAACTCCGTCACCAGGCTTAAGCCCGACCGGAGCCAGAATATAACGCTTTTCACCATCAACATAATGGATTAGAGCGATATTCGCAGATCGATTCGGATCGTACTCGATGGAGGCCACCTTCCCAGGAATACCGACTTTATCTCGTTTGAAATCGATAATACGATATTTTCTCTTTACGCCACCGCCACGATGCCGAACAGTTATTCTTCCCCTGTTATTCCTGCCACCCGACTTTTTCACGGGTACGGTGAGCGATTTCTCCGGCTTCGTTTTAGTTATTTCACTAAACGTCAGGCCGGTCATATTCCGTCTGCCGGGGGAAGTTGGCTTATATATTTTTATCGCCATAATATCAAATCCTAAACGCCTTCGAAGATCTCAATTTTTTCCCCTGGTTTGAGGGTGACTATCGCTTTCTTCCAGGCTGGTCTATGTCCTCTAAGTCTCCCGTAGCCTCTGGGCCTCTTGGGAACCGTTATTACGTTTACAGAGACAACGCTCACTCCAAAAACCTTCTCGACCGCTGCCTTAATCTGTACCTTGTTGGCTTTCTTCTCGGTCTCAAATACATATTTATTCTGATCCATCAGATCAGTATTCTTTTCAGTGATTACCGGTCGGCGAAGTACTTCGTAGATATGCATTTCGGATTCCTATCCCTCTACAGCAGAGGCCTCTTGTCCCATCCCCCAAAGACCTTCGACTGTGCGCACCGCATCGGTTGTAATTATCAGGTCTCTATGTGAGAGTAGATCGACTACATTTAGCTGTCGAGCCTGAATTGCATCGACCTTCTCTACATTATTTACAGATCTAACCACACCACTATCTATCGAATTCAGTGCTACAAGTGCAGAACGCTCAATCTTCAGAGCCTGCAACATCCCTACTATTTCTCTGGTCTTGGGCTGACTCATCTCCAGCTTGTCTATGACTTTGAGGTTCCCATCAGCTACCTTGGCAGAAAGCAAACACTTTATCGCCAGTCGACGCATCTTCTTCGGCATATCCTGACGATAACTCCTGGGACGAGGCCCAAAGGTGACTCCACCATGTCGACGCAATGGCGATCTCAGATCACCAGCCCTGGCTCTTCCCGTACCTTTCTGCTTGTACAGTTTGCGAGTACTTCCAGACACTTCACTTCGTGTCTTTGTATTCGCTGTACCTACTCTCGCATTGGCTCGTTGTCTCACCATAGCCTGATGAACAACAGCCTCATTCATGGGCAGCCCAAATACGCTTTCATCTAAATCTAGCTGCCCAACTTCTGAGCCTTCAACATTGTAAACTGGGACCTGCATCGTATTTCCTCGTTTTTTTGGCAATAAAAACAGCCGACAGCTTACAGTGGGAACCCCTAGTTGTTAACTGTATGCTGTGGGCTGTCGGCTAACTACATCATAATGACGCTTTGCATGACGCCCTGTATCTACCCGGACTATTGTATAATACCTCAAATACCGGTAATGTCAAGAGGGGAAAGCAAAAATCAACGTATTTACCACACTGTATCGCTCTCTATTCCCTCTTTCGCCTCCTCACAGCACGCTATTCGACCCTCACGTATCATAATAAATTGAATGTTTAGGACAGTTAAACTACATTCAAGGTTATGCTAGAAGACAACCATGGTATATTTCTATTCATTGGTGTATTATAATGCCTGAAATATAGCTTCAATATGATCTGGAAAAATCAGTGTGGTAGAAATACGGAAGGAGTAGCCAATGCACATTATCGATGTTAAAGGTGTACACAAAACCTACGATACCGGCAAGGTAAAGGTACACGCACTCAGAGGTGTTGACCTGAACATAACCGAAGGGGAGATGGTGGCTGTCATGGGACCCAGCGGGTGTGGCAAGACAACACTTTTGAACTGTCTTTCCGGGATAGACAGCATCGATGAGGGAGAGATTTTTGTCAAAGGCAATCATATTCCCAAGATGTCAGACAAGGAACGCACCAAGTTCCGCGCCGAAGAGATGGGATTTGTCTTCCAGGCTTTCAATCTACTTCCCGTGCTAAGTGTGGTAGAAAATGTTGAACTACCTTTATTAGTGTCAGGAGTCAAGCAGAAGATAGCACGAAAACAAGCCGAGGAAATACTCGATCTGGTTAGCTTGGCAGATCAGAGAAACAAACGCCCCGCCGAACTATCGGGAGGTCAGCAACAGAGAGTTGCTGTAGCCCGAGCGCTGGTAAATAGTCCTGCTATCGTTTGGGGGGACGAGCCTACCGGCAATCTCGATAGTGAGACAGCCATGGGCATTATGGAAGTCCTGCGCAAACTCAACAAGGAAAAACGACAAACATTTGTTCTGGTCACTCACGCAGCCGAGGTAGGCGAAATGACCGACCGTATTATCCGCATGCGCGATGGCGTAATTGAATGCGATAGCGAGAATGGTCAGGAAGCTTGCCTTTAAGGAATGGATCGAGCTAGCAGTTACTAGTTAGGAGAACATCATGGAAGATCTGAAAGCCCTGTTATTAATGCCCCTCCTGGTTATCTTTGTAATATGTGCAGTGATCCTTAGCGTAAGCGCCCTTAGAAATAAGGTGTTGTTTAAGATGGGAGCTCGCAACATCCCACGCCGACTTGCCAACACCGTGCTGACCTGCCTGGGACTCATGTTCGCTGCGATGATTTTCTCTGCTTCGTTTGCAACCGGTGATACTCTCAATCATTCCATCCGGGGCCTTGCGGTGGACTACCTTGGAAAGGTAGACATCATGGTGATGCGAGATGGGGTTGATTTCGGAGCAGTTCAGGGTCATGCACTGACTGGCGCTGAGACGACCAACTACTTTGATGAGGCTGAAGCTGACAATGTAAGGAGTACCCTTACCGAGCTGATGGACACCGGAACAGTGGAAGGCGTGGCCCCAGCCATAATTGAGAATGTGCCCGGAGTGAGCCAGAACAAACTGAACGAACCCTCTATTACCCTCCTTGGATTTGATCATCAGCATATGGAGGGCTTCGATCTGCTGGTAGATGAGCGAGGACAAGAGCTCTCTCTGGAGGAATTGGAGGGTCTTGGAGAGGGTTACATTTATATCAACATGGACTTGGCAGAAAGTCTTGAAATCGGTATCAATGATCAGATCGATATCTTTCTCTCACGAGAGGAAACGCCACTTACTGTTGCAGGTATATATGAGACCGGAGGCAATCCTTCAACCTTCAGTTTCGATGCTGGGGCCACCGCAGTTATGGCCCTTTCCCAATTGCAGTCACTCCGTGGATCAGATGAAATCAACTATGTCATCATCACAAACCAGGGTGGAGCCATTGAAGGAGCTGAGCACACCGATGCAGTCATGCAAATCCTGGAGCCAACGTTCGAAGGGACAGGACTGAAAGTCGAGCCTGTAAAACAGGATGCCCTAGATGAAGCCGACGAGGGTGGTGCAATGTTCTCCACGATCTTCCTTGTGCTCGGCAGCTTTTCGATGATCGCTGGTATACTGCTGATTTTCCTCATTTTTGTCATGCTGGCCGCAGAAAGAAAACAGGAACTCGGAATCGCACGGGCCATTGGTACCCAGCGCGGCCACATCATTCGATTGTTCACTTTCGAGGGAGTCATTTACGCCCTCATTGCGTCCGCTGTTGGAGCCGGACTGGGATTGTTGATCAGCTGGGGCGGTATACAGGCCCTGGCATCAGCTTTTAAAGAAATGGGATTCAAGATCGAATTCGATTTTACCACCAGCGGCGTGATCATATCCTATCTGATGGGAGTTCTCTTCACCCTCCTCATCGTCGTGGCCTCTGCATGGCGAGTGAGCAGACTCAACATCATATGCGCCATTAAAGACATCCCTGAGCCACCGCAAGAGGGGAAACGAAATATCAAGGGCCTTCTGGTAGTGATCTTCTTCCCCCTCTTGGGACTGCCACTAGTCTTTATCGGAATCCAGGCAACTGAATGGGTTCCTTATTCACTTGGAATGTCGTTTCTGATCATTGGTTTATGTATGCTGGCGCGCAAGCGGCCTATCCGCTTGCCGGATCGACCTGCCTTTACTTTGGCGGGAACTCTCCTTGTGTTTTTCTGGCTGCTGCCTTCAAGATTCCATCCTAAAGGGGAGGAAATGGGTGCCGGCTTCGAGATGTTCATACTCACCGGAGTGATGCTTGTTATGGGATCAGTGTGGGTGATCATGTATAACTCAGACCTTTTGCTCAAAGCTATAATGGCCATCTTCGGGCGAATGCGATCAATCACCCCCATGATCAAAACAGCAGTTTCGTATCCTATGGCAAGCCGCTTCCGCACTGGCATGGCCGTAGCCATGTTCTCCCTGATCATTTTTACGCTGGTCTACATGTCCTCGATGATCGCGTCCTTCAATGGTTTGCTGGATGATACTGACCGCGTCACCGGTGGATTTGATATCAGGTCTACCGTCAGTTTCACCAATCCCATCACTGATATCGAGACGGAACTTCAGGGAGCTGATGGCGTGAGCCTCAATGACTTCCAGGCGATAGGCAGCTTCAACTTCATTCGCACCAAGATGAGAGATGCAAGCGGGACACCCGAAGAAATCCCGGCGGCAACCCAGAGTGAGAATCCCAATGATGCAACCCCTGAAGAAGAGTGGACCGACCTCTTTATTGAAGGCGTAGATTCAGATTACACCGAGAACGTGAACTATGACTTCGAGTTGACGACCGCCGACTATGTATCGAAGGAGGAAGTGTGGGAAGCCTTGTCAAAAGACTCCTCGCTGGCTGTGGTAAGTACTGAAATAGCGCCCACCAAGTATACACCGATGGGTGGAAGTGAATTTGACCTCGTGATTGGCGAAGGGGAATTCGTGGTGGAAGATGAGGTCTTGCCCGATAACATATTCGTCGAGGTGCAGACCTACGGATTAAATCCGGAAACCCGGAAGCTACAGGTTATAGGAGTAGTGGACGGTATGGCAGTATATTCAGGCCTTGTAACAGCATCACAGGAGACAGTCAATGATCTAGCAGGGAACGGCAATATCATACTGCCAAACAGATACCGATTTATGGTTGAACCTGAGAAAGCGGATGAAGTACCGCAACTGGCCAAAAGCCTCGAGAAACACTTCGCCGAGAACGGGATGAATGCAGAGGTCATGTCAGAAGAGGTGGAAGACTTCGCCAAAATCCAGAATATGTTCCTGAATCTGATGATTGCCTTCATGGCGCTAGGCCTTATTGTGGGGATTGCAGCACTGGGAGTGATAGCGGCCCGGTCCGTGGTAGAACGCAGGCAGCAAGTAGGAATGCTCAGGGCCATCGGATTCCAGCAAGGCATGATCCAGTTCACGTTTCTCCTGGAATCATCGTTTATAGCCTTCCTCGGCATCCTGCTGGGTGTCGGACTGGGCGTCGTCACTTCGATCCTCTTCATGGGTGAGGCAGACGTCGAGGGACTCAAAGTCATTATCCCCATCGACAGAATTGTCATGATCGTTGTTCTGACCTATGTTGCTTCGCTTTTCACCACCTTCCTCCCAGCCTATCAGGCTGCCAGGATCTATCCGGCAGAAGCGCTGAGATACGAGTAACGAAAAGATAATGAATCCTACAAATAAAAAAGGGCCTCGTGATGAGGCCCTTTTTTTTGTGCATGGTTGTTTGTAGGTATTAATTACTGATTAGCTTTTAACAACTTTCCCAATGATCAAAAGTCCATTCCTGCACCCTGGGACAGCACCCTTGACTAACAACAGGTTTCTATCCGGGTTGGCCTGCACAACCTCCAGTTTCCTGACCGTGACTCGTGCGTTACCCATGTGACCAGCCATCCGCTGCCCTTTCCAAGTCTTGCCTGGATCGGTACCGCCTCCAACTGACCCCGGAGCCCTGTGCCTGTCTTTTTGCCCATGAGTTTTGGGACCACCGGCAAAGCCATGGCGTTTAACTACTCCAGCAAAACCTCGTCCCTTTGAAATACCAACCACATCAATTTTGTCGCCCGGTTCGAAAATGTCTACGGTAACCTTCTGACCAAGCTCAACTTCTGAAACATCTTTCATCCTGAATTCGCGTAAGTGTTTGAAGGCTCCCAACTTTTTGAGATGTCCTCTTTCAGGGCTGTTCAACCGCTTAGCTTCACCGAATCCAATCTGAATCGCAGTGTATCCTTCCTTATTCACATTCTTAATCTGTGTCACCGTACATGGACCTGCCTCAATAGCAGTAACCGGCACAACTGTGCCATCCTCGGTGAAGATTTGAGTCATCCCGATCTTTTTACCCAGTATCCCATTAACCATGTTTCAGCCCTACCTTATGAATAGGCAACCGAGCAGCCGTTAAATCGGCGCTACGATTACACCACTTAACATCTTGTGCCCAGTTAGATCTTGATCTCGATGCTGACACCAGCCGGTAAATTCAGCCGTGTCAGGGCATCGACCGTCTTTGACGTCGGCTCCATAATATCAATCAACCGCTTATGAGTTCGTATTTCGAACTCTTCACGCGCATCTTTGTTGATGAATGTCGAGCGATTGACACAGAATTTTTTGATATGCGTTGGCAGTGGGATCGGGCCCACAACTGCAGCTCCTGTGCTCTCCGCCGACTCAACAATATAAGCCGCCGATTGATCCAATATTCGATGATCGTAAGATTTTAGCTTTATTCTTACTTTTTGCTTTCCCATTATAATATTGCTATTCGCAAAACCTCTACCTTGCCATTATGCTATCAGCCAATTCCTTAGGCACTGCCTCATAATGATCAAATCCCATAAAAAAGCTCGCCCTACCCTGGCTTATCGACCTCAAGCCAGTGGCATATCCAAAACTCTCTGCAAGTGGAAGATAGCACCGAATAATAGTGAACCCTTCATCAGGTTCAATAGCCTCGATATTGCATCTCCGTGCATTGAGTCCGCTGATCACATCACTTAAAAATTCTTCCGGTGTGGTCACTTCCACTTTCATAACCGGTTCAAGAAGCCTGGGGTTGGCCTTTCGCACACATTCTCGAGTTCCTATGGCCCCAGCCATTTTGAAAGCTATCTCTGATGAATCCACTTCGTGATACTTTCCGTCAACAGCTGTTACCCGAACATCCACCACCGGATACCCGGCAATGACACCTTCGTTCAATGCCTCTTGGACTCCGGCCTTTATGGGAGAAATATATTCTTTGGGAATCGCGCCACCCACAATTTTGTTGACAAACTCAAACCCTCCACCCCTTTCCAGAGGTTCTATTTCAAGTTTTACATCGCCAAACTGGCCACGCCCACCGCTCTGGCGTACAAAACGCCCGTTAGCTTCGGCTGGAGAGCTCACCGTCTCTTTGTACGCAACACGGGGCTTGCTTACCCTTGCTTTAACACTGAACTCGCGCAAAAGCCGAGTTACAATTACCTCTAACTGAAGCTCACCCATGCCGGAAATGAGCGTCTGACCCGTCTCATTATTGTATTCAACTTTGAACGTAGGGTCTTCCTCCGCAAGTTTGCCCAGAGAATCTATTATTCTCTCCTGGTCAGCCCTCGATTTTGGCTCTATGGCCACCGATATCACCGGCTCCGGGAAAGCAATCGATTCCAAGAGGATGGGGCGTTTTGAATCACATATTGTTTCCCCGGTGGAGGTATTTTTTAAACCAACGACGGCAACGATGCTGCCTCCGTGAACTTCCATGATTTCTTCCCGATCATTGGCATGCATTTGATACAAACGCCCGATTCGCTCTTTCTTCTCGGTAACGGCGTTATATACTTGCTGCCCTGACTGAATGGTCCCAGAATAGATCCTTAGATATACCAGCCTCCCTACAAAGGGATCGGTTACAATTTTGAAAGCCAGAGCAGACATCGCCTCATCATCAGGGCGACGCGTTTGTTCTACTTCGGTCTTAGGATCAAACCCGTGAACCGGTGGCATATCCAAAGGGGAAGGAATATAATCGATAATCGCATCGAGGACCGGGGGAATTCCCGTGTTTTTGAGGGCGCTACCGCAGAGGACAGGAACCAGTTTTGCAGATATTGTTGCCCGCCTCAGTCCGGCCTTGAGCAGAGGAACATCAATTGCGCCATCACTAATATAGGCCAGCATGACCTCATCGTCATTTTCAGCCACTACTTCAATGAGCTCTTGCCGGTATTTGGCCGCCATTTCCTGATACTCTTCTGGGATATCGGCTTCCTCTCCCTCCGATCCGTTGGTAAAATACCAGGCCTTTTGTTCAATAAGATCGATAATCCCAATAAAAGACGATTCTGACCCTATGGGTAATTGAATAGTCGCAGGGTTGGCTTTTAGCCGCCTTTTCATCATTTCGACGGTACGCTTAAAATTGGCGCCCGTCCGATCCATCTTGTTTACAAAACAAATTCGAGGTACATTGTACTTGTTTGCCTGACGCCAGACCATCTCGGATTGCGATTCTACGCCAGCCACCCCATCGAATATCACTACACCCCCATCCAAAATACGAAGACTGCGCTCCACTTCAGCGGTGAAATCTACATGTCCGGGAGTATCGATAAGATTGATCCGATGACCCTGCCATTCACAACTGGTAGCAGCCGAGACAATAGTTATCCCACGCTCACGCTCCTGATCCATCCAGTCCATTTCTGCTGTTCCATCATCCACACGGCCGATCTTATATGTTCGTCCGCTGTAGTGAAGGATCATCTCAGTCATGGTGGTCTTGCCCGCATCGATGTGGGCTATGACTCCGATATTACGAATCCTTTCTAACTGAACATCGCGTGACATTTTTTGTGCCTCAGTACGTACCTTGAGCATTCTAGTTTACCATCTGTAATGTGCAAACGCCCTGTTTGCTTCCGCCATTTTGTGAGTATCGGTACGTTTCTTTACAGTTGCTCCTTCACCTCGAGCTGCGTCCATTATTTCAGCTGCCAGTTTCTCTGCCATCGGTTTGCCTTTACGAGCCCTGGCAGTACCAATCAACCATCGCATCGAAAGAGTCACACCGCGTTCAACAGTCACTTCAATAGGAACCTGATAGGTAGCTCCTCCGATTCGCCTCGGCTTCACAGCCAAAAGAGGAGTGGTATTTTTGAGTGCCTCATCGAATACTTCCATCGGGTCTCTATCGGTCTGCTCCTTGATCTTGTCTAACATACCATAGATAATCTTTTCTGCCTTGCTTTTCTTCCCATCATACATAATTTTGTTGATGAATCTGGCAAGATTAAGGCTTCCGTACCTTACGTCAGGGAGTATTATCCTTTCGGGAACTTTTCCTCTTCTTGGCATTTTCTTATTCCTCTTTATTTCATCGAAAGAGCTTCCATCGAAAATTGACGGAAGCTCCTAACAGCAAAATGCTACTCGCTACGGAGATCACTTAGGCTTTTTGGCCCCGTACTTGCTACGGCTGGTTCTCCGATCCGCAACACCCGCAGCGTCCAGAGGGCCACGGATAATATGATAACGAACACCTGGCAAATCAGGCACTCGCCCTCCCCTGATAAGCACTACTGAGTGCTCCTGGAGATTGTGTCCCTCACCGGGAATATAGGCCGTTACCTCTACCTGGTTCGTAAGACGAACTCTGGCCACTTTGCGTAAAGCGGAATTTGGTTTCTTGGGAGGCACGGTCTTTACCTGAAGACAAACCCCTCGTTTCTGAGGTGATGCTTTCTTAACCTTGGCAGTTCGCCCTTTCAGAGAACTGTAGGCAACATGCAGGGCCGGCCCCTTTGGTTTCCTCTTTGAAGTGGTGCGACCTTTTCTTACTAATTGATTTACAGTTGGCAATTCCTCCGCCCCTTTCTTTGGATACCCAAATCACTATTAGTCACAATATCAAATTAAAGCATCCGCAGTTACTATTGTCAAGCAATTCACGCCATAAAAACAGTCAACCTTAAAATAGTACCAAAAAGTAGTGAGTTTGTCTACCGTTGGAATCGTTGGACCATCTTAATATTTTAGCAAGTATATTCCTCGGCATGAAAGGAACTCTGAACCGGATTAGATCAGCGCATCGGGTACGGACGCGATCGTAGCGGAATTGGAAGCGCGCCTATGACATGGTATAATTACCGAAAGTCACGCAAACGGTACAATCAATGAATTTACTGATTCGTAATGGCCGAGTAATCGATCCCGCCAGCAGACTGGACTGCATCGGCGACGTTCTAATCACCAATGGCACGATCGCTCAAACAGGTGAGTATATAATCATTGACGATCCCCAACTTCCCCAATTTGCTGCCACCGGTTTGATTGTCTCCCCCGGGTTTGTGGATCTCCATTGCCATCTGCGAGAGCCGGGATTTGAGGAGAAAGAGACCATCGCCACAGGAACCATGGCCGCCGCCAAGGGCGGGTTTACCACCGTTTGCTGCATGCCAAATACCAATCCGCCAATAGCCACACGAGACGTCATGGGACAGGTCCTACAAATTGCTCAGAGAGAAGGTGTCATTAGAGTACTTCCAATAGCTGCTGTGACTGCAGGACGCAATGGGGCGCAACTAGCGGATTTGGACGACCTGCATAATGCCGGAGCAGTCGCATTCAGCGATGATGGAAGCCCGGTTCACAATTCTGAGATCATGCGACAGGCATTAGAACAAAGTAAAGCGCTGGGTATTCCGATTATGAACCACTGCGAAGACCTGGCCCTCTCCGGTGATGGAGCGATGAACGAGGGCAAGACATCAGCCAGATTAGGATATAAAGGTATACCAGCCGCCGCGGAAGAGACCATGATCGCCAGGGACATAGCCCTGGCCAAGGATACTGGAGGGCTACTCCACATCGCACACGTGAGTACAGCTGGCTCTGTTGAGTTGATCCGAAAAGCCAAGGATGAAGGTATCAGCATTACTGCCGAGGTCACACCACATCATTTGACTCTCACCGAAGAGACTGTAATAGAACATGGCACGAATGCGAAGGTGAACCCCCCATTACGGACTATGAATGATATCGAAGCTTTAATTGCCGGGCTGCGTGACGGCACGATCGATGCCATTGCCACTGACCACGCCCCTCATACGCACGACGATAAAGCACAAAGTTTTGACCAAGCAGCATTTGGAATCAGTGGGTTCGAAACGGCTTTTGGTAGTCTTATGACACTGGTTCATCGCGGCAGCATTGATCTGGCAACCATTATTTCGAAACTCACCATCGAACCCGCAAAAATACTTGGGAATCCCCAGATTTCGGCAACCATGAAAATAGGCTCCACCGCTGATATCACCATCTTCGACCCTTGCGCTGAATGGACGGTAAACCCGAACAACTTTGTATCGAAAGGCAAGAACACACCATTGGCCGGGACTGTTCTTAAAGGAAAGGTGATAGCAACAATCGTAGCGGGGCATCTGGTCTATGAGGCTGATTCCTGAAAAGAAGAATCGCCACATCTCAAGCTGTGTGGCGATTCTTCCAAAAAATAAGGAGTCGATAAAATGGTGTGGTATTTTTCTAGTTACGTGACCAGAGAGCGTTCCCTGCACAAACAACCAAGGGATTGAGATGTACCGCCTGGATTACCTTGCCCACTACTTCACGCAATTCCGGCATCGTATAGTCGTTAGGATCGAATAGAGCTACGATAGCGTCATTATAATACAGAAGTATCACGTAACAGTCGCTATCCAGATAAAGACCGAATCCGGCTTCTTCATCCTCAGGCGAGAGCATCCCCCATACTTTCATTTTGGTGCGCTCAGTTTCTTTCTCTTTGGTTTCGTCCGCTTTCTTCTCAGAACAATCCTCAATTATGTTTCGGAACAAAATTGCTCCTTGCTCGCCCCTTATGCAACTACTGATAAAATTGAAATCCGCTATTCTCAACATCTCGTCACCTCCCTTCCAAAGTTTCTCTATATCCTTTATATTAACGACGCTTACAATGTCTTTCATCGTATTTCCTTCATCCTTCGTAAATTTGATCTTCATTCGTTTACAATTCCTTTATGCTACATTTATGTTAGACCCTCTATTCCTTGAAAAACACGGGGCTACCCCTCATTTGATATGGGTGTATACCCCCAAGAATATATAGTGGTAATCTTTAATGTACACGTTTACCTTCATGTCACAACCCTGCTCAATAGCCACGATACAAAAGGTAAGCTATCCATACTCTCACGCATTGCCATCATTGACCGAGTCCTGATACACTTGATTTGAGATAAGGTTTCTGCTTAATACTTCAGTAAAACCCCTACGGAGGATCATATGGAAGACAGGGAAAAACTCAAACATTTGATGGAACACTGGATCGAACACAATCGAGAGCATGCTGACGAATTCCGGCAATGGGCTGATAAAGCAAATGGATTCGGGGAAAGCGCGGTTCATGATGATATTATGGAAGCCGTAGAACATCTCAATAAAGCCAATGAATCTCTGAACAAAGCTTCAAAAAGGTGGGTATAGGAAACTCCTTAGGAGGGGCATTATGTGTCTGGCTAAAGCATTTTTAGGTAAAGTCGAAAAAGAAGATCTCATTATGGAAGATATATCAACGGTGCGAGTTGATGGGAAAAAGCTGAATCTGCGTTCTCTTTTCGGCGAACAGAAAGAAATTGAAGGTATTATTAAGGAAATCGATTTCCAAAATGCCAGGATAATCGTGGAACAAACGGGATAAGGGATAGATGCATGAGTTGCCATCAGGAGCTAAAGGACAAGGGATACCGCATGACGCCGCAACGATCGATGATCCTGGATGTGCTTCACCAAGCGGAAAAGCACATCACCCCGGAAGAAATTCACAAACAGGTGTGTGCCAGATTCCCGGAGGTGAACAAATCCACAATTTATAGAACTCTAGATCTCCTTAAGAAACTGGATATGGTTGATGAAGCCGACCTCGGTGGCAATAAGCTTTATTATCATCATTCTGACAAAGGGCATCATCACCATCTGATCTGCCAGAACTGTGGACGAACAATCGAAATTGAGGAGGAGGCTTTTAATCCACTCAAAGATATGCTGAAGGACAAATATAACTTCTCCCCGGATATCAGGCACCTGGCAATCTTTGGACAATGTGTTAATTGCACGTAGACTCTAGCTAACACACTTATATTTACGCTACCTGATAGAACTTAAGAAAAGAAAAGGGGGAGCCTCTTTGCGAGGCTCCCCCTTTATTATTCTCTGCCTTCCGATCTACATCGGAGGTGGTGGTGGTGGCGGCGGCGGCGGTGGCGGCACATACGCATCCGGTGGCGGTGGCGGCGGTGCACCCGGATCACCCGGAGGTGGCGGTGGCGGTGCGCCTGGATCACCCGGAGGCGGCGGTGGCGGTGCGCCTGGATCACCCGGAGGCGGTTTGTAACCTTCTTCGCCTGGAGGCGGCGGCATGTATCCGTCTTCGCCTGGAGGCGGCGGCATGTATCCGTCTTCGCCTGGAGGCGGCGGCATGTATCCGTCTTCACCTGGAGGCGGCGGCATGTATCCGTCTTCGCCCGGAGGCGGTTTGTAACTTTCTTCGCCTGGAGGCGGCGGCATGTATCCGTCTTCGCCCGGAGGTGGCGGCATCCAACCATCTTCACCTGGAGGTGGCGGCATCCAACCATCTTCACCTGGAGGTGGCGGCATGTATCCGTCCCCACCTGGAGGTGGCGGCATCCAACCATCTTCACCCGGAGGTGGAGGCATCCAGCCACTATCATCTATTGGCGGCGGCTTCCAGCCTTTGTCATCTATTGGAGGCGGCATCCAGCCTTGTTCACCTGGAGGAGGAGGCATCCATTGTCCATCAGGCGGAGGCATATATCCACCATCCATCGGACCTGGCATCCACTCACCAGTCATCTCTGGCGGTGCCCAACTCATCATGTCCATTTCAGGCGGTTTCCAATCCATGACATCTATCGGAGGGGGCATCCAGCCGTCAACAGGAGGAGGGGGCATCCAATTGTCTTGCATGAATTCAGGGGGCATCCATTCTCCGGCCATGGGAGGCGGTACCCAACCACCATCCATCGGAGGAGGCATCATTCCAATCTCGCCCATGGCGGGAGGCATCCAGCCATCTGGAGGAGGCGGGGGCATCCAGCCATCCATCGGGGGGGGCATCCAGCCTTCAGTAGAAGGCGGGGGCATCCATTGGCCACCCATCTCCGGCGGTATCCAATCCATCGGAGGAGGCATCATCCCGACTTGATCCATCGGAGGTGGCATCCAGCCATCTGCCTTGGGAGGCATCCAGCCTTCCGGTGGAGGAGGAGGTACCCAGCCGTCTGCAGAAGGAGGAGGCATCCAGCCGTCCGGCGGAGGAGGAGGACCCTCAGAGCCCCATCCACCCGGAGGAGGCATGTAGCCCTCGGGGATAAAGCCCTGTGCTTCAGGAGGAATGTAATTACCATCCATGTAACCAAATGACTCAGGATGTATTTGTGCAAATCCCTCAGGAGGCATGTACCCAAAACCCTCAGGCGGCATCATTTCAAAGCCCTTGGGGGACATCTGAGAAAAGCTCATGGGATTCATCTGGCCAAAACCCTCGGGAGACATATAGCCAAACCCGTCAGGTGGTACATGGGCAAAAGCTTCAGGATTCATCTGTCCGAATGCTTCAGGCGGCATTTGGCCAAAAGTCATCGGGTCCACATAACCAAAGCCATCAGGCGGCATTTGAGAGAAAGCCATGGGATTAATCTGTGAGAATCCTTCCGGAGGCATCTGGCTAAAATTCTCGGGCTTGATGTTCACAAATCCCGCAGGGGGCATCATACCAAAGCCCTCGGGGGGCATCTGGCTGAAGCCTTCCGGAGGCATGTAGCCAAACCCTTCAGGTGGCATCTGCCCAAAAGCCTCAGGCGGCATCTGATTGAAACCGGCCGGAGACATCTGGCTGAAGTTCTCAGGTTTGATTGTACCAAAGGCCTCAGGTGACATCTTGCCAAATCCTTGAGGCGGCATCTGGCTGAAGCCCTCGGGGGGCATCATACCAAAGGCCTCTGGGGACATCTCGCCAAAAGCTTCTGGATTCATCTGGCTAAAACCTATCGGGACCATCTGGCTAAAACCCTCGGAGGGCATCTGACCAAAAGCCTCGGGGTTCATTTGACCAAACGCCGTCGGGTCCATCTGGCTAAAGGATACCGGATTCATCTGACCAAAGGACTCGGGATTCATCTGGCCGAAACCTTCAGGAGGTATCTGCCCGAAAGCTTCAGGATTAACCTTTCCAAAGGCCTCGGGATTCATTTGCCCGAATGCCGCTGGATCCATTTTTGCAAAGGCTTCAGGTTCCATATAGCCAAAGGTTTCAGGTTCGATAAACCCAAAACCTTCCGGGGGAATGAATCCAAAGGATTCCGGAGGCATTCCATAACTATCCTCTGGGCCCATCTCCTGCCATACATTGGACGGGATGGTTTCCCCTATTGTCGATTGAAATCCACTCTTGAATGCGTCGACGTTCTCGGGCGGTATAAAATCGGTGACCTGACCGAGCGCATGAACAATACCCATAGCTGCGTCACCGGCTATTTCGTCACCGGCGCCAGCCTGAATTCTATCACCGATTCCTTCCACGATCTCTTCAAAAGGTTTGCTGTCAACCAGGATAAATGTCCCGCCCTCTTCTACTCCTCCGAGATGCTCGAGCGGGGGAGGTTTTTTAAACACGCCGAAGAGAACTTCACCCTCAGGTGCCATTTCTTCCATGGGGTTTTCAAAATCAGCATTTCCCATATTGCCCATAAGCCCCTCTTCCGTAGCCACGACGGGCTGGTGTGTATACTGCGATTCTGAAGGTTTCACAAAGAAATCAGAACCAGGCTGATAACCATCACCTTCCTGGAATCCAACTCCACTAATACTGTCACCAGGCTTGATGTCGCCGATACCAAGACCTCCCGCATCAGCGGGGAAGGTGACCACTTCGCCATTGCCGAGCACCATAGTAAACTCGCCAGTAGCTTCGTTTATTGATGTTATCTCGCCAAAAAGACCGACTGGATCGCCATCGTCGGCCAATGCTGCCATTGGTGCGAGCAGCATGGTGATAACTGACAATATGACGGATAACGAGACTGCTTTTCGCATCATATCAATCTCCCCTCCTTTGAATTAGGGTATATATATCACAGACAGGATTTCACTGATCTCAGCACCCCCAACGGTGCTGGCAACAACTTCAATGAAATTCGGTCCGTTTTCCAGTGATACCGTAGCTGCAAAAGCCCCCGTGGCATCAACCGAAGCCATCTTGCCATTAACACTGACAATAGCTGTTGACAAGGTCTTGCCGGTGACATCCACCACAAGGGAATCCGAAACACTCTGATCTGCAGGGGACGTAACATTCAAATATAGATCAGCACTTGCCTCGGTAACAGTGGTATTTGTATCTACATCTGTTGATTCAGTGACCGGTGTGGAACTTGATTCTGATTGGACGATTTGCTCACTATCAGAACCGCCACCCGATATCATCGTAACCCCAACCGCTAGTCCCGCCAGCGCAATGGTGGTCAGAAGCAACACAAGTTTCATGGGTTTTCGGCTGTTTGAATTAGACATTATCACCTCCTAACGCATTTCTTGCGACCTGTTCTCTGCATCTGAACATCACGCGGCTTTACAATAGTCCATGATTTACCCTCCCTCGACTTTTTGGACTCATTCTTTAATAATGCTGCACATTATAGAAGCAGCTTCCGTATTCGTTTTGTATACATTCAGTATTCATGTTTACAGCATAGAAAAGGGGGGCGCCCAGAAGGCGCCCCCCTTTTGGTGTCATTATAATTAATGGCACAAATGCGGAACATTAACCATCAGGCGGCCTGGCAATCTTAGTCATTAAAGACCTTAGACCCATAGCTTTGCGTCCCAGGATTTCTCCCGGTTTGCCTTTTTCGTGGTGGCCGAACTCGATCATCGCTTGGATGATAGTGATTTCGGCTTATTTTTAATGTTCAACACTGCGCCGCGGTTCGCATTGATAATAGTACCAGTCAATTACCACAAAAAGTATGTGAAATTAGTACTACTAAACTTGGTACCAAAGAGGCATAGGGTAAACCCCAAGGTCCGCTCCATGTCAGCACCACAACAAATTGTGATGGTTCCCAATGGCAATGCTCCGACGAAGGGGTTTACGACTAATGGACAGTACTTTCAGGGGATCGTTGTTTGAATATCCTAACTGTGAGGACGCATTACGGGGTTAAAACGAGTCGTATTATGCTGGTATTTTCGAGGTTTCAGCGATAGTTCAAGTATGCAATTCCAAAATGTCCCCATCAGCAACAAAATGATCTCGCTTGACCCTTTGGCCAGGGAATTTTCCTGAGCCCCAGATAAGAGCATATTTCAGGTTCCGGCGAAAATCTTTATGAACTGCTTCAGCAGCTTCTTCGATGGTACTGCCTGCTTTGACAACCATAGGATCAGTCAAATCTGCTTCCACCCCGGGAGACTTAGTAAACACCCGGACTATTTCCAATGTATCGAAAGCCACTTTTTTCAGCTCTTCCAGATTATTCTCATCTTTCGCTGAGATAGCAACTACAGGCACTTCCGATGCATACGCAGACTTCAACGCAGTTGCGTTTTCACCCGTTACGGCAAGATCGCTTTTGGTACCAACAATGAAGCCCTTCTTTTGAAACACTACCTCTTCAGGCACATTATTTAAGCCAACCAGACTGACCTTATATTTGGCAAGTTCCATCACTACTTCTTGAGCCTCGGCTACAGGATCGATCTCCAGGTCCACCATCAAAGCAATGGCATCAGTTGCCCTCAGAGTAGCCGCGAACCACGGGTGAGCATCATGATCCGTAATAGGAGGCATATCCACTAGCTGAATCTGCACATTTTCGAATTTCATCATCCCAACCTGGGGCACTTTGGTGGTATAGGGATAATCTCCAACATCCGCCGAAGCTGCGGTTACCGTGGTTACCAGTTGCGACTTCCCTGCATTGGCAAGTCCGACCAGTGTAATTTGCCCGGCCCCTTCTTTGGGGACATTATAAACACTGCCCTTTTTGGAAGTAGCTCGCTGCTTTGTGGCTTCTTTCTGAAGTTTGGCGATTTTGGTTCTGAGGTCAGCACGGAGACCATCGGTGCCCTTATGCTTGGGCATCACCCGGAGCATTTCATTGAGGGCCTCTAGCTTCTCTTCAGGAGTCTCGGCCGCACGAAATCGCTTTTCAGCTTCGAAATATGCAGGAGTTAGATTTGCCGGCATACACTGTTACCTCGTATCGGCTACATTTTAACAAGTTTGGAGACACGTGGCTAGATTCTTTAGGACCAGGAACATCGAGCCAATCGATTTCAAACAAAAAAGTCCACCCCCGCAACTTTGTGAGGGTGGACTTTCAGATGATTGATAAACGGTGATTAACTTATCCGGAAAGCAGTTCTTTGCATTTCTCGGTTAAAGCCGGTATCACTTTCTTGTAATCACCAACGACACCATAGTGGGCAATCCCAAAAATGTTGGCTTCCGGATCTTTATTAATAGCGATAATATTCTTGGAACCGGACATCCCAGCCTGATGCTGACTGGAACCAGAAAGCGCTATTCCTATATATACAGTAGGAGCAACCATCTTCCCGGTAAGACCAATCTGAATATTTGTGGGGACCCAGCCGGAATCGCATGGAGGCCGGCTTGCGCCCAAGGCACCATTGAGTAATTTCGCCAGTTCACGAAGTTCATCGAACGCCTCTGCAGATCCAACACCTCGACCACCACAGATCACAACATCGGCATCTTCGAGCTTAATCCCTTCGATTTCTTCTTTAACCCGGTCTACCACTTTCTGCCTCACCGTGGAAACATCCAGCCCGGGATCAAACGCAACAACCTCGCCTGAACGCGAAGTATCCTGCTGCAGCGGCTCCATGGTCTTCGCCCTAACAGTTGCCATTTGAGGTTTCGTTTCGCCGACGTACACCGCAATGGCATTACCGCCATAGACAGGTTTGGTTTTTTGCATGAGCTTGGTGTCCGGATCAATCGCCAAATCGACGCAGTCCAGAATCACGGCTGTTCCTAACCGGAAAGCCAGCCTGGATGCCAAGTCCAAACCCATTGAAGTTTGACCCATGAGGATAACTTCAGGCGCGGCTTCTGCATTCAATTTTTCTAAAGCACCAGTATAGGCATCATTGGTATAGTCAGCAAACATATCGTTATCGATAGCATAGACTTTATCGGCACCAAATGAGATCGCTTCATTAGCAGCATCACCGACGCCACTACCAAGGATCACAGCAATAACTTCCTGCCCTAGATCGCCAGCAAGTTTCTTTGCAGCGCCCAAGAGCTCAGTTGTAGTAGATGTAAGCTTACCCTCTGCAAGCTCTCCAACAATCATAACGCCTTTTGTATCAGCCATTGTTTTTACCTCCTAAATTAATCTCGGGACAACCCTAGATTAACTTGGCCTCCCTGAGTTTTGCAGCCAGGTTGGCTCCGGCTTCTTCAGGCGTATCGCCTTCGATGAATGTGCACTCACCCTCGTGAACCGGGATGTATATCTTCAACATCTGGCTTCGAGCCTGCGCAGGTGTAACATCCGCCGAACTCCAATTGGTTACCTGCTTCTTAGCTGCAGCCATAATACCCTTCAGGGTTGCATATCGGGGCTCACCGATCTCGTTACTTACCGTCACGAGCAGAGGCAGTGAAACTTCGATGGTCTCGTAACCATCAGCCAGTACTCGCTCCACAATTGCTTTGCCATCCTGAATCTCAATCTTTTTGATGGCAGTAACACTGGGAATACCGAGTATCTCAGCAACACCCGTTCCTACCTGACCTGCATCCCAGTCAGCTTCCTGCCGACCACACAAAACGATATCGTATTCACCGATCTTCTTGATGGCCTCTGCCAGATTAGCAGCAGTGGCATAGCTATCGGAGTCATCAAATGCAGCATCAGTCATCTGATAGCCTTCATCACCACCCATAGCAAGGCTATGTTTGATAACATCTTTAGCAGTTTCTCCACCCATGGAGAGAATAGTTACTTTGCCTCCATTGGCATCTTTCACCTTCAGCGCAGCTTCCACCGCGTTTTCATCAAAGGGACTGATAACCATTGGCTTGTCTTTGGATGCCAATGCGCGCTTGGCATCGGGATCGATCTTGAAGGACGCAGAAGGCGTCTCCGGATCGATCACCTGTTTGACACAGACGATCATATTCATGGTATAACCTCCTTCACCACCGTGGCTTACATTAAAAACTTTAGCCCAAATGAGGCTAAAGTGAGGGGAAAGTCCCTTGTTGAATTTATCACAGGGGCAAGATGGTGTCAACAAAACAAAATGGGATGAGAACACGGATTGTCTTGGCTCATCGCGCGCCCTAGTTCATGTCTATTTTTCTGAAACATTGGCTACCGAATACAATTCCGAACCCACCTGTTTTTGGCAACTAAAAAGGGACCCACCTTCGGCCATTATAAGGGGGACCACCTAACAGGTTAAAGTTAGCCATCAAGTCATTGTGCATTCCCTCAATCTCAGGTTTTCCTTGAAGCGGTAGCTG
>Ga0233431_1000790_pt1 | contig 63414 bp, 57 predicted proteins | sample SI_118_April2016_FD_179867 | JGI IMG/M metagenome (GOLD analysis project Ga0233431, IMG submission 179867) | Seawater microbial communities from Saanich Inlet, British Columbia, Canada - SI_118_April2016_200_MG | ecosystem: Environmental > Aquatic > Marine > Inlet | place: Canada: British...
CCAGAACCAGAACCAGAACCAGAACCAGAACCAGAACCAGAACCAGAACCAGAACCAGAACCAGAACCAGAACCAGAACCAGAACCAGAACCAGAACCAGAACCAGAACCAGAACCAGAACCAGAGCCAGAGCCAGAGCCAGAGCCAGAGCCAGAGCCAGAGCCAGAGCTTGAATCTGAACAGGAGTCTGAGCCTGAAGAAGAGGTTGCTTTAGAAGAAGATGACTCTGCATCTAATGAAATAGAAATAATTCCTGTCGATGAAGATTTGCCGGTGCTAAAGCCCGGTAGTGACCCTGAAATTCTGGAAATATACCTGGAAGAAGCTGAAGAAGAGTCTGAAAATATTAAGCAACTTCAGCAGGACTGGAAGCTTCACCCTGAAGATGATAACGCTCTAAAGAATATAAGAAGGGCATTTCATACGATAAAAGGAAGTGGTCGACTTGTAGGCGCAATGAAAATTGGTGAATTTGCCTGGGATTTTGAAAGCTTACTAAATCGTGTTATTGATAAAGCTGTTGAACCAACTGACCAGGTAATTGATGCTATTGGGCTGGCAGCTGCTGTATTGCCTCAATTGGTAGATGAGCTGAAAAACGGAACTCCAGTCACCGAGGATATTGCATATATTCGAGGTTTGGCAAAAGCACTGGCTGAATTTAAAGCCGGCCAGGTTTTGGCAATAAGAAATAGTCAAAAAAAAATTGATGATCAGGCATTAATTCAAGTTGATGATGCAGTAATAGAAGTAGAAGCAGAAGCAGAAGCAGAAGCAGAAGCCATTGGTGAAGCTCCTGATGAATCTGGTAATCAGCAAGAGGAGACCCCCCCGGACCCTTTCGTCTTAAGCGAAATGGTGAACATGCCTGGAGGAGAGGTAGGCCTACCTCTGCCCGGGGATCCGGCGAAGGAAGAAGAGCAGGACGACATAACAGATCTGCAGATCGACCCGGAACTTCTGGTAATTTACCAACAAGAGGTCGAGTTGCACCTAAACACCGTAAATTCCGTCCTTGAGCAACCTGCCGTAGACGGAGGGTTACAACCTACTGAAGAGCTGTATCGTGCAATCCATACAATAAATGGTGCTTCCCGAACTGCTGATATAACGTCAATTGGTCAGCTGGCTACGCTGATGGAAAATCCACTAAAAATCTCTCTGGAGCAGAGTTCTGGATTTGATGGTGACGTACTTGAGCTTTATCGAAGAGGTCACGATGCTATTTTTCAAATGACAAAAGATTTAGTCGAACACCGAAAAATTCCTGAATTATCTGAGACCCTCAAAAAAGATTTTGAAAGCCTGTTAGAGCAAATGGATAACCATACGGTTGAGTTACCAGAGCAGGATAATCAGCCTTCAAATCAGTTTGTTGATACTCTGACCATGATGAATGAGTCGATTGAAGCTGATTATGATGATGAGCTGGTAGAGATCTTTATTGAAGAAGCGACCGAGTTGCTGGATATGAGTGATCATACTTTGCATACCTGGGCGGAACAGGATGAATCTATTGATGACAGTGCCAATTTTGGGCTTGTTATGGAGTTACAGCGATATTTACACACGCTTAAGGGCGGTGCAAAAATGGCTGAATTCAATGAAATCAGTGATTTGAGTCATGAGCTTGAGTCATTGTTTATCGCTGTTATAGATGCTCGGGTAGAAAAATCTGATGATCTAATCGATGCTTTGCACGATAGTTTCGATTTACTGAGTATTCAGGTGAATCAGGCTAAAAATCATCAGCCTTTAGAGTCATCTGCTAAACAGATTGATGCTCTATTACAGTTACGATCTAGTGATGTTGAGCAACATAAAAATTATCCTGAAATTATTGAAAATAAAGAGAGCGTAGAGTCTGATGTTTCACCGGTTCTATCGAGTGAAAGTGATTTTGATGAGGCGGTTAGTTCCCCGGTAAAAGAAGAAGCTGCTAACGATAGACGTAAAAGCGAAAGGGATGTCGTTAAGGTTCGTTCTGAATTACTCGATAATTTAGTTAACTCAGCCGGTGAAGTGAGTATTTACAGAGCAAGAATGGAGCAGCAGGTTTCTTCATTCGGGTCTAATCTCGGTGAATTAGGATCGACGATAATCCGGTTGAAAAATCAATTAAGAGCACTTGAAGCAGAAACTGATGCTCAGATTCACTTTAGCCATAAAGATGATACCGAATTAAAGCAAAGTTTTGACCCTCTGGAGATGGATCGTTATACCCAGATTCAGGAGTTGTCAAAATCTCTGGGTGAATCGGTTGATGACTTATCCAGTTTGCAATCTATTCTGGGAGATCAGGTTAAAGACTCGGAAACTCTTTTATTGCAGCAATCAAGAATAAATACCGATTTACAGGATGGTTTGATCCGAAGCCGTATGGTACGTTTTTCCGGGCTCACATCGAGGTTGCGTAGACTGGTTAGAAAAACAAGTTCAGAGTTAGCTAAAAAAGCTGATCTGGTCATTGAAGGTGATCAGCATGAAGTTGATATTAAAGTTCTGGATCGGATGTTGGCACCAATAGAACATATTCTGCGTAACTCAATTTCTCATGGTATTGAAAGCCCGATTGAGCGAGTAAATAAAGGTAAATCAGAGTCTGGCAAAATCTTGATTAAAGTGAGTCGTGATGGATCTGATGTTGTACTGAAAATAAGTGATGATGGCTCTGGAGTTAATGTTAGAAAAGTACGTGCAAGAGCCGTCGAGCTGGGCTTATTGGGTGAGCGAGAAGAAATTGATGAGAATGATGTTGTTCAGTTTATCCTCGAACCTGGTTTTAGTACTGCAGACCATGTGACACAGGTTGCTGGTCGTGGTGTTGGTATGGATGTTGTTGCTAGTGGTATTAAGCAATTGGGTGGAACACTACAAATTTCTACCAGCCCTCAGGGAACTGTTTTCACCGCTAGACTCCCTTTTACGTTATCAATCAATCAGGCGATTCTGGTTCAGGCGGGTGATGAATCATTTGCTTTACCATTAATCAATATTGAAGGTATTACGCGTATTGAATCAGACCAGATGGCAGAAATTTATCAGCAGGAAAAACCTGTGCTGGATTACGCCGGACAACAATATAGTCTGTATTATTTGTCATCCTTGTTGGATGCATCTAACAGTTTTAAGGTTATAGATGATGCCTTGAAAGTACCGGTAATTTTATTGCGATCTGGTGATTTGCGAGTGGCTTTACATATAGATGTATTGCTGGGGAATCGCGAAATTGTTGTTAAACCTTTGGGTAAATTACTCAGTCAGGTGAAGGGTATTTCAGGTGCCAGTATTTTAGCTGACGGATTAGTTGTGTTGATTTTGGATATAAATGGACTGATCAGACACGGCATTACATCTTTTGGTGTTACTCGTGACCCTGTAGAAATCGAAGAGGAGATGCAGCAGCCTGAGACAAAATCTAAAAAAGTGGTGATGGTTGTCGATGACTCTATAACCATGCGTCGTGTTGCGACAAAACTTCTGAATAGAAATAACTATGATGTAGTAACGGCTAAAGATGGTGTAGATGCACTGGCTCAGTTGGAGGATGTAAATCCTGATGTGATGTTGCTGGATATTGAAATGCCTAGAATGGATGGTTTTGAACTTGCTTTACACATGAAAAATGAAGCTAACTATCGTGATATTCCAATTATCATGATTACCTCCCGAACAGGTACTAAACATAGAGAACATGCGAAGAAAATAGGTGTTGATAAATATATGGGTAAACCCTATCAGGAAGAAGAGTTGATAGAGAATATTTCGGCATTAGCAAGGTGATGAATATGCGGGTAAACTTCGAGGTGTTGTGTGTCTGAGCAAAATTCTATTCGATGTATTCAGCTTCCCTTAGTTGACTGGCAACTCATATTGCCAAATGTGGCGGTAGCTGAAATTATTGCTTATACCCCTCCTGAGCAAACAGGTGAAGACTGGTATGATGGATTATTAATTTGGCGTGGGGCGATGGTGCCTATAATTTCTGTGGAGAAAATGTGTAAACGTGAATTCTCAGAGCCTGGATCCAGAACTCGTATAGCTATTATTTATAATCTATCAGGTGATAAAGACTTGCCCTATGTCGGTATAATTTTACAGGATATTCCCAGAGCTTACCTTGCTGAGGAAGATCGAATGCAGTCAGTGGTCTCAAGTTCAGAGTGTGAATTTATATTTGGACGAGCTGATATCATGCTTGAACAATTAATGGTTCCCGACCTGGATGAAATTATGGCTGCGGTTAAACAAAAAATTAAATAATTTGTGGAACTAGTCAGCATAGTCAGAAAAGTCAAAAATATTCACCACGAAGACACGAAGCTCACGAAGAAAAAAATAATCCTAAAAGTAATTGAATAAAACAGTCATTGTCATAATTCTAAAAAGCTTATTACTAAATAACGATGTACCTTCGTGAGCTTCGTGTCTTCGAAGTGAAAAAATCTTTAAATTTATAGAAAAATTGAAACTCGCTGAGTAATTACTAATTTGTAACTGAAGCTCCTGACCTCTGGAGTGGCTGAAACTTACTGCATATCCCCGAAATAATGCTGAATTACAGTGATGATGGATATTGCCGCGGTTTCCATGCGCAGTGTACGAGGCCCTAAAATGCATAGATTGAAACCTGCATTTCTAGCCAGTTGAATTTCTTCAGTTGTAAAACCACCTTCTGCTCCAACTAACATGGTAAAAGGTAATTCAGGGTTAAATTGATTGTTTAATTTTTTAATAGGACTTCCGTTAAAATCCAGTATTAATTTATTTGAGTTTTCTGCTATTTCAATGCAGTTTTCAAAGCCCTGATGAAAAAATAAAAGAGGAAGAATATTGCGCCCGCACTGTTCACAGGCGTTGATCATAATGGTTCGCCAATGAGCCATCTTTTTTTCCAGTCGCGCACCTTTGATGTGGGTTTGAGTTCTTTGGCTATTGAATAAATGAATTTTACTGATGCCTAATTCAGTCGCTTTTTGAATGATGAAATCGATATGTTCCGGTTTTCCTATTGCCTGGAAAAGTATGCTTTTCAGAGGAGATTCCGGATTGTTTTTGATTCGTGAAACAGGGGTGACGGTAACTTTTTTACTGGAAATTTGTATTTTTGCCAGATAATCGACGGTTTCTCTGCCGTTGAATAGAGTGATCTCCTGTCCGCTCTTTAGTCGTAATACGTGATTTATGTAATGACTGGATGCTATCGGTAAATCAACACTTACATTGATGTCGAGTGGAGTATCTGTAAAGAGTCTGGATAAACGCATTTAACTCATCAACCTGCTAAACGGGCAAAGTTATAATATTTGCTAATAGTAACTCACTTAAGCAAGATTAATATTCTTGATGATAGAGTTTGTCAAAGCCGACTGGTTCATGGTGTAAAAGTGTAAACCGGAAACACCATTTAGAATTAATTTTTCGGTCATTTGAGATACGATCTCAATGCCATACTGGCGTTGGGATTCAATATCACCGTCATAACTGGCCATAGATTTTTTAATCCACCGGGGTATTTCGGTACCACACTGTTTTGAAAACTTTTTAAGATTATCAAAGTTAGCTATGGGCATAATGCCGGGGTAAATGGGTTGTTTGATATTCTTCTTTTCACATAAATCCATAAAGTGAAAATAGCTGTCGCTATTGTAAAAATACTGAGTAATAGCAATGTCAGCACCAGCATTCATTTTCTCGGCAAAATAATTTATTTCAGAAGACATGTTTTTAGAGTCAGGATGGGCTTCAGGATAAGCCGCAACTGCAATCGAGAAGTGATCTGCAAAATGCTCTCGAATTAATGTCACTAGATCGGAAGCATGTTTACACTCACCCATGCCTACCATGCCTGATGGAGGATCGCCTCGGAGAACTACCAGTCGGTGAATCCCGTTCTGTTTGTACAATTCAAGCAATTCAAGGATTTCAGCATTAGTTGCCCCCACGCACGTCAGGTGGGGGCAGGCATCTACCGGAGAATTTTGTTGAATATCAATCACTGTTTCCAGAGTGTTATCGCGTGTTGATCCACCTGCTCCAAAAGTTACGGAATAGAACTCAGGATTTAGAGAAGAAAGCTCATTACGGGTAGTTGATAACTTAATTTTTCCTGCATCAGTGCGAGGCGGGAAAAATTCAAAACTTAGATTGAGTGATTGAGTGTTCATTCAGAATCCTGGACTAGTAACGATAGTGATTAGCTTTATAAGGACCATCAACAGGTACGCTAATATAATCGGCCTGTTGCTGAGTAAGCGTAGTAAGTTTCACTCCTATTTTTTCAAGATGCAGCCTTGCTACTTCTTCATCCAGCTTTTTAGGTAAAATATAAACTTCATTTTTATATTCAGATGTATTGGCGAATAATTCTATTTGAGCCAGAGTTTGATTGGTAAATGAATTGGACATAACGAAACTGGGGTGTCCAGTTGCACAGCCAAGATTAACCAGACGACCTTCAGCCAGCAGAGTGATTCGGTTACCATTAGGAAAGATAATCTGGTCTACCTGAGGTTTTATATTTTCCCACTCATATTGTTTTAATGAAGCGACATCGATTTCATTGTCGAAATGACCAATATTACAAACGATGGATTCATTTTTCATTTGAACCATATGGTCGTGATTAATGACATTGAAATTTCCTGTCGTAGTCACAAAGATATCAGCTTCTTTGCAGGCTTCATTCATATCGACCACCCGGTATCCTTCCATTGCAGCCTGTAACGCACAGATAGGGTCGATTTCTGTCACCCATACAATAGCGCCGAGTCCGCGTAATGATTGTGCGCAGCCTTTTCCGACATCGCCATAACCCAGTACAAGTGCAATCTTGCCAGCGATCATTACGTCGGTTGCACGTTTGATACCGTCAACAAGTGATTCGCGACAACCGTATAAATTATCAAATTTAGATTTAGTGACTGAGTCATTGACGTTGAAAGCAGGGAAAGGCAGGTCGCCACGTTCGTACATTTGATACAGGCGATGTACGCCGGTTGTTGTTTCCTCAGTAACACCTTTAATGGTGGCAAGACGTGTTGAATACCAGTCAGGAACTGTTTTTAACTGTTCTTTAATTGCAGCGTACATGATTGTTTCTTCTTCACTGCCAGGGTTATCCAGAACTGAAATATCTTTTTCCGCTTTAGTTCCCAGAATAAGTAAGCCGGTTGCATCGCCGCCATCATCCAGAATCATATTGGCTGTTTCGCCGTTCGGCCAGTCCATAATTTTGTGAGTGTACTGCCAGTATTCTTCCAGTGTTTCACCTTTGTAGGCAAACACGGGGACACCTGTTTTAGCGATAGCTGCAGCGGCATGATCCTGAGTGGAAAAGATATTGCAGGAAACCCAGCGAACTTCTGCACCGAGTGAAACCAGAGTTTCAATTAACACGGCAGTTTGAATGGTCATGTGCAGGGAACCGGCAATTCTAGCGCCTTTTAAAGGCTTTTCATTACCATATTTGGTTCTGAGAGAAACGAGTCCGGGCATTTCGGTCTCGGCAATTTGAATTTCTTTGCGACCCCAGTCAGCTAGTGACATGTCAGCAATAATAAAATCTTCAGTTGAATTAGCATTCATAAATAGTACCTCTGTATAGGTGTGATATTTATGAGCGCCGTTGATTGTAAACTTTTTTCAAGCCTGGCAGTAAAGGTACTGTCGCAACGCTCCTCAAAAAAAGTGCCCCGTAGAATTTTTAAATAATTACGGGGCAATCAAGATGTATATATAGTTTATATTGAAAAAAATTCCAATGTAAAGGTAAAAAATTATATTTTACAATCCAGCTTCTGATCTTAATAAATCGACCTTATCAGTTCTTTCCCAACTAAATTCAATATCTTCTCGTCCAAAATGTCCATAGGCAGCGGTATCTCGATAGATGGGTTTGAGTAAATCAAGGCCGGTGATGATGCCCCAGGGTCTTAAGTCAAAATGCTCGTGTACCAGGTCAACGATCTGCTCATTGTTAACGTGGTTAGTTTCGAAAGTTTCAATGCTGATAGAAGTGGGTTTTGCAACACCAATGGCATAACTTACCTGGATTTCACAGCGATCGGCGAGTCCTGCAGCAACAATATTTTTAGCAACATATCTGCTGGCATAAGCTGCTGAACGGTCAACTTTTGATGGATCCTTGCCTGAAAAAGCACCGCCACCATGACGCGCCATACCGCCATAGGTATCTACAATAATTTTACGGCCGGTTAAGCCTGCATCTCCAACGGGACCTCCAATCACAAAATTTCCTGTCGGATTAATGTGAATTTGTGTATCTTTATTAATCCACTCGGCAGGGATAATGGGCTGAATAATTTCTTCCATGATGCCTTCCTGCAGCTCCTTCATGGAAACATCAGGGGAATGCTGGGTCGATAATACAATGGCATTAATGCCAGCGGGTTTGCCGTTTTCATAAGTAAAGGTTAGCTGGCTTTTGGCGTCAGGTCTGATCCATGGCAGTTTGCCTGAGCGTCTAATATCGGCCTGCCTTTTTACCAGTTTATGTGCATAGCTGATCGGGGCGGGCATAAAATTATCAGTTTCGTTTGTTGCGTAACCAAACATTAAACCCTGATCACCTGCGCCCTGATCCTCATCAATTTTTCTATCTACACCCATAGCGATATCGGGAGACTGTTGTCCAAGAGCGTTGATGACGGCGCAGGTATTACCATCAAACCCAACATCTGAATTATCATAACCAATCTCAACAACGGTTTTTCGAACAATGGATTCTAAATCGACGTAAGCTGAGGTGGTCAGTTCACCCAATAATAAAATCATGCCAGTCTTGGCTGCAGTTTCACAGGCGACATGGGCATGCGGATCCTGTTCAAGGATGGCGTCCAGTACAGCATCAGAGATGGCATCGCATAATTTATCAGGATGTCCTTCAGATACGGATTCGGAAGTGAAAATAAAAGAATCAGGCATATGTTTGTAACTCATAAAAAAAATCAACAAGCATTATATAGTGCTTTTAATTATATTTCTCAACCCCTGATCTAGATCAATTTGTTTTAAGCTATAGCCTTAATTGATACCTCAATAATCAATTTGATTTGCTGAAAAGTCTATTCTGAGCGAGAATAGCGCGCCTTTATCCTTGCCGGGTGTTAAATCATGGTGATTTTTCAGGCCATTTTAGTGCAAGGTAATTTGATTTTTAGTTTTTTACCCATCTGATTTATTTCAGGCAGGGTGTTATTTTTTTATTAATTTAGGAGAAAGCTATGCCATCTCGTAGAGAGCTTGCAAACGCTGTTCGTGCGCTAAGTATGGACGCAGTCCAGCAAGCGAATTCAGGTCACCCCGGCGCCCCCATGGGCATGGCGGATATCGCAGAAGTTCTGTGGAACGACCACATGAACCATAACCCTGCTAACCCAGACTGGTCTGATCGCGATCGTTTCATACTATCGAATGGTCATGGATCAATGCTGATTTATTCTTTACTGCATCTGACAGGTTACGACCTGAGTATTGATGATTTAAGAAATTTTCGTCAAATGGGTTCTAAAACTCCTGGTCATCCTGAGTATGGTTATGCTCCTGGTGTTGAAACGACAACGGGTCCTTTGGGACAGGGCATCACAAACGGTGTTGGTATGGCAATCGCAGAACGCGCGTTGGCTGCTGAATTTAACCGTGATGGCCATAAAATCGTTGATCACAATACTTATGTATTCCTCGGCGATGGTTGCTTGATGGAAGGTATTTCTCACGAAGCCTGTTCACTGGCCGGTACTTTAGGTCTGGGTAACTTGATTGCGTTCTGGGATGACAATGGCATTTCTATCGATGGTCACGTTGAAGGCTGGTTCTCTGACGATACCCCTAAGCGTTTTGAAGCTTACGGATGGCACGTAATTGCAGATGTTGATGGACATGATGCTGATGCTCTGGGCAAAGCAGTAGAAATGGCAAAAGCCATGACTGACAAGCCAACTATGATTTGCTGTAAAACTACGATTGGTTTTGGTTCTCCAAACAAAGCAGGCAGTCATGCCTGTCACGGTGCTCCTTTAGGTCAGGAAGAAATTAATCTGACTAAAGCTGCTATCGGCTGGGATCACGAAGCTTTTGATGTGCCTGCTGACGTTTACGAAGGCTGGTCTGCAAAAGATAAAGGTGCTTCTGCTGAAGCTGCATGGAATGAAAAATTTGCGGCTTATTCTGCTGCACATCCTGAGCTTGCTGCTGAGTACAATCGCCGCGTGTCCGGTGAGCGTCCTGCAGACTGGGCTGAGAAATCAGCTGCTTATATTGCAGAATGTAATGATAAAGGCGAGTCAAAAGCAACACGTCAGGCTTCTTTAGCCTCTATCGAAGCTTATTCTCAGGCATTACCTGAAATGTTCGGTGGTTCTGCTGATCTGGGTTGTTCTAACCTGACTGAATGGTCTGGTTACAAGCCAATGCGTGCTGAAACTCCTGAGTCGAACTACATCAATTACGGTGTACGTGAATTCGCCATGTCAGCCATCATGAATGGTATTGCATTGCACGGTGGATTTATTCCTTTCGGTGCAACCTTCCTGATGTTCTCTGAATATGCTCGTAACGCTCTGCGTATGGCGGCATTGATGAAAGTTCAGTCAATCTTTGTTTATACGCATGACTCTATCGGTCTGGGTGAAGATGGTCCTACTCATCAGGCTGTTGAGCAAATTCCTACATTACGTATGATTCCTAACATGAACGTATGGCGTCCATGTGACACGGTTGAATCAGCAGTAGCCTGGGCTTCTGCGGTTGATCGTACTGATGGACCTAGCTGCCTGATTTTCTCTCGTCAGGGTCTGCCTCATCAGGCACGTTCTGAAGAGCAGATTGCTAACATCAGAAAAGGTGCTTATGTGCTGAAAGATTGTGACGGCACTCCAGATTGCATCGTGATTGCAACCGGTTCTGAAATTGAAATCGCCGTTGCTGCAGCTGACGCTTCTAGCAAAAATGTTCGTGTTGTTTCTATGCCAAGTACTAACGTATTTGAAGCACAGGATGCGGATTATAAAGAATCTGTATTACCCGCAGCAGTAACTGCACGTGTTGCGGTTGAAGCAGCTGTGACTGATGCATGGTACAAGTATGTTGGTTTAAATGGCGTGGTTATCGGTATCGACCGTTTTGGCGAATCTGCACCTGCTGGTGAATTGTTCAAGCATTTCGGTTTTACTGCTGAAAATGTTGGCAATGCTATCACTAAGGTAACTGCATAAAGATTTATCCGGAGCACGCTATGCGTGCTCCGAGCTATTTTTAGATAATTTATTTATAAGATTTGAAATTAATATTGGAGAAAAATATGACAATTAAAGTTGGTATTAACGGTTTTGGCCGTATCGGCCGTATGGCTTTTCGCGCAATCGCTAAAGATTTCGCTGGTGATATCGAAGTAGTCGGTATCAATGACCTGCTTGAAGCTGATTACCTGGCTTACATGCTGAAGTATGATTCAGTACACGGTAACTTCGACGGTGATGTCTCTGTTGACGGTTCTAACCTGGTCGTTAACGGTAAGACTATTCGTCTGACTGCTGAGCGTGATCCTGCTGATCTGGCATGGAGCGACATCGGAGCTGATCTGGTTATCGAATGTACTGGTTTCTTCCTGACTGAAGAAACATGTCAGAAGCACATCGATGCTGGCGCAAAGAAAGTTGTAATGTCTGCACCTTCTAAAGACGGTACAGCAATGTTCGTACACGGTGTTAACCATGAAGAGTATGCGGGTCAGGCAATCAGTTCTGCCGCTTCTTGTACTACAAACTGCTTAGCTCCTGTTGCTAAAGTTCTGAATGACACATGGGGCATCAAGCGTGGCCTGATGACGACTGTTCATGCTGCTACTGCAACTCAAAAAACTGTTGACGGTCCTTCAATGAAAGACTGGCGTGGTGGTCGTGGTATTCTTGAGAATATCATTCCTTCATCAACGGGTGCTGCTAAAGCGGTTGGCGTTGTTATGCCTGAGCTGAATGGCAAATTGACTGGTATGGCTTTCCGCGTTCCTACTTCTGACGTTTCTGTTGTTGATCTGACTGTTGAGTTAGACAAAGAAGCTTCTTACGAAGATATCTGTGCAGCGATGAAAGCGGCTTCAGAATCAGGTCCTATGTCAGAAACTCTGGGTTACACCGATGAGAAAGTTGTATCTACTGATTTCCGCGGTTGTGGTCAATCTTCAATCTTTGATTCAGGTGCTGGTATCGCTCTGGACGGAACTTTCGTTAAGGTTGTTTCATGGTATGACAATGAGTACGGTTACACCTGCAATATGCTACGTTTCGTAAAGCACGTCTCAGCTTAAGCGGATCTTTTTTCCCGCTGGACTGCGTTGTCGGAAATTTTTGACCCCATCACGTACAGGTGTACGCTCAGGGGCTCAAAAATTTCCTCCGCCTTGCCAGCAGAAAAAAATCTCGCGCTTAAGTAGTGCTATAACCAGCCTGAGTTAATTCAGGCTGGTTTATTTCTAAAATTGTTTGCTAAGTTTTTCGGGTAACCCCCGGTTTAATAAAAATTTAACAAACCGTTTTAATCATTTTTAAGAATAATTTTTTGGAGAGTTCTCATGGCTTTTATCAAACTGACTGATCTTGACCTGGCTGGAAAGCGCGTTTTAATTCGTGCTGATCTTAATGTTCCTGTTAAAGATGGAAAAGTGACTTCGGATGCGCGTATCGCTGCGTCTATGCCGAGTATTGAGTATTGTGCAAAAGCCGGTGCGAAGGTTCAGGTTATGTCTCATCGTGGTCGCCCTGAAGAAGGTAAGGTTGATGATGAAAACTCTATGCAGCCAATTGCTGAAGATATGTCAGCAAAGCTTGGAACTGATGTTCGTCTGATTAAAGATTACCTGAGTAACGCCCCTGAAATTGCTGATGGCGAAGTCGTTCTGTTTGAAAATGTTCGTTTTAATGCTGGCGAAAAGAAAGATGACGAAGCTCTTTCTAAACAATATGCATCACTGTGTGACATCTTCGTTATGGATGCTTTCGGAACGGCTCACCGTGCTCAGGCTTCTACCCATGGCGTTGGTAAATTTTCTGATACTGCCTGTGCAGGTATCCTGCTCTCTAGTGAACTTGATAGCCTGGAAAAAGCATTGGCTAACCCTGCGCGTCCAATGGTTGCTATCGTTGGTGGTTCTAAAGTGTCTACCAAGCTGACAGTTCTTGAAGCCTTGTCTGAAAAGGTTGATCAATTGGTTGTTGGTGGCGGAATTGCTAATACATTCCTCAAGGCGATGGGTAACAACGTAGGAAAATCTCTTTGTGAAGATGATCTGGTTGATACAGCTAAAGCACTGGTCGCTAAAATGGAAGAACGTGGAGCGAGTATCCCCATAGCTACTGATGTAGTTTGTGGTAAAGAATTCTCAGAAACTGCTGAAGCTACTCTTAAGGCAGCTGGTGATGTTGAAGATGATGATATGATTTTTGATATCGGCCCTGATTCAGCTAACGAGCTTGCTGAAATTATTAAAAATGCAGGAACTGTCGTATGGAATGGACCTGTTGGCGTATTTGAATTTGATCAGTTTGGTGCAGGTACTAAAACTGTTTCCATGGCAATTGCTGATTCAGATTGTTTCAGTCTTGCTGGTGGTGGCGATACGATTGCTGCAATCCAGAAATATGATATTTTCGACAAGGTGACTTATATCTCTACCGCTGGTGGTGCATTCCTTGAATATCTTGAAGGTAAAGTTTTACCGGCAGTAGCCATGCTTGAAGAACAGGCGGCTAAATAAGCATAATTATGGATAACGTCGTCTATCGCCGCACAAAAATTCTCGCTACTCTCGGACCCGCGACAGAGTCTCCTGAAGTTTTAGATCGCCTGGTTAAGGCTGGCGTTGATGTTGTACGCCTTAATTTTTCTCATGGCAGTCCTGAAGAGCATCAGGCACGAGCAGAAAGAGTTCGTGCTGCTGCAAAGGCTAACGGTCGCTTTGTAGGTGTTCTTGTCGATTTGCAGGGACCGAAAATTCGTGTACGTCGATTTAAAAAAGGCGGTATCCTGCTTAAACATAATGATGACTTCTGTCTAAATGCCGATTTGGCCAGAGATGATGGTGATCAGACCCAGGTAGGTATTACTTACCCGCAGTTACCGGGAGATGTTAAAGAGAATGATGTGCTAGTGCTGGACGATGGAATGATCGTGTTAAAGGTCAGATCTGTCGAAGGCAATAAAATTCATACCTCTGTTCTGGTGGGTGGAAAACTTTCAGATGGTAAAGGTATTAACCTTAAAGGTGGTGGATTATCTGCTGATGCACTGACCGAAAAAGATAAGGAAGATATTAAAACGGCTGCATTAATTGAAGCCGATTATGTCGCTATTTCCTTTCCCCGCAATTCGGGTGACGTGAAACTTGCGAAATTATTATTACGGGAAGCTGGCGGGCATGGTGGTATCGTTTCCAAAATTGAACGTGCAGAAGCCATAGAAAATATTGAGTCAATTACTGAGGAATCCTGTGCCATCATGATCGCACGTGGTGATCTGGGTGTTGAAATTGGCGATGAACAGTTACCGGCTGTTCAAAAGAGGCTGATTAAGCTGGCGCGAAGTATGAATCGAGTCGTCATTACAGCTACACAGATGATGGAATCGATGCGAGAAAATCCAATACCTACTCGTGCAGAGGTTTTTGATGTCGCTAATGCGGTACTCGACGGAACAGATGTCGTGATGTTATCTGCAGAGACTGCTACAGGATCTTTTCCTGTTGAAACAGTAGCTGCCATGTCACGTATTTGTAGAAATGCTGAACAGCAGTCTGATGCATCTAAATCTCATCATAGAATAGATACTACATTTGAAAATGCTGACGAAGCGATTGCTATGGCGAGTATGTACACAGCAAATCATCTTAAAGTCAGAGCTATAGCATCACTAACTGAATCCGGTTCGACTGCGCTATGGATGTCCAGGATTAGTTCAGGTATTCCAATTTACGCGCTTTCAACACATGAGAGAACCAACCGTAAGGTATCTATGTACCGTGGCGTAACACCTGTTGATTTTCCAATAATTGAAGATAACAATCATGCGGCGGCTAATAAAATAGCCATTGATGTATTGTTAGATGAAGGTGTAGTTAAAGAAGGTGACCTGGTTATCATCACTAAAGGTGACCTGATGGGTACCGGTGGTGGCACTAATGCAATGAAAATAGTCAAAGTGGGCAAAATGCCCAACCTTGCAGATTAAGTTGAGCCGGACTGGTTCATTAAATATTATGTTTACAATTAAATAGAGGAAAAAACAATGGCTCTTATCTCATTAAGACAGTTATTAGATTATGCAGCAGAAAATGATTTCGGAATGCCTGCATTCAATGTTAACAACATGGAGCAGGTTCACGCCATCATGCAGGCTGCTGATGAAGCGAACAGTCCTGTTATTTTGCAGGGATCAGCTGGAGCACGCTCTTACGCAGGCGAACCTTTCCTGCGTCACCTGATCAGTGCTGCAATTGAAATGTATCCTCATATCCCTGTTGTTATGCATCAGGATCACGGTTCGGAGCCTGCGGTATGTTTACGTTCTATTCAGTCTGGATTTAGTTCAGTTATGATGGATGGTTCTCTTGAAGCTGATATGAAAACTCCAGCAAGTTATGAGTATAACTCTGGTGTGACTAAAGAAGTTGTTAAAATGGCTCATGCTGGTGGTGTTTCTGTAGAAGGTGAGCTGGGTTGTCTGGGTTCACTGGAAACAGGTGAAATGGGTGAAGAAGACGGTCATGGCGCTGAAGGTAAACTGGATCTTGATTTATTATTAACCAGTGTTGACGAAGCTGCACAGTTTGTTGCTGATACTGATGTTGATGCACTGGCTATCGCAATTGGTACTTCTCATGGTGCATACAAATTCACACAGGAACCTACTGGTGAAGTTTTACGTATCGATCGTATTGCTGAAATCCATAAGCGTATTCCTAATACTCACCTGGTAATGCACGGCTCTTCTTCTGTTCCTCAGGAATGGTTAAAGACTATCAATAGTTTTGGTGGCGATATGGGCCAGACTTATGGTGTACCAGTTGAAGAGATTCAGGAAGGCATCAAAAATGGTGTACGTAAAGTTAACATCGATACAGATTTACGTATGGCTTCTACCGGTTCTATTCGTCAGCACCTGTCTGAAAATACCAGTAACTTCGATCCACGTAAATTTCTGAAAGCTTCTACTGCAGCTATGAAGGGAATTTGTGCAGCACGTTTCGAAGCTTTTGGCTGTGCTGGTCATGCTGATAAAATTAAGGTTAAATCTTTAGAAGAAATGATTTCTTTTTATAAGTAAGAAATTATCCAATAGTTAAAAAAGGGGGCTTTGCTCCCTTTTTTTTTGCACATGGATGTGCTTATGCTGGAAGGCACAGGTAGATATATTGCTCCTGCAATATCTGCATATACGCCATCCATGGCGAAAATGGTATCGAACAGTATTCTCAAAATTAGCAGATAGGTGAAATTATGTTATTAAAAATATTAAGGAATGGTTTAGGAAGTATTATTGTTTTTATTGACTGGATAACTAAGCCCTCTAAGCTTGAAAGAACACCTGAGCAGCAACTGCTGGTCGAAGAAAAACTTAAAGATATGACTCTATATCAGTTATATGCCTGTCCATTTTGTATCAAAACCAGGCGTGCTTTACGTAGACTGAATTTACCGATGGAATTAAGATCTGTAAGCATGGGAAGTCCCTATCGTGAGGAGTTACAGGCTGGTGGTGGACAAATACAGGTACCCTGTTTGCGTTTACAGCATAGTGGTAAAGATGAATGGATGTATGAGTCTTCAGATATTATTGAATACCTTGAGCAACAATTCGGACAAACTCCAATATCATCAAGTTGAAAATCTAGTGAGTAAAGTTCTGCATGTAGATATTATTAGTATGGATGGCAGTGATCACTCGAAAAATTATATTATAGATTTAGCCTCTCCAGCTCACCATTATAACTGCAGCTGTAAACAGGAAGCTCGATCCTCTTTCTTAAGGCTGTAATATTGTCTAAATCATCTGCCTGAGATTCATTTGTCCGATTAAGGATCACGGCCTTAATTGTTAAGCCTTCACTTTCTACTGCTTTAATAGTCAACAGGCTTTGATTGATTGCTCCCAGACGGTCTTCAATTACAATAAAAACTTCAAGGCCGAGTAATTTTGCCAGGTCGGCATTCAGAGCATCTTCAGCTATAGGAGAATAAAAACCTCCGGCTCCTTCAACTAATAGAGTGTCTTCAGGTTGAATGTTACTGGACACTGCATGCTGTAATTGATCCAGGGTTATACTCTGGTTTTCTATTCTGGCGGCTCTGTCGGGTGAAGTTGAGGCTTTAAAACGCAAAGGTGTTACCTGTTGCAAGCTTTCTTTATTATCGTTTGCTTTAAACAGTGCTTCTCCATCGGCAGGTATTAACAGGTTATCGGAAGAAATATTGCAACCTGATTCGACTGGTTTACGAACTTTAAGAGAAGTCGATTTTATTTTTAGCTGCTTTATGATTTGGCAGCTAATCCAGGTTTTACCAACAGCAGTATCTGAACCTGTAATAAAAAAACCTTTTAATCTGTTATCGGTTTCAGCCATGTGCCTAATGAAGTGATTCTGATTGAGAAGTTTTGGAATAGAAAAGGTCAGGAGTCTTTACGGGAATGATCTCGCTGGGTTTGCCTATAAAGAAACCCTGAGCATAGTTAATTTTTGCCTGCTTTAAGATATCCAGTGTCTTCCGGGAATCCACAAATTCAGCTACGGTCAATTTGACAGCCTGGTTAACCTGGCTGATAGAAGAGATTAATTTCTGTAGTAGCTTAAACTGGTGAATTGATTGTGTGTTGGATAAGTTTACTAACTGTTCTTCATGCAACTGAAGCTGATTTCTACTCGATTCAAATTGAGTTTTTAGCTGGGAGTAATACAGAAAGGATATGAACAGTGTAAGTAATGCTGTTGAAAGTAGGATGTGTAGAAATGATTTTCTATAGCTATCAGGCGGATAACTTAAGTCAGATTCAGTGGTGGTAATAGTACTCTGACCCATTGTGATTAATGTAGATGATTAAAGCCCGGCTAACCATCCTTGAGTAGCATGTATTAAAAATAAAGAATTAAAATAAAATAATTTATTTATTTGAAGTTATAAAATTCGAATGAAATATTAACTGATAATTGTTGTTAATTCAATGTCTTGAAATGCCTTATTAATGTATTACTGTAAAAATTATGGAAACGATTCAAGTCATTTTTCTTCTTTTTATTAGACTGTATAATGCTCTCTCATTCAATAGGTCGGTTTAAAATGCAGCAATTTACAATTGGGCAACGCTGGGTAAGTGCAGGTGAGTTACAACTTGGTGTAGGTATGGTTCTTGAAGTTGAGTTTCGTACCGTTAGTATTATTTTTCCAGCTACGGGAGAAACTCGTATTTATGCTAAAGAAGGTGCTCCATTATCGCGCGTAGAATTCTCTATTGGAGATCAAATCAGTGACCATGAAGGCAGGGAAATGCAAGTCGTGGAAGTTGAAGGCAAATCTAATCTGTTTATCTACCACTGTGTCGATGATGACGGTCAGGAAATACGTCTTAGTGAAGGAAAATTAAATAATTTTCTGAAATTAAATCAGCCTGTTCAACGTTTATTAAATGGTCAGATAGATAAAAATAAATTATTTGAATTAAGAGCTAGAACGCAGAAAAACTTGAGTGTTTTGGCGCAATCTCCGTTACAGGGATTATCAGGTTGCCGCACTACTCTCATCGATCACCAGTTATATATCGCCCATGAAGTTGCCAGTCGGTATGCTCCCAGGGTATTGCTAGCAGATGAAGTCGGTCTGGGTAAAACCATAGAGGCGGGTTTGATTCTACATCAGCAATTGCTCAATGAACGGGCTCAACGGGTACTTATAGTTGTCCCGGAAAGCCTGGTTCATCAATGGTTGGTGGAAATGATGCGCCGGTTTAACTTGCTGTTTAGTGTATTTGATGAAGCTCGTTGTGAAGCTATCGATAGCAGTTCTAGCAGCGGTGAAATGACTGAATTTGATAATCCGTTTCATACTGAGCAACTGGTTTTGTGTAGCCTGGAATTTCTAACCCAGAATCCTGATCGATTTGAACAGTCACTACAGGGTGACTGGGATATGCTAATAGTTGATGAAGCACATCACCTGGTCTGGCAGGAGGATGAACCCAGTATTGAATATCAACTGATTGAACAACTTGCTTTGCAAATTAAATCCGTCTTGTTGTTAACAGCGACTCCAGAACAATTAGGTAAGGAGAGTCATTTTGCCCGCCTGCGTTTGCTCGATCCCAATCGTTTTAGCGACCTGAATCACTTCATTGATGAGGAGCTTCACTATCGCCCGGTGGCAGATATTGTGGAAGCTTTGATGCAGAACAATGCTCTTAATACCGAGCAGGTTGAACTGTTACAGAATACCGTGGATGAGGGGGATAATCAGTTTCAAATAGAGCATCTGCATGATCCTGATGAAGAACTGGCGCTACAGGCTCGCAAGCAACTGGTTGAGCATTTGCTGGATCGCCATGGCACGGGTCGAGTTCTATTTCGGAATACCCGGCATACTGTGCAGGGCTTTCCGCAGAGGCAGTTAGAATCTTATGCACTGCAATGTCCCGATGTCTATCAGGAGTTATATTCTAGTCTCATTGACGATGAAACGACTGATACCCAATGGTTGTTATCACCGGAAATTGTATTGCAGGCTATCAGTAAAAAAGCGGATCGCTGGGGTGAAATTGATCCGCGAGTAGACTGGTTAGCTGATTTTCTACAACAGCATAAGGCTGAGAAAATTCTGGTTATTTGTTCCAGTGCGCAAACAGTGTTGAGCCTGGTTGAGCATATAAAAAATCGAACAGGAATTCAACTGGCAGCATTTCATGAAGGTCTTAGCCTGGTTGATCGTGACCGTGCAGCAGCCTGGTTTGCAGACCAGGAAACGGGCACACAGGCACTCATTTGTTCAGAAATTGGAAGTGAGGGAAGAAACTTTCAATTTGCTCATCAAATGGTGATGTTTGACCTTCCTTATAATCCAGATTTACTGGAACAAAGAATAGGGCGACTCGATCGAATCGGACAAACCGACTGCATAAAAATTCATGTTCCTTATATGAAGGGAACATCACAACAGGTCATGTTAGATTGGCTGCACCTTGGCTTAAATGCTTTTGAACATACCTGTCCGGCAGGGCATAGCGTTTTTACCCAAATGCATCATGAGCTATTGTCAAACCTGAAAGATACTGTGTCTGATCATACTGAATTTCTTCAGCGTAGTGAGAGGTTGCATGAAGAACTGAATGAGCAGATGCAGCAGGGACGTGATCGTCTGCTTGAATATAACTCCTGTCGCCCAGCAGAGGCCAGGTTATTGCGAGAACAGTCTGAACAAATGCAGCTGAATCTTAATTTGCCAAAATACATGGAGGCATTGTATGACTGTTATGGCGTTAACTATGATATTCAAAGTCCAGGGTGCTGGATTTTAAAACCCACTGAACACATGCTGGCAAAAATCCCCGGATTACCCGATGAAGGAATGACGGTTACTTATGACCGGGATATTGCTTTGGCAAATGAAGATGTACGCTTTTTAACCTGGGAGCATCCATTTGTACGTACCATGATGGACATGGTGCAAAGTAGTGAGCTAGGGAATACCGCGTTACTGGCAGTTAAATACGCGGGTGTAAAGGCCGGTACACTGTTGCTCGATTGCTTTTTTAGAATTGAAGTGTCAGATAAAGAAGGCAGTGATGGTCAAAGGTATATTCCTGATAACTTGTTGCGTGTATGTATTGATGAAAATGGTGGGCTGCATGAGGCTAACTTAACCCCGAATGTTATTCAGAAGACTATGCAGTATGTAGATGTTGATACATCCATAAAAGTTGTTAAATCTCGTGAGGAAGTCATAAAACAGTTGCTGGATAAAGCTGAAAAAATGGTGGGGCCGTTGTTATCCGGACGTATAGAACAGGCGCATCAACTAGCATCTGATTTGCTACAGAATGAGATAAATCGCCTGGTAGCCTTGCAGTCTATTAATCCTAATGTTCGAGATGAAGAAATCGAGTTCTTTGAAAATCAGCTAAAGCTGGTGAGTGAGCAAATAGATGTAGCTAATATCAGGCTGGATGCTATTCGGGTTTTGGTTGCTATCTGAGTTCAGCTTTATCTGAGCAATTCAGATTTAAATTATCTATCTTAAAAATAGTTGACATACATACCGGTTGGTATTATAAAGCATACCAGTTGGTATGTGAGGGTAACTATGTCTGATTTTGAAGAGTCTGAAGTTTATTGGTGGCGACCGCTTGAGAGTGGACCTGAACCTGATACTCGCACAAAAATATTAATTGCTGCTTATAAGGAAATTCATGTGAATGGATTTCAGGCAGCCAGCCTTAACAATATCCTGGCGCATACCGGTGTGACCAAAGGTGCTTTGTACCATCATTTCCCAAATAAAACTGAACTAGGTTATGCCGTCATTGAAGAAATCATTGCTGATCGAATTTTTCAAAGTTTTATTGCGCCATTAAATAATGCAGAAGATCCTGTGCAGGGACTTATCTCTCTTATTGAAGAGGCCGGCCATGCATTTTCACTCAGGGATATTCAGCTGGGCTGTCCTTTAGGAAGCCTGGCTCAGGAGATGGCTCCAATTGATGAAGGTTTCCGTTTACGCCTGAATGCTATTTATGAGTTATGGCATGAAGCAATTGTTAAAGGTATCAGTAAAGCGCAGCAGTCGGGGCAACTGATTGATAGCGTACAACCGGAACAGGTTGCAGTGATGGTGGTAGCAACCATGGAGGGCTGCATCAGTACCGGCATGATATCTCAGGACCTGCAAAAGTTAATGTTTTGTGGAGAGGGATTGATTCAGTACCTGAACTTGATCCAGCGTAAGCCAACAGAAAAATAATTAAGAGGAAAAAATAATGACAAAAGATTATGCCGAAGGAGTGATTCGTTTTAAATGGCTGGTGATAGTAATGAGTATTCTATCAGTACTGGCAATGGGGTATGGAACCCAGTTTTTGACTTTTACCAACGATTATCGTGTGTTTTTCAGCAAGGAAAATCCACAGTTGCTGGCGTTTGAAAATTTGCAGGATACCTATTCAAAAAACGATAATGTGATGATGGTGCTGGTGCCTGAAGAAGGAGAGGTTTTTACTGAAAAGACTTTAAAAGCCGTTATCTGGTTAACCGATCAGGCCTGGCAAACACCCTATTCTACCCGGGTAGATTCTATTTCAAATTACCAGCATACCTATGCAGAAGGGGACGATCTGATTGTTGAGGATCTGGTGTTTGAAGAAGATGAGTTAACAGCCGAAAAGTTAAAGAAGGTTCGAGAGATAGCTATTAATGAACCATTACTTGTTAATCGGCTAATTTCCCCGAGTGCGCATGTAACGGGTATTAATGTCACTATCGAGTTGAAAGGTGAAGATTTAACCAAAGAAAATCCACAGGTTGTCGAGTTTATACGTGATCTGAGGGAGAAATTTACTCAAAAATTTCCCGGTATAGAAATAAAGTTAACAGGCATCATCATAATGAATAATGCCTTCCCGGAAGCCAGTCAATATGACATGCAAAATCTGGTGCCTTTAATGTTTCTGGTTTTTATTATTGTACTGTTTTTCTGGGTTAAGGGATTTAGTGGAACGGTGACGACACTGTTTGTGATTGTGTTTTCCATAGTCGGTGCGATGGGGCTGGCCGGTTGGCTGGGCATAGCGCTTACACCACCATCATTTTCAGCGATCATGATAATTCCGACCATGTCTATAGCTCACTCGGTACATATTTTAATGAATTTTATCATTGCCATTCATCAGGGTGAGTCTCGACATGAAGCGATGGTGGATAGTTTAAGAATAAATATGCAGCCGGTATTTCTAACCACTGTTACCACAGCAATTGGTTTCCTCAGCATGAACTTTTCTGATGCACCTCCTTTCAGGGATCTTGGTAATATTGTGGCCATGGGAGTGGTGGTAGCGTATGCGTTGAGCATCAGTTTTCTGCCAGCAATGATGATGATTTTGCCTGTCAAAGAACAGAAGATGGAAACCCGCTCCAGTCTAATTATGATATCACTTGCTGAGTTTGTTATTGCTCGTAGAAAAGCTTTACTGGTATTTATGGTTGGTTTTATTGTAGTGCTTATTTCATTTGTTCCTAGCAATGAATTGAATGATGAATTTACCAAATATTTCAGTACCGAGATTGAATTTAGACGCGATGCTGATTTTTCTTCAGATAATTTAAGTGGACTGTATTTAATTGATTATTCATTAGAATCCGGTGAAGCTGGTGGAGTGAGTGATCCACAGTTTTTGATTAATGTTGAAAACTTTGCCAACTGGTTACGAGATCAGCCAGAAGTCATTCACGTGAATGTTCTTACTGATATTTTTAAACGATTAAATCGTAACCTGCATGGTGATAATGAGGACTGGTACAAACTGCCTGATAAGCGAGATCTTGCGGCTCAATACCTGCTGTTATATGAAATGTCATTACCGTATGGACTGGACCTGAATAACCAGATTAATGTCGATAAGTCATCTACCCGAATGACAGTAATGTTGTATAACATGTCGACATCGAATGTGATAGCACTGGAGAACAGGTCGCAACAATGGTTGCGAGATAATACTCCGAAAGCCATGCATAATGATGGAGCGAGTCCTACATTGATGTTTAGTCATATAGGCTTTCGAAATATTCGAGCCATGTTGACAGGAACTTCTATCGCACTGGTATTAATATCGATAATTTTAATCTTTGCTTTACGTTCACTTAAGATTGGTTTTATAAGTCTTGTTCCAAATTTAATTCCTGCTGGCATGGCTTTTGGTCTGTGGGGGCTTACTGTGGGTCAGGTTGGCCTGGCTCTGTCAGTAGTGACAGGTATGACTCTCGGCATTGTGGTTGATGACACGGTGCATTTCCTGAGTAAATACCTCAGGGCGCGACGAGAAAAAGGACTGGATGCTCAGGATGCGGTGCGATATGCGTTTAGCACTGTAGGGCTGGCTCTGGTAGCGACGTCTATTGTACTGACTCTGGGTTTTATGGTGCTGACTCGCTCAGCATTTACGTTGAATTCTGATATGGGTTTGATGACAGCAGCGACCATCATGTTTGCGCTGATTGCAGATTTTCTATTATTGCCAACTCTATTAATGGCACTGGATAAAAAGGAGATGAAACATGTTTGATAATGTAAGGTTTAAAAAAGTTATGTTTAAGAAATTTTTGTTGATTGGTTTACTGGGCTTTCCTTTAGTTGTTTCAGCACAAACTTCTGAAGAAAAAGGATTGCAGATAGCCAAAGATGGTAAAGCTTATGATGCTGGGTTTATAGACTTTACGGCGAATATGTTAATGACCCTGAAGAATAAAAAAGGTGATACATCCAGTCGTAAGATTAGAATTAGGACTTTGGAGGTTGTCGGGGATGGTGATAAAAGCATGTCAATATTTGATCAACCTGCCGATGTTAAAGGCACAGCTATGTTGACCTATTCGCATGGTCTTGAACCTGATGATCAATGGTTATATTTGCCCGCTATTAAACGTGTTAAACGAATTAGTTCAAGAAATAAGTCAGGCCCCTTTATGGGTAGTGAGTTTGCCTTTGAAGATTTAGGCTCTCAGGAAATTGAAAAATACAGTTATAAATTGTTACGTGAAGAAGCCTGTGGTGATATGCAATGTTACGTTCTGGAACGAGTTCCTGCTTATAAATATTCCGGTTATAAACGCCAGCATGTTTGGGTAGACAAAGAAGCTTATCGTTTGATTAAAGCAGATTTTTATGATCGTAAGAATGAGTTATTAAAAACACTGAGCTCTGCGGATTATCAGCAGTTTCTCGGGCATTACTGGCGTCCGGGAAAAATGGAAATGATGAATCATCAAAATGGTAAATCGACTACTTTACTGTGGACTGATTATGCTTTTAAAACAGGTTTATCAAATAATGATTTCAAATCACAAACTCTAAAAAGAGCACGTTAGAAAAACATGAAATGGTTGATTACATTTTTATTATTTGCGGTTTCAAGTGCTCCAGTCCTGGCATTTGAATATTCGGGTAATATTGCTGCAGAACTTCAGGTATTTCCTCAGCCTGCTCTGTTTGAGGATCAACTGGATGATAGTTTAAGTTTGTCATTCAAACCAAAGTTCTCGCAGGTCTGGAATAAAGGTAATGATGAATTATCGATAGAACTCTTTTTTCGTGCTGATGATAAAGATGATGAGCGACAGCATGCTGATATTCGTGAATTTAAATGGCTACGCGTGGCGGGTAGTCAGGAATGGCGAATCGGTATTGATACGGTATTCTGGGGAGTGACTGAGTCACAACACCTGGTAGATGTGATAAATCAGATTGATTCTGTAGAAGGTGTTGATGGTGAAGATAAGTTAGGGCAACCAATGATCCATTTCACCACTATTCAGGACTGGGGTGTATTTCATGCTTTTGTGTTAACGGGGTTTCGGGAAGAGACATTCCATGCAAAGGAAGGCCGTCTAAGGTTTCCTCTTGTTGTAGATAATGATCAAGCGACGTATGAATCTTCTGATGAAGATAGTCATATTGATTACGCGATACGTTATGAACATTTTTTAGGTGATACCGAATTTGGCCTGTCATGGTTTAATGGGACTAATCGGGATGCTGGATTGTCCAGGGGTCAAAATGGAAGTGGGCAGCCTGTGTTGATTCCGTACTATTCTCAAATGACCCAGTTCGGACTGGATATGCAATCCATTATCGGTGACTGGATCTGGAAACTGGAATGGATTACTCGTGACTCGAATGAGGATACTTTTAATGCAGTAACAGCTGGTTTTGAATATACCTTTTATGGCATTATGAACTCGGCAATTGATCTGGGAACCCTGTTGGAATATTCCTGGGAAGATCGTGATGAGAATGTTGGGGTATTTGATAATGACTTGTTTGCCGGTTTCAGATTTGCTTTCAATGATGTGCAAAGTACAGAGATACTGGCAGGCTTTATTGTGGACACAGATCAGCAAAGTAAAAGTATGAGGGTAGAAGCGAGTCGTCGACTGGGTGATAGCTGGAAAATGACTGGTGAACTGCAGGTGTTTAGTGCTATTGCAGAAAATGATCCTTTAATAACATTTGAAAATGATGATTATTTACTGCTTGAACTGGCTCGCTATTTCTAGGAGTATTTGATCAACGACTTGTCGCTATTTGCTGGTTTATCACTGATAAACGTTGATTGTCAGCGGGTATTTTCATTTGAGGAAAGTGATTGTCCATTTGAATTTGAAGCGTTTCGATACGAACCGATAGTGGAGGGTGGGTATTTAGAAATACTGACATTGAGTCATCCTGGCTATTGATACTGCTCAATGTCGTGAGTACATCCAGTAACGCAAAAGGGTCATAGCCTGCTCTTGCTGCTAGCACTACTCCACGTCGGTCAGCGCCATATTCATATTTTTTATCCAGCCCGCGCGCATATATTTGTACACCTGAATTCACCAGCTTTTGCATTTTTTCACGATGTTTTTTGCTACTTGCTTTAACGGCCAGCGCACCCAGTATTTCCGTTTGAGAAGTATCTCTGATGGCATCAAGATGATGTTTCTTAATGACATGACTTATTTCATGAGCCAATATGGCAGCGAGTTGAGATTCATTTTCGAGTAATTGATACAGACCTAGTGTTAACACTATGTACCCGCCAGGTGCTGCAAAAGCATTTACATTGGGTGAGTTTATGACTCCGAATGACCATGGTAGTTTTGGACGCTCTGACTGCATGGCTACCCATGAACCTATCTTGTTAACATATTGCTGAAGTTTTTTGTGCTCTACCAGAGGGGCAGCACCTAGCAAGCCGGAAATAACATTTCGACCGATATTAATTTCATCTTTTTTGCTGACATTGCCGGTTGCAAGATCGACAGATTTTTTATGTTTCTCGATATCCTTTTTTTTCTGTTTATATTTATCGATACTGGACTTAAAATTGTTCAGGTCAAAACTATAGGCAGGCTGTATTACGAATGCCATAACAAAGCAAATTGTCACTATCAAGTTGAGTTGGGTGATGATAGAAAATTTCATTGTTCAGCTCCTGATTTTGGCATGTGGCTGACTTTGATTGCTTTTAAATGACCCTGTTGTGCATATTTTTTAGTGTTTTTTCTGCTGCTTCTAAATGTATCCATTTTCTTTAGTTCATTCAGATCGGCTTTGGCATTTTTTATTTGCTCTTCGCTGAGGCCTCGAACACCAATGGTTGCTGTATTCTGGAAGCTATAACCTTTTTTATTGTTACTGGTAAATAAACCACTGGCTTTACGGGATAGACTAGCCAGGCCACTGAAAAAACCACCAGACTTTTTCTCCTGTTTGATGTGACTATAGTTGCCTGCCCTGACTTGATAGCTTCTTACCCAGCCACTGATGTCATTCACTGAAATCTGTTTCCACCCACCAAGGCGTGAGTCAATGTTTGCAGTAGTGCCGGCTTCTATTTGCTGAATAATACTGGATTGAATCGATGGACGTTGATACAGAGAAGAGTTGGATACAACAGTCGCTGCTTCTGCTGCAACGTTGGAAATAGAGAGACAATATATGATTAGTATAAAGGTGAGTTTTCCTGCATCCATTAAAAATTGTCCTGATTCTGTTGTAATTTAAAAAACTGTGGTCAATTCTATGGCCTGGATATATAGCTGTAAAGGATAAACCAGTGTCTCAATGCGACAATTTGCCACTGTTGAGATATTCGCTTTTAGCAGGGAATATTAGTATCATCTAATTTTCTTTCCTTCAGGCTTAATACATGAAGTTGCTATTCATACTGTTGCTGCTTTTTCAGTCATTTTCAACTCAGGCTGAAGTGGCTAAAAATGTGCTTGTTGAGCAATCTTTTGCTCGTGCGGCTATTCAGCAGCAACGAAACAGTGCTGCATATATGAATGTTACGAATATTGGTGGGAAGGCTTCCATTGTGTATGCAAAAAGTCCAGTTGCTAAAATTGTTGAATTACATACCCATATTAATGACAGGGGTATTATGCGTATGCGCAAAATCAATCAGATTGAGCTACCGAACCAGAAAATGGTTCAGTTAAAACCAGGTGGTCTGCATATTATGATGCTGGGTTTAAATCGAGATCTAAAGTCCGGTGATTTTGTTGCTGTTACATTAGGTTTTGATGATGGCAGTGAAAAGCTTTTGCAGGTACCCGTGCAGAATACGATGAAGAAAATGAAAAAGAGTATGAAGGCATATAAAAAGGATGGAAGTTTGCCTAAATTGATAACTCATTGATCAGAGAAAAATAATAATGAAGAATAGGAAAACTGTATATTTCTGGATTATTCTTGTGTGCTTTTTGGGAGGCATATTGCTAGCTCAACAATACCTCAAACAACAGGGTAGTGGGTTGATTCCAGGGGCTGGAGGTGATTTCACCCTGCAATCTGACAAAGGTCCTGTATCGCTATCAGATTTTAAAGGTAAAGTAGTCGCTATCTATTTTGGTTATATGTCCTGCCCGGATATCTGCCCGACATCACTGTGGAATCTTTCTTTAGCAATGAATATGCTGACTGCAGAACAGGCTGAACAGGTGCAGGGAATTTTTATCTCTCTGGATCCTGATAGGGATTCACCCAGAGCCATGGGCATGTTTGTAAAAGGATTCTTCGATACCTATATCGGGTTGACGGATACTAAAGAAGTGCTGGATAAGGTCGCCCGTCAATATAGTGTAGTGTATGAAAAAGTAGCGCTTGAAGGCTCTGCAATGGGTTATGTTCTAGATCATAGTTCGGTGATTTATCTGATCGATAAAAGTGGGGTATTGCAGTATTACACGCCACATAATACAAACCCTGAAAAAATAAAAGAGGATCTTCTCAAATTGATTGAGAGCTCTTAGTTGCTACAGCTTTTGTGATTCAAGAGCTTTGTATCCGGATTAAAATTTAATTGAAACTATTTATCGGGTAGTTACAATCAATTCACTATTTTCTTTCTGAGAGATTTAATGGAAAAAGCAAAGACTCTATTTAAATGGATTTTAGTTGTTTTTGCGTTGGGTCTGATATCTTCCTGTGCCAGTAGTTTTCGTTCCCAGCCCGATGAATCAAATCCAATAGTAACGGTAGCCATATTACCTTTTTCAAACCTGAGTAATAATGCTGGTGCCCCTGAACACTTACGGGGTTTGTTAAGTAACAAGTTAACGGCAAAATTTTATAAGGTGATTCCGCTGCAGCAAATAGATGAAAGGCTTGTGGATGAACTGGGTATTACGTTGGGAGAACAGTTGTCTGAGCTTGAGTTTGAAGAAATTCATTCGATCATTAATGCTGATGCTTATGTCTACGGTGATATTTTGCATTATGATCAGATAACCTCCGGTATCCTCAATATCAACAGGGTCAGTGCCAGGCTGAAAATGATCCAGTCCCGTAATGAAATGGTTTTCTGGCATAGTAATATTGGTATTAAGAGTGAAGTACGGAGTGGTGGTTTTTCGGGTAGTCTTGCCTCCCTGGTCAGTTTGGGTAATGATATTAAAGATTCTGAAATTCACTGGATTACGCTTAGAAGGGAAGCTGGAGGTGATGGTTCAATCGTAAGTAATCTGATAAGCGGACTGCTTGTGAAAACTTTGAGCAGTGCTTTTGGTCTTACTTTAAAGTTTGAAAGTGCGGCTTTAATAAGCAGGTCTACGATGACACTTAGAAATGGACCTGGATTTTAAAAATATACTAACGCTAAAAAATGGAAAGGATAAATTATGTATAAATTGAAGCTAGTCAGTACAGTTTTTGTTTGTGGCGCTCTATTCCTGTCGGGTTGTACATCAACGGTTAAAAGCGTACACCGGGATGATAATGTGAAAGTTAATGCTATGGAAGCCAGTAGTGTTGACTTTAAAGGAGCTAAACTCAGGGTGGGTGTGGTTAATTTCGAGAACAATGCTGCCAGAAAAGTACGAGATATAGAAATCGTTGCAACCAATATCCTGACTACGATGTTACAGGAAAGTGGTCAGTTTATAGTAGTCCCTCGACAGGATTTGGATGCAATTCTGGATCAGCAGGATTTGTCTGCGTCCAAAATTATTGGTCCTAATACGGCTATTCATTTGGGTAAAGTTCTGGGTTTGAATGCGATATTGACGGGTTCTATTACCAGTTATGCTGAACTGGTCGAAAGCTCAAATACGATTCTTACGCAGTCTAAAACTCTGGTTGCCAAAGTAGGTGTTGATTATCGAATAGTGGATACAACGACAGGAGTTCAGCTGTTTGCCTCCCATGGAAATGGTGAATTTCGTAAAACAAGTGGTGGTCTGCTTGGTTTTGGTTCAAAAAGTTCTGCTGACACTTCTTTAAAAGATGGTGCACTTCGAGATGCTTTAGCCAAGGCCATGAATAAAATAACCGGGCAGTTGACGAGTGATCTTTGGTCTGGACGAATAGCGCAGATTAAAGGTAAATTTATTTACATCAATGCCGGGAAACAAACAGGTCTTCGTATCGGTGATACGCTGATTGTGCAGGAGCTGGGAGAGGACATCATTGATCCACAGACGGGTGTTTCTCTGGGCAGGGCGCCGGGTGTGGTTCGTGGGAAATTACAGATTAATAGCTTCTTTGGTAAGAATGGTTCGGTAGCAGGGGTTATTTCGGGTGGCGGGTTTAGAAATAATGATTTGGTGAAGCTGCAAAATTAATTGCTGTTGAGATAGAAAGTTACCGACGTTCAGTTGGTGACTTTTTTTTGAATATTTCCTGCTTACTACAGAGAGTCAGTTAATTTAATCCAAAAAAATCTCACCGCAAAGGACGCGAAGGTACGCAAAGGTGATTAGATGGGGATCTTATAATCAGATACTTATTACTTTAACTAACCTGTTGAGTCACTGATGGCAAAACCAATCATGCCTGTCCTGATTTTCTTTGCGAACCTTTGCGCCCTTTGCGGTAAAATGGTTTTAAAAGCATAGATAGCTAAAGCTCAGAGATAATCCGGACTTTTTTAGTTTGGTGGGGGATTCCCTGTGCTCCATTTCTTGAACCGCTTTTTACAGTAGACTAACAGGCTCTGGTAATCGGGAAACCATAGTTTAAAGCCTTCCTCGGCCGGGGCATCAAATTCACAGTAATCGTTGGTATGGCTACGGCAGATAGTAGGTCTATCTTCATAAATCCCGCAACGACCGTCCATTTCCAGATGTGTACATTCTGTTTCAAAAATAATAAACCAGCCATCTTCATCCTTGTAGGCTCCCATGTTTTTATGGGATACCTGCCATAGTAGAATCTCAAAATCATATTTAGATTTTGGTGTATCGATTTGCTGTGTGACGTAGGTGCAACACTTTGAATTTGTGCACTGGTCACATTTATTGTCGTTTGAAACTTCGATACTTTGAAGTTCATGGTGCCTTGGTTTATTCATTGATCCAGTCTTTAGGTTTTAAGTAAACTTCATACAGTTCTGCTTCGGCTGTGCCCGGTTCTGGCTGATAGCTGTATTTCCAGTTGACTACCGGCGGTAATGACATGAGTATGGATTCGGTTCTACCGCCTGACTGAAGACCAAACAATGTGCCGCGGTCATACACCAGGTTAAATTCAACATAACGGCCGCGGCGATAGAGTTGAAAGTTTCTTTCTCGTTCGCCGTACCCAGTATCCTTTCTGTTATTTACGATGGGGATATAAGAAGGCAGAAAGTTATCTCCGACACTTTGCATAAATGCAAAAGCAGTATCAAAGTCAGGTGTGTTCAAATCATCGAAAAATAGACCACCAATACCGCGAGGTTCATTACGATGTTTTAGAAAGAAGTATTCATCGCACCATGTTTTATATTTATCGTAAGTATCATCTCCAAATGGATCGCAAGCCTGTTTTGCGGTTTGATGCCAGTGTTTACAGTCTTCCTTGTTACCATAATAAGGTGTCAGGTCAAAACCACCCCCAAACCACCAGACGGGGTCACTGCCTTCTTTCTCGGCAATGAAAAATCGTACGTTGGCATGGGATGTTGGCACATATGGGTTGTGTGGATGAATAACCAGTGACACTCCCATGGCACGAAAATTTCTACCCGCCAGTTCTGGCCTATGTGCTGTTGCTGAACCTGGTAAGTTATCACCATAAACTTCAGAAAAATTTACACCGGCCTGTTCAAATACGGCACCATCTGTGAGTACTCGTGTGCGTCCGCCACCGCCGGTTTCACGGTCCCAGTCATCGACCAGAAATTTTTGTTGTCCATCACATTGTTCAATTCCGTTACAGATTTGAACTTGCAGGTTCATCAGGTAATTACGAACGGCATCAATATCTTTATTCATTATTTATAATTTTTAGTATGGATTTGTTTGAGTCGAAGTTTAACATGCTATGCCCTCAGAATTTCACCTGTTTCCAGGTCACGTATTTGACTGGCCTGACTGCAGCCGGTGTCGAAGCCTTCGATGATGTAATCAACATTATTCTGAAAGTGTTTGTGCGCCTGAAGGCTGCTTCTGACAGGCTTTCGAGAAGTAATATTTGCACTGGTACTGATTAATGGTAGCTGTGTTATCTGGCAAATAAGTTTTACCTGAGGAGCCTGAGTTAGTCTTATTGCAATTGTATCCGAATATCCTGTGAGCCAGAGGGGGCAGTAATGACTGGCCTTAATAATCCAGGTGACCGGTTTTTCTGTTTCGGTTTTCAGCTGAGACTCAAGCTGATGATGCTTTGAGCTGTCGATGAAAGGCTTTAAAAAGTCCAGTTTTGGGGATAATAAAATTAAACCTTTGTTGGCAGAGCGGCGTTTAAGTCGTTGTAGACGTTTAATCGCTCCGGCAGATTCAGGGCTGCAGCCAAAGCCCCAGATTGTATCTGTCGGATAAGCTATTAACGCCCCCCGGTTAACCTTTCTGGCTATTTGCCTCAGGCGCCAGGGCGACATTAAGATTTCATTTTAACTGCTTTTTTTGGGCTCGCTTTTTTAACAGCTGCCTTTTTCACTGCAGCTTTTTTTACACTAGCCTTCTTCTTGGCAGCTTTTTTTACAGACTTCTTTTTGGTTGCCGCTTTCTTTTTAGTAGCAGCCTTTTTCTTGGTTGCAGCTTTTTTGCGTCTTGATTTAGGCAGTGGGGCTTTTTCTATTAGCTCCTGACAGGTTTCCAGGCTTAGCGTGGCCGGGTCTTCGATATCTTTTGGAATACGCGCATTTTTTATTCCATCTGTAATATAGGGGCCATAGCGACCACGTAATATTTTAATATCAGTTCCTTCGAAAAGTTTGATTTCACGATTGGCGTCAAATTCTTTCTTTTCCTGAATTAATGTCAATGCCCGCTCAAGAGTGACGGTGTAAGGATCGTCGCCTTCTTTAACCTTGAGAGATACATACTTGCTGCCAAATTTTACATAGGGGCCAAAGCGACCAAAGTTGGTTGATATTTTTTCGCCATCTTCAGTTTCACCAAGATCTCGAGGAAGTTTGAATAGTTCGATAGCTTCTTCGAGGGTTACTTTATCCATTTTTTGACCAGGTCTTAAACCGGCAAATTTTGGTTTTTCCTCATCATCTCTTGTGCCTATTTGAACAAAGGGTCCATAGCGACCCATGCGTACAGATATAGGTTTTCCACTGGCAGGATCGGTGCCTAGTTCTCTGGCCTGTAATGCTTCATCACGGCTGACATTTTCCATTTTGTCGTCAACCAGAGTCTTGAATGCTGTCCAGAATGATTGCATCAAAGGTAACCATTCTGATTCACCACGAGAAATTTCGTCTAAGGTATCTTCCAGTTGAGCGGTAAAGTCATAATCTACATACTGAGTGAAATGCTGAGTCAGAAATTTTATGACAACTCGTCCTACATCGGTAGGGTGAAAGCGTTTTGCTTCCAGCTCGACATATTCCCGATCAAGTAGAGTGGTGATAATTGATGCATAGGTTGAAGGTCGGCCAATGCCATACTCTTCAAGCGTTTTAACAAGACTGGCTTCACTAAATCTTGGCGGTGGTTCTGTAAAATGTTGCTCCAGCCTGATTTCTAACAAGTCGACTATGTCGCCTTCGACCATAGGAGGAAGCAATTTTTCTTTTTGATCATCATTCTTTTTGTCATCCCGTCCTTCAGTATAAACCTGCATAAACCCGGGGTTACGAATAGTAGAACCGGTCGCGCGGAAAGTGTTTTCAGGTCCTGCTTTTAGGTCAACTGCAACGGTGTCCAGTGTGGCATGAATCATCTGACAGGCGATGCTTCGTTTCCAGATCAGGTCGTAAAGACGGTATTCATCCTGACTTAAGTGTTGTTTGATCTGTTCAGGAATATTCATCGCGCTGGTGGGACGAATAGCTTCGTGAGCCTCCTGAGCATTCTTAGATTTTGTTTTAAAAGAGCGGGGAGATTCGGGTAAAGAATCGGCTCCATATTTTTGTAAAATCAGGGTGCGAATATCTTCCAGAGCTTCATTGGATAATGATACGGAATCGGTACGCATGTAAGAGATTAAACCAGTCTGGCCCGCTCCAATGTCAATACCTTCATATAAACGTTGTGCAGTCCGCATGGTTTTTTGAGCACCAAAGCCCAGTTTACGCGAAGCTTCCTGTTGCAAGGTTGATGTTGTAAATGGGGCTGCTGGATTACGTTTACGTTGTTTTTTCTCTACTTTAGCGACGCTTAGTTTTCCATTGCTGGCATCTTTAAGAACTGTATTCGCCTTTTCAGCCTGTTCAGCGTTGGTGATGCTGAACTGTTTCATTTTCTCACCCTGAAGTTGCGTCAGTTTGGCGGCAAACGGTTGTTTATCAAACAGGTTGTCTGCTTCAATTGACCAGTATTCTTCTGGATTAAAGGCTTCAATTTCAAGCTCTCTTTCCACAATCATGCGTAAAGCCGGGCTTTGTACGCGTCCAGCAGACAGGCCTCGTCTTATTTTGCGCCATAATAATGGTGACAGATTGAAACCAACCAGATAATCCAGTGCCCGTCTGGCCTGTTGAGCATTAACCAGATCCATTTCAATTTCACTGGGGTTAGCTACGGCCTCGGTAACTGCCTGTTTAGTAATTTCATGAAAAACGACGCGAAAAGCCTTTTTGTTCTTCATTAAATTGCGGTCTTTCAATAGCTCGTACAAGTGCCATGAAATGGCTTCACCCTCGCGATCCGGATCCGTTGCGAGATAGAGTGTGTCGGCTTTTTTAAGCAGTTTGGCAATGCTTTTTACGTGTTTCTCATTGCGCTCAACAACTTCATAATTCATTTTGAAGTTATTCTCTGTCTCGACTGCACCTTCTTTGGGTATCAGGTCGCGTACATGACCGTATGAGGCAAGAACTTTAAAGTCCTTACCCAGATACTTTTCGATTGTTTTGGCTTTCGCAGGAGACTCTACTATGACAAGGTTGCTACTCATAGATAATGTTACTTTAAAGTGGATTAATGAAAAATGGCTGGCTGGTCTGCAAACACGATGTCTTCATAATGCATCAAGGTGTTTTCATCCTGATCGATAGCACTATTGAAAAGTACCATCATGACAACCCATCTGAATTCTTCCATGTCAACCAGACTATTTCCATCCAGTGCCATGATGCGGTTAATGACTAGTTCGCGTAATTCAGGCGTTAATACGCCTGATTGTTCAAGAAAGAGTAAAAAACCCTGTACTTTACTGTCCAGACGCTGTTGCTCTCTCTTTGAATATATTCTTATAGAGTTGACTGATTGTTCTAGAACTGGAATATCTTCAGCCTCTGCCAGGCCATCTAGCCAGTCAAATGCCTTGTCTATTTCCTGAGCTTCAAATCCTGCTTCACGTAAATCTGAATCAATACTGTCTCTATCTTCGGGTAAACTGTCATCTCTATCAATGTAACTGGAAAATATGTACATCAGTACGTCTATAACGCCTTCTTTCATGAATACCTCTATTTTGCATCTATCTGTTTAGCATCTAACATACTGACTTCCAGGCGCAGTTTGAATATGCTCATTTAACTCTAATATTAATAGCATGGATGAAAGCTGCTCAATGGTCAAGCCACAGCGTTGAACTAGAGTTTCAATAGAGACGGGGTCGTAACCGATATTATCCAGTAATTGCTGATATTCGGCGTCAAGTTGATGTGCTTCAGGTTCATTTTGAGTTTCGTCCTGGGTGGCAACAAACCCCAGTAAGCTGCCAATGTCTTCAATAATATCAGAAGCCTGGTCAACCAGTTTGGCCCCCTGGCGGATTAAGTGATGACAGCCCTTGGCCTGAGGGTTGTGGATAGAACCGGGAATGGCGAAAACCTCTCGTCCCTGTTCAATGCTGCTATTCGCGGTTATTAATGAACCACTTTTGCGTGTTGCTTCGACAACTAAAGTGGCCAGGCTGAGTCCACTAATCAGTCGGTTACGCTTGGGAAAATTTTCGCTGAGGGGTGGAGTGCCTATTGGGAACTCAGAAATGATTAACCCGTTTTCAGCAATTTGATGCGCCAGTTGTTTATTTTTAGAAGGGTAAATTCTGTCAATGCCTGTGCCTATGACTGCAATGGTGTTGCCCGTAGCATCGAGAGCTCCTTGATGTGCATGTTTATCGATGCCTAGAGCCATGCCGCTGGTAATCGTCAGCCCTGATTTTGCAAGGTAAGCTGCAAACTCATGGGCGGTACTTGCTCCGCCAGTCGTGCAGTTACGGCTTCCAATCAACGCTATTTGCGGACTTTTTAATAGAGTTATATTGCCTAGCCCATACAGTACAGGCGGGGCATCTCTTATCTCTCTTAGTAAATCAGGATAATCCGGGTCATTTAAAATCAGTAGATGATGAGTCGGGTCTGATTCCTGCCAGGTCAAAGCCTGATCAATTTTATCCTGTTGAGGGTTGTTTAGTGCGGTGATCTGCTTTTGGTTAAGACCCAGTGCAGATAAATGTTTATTTGAGCTACTGAAAAGCCTGCTAATATCAAAATTTTCGGTTTCCAGCAGCTTTCTGAAATTAACTGGGCCTATTCCCGGGCATAGGCTCAGCCTTAGATAGTATGCAAATTCATCCCTGTTCATTGCATATTAATTCCAGAGTATTACGGAGTGATAACTTGCTCGTCCATGCGTATTGGGTCGTCAGCTTCCATGATCAGGGCGAAACTCATTTTTTCATAAGTACGAATAACCATTAACAGCCCAATGCGTTCATCGGGAAGTTTTACCTGGAAATTATTCTCTTTTTCATTGCGGTCTACAATAACTTTTCCTATACGGTTTATAGCTAAAATATTACCCGTTGTTATTCCGTCTCTCTCTCCAAGATTAATTGCTACGGTATCGTATTGCCCAAGTTGTGATATTCCGTCAAGTAATGAAATGATGCGACCTTTCACTTGATCTTTAGGTGGGCGAGGGAAGAAGTCTCTTTGCAGGTTTGAGTTATCTATGGGTAATACTCTGTCATCCCGAAGAATCTCTCTGGCAGATGAAGTTACTCGAACTGAGGCGGGGTCTCCTCCTTTTTCTAATTTTGCTTCGGCTACATAGAGCGCCTCATAACCCAAAACTTCTCCGCTAACGGTATCAACCAAAGGTTTGTTTGGTCTGAAAATCTGGTAACGACCATTGCCAGTTTTGGTATCAAGTTTTCTTACATACAGCGTGTCATTAATGGCATTGGCAAGATGATTGTTGCGGCTATCAAGTACATAAGCTGAATTCGCTAGCTCTTCTTCATCAATGATGAGGGGCTTTTTAAGCAGTTGGCGAATAGACTCAATGGGAATCGACGGGATTGTAGCGTCGATAGACTGTGCTCGAATTCTGGGCGATAGCTTGACTAATTTTAGCCCGCTGGATATTGCCTGACCTGTTTCTCCACGTCGACTCAATTGAATTCGTTTTACTCCGCCCACATAAATAATGGCAAGCTCATCACCGGGGTAGATTAGATGAGGGTTGTTAACCTGAGGGTTTTTGTACCATATTTCTGGCCAGAACCATGGGTCGCGTAAAAAATGAGAGGAAATGTCCCACAAAGTATCCCCTTTCTGTACAATATAGGTCTCAGGGTGTTGGGGTTCGTAAATAACTGTTTCACGGGGTTGTTGAGGCGTAATATTAGCCTGGATAGTCGTTTCAGTTTGTTCTGGACTTTCCTGCTCAACCACGGCATAAGGTTGTTTGGTCGAAGCGCAGCCATTCAGCAGTAATAAACCGGCGAAAATGAACAATCCGTTTGTTAACAGTCGCTTGTTATGGTGAGACATAGAAACCCCTGCATTGATGTAATTTGTTTCGTTGATTATTTATCATTGAATATTAGCGATTGTAGTTGAATTTTACTCAACTACAACCTTTTTTATGGATAAGATTCTATTATAATCATAAACTTGGAGCAAATACTTATAACTTTGTTGAAGTTTGATTTATGGCTTTATTAAATATTTTACATTTCCCCGATCCACGACTTAGAACCAAAGCTGTCGAAGTTTCAGTATTTGATGAAAACTTGCAGACTTTGGTGAATGATATGCTTGAGACTATGTATGAAGCTCCTGGTATTGGTCTGGCTGCCACTCAGGTGGATAACCATATACGTTTGCTTGTTATGGATATATCCGAAGATAAAAATGATCCGAAGGTTTTAATAAATCCGCAGATACTGTCATCAGAAGGTGATGAAGAAATGGATGAAGGGTGCCTGTCTGTGCCTGGCTATTATGAAACGGTGAGTCGAGCTGAAAAAGTACATGTTCGTGCCCAGGATTCAAAAGGGAAATTCTTTGAAATTCATGCAGATGATCTTGAAGCTGTCTGTATTCAGCATGAAATGGATCATCTGGAAGGCAAGCTGTTTGTTGATTATATCTCCAGTTTAAAGCGTGATCGTATCCGCAAGAAACTTGAAAAATTAAAAAAGCAGGAAAAGAGTTAGTCCCTGGAATCAATAATCAAATGATGAAAATTATCTATGCGGGTACGCCTGAGTTTGCGGTGCCAGCTCTGGAGTCTTTAATTCAATCAGGTCACCAGGTGGTGGCCGTTTACACTCAACCGGACCGTCCGGCCGGACGTGGTCGTAAAATTCAATTTAGTCCTGTAAAAAATTGCGCGCTGGAACATGGCATTGAGGTTGTTCAACCTCAAACCTTTAAAAGTCAAATAGATATTGACCAGTTTCAATCTTATGGCGCAGACCTGATGGTGGTTGCGGCTTACGGTATCTTGCTACCGCCGGTTATTCTTGATGGTCCGGCTCTGGGTTGTATTAATATTCATGGTTCTCTGCTGCCTCGCTGGCGTGGTGCGGCTCCTATTCAACGGTCAATCCTGGCAGGAGATCAACAAACAGGTATTACCTTAATGCAAATGGATATTGGGCTGGATACCGGTGCCATGCTCGCAAAAGCAAGTATAAAGATAGATGCAACTACTACGGCTGCTGATTTACATGATTCTCTCAAGGAAATAGGAGCTGAGCTGCTAATTGCTAACCTTGAAGATATACTTAATTCATCCATCGACGCACAGCTGCAGGATGATAGCCTTGCCTGTTATGCGGCTAAACTGAGTAAGCAGGAAGCATTGGTAGACTGGAATAAATCAGCGGAATTAATTCACCGGGAAATTCGTGCATTTAACCCGTGGCCGGTGAGTCATACAACGTTGAATGGGCAGAATGTGAAAATCTGGTCGGCTAGCATGGGTAATCAAAACACTGGCAAACCTGCAGGAAGTGTGATTTCACATGATAAGCAGGGTTTACAGGTCAGTTGTGGAGAAGGTGTCTTATCGATAAATGAAATTCAATTTGCGGGTAAAAAACGTGGCTTAGCCACACAGTTATTAAATTCACGCAATCTTACCGGTGTAATTTTCGGTAACTCATGAACTCTTTTTCCCCAACTTCCCGGCAAGTAGCACTGGATGTGTGTTACCAGGTTGCTGTTCGCGGTTTATCTTTAACTGAGGTATTGGATCAGCAATTAAATAAGCTTGAATCTGAGCGTGATCGGTCTTTCTGTAGTGAATTATGCTTTGGCTTTAGTCGCTATTATTTTGTTTTACAGGAAAGCTTAAAAAAGCTGGTTAAGAAGCCGTTGAAATCTCGTGACAAAGATGTGCAGATCATCATCTTACTCGGCCTGTATCAAATACGTTTTATGCGTGTTGAAAATCATGCTGCTGTGAATGAGTCGGTAAAGCTTTTGCAGCGCAGGAAAAAAGTTTGGGCAAAAGGTTTGGTGAATGCTGTCTTACGTTCGTATATTCGTGCATTACCTGAGAAAACTAGTGAAACTGAACAGCTATTAACTTTTGAAGAAAATTATTTAGCTTACCCGGAATGGATTACTCAAAAAGTTAAAAAGGACTGGTCTGAGCATTCGGCAAAAGTGTTACAGGCTGGAAATCAGCGTGCTCCAATGGTTCTGCGGGTTGATCTACAGAAAATTTCACGATCAGGTTATTTAAAACAACTTGCTGAATCTTCTATCGATGCCCGTGAACACCCGATAGTAGAGCAAGCTATAATTCTGAAAAGTCCAGTTGCGGTTGAAAGTTTACCGGGTTTTTCTAAAGGGCTTGTCAGCGTGCAAGATGCAGCGGCTCAGCTAGCAGCAGTTTTACTCGATTGTGAACCTGGCATGAAAGTACTGGATGCCTGTGCAGCTCCGGGTGGTAAAACATTGCATATTCTCCAGTCAGCTTTATCGCTACAGGTTACAGCGTTAGATAAAGATGAAGGACGTCTGCAACGAGTCACAGAAAATTTACAAAGAGCCAGTGTCTCTGCTGAACTGTGTTGTGCCGATGCAGCACAACCGGATAGCTGGTTTGACGGTAAGTTATTTGACCGAATCCTGCTGGATGCACCCTGTTCAGCGAGTGGTATTATTCGACGGCACCCGGATATCCGTCTTTTACGTCAGGCGGATGATGTGAATGGGCTTGTGGATCAGCAGAAACGCCTGTTAACAGCGATGTGGCCTCTGTTGGAACCGGGTGGGCGATTACTTTACAGTACCTGCTCTATATTCAAGGATGAAAATGAAGACCAGATAAAGCATTTTATAAGTGATCATGATAATTGTGTTGAACTGCCTTTGAAATCAGTACAATGGGGTTTAAGTCGACCTGTAGGTCGCCAAATTCTTCCAGGATTTTTTGAAATGGACGGATTTTATTATGCCTGCCTGGAAAAAAAGGCTACCTAGTGCCAGGCATGAATCGGAGTTTTTACAGATATTACATGTGACTAAATAATTGATGCGCATTAAACTTAATCCTGTAAATCTGGTTTTCTATCTGTTGCTGATGGCTATGGTTCTGAGGCCGGCTAATGGTCATGCTCAAAAAGAATTTGTTATAAAGTCGGTTAATACTCAGCTAAATGAAACCGTTTATTTTCTCAATGCTGTTTTTGAAATTAACCTGCCGGATTATATCGTCAAAGCATTTGAGCAGGGTTTTGAAATACCTCTGTCGATGGAAATTGAGATATCCAGGAAACGGGGTTTCTGGTTTGATGATGCGGTGGTCACCATTAAACAGCAGTATCGATTACAATATCATGCGATGTTGGATTCTGTCTCTCTATTGAATATGAACTCTGGCAACCGTCTTAAATTCTCTACTCTAGAGGATGCTCTCAATCACCTGACCGTATTATTAAACTTTCCTTTACTGGATAATAATGCGCTCAATCAACAAGAGCACTACAGTGCCCGGCTAAATTTTGGTATTGATAATGCAGCATTGCCCACGCCATTAAAATCATCTTCATTATGGGAAAATGACTGGCATATCGGTAGTGACTGGTATGAGTGGGACGTTACCCAATGAGAATTTTGTCATGAACAGTGCTCTACGAAACTCTGCTCCCATCATTGCACTGATCATTTTATTGTTTGTATCGCTTTATTCCATCAGTGATGCAACATCAAATTCTGCATCTTTTGGCAAATATTACAATCTGCTGGTCTTTTTTAATGCGCTGGGGTTGATTGTGTTGCTTGGTCTGATTGTTTATAACGTCTTCAAGCTAATCATTCAGTACCGATTAAAAGCTGTTGGCTCCCGGTTAACCACCAGGATGATGAGTATCTTTGTCATTTTAACGATTATTCCGGTGAGTATTGTTTATTACTTTTCGCTGACTTTTCTGCATTCAAGCATAGATAGCTGGTTTGATGTCGGGGTGGAGCAGGCTCTTGAAGATTCGTTAAAGCTTGGGCGTAGCGCACTGGATTTGCGTAAGCGGGAAGCATTGAAGAAAACCCGGCTGATAGCTAATGAAATTCCGTCAGTTCCTGAAGAAGTATTGATTGTGTATTTGAATGATGCTCTCAATCAACAACAGGCTAATGAACTTACTGTGGTTGGATTAAATGGCGTTATCCTCGCGTCCAGCAGTGAAAATTCAGCCGAAATGCCCACGGCACTGGCTAAAACTGAATTTGGTGAACTAGGGCCGGACGACCATTTTCTCAAGCTGGAAGAAAACCAGGATGTTGGTTTACGTATCCGCATTGTAGTGCCGGTTTTTGATCCGGCTACAATAGAGCAGAAAACCTTTTTACAAGCACTGTTTCCGATTACTGACCGGGTGAATGAATTAACTCAGGCGGTAGAGCAGGCTTATGAAAAATATCGAGAGTTATCCGTTTTACGTGATCCGTTAAAAACCAGTTTTACCATGGCACTTTCGCTGGTATGGCTGCTGAGTGTGTTGTCAGCTATCTGGATTGCCTTTCTTTCTGCTCGTAAGCTGGTTTCACCGATAAATGACCTGGTGGAAGGCACACAGGCAGTTGCAGCTGGCGATTATGAAAAACAGTTGCCTTTATCGGGGGATGATGAACTGGGTTTTTTAACCCGCTCGTTTAATACCATGACCAGGAAAATTTCGCGTGCGAGAGCTATTGCGGACCAGAGTCAAATGATGGAAGAATTGCAGAAGAGTTACCTCGAATCAGTTCTAGAACATATTATTTCGGGTGTCATGACGATCAATGAATCAGGTGCCATTAAACAGGGGAATCGTGCGGCAGAGATTATTTTTGGATTAGATGAAGGTAGTTTTCATGATCAAACAGTGAAGCTGATGCAGCAGCGTCATCCCCAGTTAAAGCTATTTTTTGAAGTGGTGAAGAGAAATATACAAAGCCAGCAGGAGTGGCAGGAAGAAGTTACTCTATTTGGTCGAAATGGACGCAAGGTGTTACGGGTTAGAGGTACTGAGCTGGAACAAAAATATCAGGATACCAGAGAGCAGGTCGTTGTTATTGATGATTTAACAGCATTAATACAGGCTCAAAAAGATTCTGCCTGGAGTGAAATGGCGCGGCGTCTTGCACATGAAATCAAGAACCCTTTAACACCTATTCAGCTTTCTGCAGAGAGATTACAGGGTAAGCTGGCAGGGCAGGTTGATGAAGCAAAACAGGAAATGCTGGATCGCTACACCCATACAATTGTGCAACAGGTTGAAGCGATGAAATCGATGGTGAATAGCTTCACCGAATATGCCCGGGCTCCAAGTCCGAGTTTGCAGAAGATGAATCTCAATCAGATGGTGACTGAGGTTGTACAGCTTTATTTGGAGAATAGAAAAGAAGTCGAAATCAGGCTTTCTCTGGATGAATGTATGTCTGATATGCAAGCTGATCCGGTAAGGATTAGACAGCTAATTCATAATCTGGTTAAAAATGCATCGGAAGCTGTAGATGGTCGGGGCTGGATCAGTTTGAAAACAGTCTGTATTGAAGAGCATGGTTGCTACTATACTGAGCTAACGGTTGAAGATAGTGGGGCAGGAATCAAGGAGGAAGTCATGGGTACCCTGTTTGAACCCTATGTGACTGCTAAAAAGACAGGCAGTGGTTTGGGTCTTGCTATCGTTAAGAAGATTGTTGATGAGCATAATGGACTTGTGTGGGCTGAAAATAATGAAGCAGGTGGAGCCCGATTTGTCCTGCGTTTACCGGTGATGAAGGATGACTAATAAAATAATTAGAATAATATTTTGATGAGAATGGCTTTATGAGTGTGAAAATATTAGTAGTAGATGATGAGCCTGATATCCGTTTTTTATTGAAAGATATTCTTGAGGATGAAGGTTATGAAGTAGAAGTGGCTGAAAATGCCATTCAGGCTAGTGAGCGTAAAGTCAGCTTTTCGCCTAACCTTATTCTATTAGATATCTGGATGCCTGATATGGATGGTGTCAGTTTACTCAAACAGTGGAGTGAGCAGAAAGTACTGGATAGTCCCGTAGTAATGATTTCAGGGCATGGAACGGTAGAAACTGCTGTAGAAGCAACACGATATGGGGCTTTTGATTTTGTAGAGAAACCCTTGTCAACAGCCAAACTGTTGCGCACGGTAACATCTGCATTAAGCAGCAGTAAAAAGAGCGCTCCATCAGAAGAAGTTGAAGATGTAGAGTTTCCGGTGGGTAATAGCCATCAAATGCAGGTGCTGCGTCAAACTATGCAAACTCTTGCTATGGATTTAAATCCCGTTTTTTTTACGAGTCAGCCGGGTTCAGGATCACGTATCTGGTCTAATTATTTATTCTCTCAGCAGACAGTAAAAGCCAATATTTCTTCTTTTAATGCTGACGCTAAAGCTTATCAAAATGGTCTCACTGAAAATATTTTTATAGCAGAAGTTACAGACCTGAATATGGATAAGCAAAAGCAATTGTTAGCTCTAATTAACCATTTGAAATCGGTATCTTCTACCGGAAGGCTGGTTGTGGTTAGCCAGTATGCTCATGAATCTCTGAGTAATAAAAGTGAAGTGTTGCCTGAGCTTGCCGAAAACTGGAGACAGGCTGTTTATATTCCTTCTTTGAATGAGCATATTGAAGATATACCTGAACTGGTCGAATATTATGTCACCCGGTTTAGTGAGAAGGAGGATTTGCCTTATCGCCATTTAGGTGTGGCGGGGCAAAATATGATTCGTAATCATTCCTGGAAAGGTGGGTTGACTGAGCTTAAATCCGTGTTAAAACAAATTTTGTCGAATAGTGATGATGACAATGTTGAACTGGCTGAAATTCAGAGTTCTCTGCAGTTATCACGTCAGACATTAGATGAAAACTCACCTAATGTTTTGAAACTGTCGATTAATCTTGACTTGGATATGCGTGAAGCACGTGAATATTTTGAACGAAAATTTCTTAGTAAACAACTAGAGTTGTGCGGATTTAATGTGTCTGAGCTGGCACGTAAAATTGGACAGGAACGTACAAATCTTTATCGAAAACTAAAGTCTCTGGGACTGCAAACAAAAAAATAAAATGAATATAATTATTCTTGGGGCCGGTCAGGTTGGCTCTTCTGTTGCTACTGAACTTGCTAAAGAAGACAGTAATGAAATAACGGTCATCGATGTTGATCAAAGCATATTGTCAGATTTGCAGGATCACCTGGATTTACGAACGATTTGTGGCAATGGCTCTTACCCCAGTGTGTTGAAACAGGCCGGAGCCGATGATGCTGATATGCTGATTGCTCTGACCAATAGCGACGAAATAAATATGGTGGCCTGCCAGATTTGTCACACCCTGTTTCATACCCCAACAAAAATAGCACGCATTCGTTCTCAGGAATACATGCAAAAACAGCAGTTATTCGGTGAAGGTTCGATACCTGTCGATGTCACTATCAGTCCGGAAAACCTGGTTACAGAATATATTCATCACTTAATTGAGCACCCCAGTGCCTTGCAGGTGCTGGATTTTGCCGGGGGTAAAGTTCAGCTAGTGGCAGTAAAGGCTTATCACGGTGGCCCACTGGTGGGGCATGAATTGAAAACCATACGCCAGCATATTCCCGGAGTGGATATGCGTGTCGCCGCTATTTTTCGTCAGGGTGAATCGTTACCACCGACTGCGAATTGTGTGATTGAAGTTGATGACGAAGTGTTTTTTGTCGCGGCCAGAAAGCATATACGAACAGTTATTTCAGAATTGCGTAAACTTGATAAACCGATTAAGCGAGTGATGCTGGCGGGTGGTGGCACCATTGGTGGCCAGTTAGCGGCAATTCTGGAGAAAGATTATCAGGTCAAGGTGATCGAAACGAATTTACAGCGTACAAATCAACTCGCTGGTGAACTACATTCTTCTATTGTGTTACATGGTGATGCGGCTAATCCTGATTTGCTGATGGAAGAAAATATCGAATCGATGGACGTGTTCTGCGCGTTGACCAATGATGATGAAGCTAACATTCTGTCAGCGATGCTGGCTAAACGCCTGGGCGCTCGTAAAGTTATGTCTTTGATTAACCGTCCTGCTTATGTTGAGCTGGTGGAAAGTGGATTGATTGATATTGCTCTTTCTCCGCACCAGGTAACCATTGGTGCCATGCTGGCGCATATACGTCGTGGGGATGTGGTTGCTGTTCATGCTCTCAGGCGAGGTTCTGCAGAAGCTATAGAAGCAATCGCTCATGGGGATAGGAAATCATCTAAAGTTGTCGGGCGTAGACTTGAAGAGTTGAAGCTTCCTAAAGGAACTACAATTGGAGCCATAGTGCGAGGTAAAGAGGTTTTAATTGCTCACCATGACATCGTTATAGAATCTGAAGATCATGTTATTTTGTTTATTACCAATAAACGAGATGTCAGCAAGGTAGAAAAACTGTTCCATCCTGACATTACTTTCTTTTGATTTTAGCCTGAATTAACCCATGCAATTACTCGTTATTATTAGAATACTTGGCCTGTTGCTGATGGTGTTCAGCACCACCATGTTGCCCCCGGTACTGGTAGACTGGATCTATCAGGAAAATGCATCTGCCCCATTTTTGAATGCTTTTGTGTTAATTCTAATCGGTGGGTTTGTATTGTTTCTACCTGTTCGAAAATATAAAAAAGACCTGAGGCTGAGGGATGGTTTTATGGTCGTGGTCATGTTCTGGTTCGTGTTGGGTTCTGCAGGAGGTCTACCTCTTTACCTGTCAGAAGCTAATGAACTGTCTATCACCGATGCAGTTTTTGAGTCGATATCGGGTTTAACGACTACGGGTGCTACGGTCATTGTCGGGCTTGATGATCTGCCGCACTCTATATTATTTTATCGTCAGTTTCTGCAATGGTTAGGCGGCATGGGTATCATTGTATTGGCCGTAGCTGTTTTGCCTATGTTGGGAATAGGGGGCATGCAGTTATACCGTGCCGAAACACCCGGGCCGGTTAAAGATACTAAACTTACCCCTAGAATTACCGAAACAGCAAAAGCTCTATGGTACATTTATTTGGGCTTAACCATTAGTTGCGGGGTGGCTTACTGGTTAGCGGGAATGAATGCTTTTGATGCTATTTCACATGCTTTTTCAACGGTTGCTATTGGTGGCTTCTCTACCCACGATGCCAGTATGGGGTATTTTAATAATAGAGGTATTGAGTTGATAGCTATTGTTTTTATGCTGCTATCCGGGGTTAATTTTGCACTTCATTTTGCAGCTTTACGACATAGAAGATTAACGCCTTATCTTAAAGATGCTGAATTCGGTACTTATATTATGGTGCTGTCGGTAGTGAGTGTGATCACTATTAGCTATCTGTACATGACGCAGACATTTACCTCGCCGGTAGAAAGTCTTATAGAGGGATTGTTTCAAGTCGTGTCTATCGGCACCACAACCGGTTTCACCACTCAGGAATATTACACCTGGCCGGGTTTTTTACCGGTGTTATTGCTGTACGTTAGCTTTATTGGAGGCTGTGCTGGCTCGACCGGTGGTGGCATCAAGGTTATACGTATTCTTTTACTGGTTAAGCAGGGCATGCGTGAACTTCGCAGGCTGGTCCATCCTTCGGCTCAGTTTGCGGTAAAGATTGGGCGTAAACCGGTGCCAGATAAAGTTATTGAAGCCGTTTGGGGGTTCTTTGCTGCTTATTTTGCGATATCGGCTTTGATGATTTTGTTACTGATGGCATCCGGCCTAAATCAGGATACTGCTTTTTCTGCGGTGGCGGCCTGTCTGAATAATCTCGGTCCGGGGCTGGATGAAGTGGGGCAAAATTTTGCATCCATCAATGACTTTGCCAAATGGGTATTATGTCTGGCCATGTTGTTAGGTCGGCTGGAAATTTTTACCCTGTTAGTATTGTTGACTCCCGGCTTCTGGCGCAAATAAGTTTGGGTATATGTGTTTTTTCTGAGTCAGCTAGCAAGATATGTGAACTTTTTCTGTAAAGGTTTGTTTCATAGGTGACTCAGATCTAGTTATCATTCAAGTTTCTGGTTTTATGGTGGATAAGCTTACCTGAATAATGTAACTTATGTTTACTGTTAATGCTTATCAAAAGACAAACTGTAGTAGTGATTTTGGGTGATGTCGAATTTTAGTACGGGTAATATATCGCTGTTTAATAAATTTAGCCTGCTGTGGAACCGGCTGATTCCGGGCTGGGCTGAACGAAAAATTTCTTCACAATTATTCCTGTTTAATACTCAAAAGAAAAAACTAAATAAAATACCTAAAGGGTTTAAGCAAGATATAGTCAAAACTCCTGACGGTGATATAAATATTTACCAGATAGGCAGGGGGCCAACAGTTGTTTTTGTACATGGATGGGGTGGTGGTTCATATCAGTTTTTATCATTAATGAGAGGGCTGAAAGCATGTGGTTTTACAGCTCTAGCCTTCGATCACCTTGGGCATGAAAATAGTGAAAACAAACCTGCAACAATTCAGCAGTTAATTAAGACCACAAATTTTATTTTAAATCTGGTTAAAAAAAATTACCGTGAAGGACTGTATGCGGTTGTAGGGCATGACATTGGTTGTATGGTAATAACCAGTGCTAAACCAGCTTTGATCAAAGATTTACCATTATTTCTAATATCACCAATTTTTAATTACAAACTCCACTTTCTCAGGAAATTGAGTAAGTTAAACTTACATCCTGAAATTTTAAAACAATATGCTTCCCAGTTTGTCGGGAACTATGAAAAGGAGTACGCCCGGCTAGAGTTAGCGCATAATCTGGAGAAATACAGCGATGTATCTGTCATCGCTCACGATACATCAGACACAATATCGCCTGTTTCGGATTCGATAAAATTCTGTACCAAATTTCCTATCACTAAATTACTTGTTACCAAAGAACTGGATCATGACAGGGTGATCAGTTCTGAGTCTGTCTGGCAGGAATTGAAGTCACACCTCAATTATGAAGATACCACCATTAACTTTTCGAAAATTGTTCTAAAAGAGCTTTCAAGATAAGTGTTTGAGTTAGTTATTAATCATATTGTTTTCATGCAATGACTGATTAAAATTCTGGTAATCCTTCACTCATCAAAGGCTTAATGGTGGTTAATATGGTTTGTAATGTATTTGGGTAGTTGGCTTCCTGGGCGGCCAATAACTCTTTCATGTGTTGCCGTTGAGTTGGTTTTGCAAAACAGGCTGGGCAATTATCTTCGATGACGGGTAAATGTGACTCATCAGCGAATTTTCGTAGTTGATGTTCACGTGTATACACAAAAGGACGGATAATTCTGATATCTCGCTCATCATTTATATAATGCGCTTTCATGGTTTTCAATTTACCGCCGTGCAGTGCTGACATTAAAAAACTTTCGGCCAGATCATCTAAGTGCTGACCCAAAGCTAAAACATTGTAGTTATTTTCTCGTGCTGTTTTGTACATCAATCCTCGTCGCATGCGAGAGCAAAATGCACAAAATGAATCTTTTTGCATGTGCTTGTCGGCCATCTCCACAATAGGTTCACTTATATAATGGTATTCCAGATTAAGGCTTTGCATGTAATGTTTAAGTGGGGAAGGGTCAAAGTCATCACTCTGAGGGTCGATGGTAATGACTCCCAGCTCAAAAAATATCGGGGCATGTCGTTTAAAGTGCATTAGAGCATGTAGTAAAGATAATGAATCTTTTCCGCCAGACACCGCAACCAGAATACGATCATCAGGCCTAATCATCTTAAAATCAGCGATAGCTTTTCCGCTCAGGTGTAATAATTTTTTGGGAGGTTTTACGAACATGTCAGAAAAAATGGGTAACGAAGTGACATGATAGAGTGTCGAACCGGCAAGTGCTACTCCTGCTCAATCACTAGTACCAGGCTTTAGTCAAATCACAGGCAAAAAAAAGCCTCAATCGAGTCCTTGACTGAGGCTGTGTTGACCGTCCTGGTCGATGATTGACTTAATTTTACATCCCTGAGATAGTGCCTTCCTGAGCAAGCGATCCTGCTTTATGGGTAATTTCCTTTTTAGGCTCTATCCCTAGAACGTAGGCATATGATTGCATGTCCTAATGAATGGAACTAGCGCCTTTTGCGCTTCTTTGTGTAGGTCAATATCAATAATAAATGTAGGATAAATCCTACAGGGAACTTTTATCATGTTATTTCCAGCGATCCAGCCGACTCGAACTATGTATATTCAGGTTTCAGCTGATCATGAACTATATATTGAAGAATGTGGCAAAGCAGATGGTGTACCTATCGTATTTTTACACGGGGGACCGGGTGGCAGTTGTGAACCGGCACATCGTCGTTATTATGATCCAGAGCGTTACCGCATTATTCTGTTTGACCAAAGGGGCTGCGGGAAATCACGACCTCATGCCAGCCTGGAAAATAATACAACTCAGGATTTGATTGATGACCTGGAGAAAATTCGAGAGCACCTGGAGATCGATAAATGGGTAGTTTTTGGTGGTTCCTGGGGCTCTACTCTTGCGCTTGCCTATGCTGAGGCTCACGTAGACAGGGTGTTAGGCCTGGTGTTGCGCGGTATATTTTTATGTCGTCAGCAAGATGTTGACTGGTTTTATCAGGGAGGGGCGGCTCGCTTATTTCCCGATGCCTGGCAAGACTTTATAGCGCCAATACCTGAAAATGAAAGGTCAGATTTAGTAACGGCATACCATAAACGACTAACCAGTGATAATGAACTTGAACGAATGGCGGCAGCAAAAGCCTGGTCAATCTGGGAGGGTAGTACTGCAACACTAAGGAAAAATAGCGCAGTTATTGATTATTTCTCAGACCCTCATATTGCTTTAAGCATTGCTCGAATTGAATGCCATTATTTTATCAATAATAGTTTCTTTGAAGAAAATCAATTACTGGAAAATGCTTACAAATTGAAACATATACCGGGTTTTATTGTGCATGGGCGTTATGACGTCATCTGTCCGATTGATCAGGCTTTTGCACTGCATGATAAGTGGCCTAATGCTCAGTTAAAAGTCATTGCTGATGCCGGGCATGCAGTTTCAGAGGAAGGCATAGTAAAAGCCCTGGTGGAGAGTACTAATACTATGTTGCGTCTTCTTGAATGATTGTATTATTGCAACGAGTCAGGCAGGCGCGGGTTGAAGTTGAAAAGCAGATTGTTGGGCAGATAAATCAGGGTTTACTGGTTTTTGTGGGTTTTGAGCCTGAAGATAATGAAACTGTTGTCTCGCGCATGTTGGAGCGTTTGTTGAACTACCGTGTTTTTGCTGACCAGGATGATAAAATGAATTTGTCTGTACGTGATATTCAGGGAGGACTGCTACTGGTGCCGCAATTTACCCTCGCGGCAAATACTACTAAAGGAAGGCGGCCTAGTTTCACGTCGGCAGCTGCACCTGAAAAGGGGCTGGACTTGTTTGAATATTTGCTGGGACAGGCTGTTGAAAAGCATGAAACAGTTTCGAGCGGGCGTTTTGGGGCTGATATGCAGGTACATTTACAAAATGATGGTCCAGTGACCTTTTTGCTGAAATAGCAAAATATAAAGTTGGAGAAGTTAATAATGCAGAAAGTGATATATTTATTTTTAGTTTTTTTATCTGTTTCAGTTCAGGCTGCTGATCTGGAGCGTGAAAAGCGCCTGATGAATCAGATAGTTGATGCCATTATGGACGGTGATGCTGAAATGCTAACGGCTGATGGGCATGAGTTTTTAACTATTTACACGGAAGCTGATGAACCAAAGGGAGCGGTTCTTGTTATGCACGGGCGTGGATTTCACCCGGATTGGGCTGATGCAATTAACCCGTTAAGAGTGGGCTTAGTGGATCATGGCTGGAATACACTGTCGATTCAATTGCCAGTGCTGGAAAAATCAGCCAAATTTTATGATTATATCCCTGTCTTCGATGAAGCAACCCCACGTATTGATGCAGCTATAGATTTTTTGCAGCAGCAGGGCAATAAAAAAATAATTATCATCGCTCATAGTTGTGGTGCCCACATGGCCATGCAATATATTCGAAATAAGGGGGAATCCCGGTTTGATGCATTTGTAGGAATAGGCATGGGTGCAACTGATTATAAACAACCCATGTTGAAGCCATTTCCACTGGATACCATGAAAAAACCTGTTCTTGATGTATATGGTGGTGATGATTATCCGGCAGTGCAAAGGTTGGCCGCTATTCGTGCGCAGCAAATGCAGGATGAAGGCAATGAATTATCTACCCAAAAAATTGTACCGGTTGCCAATCATTATTTTACGGATATGGGCGAACCTCTGGTTGAAGTGATCGCAGAATGGCTGGAAAAGTTATAAAACAAATAAAATGAATTGATATGGGGCTGTATTTTTGCCGCCTGCCAGCTTATTATCTGCCTCCAGTTTTTTTAGTTGTGTTGAAATATGTCAGAACGTACTGCAACTGTTACTCGTAATACGCTTGAAACCCAGATTAGTGTAAGCGTTAATCTGGATGGAACAGGCCAATCAAAATTCGATACCGGAATTCCATTTCTGGAACACATGCTGGAGCAAATCTCCCGCCATGGTCTGGTAGATCTTGAAATTACCGCGAAAGGTGATTTACATATTGATGATCACCACACAGTCGAAGATATTGGTATTACGCTGGGACAGGCTTTTGCTAAAGCACTTGGCGATAAAAAAGGTATTCAACGTTACGGTCATGCCTATGTGCCACTAGATGAAGCGTTATCAAGAGTCGTCATAGATTTTTCCGGGCGTCCAGGCATTGAATATCGTGTAGATTTCCCACGTGCAAAAATCGGTAGTTTTGATGTGGATCTTTTTCATGAGTTTTTTCAGGGGTTCATTAATCATGCGCTGGCTACATTGCACATCGATAACCTGCACGGTAAAAATGCTCACCATATTGCAGAAACAATCTTCAAGGCATTCGGCAGGGCTATTCGTCTTGCGATGAGTGCCGATGAGCGTATGGCTGGTGTAATTCCTTCTACCAAAGGAAGTTTATAGCACCATGCAAACTATCGCAGTGATCGACTATGGCATGGGAAACCTGCATTCGGTAACCAAAGCACTTGAGCATGTTGTTGATGAAAATCAGAAAGTTATTTTAACGTCGTCACCAAAGGTAGTTGCAGAGGCTGATAAAGTGGTTTTCCCTGGTCAGGGTGCAGCACGTGATTGCATGTTGGCTATCGATGAACATGGTTTACGTGAAACAGTGCAGCAAGCCGCAAAAAATAAACCCTTTCTGGGAATATGCATGGGTATGCAGGTTTTGGTGCATGCCAGTGAAGAAAATGGCGGGACAGATTGTCTTGCCTTATATCCAGGTGAAGTCAGGTATTTTGGGGATCACCTTGTTGATGAAAATGGTGAACGACTAAAGGTGCCTCATATGGGCTGGAACCAGGTGTCGCAGACCCGGTCGCACCCGCTCTGGCATAAAATTGCTGATAACAGCCGATTTTACTTCGTGCATAGTTACTATCTCGAAACAGAAGCTCCTGATCTTGAAATAGGGCATTGTGTCTATGGTGAACCATTTACCTGTGCCATCGCCAGAGATAATGTATTTGCGATGCAATGTCATCCAGAAAAAAGTGCAGATGCAGGTTTGCAATTATTAACAAATTTTACCCGGTGGGATGGGGAAGCATGAATTTAATTCCAGCAATAGATTTAAAGCATGGGCAATGTGTCCGATTACGTCAGGGGCGTATGGAAGAAAGCACGGTATTTTCTGATGATCCTGTCTCAATGGCGGGTAAATGGGTTGATCATGGTGCAAAACGGTTACACCTGGTAGATCTGGATGGGGCATTTCAGGGAGAACCCGTTAATGCTGATGTGATAGAAAATATAACTGCAGCTTACCCGTATTTACCGATCCAAATTGGTGGTGGAATTCGCACTATCGAAACGGTTGAAGCTTATCTGGCCGCTGGAGTTGAGTACGTTATTATTGGAACCCAGGCAGTGAAAAAGCCGGAATTTGTTACAGAGCTATGCGTTGAATTTCCCGGACATGTCATTGTTGGTATTGATGCTAAGAATGGTATGGTTGCAGTTCAGGGGTGGGCTGAAGAGTCCGATCACTCTGCTGAGCATTTGGCTCAAAAATTTGAAGACCAGGGCGTTTCAGCCATTGTTTATACTGATATTAGTCGAGACGGCATGATGCAGGGCGTGAATGTGGAGGCGACCAGATTAATGGCCGAATCTATTTCTATTCCGGTTATAGCTTCAGGTGGAGTAACAAATATCGATGATATTAAACACTTAAATAAAGTCAAAGATTCCGGTATTGAAGGAGTGATTATCGGTCGTGCTTTGTACGAAGGTACTATTGATTTGGGTGATGCTCAAACTTATATAGACAGCCACTGATATGGGTCTGGCGAAACGAATAATTCCCTGTCTCGACGTTGATAATGGTCGAGTGGTGAAAGGCGTTAAATTTGTCGAAATCCGTGATGCGGGCGATCCGGTGGAAAATGCCCGGCGTTATAACCTGGAAGGTGCTGACGAAATAACCTTCCTTGATATTACGGCAAGTTCAGATAACCGTGACACCATGGTACATATGGTGGAAGCCGTTGCCAGTGAAGTGTTTATACCTTTAACGGTAGGCGGAGGCATACGCGAAGTTGCGGATGTAAGAAGAATGTTAAATGCCGGGGCTGATAAGGTAGGCATTAATACAGCAGCAATTTTCAATCCGGATTTTGTTAAGCAGGCGGCTGACCGTTTTGGATCACAATGTATTGTAGTAGCGGTGGATGCGAAAAAGGTTAGTCAACCTGATGAAGATAATCGCTGGGAAATTTTTACCCACGGTGGACGTAAAGGCACCGGCATAGATGCGCTAGAATGGGTCTGTAAAATGGATGAATACGGGGCAGGAGAAATTTTGCTCACCAGTATGGATAGAGATGGCACCAAGCAGGGCTTTGATAATGAATTAACTCGGCTGGTATCTGAATCTGTTAAGATTCCGGTTATTGCATCGGGTGGTGTTGGAACATTGCAGCACATGGCTGATGGTGTTCTCAAAGGTAAGGCCGATGCCGTACTTGCAGCCAGTATTTTCCATTTTGGAGAATATCGTATTGGCGAAGTGAAGAGTTACATGAAATCTCAGGGAATCGAGGTTCGTGATTAATGGGGCGGGATTTGGAAATAACTATCCTTGATGAAATAAAGTGGGATTCTGACGGGCTGGTGCCTGCAATTGCTCAAGATGCAGAATCTGGTGAAGTGTTAATGGTAGCCTGGATGAACCGTGAATCTCTGGCGTTAACCATAGAAAAAAATCGTGCTGTTTACTGGTCACGTTCACGCCAGAAAATCTGGTTTAAAGGTGAAGAATCCGGGCATGTACAGCAATTAAAAGAAATTCGAATCGACTGTGATGCAGATGTATTGCTGTTGCAGGTAACACAAGTAGGTGGTATCGCCTGCCACACTGGCCGTAAACGCTGTTTTTATCGAGTGTATAAAAGTGCTGAGTGGCAAACCGATGAAGCGGTGTTGAAAGACCCCGGTGATATTTATAGTTAAATATCACCACGAAGCTCACGAAGGACACGAAGATCTACTGGTTATGATGCTAGTATTTGATCTTGATCTCTAACTAATGGATAAAAAAAGGGTCTTTGGAATTGCAGAATTATTACAAAGAATGTGCTTAAATACGAAAACCTTCGTGCTCTTCGTGAGCTTCGTGGTGAAAACTAAATATTTAATAAGAATAGCGAATGAGTGATGATATACTTTTACGTTTGATGGACGTTCTGGAGTCGCGTAAGCAGGCTGATCCGGATTCATCTTATGTGTCCAGCCTTTATCACAAAGGTCTTGATACCATTTTAAAAAAAATCGGTGAAGAATCTGCCGAAACTATTATCGCCGGTAAAGGTGGTGATGAAAAACAAATAGTCTATGAAATGGCTGATCTGTGGTTTCATAGTCTGGTTTTGCTGGCACATAAAGGATTATCCGCTGAGCAGGTACTGAATGAGCTGGATCGACGCTTTGGTTTGTCCGGGCTGGAAGAAAAGGCATCCAGGAAAGATAAGTAAGAGACTGCAAAGAGTAGTCACACAATAGAATCTGCCCAATATGATTGAGTAGATGTAAATAGAAAATTTTAAAGAGGTGTAATATGGGTTTTGGTGGAATAAGTATCTGGTCATTATTATTGATACTGGCAATTGTTGTTTTATTATTTGGCACTAAAAAGCTGCGTAACGTTGGCGGAGATCTTGGTGGGGCCATTCGTAGCTTTAAAAAATCAATAAAGGATGAAGATCAGGCTCATGCTAAAACTGATATGTCTGACAGCAAAAACGAAGGCAATGTCATCGAAGGCAAAGCCACTGAAGAAAAAGATAAAGTCTAACTTAAAGATTTACTGTTATGTTTGATATGGGTTTTGCCGAGATGATGATCATCGGCATCGTGGCACTTTTGGTCATTGGGCCGGAGCGACTACCATCTGTTGCCAGAAAAGCAGGGGCTTATGTTGCTAAAGTAAAGCGCTTTATAACAAACGTGAAATCTGATGTTGAGCGTGAATTTCGCACTGATGAATTGCAGCAGATGTTAAAACAGCAGCAGGAAGAATTAAGTTCATTGAAAGATATCGTCAATGAAACTAAGAAGGATGTTGATCTGGGCTCAATTGAGAAATCACTCAGAGATTCAGGGGAAGAAGTCATGTCGGATTATAATTCTATGTCAGATTCAGATACATCAAAAAATGATGAGCCCCAGGCAGAAAAAATAAGTTCATAATGACGCAACAAGAAGAACAAAAAAAAGACAATGTAGAGTCCTCTGCTATGGGCCTGATGTCTCACCTGGTCGAACTACGTGATCGTCTATTACGAGTCGTTATTTCTGTATTGGCCATCTTTTTATGCCTGTTCTACTGGGCAAATGATATCTATACCTACCTTGCCGGACCTTTAACCCGGCATTTACCTGAAGGCACACAGATGATCGCGATTGATGTCGCATCACCTTTTTTAACGCCTTTTAAACTGGTATTAATGTTGTCGGTATTTCTGGCAATGCCTTTTATTCTGTATCAAATCTGGGGTTTTGTAGCACCCGGATTATATAAACATGAAAAACGCCTGGCAGGACCTTTGTTAGCAGCCAGTATAGTGCTTTTTTATTGTGGCATGCTGTTTGCGTTTTATATCGTCTTTCCACTGGTATTCGGGTTCTTTACCTCGGTTGGGCCAGAAATGGTTGCGATTTCTACCGATATCGGTCGATACCTCGACTTTGTTATTTCATTATTTTTTGGTTTCGGGTTGGCCTTTGAAGTTCCAATAGCCACTATTTTACTGGTCGCCATGGGTATGACGACTCCCGATCAGTTAGCTGAAAAGCGCCCTTATGTCATCGTAGGTGCTTTTGTGATGGGTATGCTACTGACTCCACCGGATATTATTTCTCAGGTATTGCTGGCAGTTCCTATCTGGATTTTATTTGAAAGCGGGGTTGTCGCTTCTCGAATGATTTTTGCCGAGCGCTTGCAGAAAGATGCTGAACAGGCTGCTCAAGATAAAGCTGATGAGGCGGAGGAAGAAAGTTCAATGGGTGGAGATGATTACGAGGTTGTGAATGATCCCGCTGATACGAGCCAGAGTTCTGGGCATGAAGAATATGAACCATTGACCGATGCGGAAATGGAAGCCGAGATGGATCGAATTGAAGAAGGTGAAGATGATGATGAAGACGATGGTGCTTACGTGGAAACAGCATCTACCGACTCCGATACTTCTAAAAAAGTAAATAAAAAAACTAAGAAGAAAAAAACTAAGCAATCAAAAAAGAAAGGTAAAGGTTCGTCCACGGCTGAAGATTCCGGGTCCTAAAGCCTCCAGCTAATCTTTTTGTTGTTTTTCCTTCAAGTCTGACAAAACAGGCCGATAACTGTACTAACTAACAACAGTTATCGGTTTATGAAGCTTATCCTCCTATTACTTTTATGCTGTGTTTATCCTCAGGGCTATGCTGCAGAACTATTTGGCGTTGCTTTAACCGGCGCAACCCAGGGTAAATTGCGAGATGCCGTTAAGAAGGCAGGCATAAAACTGGTTCAGCAGTCAGGAAAAGATACCTTTTATGATGTTTATAAGGGGGACTCTGTTTTACATAAAGCAGACCATTTATATCTGGGCTTTGTGAAAAAAGATAAAAAGTTTGCCTTTGCCGAATATGAGTTTTCGGGCTTGAAGCAACCTGTATTGTTAAATAAATTGAATAAAAAATATGGTTTGGCAAATTTGGTCAAAGGGAAATTTATAACGGACAGCAGTTACTCCTGGGTTTCAAAAGGTATTCAGATCACTCTTTACCAGGATTGGAGAGCCTACAAAACACGCCTTATCTACTTTAATCCTACTGCTTTGATGCAACTCAGAAGCGAGCAAAAGCTGTTCGATATCACCTCAAACCAACAGGTTGCAGTCTATCTGGAGAAGGCCTATTAATTCAGTTGTAAGAATATTAAAGCCGGTTTTTTGAAAACTTTAGACCGCTTGTCCGAAAAAAATGCAATATATCCATGAAACGTGGCTAATGCACGTCGTGTTAAGTCCTGTTTTGCTACACTCTAAGTACGATTAATTTAATAATGCTTATTCTTAGGCAAATTTTATGGATATTTCAGGTGTAGCAAACAGTGCCTATACTGGAGTCCAGACTCAGTTACAGCGATTTGATGAAAATGTAAATAAAATTGCCAGTACTGAAGCTGCTGCCGGTAGAGACACCAGTACTCAGGATCGTGCTTTGGTTGAACAGACCGAAATTGTATCCAGTCTGCAGGCTAATGCTCGCTCATTGCAGGCGGCAGGTGAACGCATCGGTACATTGCTGGATGTGAAAGCCTGATATGAGACAGGTTAAACGTGATGTTAATAAACAGCTTATCTTCACCGTTACCTTCTCAAGTTAAATCCCCTGAACCATTCGGTTCAAAACAGCCCCTTGCTAACGATAAAGAACAACCTCAACAAAGTTCATCTTCAACCGAAGAGTCAGATACTGAAAATGCAAAAACTGATCAACAGGCAACAGTTTCTGAGCAAAGAGTATTACAGGAATTAAAAATCAGGGATCGTGAAGTCAGAGCTCATGAAATGGCACATGTTTCTGTGGGTGGACGGTATGTCACTTCGGGTGCGCAATTCAGTTATGAAAAAGGTACAGATGGCCAGTTATATGCAGTTGCTGGAGAAGTAGGCATAGATACTTCTAAAATTCCTGGAGATCCCCGGGCCACCCTGTTAAAGGCTCAGATTGTTGCCCGAGCAGCGATGGCACCTGCTGACCCTTCTTCTCAGGATCGAAATGTTGCAGCTCAGGCGGCAGTTTTAATTCAACAGGCCAGATTTGATCTTGCTGCGCTTTTATCTGAAACACCAGATAAGGATGCAGGGCGATACATTGATGCATTCGTCTGAGCTCATAACAATTCACTCAGAAATAATGTTTTAGTAATAATCTTCTATACTCAAATAAGCCAGGTTACTTTAGCTAAGATTAAAGAACCATTGGCACTGGACGATATATTAGTACAGCCTTTAAAGCAGATAAAAACTAAAACGATGCCAAATTTACTGATAAAACACAAAATATGGGTGGGGTTCGCCTTTTTACTCATCCTGTTATTGATCAATGCCGGGATATCCCTGTATAGCCTGAGTGGTACTAAAAAGACCGTAAACATCCTGGTAGAGGAATCCCAGCCTCTGGTTCTTGCTGCTCACCAGTTCAATGGTCATATGGCACAGGCATCTGCATCCCTCGGTACTTATTTGCTGACTAAAAATGATAAGCAGCGACAGACCTATCAGAACTCCCTTTATGAAGCAGGAGAAAGTTTGGGTTCTATGGCTAACATGGAAAAAGTTAAAAGCTCGGATGGTTTGATGTCGGCATTAGCAGTATTACGGCAAGGGTTTGATAAGTTTAAGAGTTTTGAAGAGCAAATTTTATTTTTCGCTAAAAATAACCTTGAAAATGAAATTGCACTTGCCTATTCATCAGAAGAAATTAATCCAGTATCAAATATTATCTTAAGTTCATTAACCACTATGATTGCTTCTGAAGAAGAGGAAGATGATGTGTCGGCTGAAAGAAATGTCTGGTTGAACACCCTTCATGATATTCGTTATAACTATTCTAAAATGATGAACTCGACCCGTCTGTATCTGAATGAGCCTTTACCAGCAGCTAGAGAAAATATGGTTAATAGTCTAGATTTTGTAAGATTGTTAATTAATAAACTGGATCAGTTTGAGGAATTTTATAATTTTGAACAGGAAGAAGGTGTCGTCATACTGAAAGAAAATTTCCTACTATATGATAAGAATTTGAAAATCATGATGGAAAAAAATGAAAGTAACAAAAGACGTATGGATATTTATTTACTGAATGAAGAAATTTTACCCCTTCTGAAACGTATGCAGGATGATATTGATGATCTTGTTTATGAAGAATCTAAGGTTATGAAGGTAAGTAGTGATGAGTTGCTAATTGCTGTAGATACCGGATTTAAAGCCCAGGTCATGTTGACGATTATTGGTTTAGTACTGGGTATAGGAGTTGCTTTTGTCATCAGTAAAATGGTAACTGTTCCACTCAGTCAAACCGTTCAGGCTTTGCAGGAGGCGGCAGAGGGTGATGGTGACTTAACACGTCGGCTGAAAGTTAAATCTAAAGATGAATTAGGTGATTTGGCTGAAGCGTTCAATAAGTTTTCTATAAAACTCCAGTCGCTGATGCAGGATGTGGCAGGTTGTAGCTCTCAATTAATAAGCTCAGCAGAGAATATGAACCTGGTTGTGTCGAGTACAAAATCTGATATCCACAAGCAGAATGAGCAAATTGATCTGATTACCGGGGCTATAGAGTCAATGGTTGAAAAAGTTCAGAATGTGGCTGGGCATAGTAGCCAGGCTGCAGAGTTGGCTGAACAAACTAACCAGAACTCAATTGAAGGTAATAATATTGTCAACCTGTCGTTAAAATCCAGTAATGAACTTGCTCAGGATGTTGATCAGGCCGCTTTAGTGATTAATGAGTTGGAAGCAGATGTTGAGTCCATTAGTGGTGTGCTGGATGTTATTCGGGAAATTGCAGATCAAACTAATTTACTGGCATTGAATGCGGCAATAGAAGCTGCAAGGGCTGGAGAGCAGGGCCGGGGTTTTGCTGTTGTGGCTGATGAAGTCAGGACACTAGCTTCGCGAACTCAGGATTCAACAGCTGAAATACAAAGTATGATCCAGCGTTTACAGTCAGGCTCTCGACAGGCTGTTGCAGTTATGTCAAATGGTAAAGAAAAGGCAAATACCGGTTTGGAGCAGGCTCGACTTGCAGGTGACTCACTGGGAAAAATAACCACTGCAGTGGAAGGCATGTTGAATATGAATAAAGGAATTTCAAGTGCGTCTGAAGAACAGGGAGAGACGGTAAGTCAGATTAGTTTAAATGTTTCAGCGATTAATCAACTCTCAGTTAAGACAGCTGAAAGTTCAAATGTAGTAGCAGATACTGGACATCAGGTTAATGAATTGGCTACACAATTACAGAACTTAATCAGTCAGTTTAAGGTTTGATTTTAGAATCGGGGTGGTTGCTGTTGAGTCCGTCTGGTCAGGAAAGCTGACATGGCAGCTGCTTATGGGCTCCAAATATAAGGATTTTAGTGTATAATGGTAATCTGTTATAGCTTACCTAAAGTAGGAAATTGAATGCCAGAAGCGAGATCCGTCCCGCGTAGACCCTCCGTACTGATCATACTCGATGGATTCGGCTTGAATCCGAGTAAAGTCAACAACGCTGTTATCGAAGCAAAGACCCCCAATTTTGACCGATATTTTTCATCATATTCGCATATTGCGCTGGAAGCATCCGGAGCAGGTGTTGGTTTGCCTGTAGGGCAAATGGGTAATTCAGAAGTAGGGCATATGACCATCGGTTGTGGCAGTGTTGTTAAGCAGGATCTGGTCCGAATTGATGAAGCTATTGAGAATAAAAGTTTTTTTAAAAACCCTGCTTTTTTAGGCGCTCTGGAGCGATGCAAAGTAACTGATCGCCCAATGAACCTGATTGGTCTGTTGTCTGATGGTGGTGTGCATAGCCACATAAATCATTTGTTGGCACTGATTAAACTGTGTTCAAAGCACCACGTAACTCCGCAGGTGCATTTAATTACTGATGGCCGTGATGCTCCACCTAAATCAGCGATGAATTATATTCCTGATATTGAACTTGCCCTCTCAGAATACGGTGGAGTTATTGGCACGGTGTCTGGTCGTTATCATACGATGGATAGAGATCGTCGCTGGGCCAGGACTGAACTTGCATGGAAAATGCTGGTTAAAGGTGAAGGAAATCAGGCCAAAAATGTCACTCTTGCTATTCAGGATGCTTATGATTCTGGAGAAACGGATGAATTTATAAAACCAACCACTTTACCGGAATATATCCCTGTTGAAGAAAATGACGAATTTATTTTCTTCAACTTTAGAAATGATCGGTCCAGACAAATGACAGCAGCTTTATGTCATAGTGAATTTAACAGTTTTGAAAGAGGCGACTTCAAGCCGATCACTGTTACCTGTATGACCCAGTATGACCCTGAATTTTTATTACCGATTGCATTTCCACCGGATCCGCCCAAAGTTATGTTAGGCAGTATTGTTAGTCAGGCCGGTTACCGCCAGTTTCACTGTGCAGAAACAGAAAAATACCCGCATGTGACCTTTTTCTTTAATGGTGGCCGCGAGCATAAGTTTCCGGGAGAGGATCGAAAAATGATTCCGTCTCCAGATGTGTCGACTTATGATTTAAAACCAGAAATGAATGCAAAGGATGTTGCTGATGCGATGATTGACGCTTTGAAATCAAAAGAGTACGGATTTCTAGTGGTAAATTTCGCAAATGGAGATATGGTAGGACACACTGCTGTACGCGATGCAGTTATTAAAGCTGTTGAAACACTGGATCAGGAAGTGGGT
>Ga0233431_1000795_pt1 | contig 63157 bp, 67 predicted proteins | sample SI_118_April2016_FD_179867 | JGI IMG/M metagenome (GOLD analysis project Ga0233431, IMG submission 179867) | Seawater microbial communities from Saanich Inlet, British Columbia, Canada - SI_118_April2016_200_MG | ecosystem: Environmental > Aquatic > Marine > Inlet | place: Canada: British...
GTGTTTGCAGTTCACAGTCAAGGAGCCAACGAACGCTCGCGCTAGTTTACTCAAGATGGTCTCTTCTGCTACTTCAGAACGAAGAATCTCGAAGGCTTGCTCTCCGACATCGCGTGTGAACAAGTCGATCATGGCCAAATAGAGTTTCTGCTTGGACTTGAAGTAGTAAAACGGCAGCCCCTTGCTCAGTCGCGCTGCTTGAGACACATCATCCATTGTCATACCGGCTAAACCCTTCTTCGCGCCGCAACGAAGTGCAGCATGCAAGATTTGCATCTTCCGACGTGTTTCGCTAATCGATTGCCGCTGAGTCTTATCTCTGTCTGCCATATGGTGCGTCACCTTCTTTGACCAGTCAGTCAAATAAGCATAGCATCGCAGCCTTGGATTGTCAATATTCCGGGTGATTCAACGGGCAAACGGAGAGAGCAGATTGCTGGTTGAGTATGCGGGACAGGTTTCTGCTCAGGTTCTTGATCTTGGTATCAAGCTGCACTCCTACTTGACAATCGGAGCATTTCGCTACGCTCGTGGGACACGCTTGCCGCTCTCGCTTACACTGTCCCAACACACCCACATGAAGAAACTGCCTGCTTTAGACGACCTGATCTCCCTCAAAGGGAAGCGCGCGCTGATCACTGGTGCTGCCGCAGGCATCGGCAAGGCGATTGCCCGTCGTTTTGCGGATGCCGACGCAAGTCTGTGCCTCGTGGATATTGATGCCGACAAGCTGGCTGTGACTGAGCGTGAATTGGCTGACTTGGGCGCTCACGTCAGTTCTCATGTGGTCGATGTGTCGAAAAAGAGCGCAATAGACGAGTTGTGGACTGACCTGCACGGCAGGGAGCCCGACATCCTCGTCAATAACGCGGGGATCTATCCCTTCGAACATTTCCTAGATGTTGAAGAATCGCTCTATCGGAAGGTCATGGGGACGAATCTGGATTCGGTTTTCTGGATGTGTCAACAGATGATCGCGAAGCGGATGAAACAGGGCGGCATCATCATCAATATTGGCTCAATCGAGGCGATGGTCGCGTTCAAAGAAGAACTGGCGCATTATGCCATGAGCAAGGCTGGTGTGACGGCACTGACCAGAGCCCTAGCAAAGGAACATGCGAAGCATGGCTTCCGAGTAAATGCCATCTTGCCGGGTGGAATCATTACCCCTGGGACAAAAAAAGTCGCCAAGAAGGTACTCAAGCTCAAACTGGATCTTGTTATGACGGGCGTTGAGTTCATGCAACGATTGCCTGCTGGGCGGATGGGGCGACCGGATGAAGTGGCACGAATGGCCTTGGTTCTTGCGAGCGACCTTTCCAGCTATATGCATGGTGCTGCAATCCCCGTGGACGGCGGATTCTTGTCTGCCTAGCGAATATCCCATTCCTAATTGCTGGTCTCCTCAAACCTTCTGCATCCCCAACCGATTTACCATGAAGGGCATGAAGAAGGACACGCGTTGAGCATTGTGCCTTTGGCAGATAGGGATTCCCTTCAAACTCTTCGTGTTCTTCATGGTAAAGATTTCTTTGTTTTTGACTGCCCAAGCTGATGCCGCGACTAATAACTGAAGCCAATCAATTGATGGCGACCACCATCTCAATACGAGCCGCAGGCGAGGCCATTGGCCTGCGGCTTCGATTTCCGCTACTGCTTTATGTACATGCCGCCATACTGCTTTGAATCTGATGTCTGCCCTCAGCATCCGTCCACGAAATCGTTGTCCAGAAGGTCATGGCTATGGCTCGGCCGTTGTCAGAGTAGGATGATTCATAGGTTTGCTTGCCACCGTCGAACACGAACACTTCTGACTTGTGCGTGCCGCATGGCGCGACCCAGTTGACAGTAATGACGATGGGTTTGGATCCCCCTCCTGGAATTTCGGATGCTTCGATGACACAAGTCAGCTCTGAAACATAGCTGCCACCCTGTGGATCAGAGACGACGCGGATGTTTGCCGCCATGGGGCCGGTTGGTGCCACGGGTACGACGGGGGGTACGATGCCGCCGCCGACGTCAGAGCCTCCTCCACCTAGATCATCGTCTAGGATCTGGGTGCACCCTTGTGCCAACACGGCAATGGCAATGGTCGTTAGTAATAATGAAAGCCTTCCCAAACGCACTGTGCGCCTGAACCCCACAGACAGCAAGCACTTCATTCGATTCCTCATCAGACCACCCTTCAATCGGAATTGTATACTTGAGTAATATAGTCACCTATTAAGCATTCGAATACACCCCATGTCTCAGCTGAGACCGACAGATCCCAAGAAAACCGGATGGACACTTGACCTCTCACTAGACGACAGGATTTGACGCATTGCAACGAATGGCGCACTCTTGTTCAACCCTGTCCTAGGAGGAATCACTATGCTTGTTGGCAACCGAGTTGTCCTGCGTCCCTTCCGCCGATCCGATCTTGACGGCCTCTACGATCTTGTCTCCGATGTACGTGAGATCGGTGAATTCTGGCCTCTGGGTTGTATCTCTGAGCCGCGCTGGTTCAAGCAGTTTGATGAAACAAACTGGTGGTCCGATGAGTTCAAGATTCTCCTGATCACGGATCGCGAAGGACGCAGAGTCGGGCAGGTCATTATCTACAAAGCATCACACAGCTACGGCGGATGGGAGCTTGGGTATCGAATCTACAATCCTGAGGATCGCGGCAAAGGCTACATGACTGAAGCGGTTCGACTGGCTACAGCCTATCTGTTTGGGCAGACGGCTATCGGCCGCGTGCAGATTGTGCTTGATCCTCGTAATGCGGGCTCGCGGGCTGTGGCAGAGAAGGCGGGCTATCGGTTGGAAGGCACACTTCGACATGCGGTTTTCGACAGGGGTGTGTTTCTTGATCTGCTCTTGTTCTCTATTATCCGTGGCGAAGTACCGCCGGTTTCTGACCTGCTTGCGCCGCTGGAATAGCTTTGGGTCTTGCTAGACGTCAGGACTAAGCTCGATGGCCGATGCCTCGCGAATCAGGGCGAGAATTTCAGGGCGCTGAGCATCGGCAATGCTGTGAACAGGCACATAGCGTTTGGAAAGAGCAGACCCGCGAAGAAGGCTTGCTGGATCTGCCAAACGAATGCCGTGGATGAATGCGATCCTCACTTCGCTGCCCTTTGCTTCTATCTGACAGAGCGCTCCCTTGACACGGCCTCCAAGCCACGGCGTATGGTAGGAGATGCCGCCCCACAGCATGGTCTCCTCCGCATCGGGAACGGTCTCACGAACGATCGTTCGCAGAGCGCTCACAAGCTCCCGAATGTCGAGGGGCAGGCTGTCTAGGAAGATTTCTATGTCATTGGCTTTCACACAGTCTCCTCTTTGTTTTCTGGCCTCAGTCTATGTCTGCGAGATCTCTATCTGAACGCCACAGGTGTGAATCGGAATCCTGACTGGCTACTATGAAGCCCATTAGGAAGCACCAGCCTGATGAGGCTCCCAAGCTCAATACTTGATCAACTGAGTGTTGGAGTTCGCAATCCAATGGACGCTCTCGCTTCAGGTTTGTCACCAAGGCACATATAGGCTCTGGGAAAGAGCCTTGCAGGGCTGCATTGAGCATTTGGGCGGCAGGACGTGTTGTCTGCTTGAACAGGTCCTTGGAATGTAATCCGGCCCGCAGGGCTGCTAGGTTCACTTCGGACTGGTGAGCTGACGCCGCTTGCGCAGTGAGTGCGGCGAGCATGCCCAATAGTACGTCATCGCCCGCAGGCGTTGATCCAGAGCCACGCCCGATGAGTTCGACAAGGGTTTGAGCATCGTTTGGTAATCTCCCGCGAACAAGAATCGCCAGCAAATCTGCGTCAAGAAGGACGGGTTGGTTGGTGGGCAACGTTGCCTTGAAACTGGCACGAACAAGTGACCCGTTGTGAAAAGCTCGTAGGGTTTCCTCTTGATCCCAAGGCTGAATATCAAGTTTGTGAACGACTGCGCTGGTAAAGCTCGCGATGAGGCCATTGCTGAAGCGAATGGATTTGCCGTTTGAGAAGCATGCCAGCTTCGCCTGGAGAAGCGGAGGCGTTCCTGGCAATTCAACAGCCCATGGATGAAGCGGCCCATCCTGACTCTGGAAAGCGACGAAACGAGAGTTCGGGCCTTCGTCGAATAGCACATTAAATCCGTCTCGAAATGTTGAAACGACGCTACCTGTCCGAGATTCCTCAGACAGGTAGCGATGGGCGTGCACTCCGATTCTTGTTGCTCGCAGCTTTTTAGTACTCATAACATAGGAATTTGGCCCCGTTGCGCTGTCAAGCGATACGAGTTTGAGCGAGCTCAAACTCCAAGCAACTGGCAAGCCAATTAGTACAGATCGGCTTGCATGCAAGAATCTCTTTTCCGCGATTCTTGTCATCGAGATCGAGTTGCCCTACGCCAGCCATTGGACGAACTTAGGTTCGTCCAATGGCATGCAGATGAGGATTCTTTGAGCCAGCAACGTCGCCGTGCTTAGTGAGTACACACTCGGCCTTGATCTTCATGAGCTCGTCATAGCGATCATCCTCGACAATGGCCACAATTCGGGAGATTGAGGATTCACCATCGACAAATCGCCACGGGAAGCAGCCGACTGTCGCTCGTTGGTTGAGCAGTAGGTCGATGTCGCCACCGAGACACTCGGCGTGAATGAGTCCCTTGTCGAATAGCTCCAGATGCATCATCTGGTACTTGGACGAGTCAAATCGCTCTGTCATCGGCTGACCGTATTTCTCGCGGAAATGAGCATCGGCTTCTGCAGCCTGGCGCGGCATCCAATCGCGGATGATTGTGTTCATCGGATGATCGGCACTGCCACAGTCTACGCCGATCCACCGGAGCTTCTTTTTGAGACACCACTGAACGAATTCCCGATCTGGACCCGGATGCTTCACCATGTAACGCACTTCATCGGCGCCTGGCTGGTCCCAGCCATAGTGGTGATAGCCGGTGTGAATAATGAGAATATCGCCTTCCTTGACCTCAACACGTTCTTCGATCATTTCAGAGGTATAGATGTCGTAGTCGCCTGCAGCATCAGACAGGTCTACGATGGCTGCTTCATGTACGAGGAAGTCAAAGTCGAGTTCGGCAATATCCTTGCCCGATGCGAAGAAGTGAATCTCTCCATCGAGATGCGTCCCCACGTGATTGGAGTGGGTGACGAGCTGGCCATTGGCGCCATTGGGAGCCAAACGTTTGAAGTATTTAATCTGCAGTGGTTCGTATGTCGGCCACGGCGGTGTTCCAATACCAAATGGAATGGTTAAATCGATAAACTTCATTGAAACCTCCCTATAGATTCAATCTTGTTTTCTTGCGTTCTTTGCGACCTCTCGAAAACTCTCTACGAAAATGCGGCGATCCTCTTCTGGAAAGCACCTGCGGTCCATGCTTAGTCAACCAGACGTTTGGCACTTGTGCCAAACTCTGACGACCTGGCGAGCGAAGCTGCCAGTTCGCGAGCACCTTCTGCGAAAATGCTGAACGGTGGGCTAACCAATCCTGCGCCCACCATTCCGATGCCGGGTTCTTTGTGGGCAATGCCCGTGTTGATTGCTGGGACAACGCCCGTTTCTGCGACCTTCAGGACATCAATGCCTGTGGGAGTGCCTCGGAATCCCATCGCGGGAATCTGATAGACGCGTGATTCAGCCAGCGTGATTTCTCGCATGCGCTGCGTGGTATCTAGCGCTAGCTGTGGTGTCCCCCCGACAAATTGCACGATGGCTGGAGCTGCAGCCATGGCGAAGCCTCCGTAACCTGCAGTCTCCGTAATGGATGAATCGCCAATGTCAGGTGCAGCGTCATCGCTTGAGTATCCAGGCAGATAGAGGCCCTCTACAATGGGGGCGGGTGCCGTATACCAGCGGTCACCGGTTCCTGAAAGTCGAATGCCAAACTCTGTACCGTTGCGCGCCATTGCTGTGATGAGTGAGCTTCCAGGGATATTGGCGGCAGCGTCGAGTGCGCACTTCCCTGCGGGCATGGTCAAATTCAGGAAGAAGTGATCGTTAGAGTGTAGGAACTCCAGCACACGCCCAATCGCATCAGATGGTTCACTGAGGCGGACCAAGAAGGGGGCCAATTCACGGATGAGTAACGATGTGCCCGCGCGATTGCGATTGTGTCCCTCATCTCCCATCTGCAACGCCTGAGCAAGCAGCGATCGCATATCGATCGGACCATGTTTTGCGATTGCCTGTGACAAAATGGGAGCTAGCTCAGTCTTCATCCACTCCAGCCGTTTGATGACATCGTCTCCGTAGGCTCCGTAGCGAAGAACCTTTCCCAGTCCTTCGTTCAATGTGCAATAGGAGCGATTACCTGCAGTGACATTCTCTAGGATCCATACGGGCATGGATGCCGTCATCACACCGGCCATCGGCCCAACAGACTGATGGTGATGACAAGGCTCAAACGCGATATCTCCAGAAGCGGCCAATTTGGCCGCGGCGTCAGGCGTTGAGGCTGAGTGTTCATAGAGTAGTCCGCCCATGACGGCTCCACGCATGGGGCCACACATGGTGTCCCAAGTGACAGGTGGACCCGCATGCAGGATCATGCCATCCCTCATCCCAGGGACGACGTCTCTGGCAATGCCGATGCCGATGATGTGAGGTTCTGCTGTTAGTAAATGCTCGATGGCCGTCTCATTGGCTGCGGTGATTTGTTGGTTCCAAGCACTACCGTCTTCTGACTTCAGGTTGTCGATAAGTTGAATGAGCAGAGGATCGCCACCTGCAGGTGGCCGCCAGTTGACGTCAATGACGGGGACGTGAGATTCTTGAAGCGTTTCGGCAAATGACGACAAGCCGAGATTGACTACATGCAGTGGGTTTGTGAACAGTGCTGATGTGGGTCTCTGCTTTGTCATGAGGTTCCGCCCTTCATCCGATTGACAACCCAACGTGCAGCTGTGGCATTGCTTGGTGCGACGATGACACCGGCCACCTCAAGAATCTGTTTTTGGAGATGATAGTTCTGAGGGTCCTCGTCGGTTCCTGTGACAGAGGTGAGAATGACTAGCTGTCTACCGTTTCTCTCAGCAACTGCGAAAGCGGATGCTGCCGCTACAGCAAGGCTGCCTGCCGGATTCTCATGGGCACCGTATCCGATGACGCAATCAGCCAGTATGACGCTGACTGTAGGATCCTCGCCTGCTTGAGCCACTCTACTGTCGCGTAGGCTGGGCTCGATCATCGGGTGAGGTTTTCCGACTGTGAATGCGTCGTCGCCAAGATCCCACACGACGTGACCCGTCTCCTGCTCTTCAGGATGGATCTTCTTGGCCTTATCCCCTGCGACATTGGAGCGAACGTCGAAGCCGGCTTGGTGGAAAATGTTCCACGTTTCCTGACACAGCGTGCCTCCGCAATAGAAACCAACAATTCGGCCTGTGGGCGGATTGTTGGTTGCAGTTTTGCCATTGAGCAACGCTGCAGTTCGCACGGGAAAAGAAACTGGAACATCGGCGTGACGATCTGAATCATTGATTGTGATATCTGATTTGGCGATGGCGGCAAGGGCTGCGTCAGCTAGCGTCGCCGTGGTCTCCAGCGTGTCGGAAAGCTTCTTTGCCTGCCCGCCAATGAAATGTACGACGCCCGACTTGCCTGTGGCCGCAAGAGCGGCAATGACCCGATCTGCTACCACGGGACTCGGTGTCTTGGATACGACGACGATGACGTTGGTTCCTGAATCCTGTCCTAAGGCCTCGATACCGAATCGCGTCATGCGTCCGTCTACATCCGCAGAGAGGTCTCGACCGCCGGTTCCGATGGCTTGAGAGATGCCCCCACCCAGTTGATGGACGAGTGAAGAAATCTCTTGAATCCCAGTACCTGACGCTCCGACGATTCCGACAGTGCCAGGGCGGCATGCATTAGCAAATCCGAGTGCAGCCCCATTGATGATCGCCGTGCCGCAATCGGGTCCCATCATCAGCAACCCTCGGTCAATAGCATCATCTTTGAGCGCGATTTCATCTTCGACACTGACGTTGTCTGAGAACAGCATAACGTGCAAGCCGCGCTGCAATGCTTGCCGCGCTTCACGTGCTGCGTGGATTCCCGGGACGGAGATTAGGGCAAGATTGAGATCTGGATCAGCAGTCAAGGCGGCATCGAGGGAGGCGATGTTCGCAGTTGATGCTCCAGTCGATTCCTCGTCAGTTCCGCCAGTCAAGAGCTTTGCCAACTGATCGTGAACTAAGGAGGTGACTTCACTCGACTCGGCCTCAATAGCAATGATGAGATCTGCAGGCAGGACGGCTCCCTCATTTGTTCCAAGTTCGAAACCTGACTTGATGAGGTTCTCGACATTAACCGGTGTGCCCATGGCCACGACGGCCTGCGAGACGCCATCTAGCTTCTCCAATTCTGAGCTGATGCGCATGAGAAACACGGAATCAAAATAGCGATTTCGTTCAATAATCAGTTCTTTCACGACGTTTCGGCCTTCTCTCGAATGCGGGTTAGGATGCGCTCGTAGTTGAGCGGAAGTGTGGTGAATTCAATTCCCAGTGCGTCATAGAGTGCATTGCCGATGGCCGATGGGACGGAGATCATCGGATGTTCGGCCACGCCACGGGCGCCATAAGGGCCCCCAGGTTGAGGATTCTCCAACAGAATCTGCTGTGTGTGGTGCGGGATGTCCTTGGCTGTCGGGATCTTGTAATCCACAAATCCAGCATTGAGGAAACGGCCTTTCTCATCGAACACAAACCCTTCCCATAATGCAGAGCCCAGCCCTTGGACGACACCGCCAACGACTTGCCCGATGCACAGTTTGGGATTAAGCACCTTGCCCGCATCAAGAGCAGTCACGATGGTAAGAACCTCGATCTCACCCGTTTGAGTGTCGACCTCGATTTCGACGGCATGTGCGCCATACGTCCAGTACTGAGCAGGCAGTCCTTGTCCCGTATCTGGATCGAGATGGGTCAATCCTGTAGCGATGAATCGACCGTGCCCGATAATCGGCCCCCCAATGGAATTGCCATTGGCAAATGTGTAGCCGAGGGTCAATTGAGAATAGGCAATGGCTCGATCAGGCTGCTTCTTTGGATAGACGCTTCCATCCTCACATTCCAGGTCATCTGGTGATACATCGAGCGCTTGCGCTGCGACGGCGCGAATCTGATGTAGACAATCGGCAGCGGCTTCGATGACGGCATTGCCGCCCATGTAGGCGAAGCGACTGGCGACTGTTTGCCAATCGTAGGGCGAGAAGGCGGTATCGCATTCCCACGTGATGTGGATCTTCTCAACAGGAATGCGTAGCTCTTCTGCTGCAATCTGTCGCAGTACCGTGTAGGTCCCTTGGCCATAATCGACACCTGAAACGAGAATGTCACCACCACCGTCTTCATCGAGTTTGATGATTACGGCACACGATGTGTAGGTGGGCATGGCCGGTGCCTTGTGCAACATGGCCAAGCCCTTGCCACGAACCTTGTAGGGTTCTGATGATGGCGAGCTGGGTGTCCCCCACTCGATGGCTTCGGCAACGGATTCTAGACATTGCTGCGGGTTCCCGTGACCCGGTGTGAAGGCTTCTCCCGTAATGGTTTTGTCTCCGTCCTTGAGCAGATTACGTCTGCGGAACTCCGCTGGATCCATGCCAAGCTTGCGGGCCATCACATCCATGGCTCGTTCAATGCCCCACAGGATTTCCAGATGTCCAAATCCTCGATAAGCAGTGCCGAAGATCTTGTTGGTATAGACAACAAATGAATCGATCCAGCAATTGTCGATGGAATAGGGGCCAGCGCCGGCATAGCCAGCAGCTCGGCCAATGTTGACACCATAGTCGGCATAGGCTCCAGCATCCCAGACGTAGGTCGATTTCAGAGCTATGATTTTGCCATTGTTCGCCGCTGCGATCTTGATTGTCGAATGCAGGCCTTGCCGCGAGGGGAGGGTGTTGAATTCCTGTTCACGCGTGGCCGCAACCTTCACAGGCCGTCCACCCGCTGCTCTGGACAATACATAGGCTAGTGGTTCCAGTCCGAGTCCTGCTTTGCCTCCAAATCCTCCGCCGACATAGGGGACGTGGACTCGGACGTTGGCATGTGGTAATCCGAAACAGGTGCTCATGAGGTGGCGCACTGTGTAGGGCGATTGGCTAGATGTCCAGATCTCCATGCGCTTGCCTGGCAAGGCTTGTGCCACGCTGGCGTGGGTTTCCATCGGCGCATGCTGAACGGGCGGATTGTAGAAGGACTCTGTGATCTTAACGTCTGCGTCCTCAAACGCTTGATCGAATGATCCTTTGCGGACCTTCTGATGGTGAGCGATATTCGTGTGCGCCTTGGGGAAGAAAACGCCTTCCATATGGTCATAGGTATGTAAATCTGGATGAACGAGATGGGTCGATTCTTCCATTGCCTCTCGGGGATCAAAGACCGAGGGCTGTGCTTCATAGGTGACTTTGACCAATTGGCACGCAGCTTTGGCGATATCAAGGGTGTCTGCAGCGATGGCAACGACGGCTTCGCCCTGATAACGAACCACATCGCGTGCCAGGATGCACTTGTCTTGCATGTATAGGCCCAGTTGATAACACAGTCCCTTGCCTGTGAGCACGGCACGTACGCCACGAAGGTTTTCAGCATCCTCTGTATTGACGGAAATGATTCGTGCTGATGCGTGGGGTGATAGGACGAGGGCTGTATGCAGCATGCCGGGTAGACACAGATCGTGCGTGTATTGAGCAGAGCCAGTAACTTTGTCCACAGCGTCTGCACGGGCTACTGGTTTCCCAACATAGGAGAGTTCTCGGGTCATGACTTCCCCCCCTTTTTGGTGGCACCAGAATCGGTATCTTGCGACAGTCTGGTGGCCGCAAGCTGGATAGCGGCAACAATCGCCTCGTATCCAGTGCATCGACAGAGATTTCCAGCTATTGCTTCGACAATCTCTTCGCGTGATGGATGCGGCGTGCGGTTAAGCAGTCCTCGAGCAGACATGATCATTCCAGGCGTACAGAATCCGCATTGGGTCGCGCCTTCATCGATAAACGCTTGCTGGAGTACGGAGAGTTCACCTCCGACGGATTCTCCCTCGATGGTCTCGATTGCATGACCGTCTGCTTCGACGGCTAGCATGAGGCAGGATGCGATGGGGTTCCCATCCAACAAGACTGTGCAAGCGCCGCATTCGCCAATGCCGCACCCCTCTTTCGTGCCTGTCAGCGCAAGTCGATCACGCAGAAGATCGAGCAAGGTTAGGGTCGAAGCCACTGTCGCATGCTCTGGATGCCCATTGACAGTGAATTGAATGTCGTGCATCAGGAGCCACCTCCGTCAGACATTAATTCGGTAAGAATTCGCCTCACAAGGATGGGTAGGACGGCTTTGCGATAGTTGGCAGATGCCCTGACATCAGAAATCGGGCTCACGGATGCACTCACAACGTCAATCACATGGCCTATGAAGATGTCTGTGTTTGCTGAGTCGACTGCGATCGGATCTAGCAACACGGGCGTAGGGGCACAGCTTCCAATGGCAAGACGAATCGTCTTCTCATGCCGCGAATAGGCGGCAGCGACGTTGACGATGGCCAGGTCATGGCCCCGAATGCGCTGCTGCTTCCTGAACGCAGTACGAACGTTGGATCGATCAGGCAGATGAATGTCAGTGACGATCTCATCTTGCTTGAGCGTCGTTTTCTTCACGCCAGCGAAGAAGTCACAAATAGGGATGACTCTCTTACCTTCGACGCCAGTAACATTGATCGCGGCACCGAGAACAAGCAGTGCTGGAGCGGAATCTGCTGCTGGGGATCCGTTGCAGATATTACCGGCCAACGTAGCGCGATTGCGCAGTTGATAGGTTCCAATAGAAAGGAGCGCATTAGCCAGCGCAGGATATGTTGTATGGAACCCGCGATGCTCTATGAGCCGGTTCAGTGGCACAGAGGCACCGATGGTTGATCCAGATGCATCTACATGAAACGCCTTCAATGAATCCATGCCTTTGCAATCGACAAGGAGTTCGGGTGACTTGAGACCGTTTCGGATCTCGACGAGAAGGTCTGTTCCGCCAGCAAGGACTGATGCCTTTCCAGCAGCTTCTGCCAGACAGAGACAGCCCTCTTCAATGGATCGAATTCTCTTGTACTCAAAGTCTCCAAGCACGATGAATCCTCTCTGAAAGCGTGCGATTTCGAAGCCTGAAAAGCAAAACAGGCTCACAAGCCCCGTTACTATCTATCTTACGGGACATCGCAGGATCTGCCAAGTGGCTTGACAGCTTCCCTTCTCGATTGAATCCATTGCACTATAGGCGGATTTCCACAATCGATTGAACTCGCGTTACCATAGGTGTTGAGAATGAGGTGAATGCCATGGTCCAAACAGACAGTCAGGCAGAACACGCAAGTACGGTCGCAATTGTTCGTTGCGACTCATACGAACAGGCTGATGTGCAAGACGCAGTGAATCGTGGATTGAGCCTTCTCGGTGGAGCGGAGACCTTCGTGAAGCCGGGTGAGACGATTCTGCTGAAACCGAATCTCCTGATGGGCCGTAGTCCTGAGCGCGTCGTGACGACCCACCCAAGCGTCTTCCGGGCTGCAGCACAGGCACTTCAGGAAGCTGGAGCGCATCTAACCTATGGGGATTCTCCTGGTTTTGGGAAGCCTAGCACAGCTGCGCAGAAGGCTGGTTTGCTTGATATTGCGCGCAAGTTGAACGTCGCCTTGGCCGACTTCACGCATGGTGACACGGTGTCATTTCCTGATGGGAGACAGAACAAACAGTTCACAATTGCTCGTGGGGTACTAAGCGCGGATGGTATTGTATCTCTTCCCAAGATGAAGACGCATGGACTCACTCGTATAACGGGCGCGATCAAGAATCAATTCGGTTGTATCCCCGGCCCATTGAAGGCTGAATTCCATGCCCGTTTGCCCATGGCTGAGTTATTCTGTCAAATGCTCGTGGATCTCAATCTTCTTCTGAAACCACGACTGTTCATTATGGATGGCATCGTGGCCATGGAGGGGAACGGCCCTCAGAATGGAACGCCACGACCCATGAACGTTCTGCTTCTTTCTCGTGATCCTGTTGCCCTCGATAGCACGGTCTGCCGGTTGGTTGCCCTAAACCCGGAGCTGGTACTGCCGATTCAATATGGCAACGAGTTTGGGTTGGGATCGGACAAAGACATTCACTATGTCGGCGATCCGATTCAGTCTTTTGTCAATGCTAGCTTTGTGGTGAATCGCCGACCTCTTTCAACGACAGAACGGCCTGGACGCCCTAGTCGGCTGGCTCGGCGATTCGTGGTGCCGAAGCCGTACATCATTGCATCCAAGTGCACAAAATGTGGCACGTGTGTCAGTGTCTGTCCTGTTGATCCAAAGGCAGTGGAATTTCGCGGGAGTGGCCGCGTCAATCCGCCCATCCATGACTACGACCGTTGCATCCGATGCTATTGCTGCCAAGAACTATGTCCTGAAGGCGCCATTGAGGTGAAGACGCCGCTGTTGGGCCGTCTCATCCACCGCCGATAAGGCCACGGATCAGGTTTTCTATGTCGTTCTGGCGACTATGGGATCGTGGCCAAATCGTCGAGTAGCATTTTTCGCTCATCCTCATCGACAATGGTTTCGATAACTGCGTTGGCACGAGTGATGTACTCCTGCTTCTTTGCTTCGGTTTTGGCGATTGCTGCGGCGCGAGCCAACGCCTCGTAGGCATAGGCAAGAGCGAATGGGGCGACGGCGGAATCCTGGCTAGCTGCCAAGCACAGCTCACCGTAGCGGCGCGCTTCGATTGATCTTCCAAGCATGGCGTGGACTCGAGAGATCTGCCAGTAGCCGATGGATAAGTGCTGACTCGTGCAATCCGGGCGTTGTGTCCAGTGCCAGCATGATGCCATGCTGAGGCGGAGCATGTCCTCATTCTCTGCGGCTGTGCGTTCTGTCTTATCCATTAGGTCCCAGGCGCCGTTGAAACATTGAACCGAGAAAGTCTCGTGGGCAGTTGCATCATTCTTCATTTCGCTCATGACATCCCCCTGAAAGTATCGTGTGGCAAGTATAGCTCAGCAGCACATCAGGGGGCTGGTGGATTGCTTTTAGGACAATCTTGAGCCCATGGAGTAGATCTGCCACAATGCCAATGGTGATCACAACTTGAGTCATTCACACTCACATCACGGCCATTCACATGGACCGTCTGCTGGAAAGCGGATTGGTGTTGCCTTCTTCCTCAATCTCACCTTTGCCCTTTTGGAGATCGCTGGTGGGCTTTGGACAAACAGCATGGCAGTTCTAGCGGATGCATTGCATGACTTGGGTGACAGCCTTGCACTTGCCCTGACCTGGCGTTTTGCCAAGGTGGCAGAGAAAAAGGGTGATTCCTCATACACGTTTGGCTATCGTCGATTCTCACTAATCGGAGCATTGGTGATGGCAATGACCCTGATTGCTGGCGGATTGTTTGTGTTGGTTCGTGCCATTCCCCGAATCATCAATCCAGAACCCTCCAATGCCCAGGGAATGATCCTCTTGGCAATCGTTGGTGTCTTGGTTAATGGATTTGCTGCATTGCGCATGCGTGGAGGTAGCAGCCTGTCCGAGCGCGTTGTGACCTGGCACTTTGTTGAGGATGTTCTTGGTTGGGTTGCCGTACTGATTGCCGCTATCGCCATGCGCATTTGGAACATTCACATTCTCGACCCCATTCTCTCGGTCCTGATTACGCTCTATGTCTTGTGGAACATCGCCAAACAGCTGAAAGAGACGTTGGTGATTCTTCTTCAGGGTGTTCCTGCAGGCCTTTCAGTTGAGCTGGTGGAATCCGAGATCGCGAAGATCGCGGGTGTAATGGGCGTTCATCACACCCACGTGTGGACTCAAGACGGAGAGCATCATGTGCTTTCAACCCACGTTCTCTGTAACCCCGATTGTTCGATTCGTGAGTGTTCGACGTTGCGAACAACGATCAAAGACCGTCTTGCTGAATTGGGAGTTCCACATGCAACCATTGAGATGGAACCCGCCTTGGGCGGCGACTGTCCCGATGGATGTGAAGACTGCTTTAGTACCTAGGCACCGTTCTGGTTGGTGATGACACGATTGGCCCCTCCCAGCGGCGGCGTCAGAACATAGCATGCTGTGCATTCGAGGAAACTGTCTGTGCGAATTCGCTGCGAGACGAACCTTTCCACGAGAAATCTGATAGAATACCGGTGTGGTGTAATACGCGAGGAGCGCGTTTTTCGGAAGAGCGGGGCTAGGCTGGGTGCATGGCTCCGTTTCTTCTTTGCGCCTTCTTCACAATCTGACCAAGACAAACCCAAATTCGTACGGTAACATCCAAATTCCCGAACGTAGAAGGAGACTGGATGAACGCGAAGAAGCAAAGTTTGCGAATAGAGGGTATGCACTGCGCCTCATGTTCCCAATCGGTTGAGCGAGCCCTGAAGGCCATTTCCGGTGTCCAGGATGCATCGGTCAATCTGCTTGGCGAAAACGCATCTGTTACTCATGATGGCTCGGTTGCATTAGAAACGTTGATGCGTGCGGTGAAAGATGCTGGATTCACTGCCGAAGCAAAACTCGCGAGTCAAGAAGACTTTCTGATAGGCGTGGATGGAATGACGTGTGCCGGTTGCACAGCGTCCGTTGAGCGCGCTCTGCTCGGTGTAGCTGGTGTTCGATCTGTCGGCGTCAACCTCTCTCTAGGACAGGCAAGCGTGACTGTGGATGCAGATACGGATGAGTCTACTCTGTCTGAAGCCATCGAGTCTGCAGGGTTCACTGTTCGGGACATCTCATCGTCTGGACGAATGGCTGACAGCGGCATTGTTGAGCGCGATGAGCAACATTTGCAGGATGCTGCCCGGCGGATGCGCTTTGCTTGGATCTTTGCGCTACCCATCATGGCATGGATGATCCCTGAAATGTTCTTTGGCCTCATGTGGCCGACGCCGTTGATCTTCCACGTGGTCATGGTTTCGCTTGCTGCGTTCCCGCTGGTATTCGTCGGAGGTCCGACGCTGCGAGCTGGATTCAAATCCCTTGCCCACAGATCACCCAACATGGATACATTGATTGCTTTGGGCGTCACCGTCTCGTTTGGAACTGGGATTCTTGCCATCCTTGGAATTCTCGGTTGGTTGCCAACGATTTTTGACTACGCGGGCGTGTCGGCGATGGTGCTTGCCATTCACCTAACTGGACGGTGGATTGAAGCGACAGCCAAGGGCAGAGCATCGCGCGCAATCCATCGGCTTCTTACACTTGGTGCGAAAACGGCACGTGTGCTTCGTGATGGAACGGAAGTTGAAGTTGCAGTTCAGGCACTTGCTATCGGCGATGTGATGGTGGTGCGTCCTGGCGAGAAGGTTCCCACGGATGGGGTCATTGTGCAGGGTGAAAGTTACCTTGATGAATCGCTGGTGACGGGTGAGTCCGTTCCCGTGAAGCGAGGCGAAGGAGAGCCGGTCATTGGCGCAACGCTCAATGGTCGCGGATTCCTGCATGTGAAGGCAAGCGAAGTCGGAGAGAGCACATTCCTTTCTCAGATTGTGCGCATGATGGAAGACGTACAGATGACCAAGGTGCCAATTCAGGCCTTTGCTGACCGAGTAACTCGGATCTTCGTGCCAGTGATTCTTGTGTTGGCAGCAGCCGTGTTCGTGCTCTGGTTGGCAGCCCCTGGAGTTTTGGGACAAGTATCTGACTGGGCGGGGCAATTCCTTCCTTGGGTATCTGAAGGCTTGAGCCCCCTGTCGCGAGCCCTATACGCCGCCATCGCCGTGCTCGTCATTGCCTGCCCTTGCGCGCTGGGATTGGCAACACCGACAGCGTTAATGGTTGGAACGGGTGTAGGCAGCGAACTGGGCATCCTTTATCGAACCGGCGAAGCAATCCAGACGATTCAGCAGGCAAAGGTTGTTGTCTTTGACAAAACGGGGACATTGACAGAAGGCAAACCTGGAGTTACCGATATCATCGCAGCTTCTGGCTCAGAGAATGATCTGCTTAGCATGGTCGGCGGCCTTGAAATGGGTTCTGAACACCCGATCGGGCGGGCGATTGTTGAAGAGTGTCAGATTCGTGATCTTCCGTTGGCCAGTGTCTCGAAGTTTGAAGCCATGCCTGGAAAAGGTATTCGTGGCGAGATTGCGGGTGAATCGATCGTTGCTGGAACGCGCCTCTGGCTTGAGGAACTGGGGATAGATACCCAAACAGTGACCTCTGCTTGGAATGAGCTTTCTCGTCAAGCAAAGACTGTGATTGGAATAGCTACAGGATCACGCGGATTGGTGGGAATACTCGCAATTGCCGATCGGATCAAACCCAGTGCGCGTGAAGCGATTGACAGCCTCCATCAGATGGGCCTGAGTACGGTGATGCTAACTGGCGATAGCGAAGCCACAGCCAGCGCTGTTGCGACGGCTGTTGGGATTCACCAGGTCATCTCAGAAGTACGTCCAGAAGGTAAACTTGAAGCCATCCGAACCCTTCAAGCGAAGGGAGATCGCGTTATCATGGTTGGAGACGGGATTAACGATGCTCCGGCTTTGAAGGCTGCTGATGTAGGGGTGGCTGTTGGGACGGGTACGGATGTTGCCATTGAAGCAGCAGATGTGACCGTGGTTTCAGGCGATCTCAATGCCGTCGTGCGTGCAGTGTTGCTGTCCAGAGCCACGTTCAGGAAGATTCGACAGAATCTGTTCTGGGCCTTCTTCTACAATGTGTTTGCGATTCCATTTGCCATGCTCGGATTGCTCCATCCCTTGATCGCAGAAGCTGCGATGGCTTTGTCTTCTATCAACGTGGTAACCAATGCCAACCGGTTGAGACGCCAGAAGAAGATTCTCCAATCCCGCGTGTCGTTGTAAGGCGGAAGTCTCACTTTTTGCCTGTTGTTGTCCCTCGCGGGGATGCTATAATCGCAATACATGCCAATAGCCGAGCGGCCGTTGGCCTTCATTCTTTTGCTCATAGGGCCGGGGATTTGAAGCGCATGGTATCAGCGGGTTGGCAGATCTGAATACGCCAACCAAGCAAGAATGGCCGTAGCTGCGCCGAGAATATTGTGCGAACTACGCACCTTGAACAATATGCTGGAGGAAACATGGGGTTGGCTCAATTCGAAGATCGAATGTCCAGGATTCTCTTCTCCGAAGCCGCTATTCAAGAGCGGGTTAGAGAGATGGCAGCTCAGATCACCAGGGACTACACGCAAAATGGATTGGCCAAGGATCCACAGGGTCGTCCTTTGTTGTTGGTAGGCGTTCTTCGCGGAGCCCTTCTCTTCATGACTGACTTGGCTCGGCGTTTCCCGATTCTTGTGGAATATGATCTTATTAGTGTTTCTTCGTATGGCAACGGAACCGCACCAGGTGCCGTGCGATTGGTGAAGGATTTGGAGAAGCCGATTGAAGGACGGGATGTCTTGCTCGTCGAGGATATCATCGACACGGGCTACACCCTTGAGTATCTGCGTAGCAGTTTCACTGCCCGCAAGCCCGCATCGTTCCGCGTTTGTACCCTTGTGGACAAGATCGCTCGCAGAGAGATCAACACATCCATCGATTATTCGGGGTTCGCCCTGGATCAGGATGAATTCATCGTAGGGTACGGGATGGACTATGCCGAGCTTTATCGCAATCTACCCTACATCGGGATTTTGAAGCCGGAGTATATAGCATGACTGGCGAAACTGCCTTCCTCACTCTGGGTATAGAAACATCCTGTGATGAAACATCCGTTGCCGTGCTGCGTGGCGAGCACGATGTGCTGATTAACTCGGTCTATTCCCAAGTAGACCTGCATGCCAAGTACGGAGGCGTTGTTCCTGAAATCGCTTCACGCAATCATGTCCTTAAGCTACCTTATTTGGTTCAAGAGGCGATGCAAACGCTTGGTCTGCAGCTGAAGGAGTTGTCTCTTATTGCTGCAACCTATGGACCAGGCCTTGTCGGCCCCTTGCTTGTGGGACTGACACATGGAAAGGGTTTGGCTTGTGGTCTAGGGATTCCATTTATCGGAGTGAATCACCTGGAAGGCCACGTGTTTGCCCATCGTATTGCACAGCCAGACGTTGAGCCGCCATTCATGGCTCTCGTGGTTTCAGGCGGTCATACGTCGCTCGTAGATGTGCCAGAATACGGAAAGTATCAGCTGGTCGGCATGACCGTAGATGATGCAGCCGGTGAAGCTCTCGACAAGATCGGAAAGATGATGGGGATTGGCTATCCGGCTGGTGCGGAAATCGATCGCCTGGCCAAGCAGGGTGATCCAAAGACTGTTCACTTCCCGCGTCCGATGATCGGGTCGCCTGGGTTCGACTTTAGCTTTTCAGGGCTTAAGACCTCAGTTGTCTATCATCTAAGAAAGAACCCTCGCGAGCGGTCACAGGATATCGCTGCCTCAGTATTGGCAAGCGTGGTGGAAATCCTGACCAAGAAGTCGCTCGAAGCTGCTCGTCGATTCCATCGCAAACGGCTAGTTGTGACGGGTGGTGTTGCCGCCAACTCCCATCTGCGTGAAGCGTTGACTGCGGCCGGAGCTGATCGAGGTATCGAGGTGTGGTTCCCGGATCGTTCCTTGTGTACAGACAATGCTGCGATGATTGCCGCTGTTGGAGCATTTCGGCACCTGCAGCTTGGCGAATCTCACCCCCTATCACTCAAGCCGGAACCATCCTTGAGTTTGGGAACGATGACCGCGGAGTAGTCTGTCAGGTTCGGTTCTCAAGCGTTCCAATTCTCTTAGGAGCATTCCTCGTTCCTCATCGGCGTGCACTAGTAGGTCTGATGGCCGACTGGCTAATCCATTTTGAAGAAGGTGCCTTGTCATCGCTAGACGACTAGTAGCTCCAACGAGACGAACGAGCAGGAAACTAGTAGGATTGAGCACAGAGGTGCCAGTCATGAGTAGTGTGGAGAGCCGAATAGAACGGCTGGAGAGAATTCTGGCGTTTAGCCGCGAGCTGACCTCCTCAATGTCCTTGGAACCCTTGTTGCATGGAATTGTTGCAGCGGCGGCAGAGCTGACAGGTAGCGAGAGGGCGGCCATTCTGTTGCTGAATCAGAGGGGCGAATTGCGCTTCGTGGCAGCTAGCAATATGACAGATAAACTGGTTGACATCCCCGTTCCTATTGAAGGGTCCATTGCCGGCGCTGCCTTCTCGTCTGGCGAACCTCAGATTGTCTTCGACGTTCGGACTGATCCGCGCCACTTCGCATCGGTCAACAACCAGACTGCTAGTGAGACGCTCTCGTTAGTGGCTGTCCCGCTGAAATACAAGGATCGCTGTATCGGTACGTTGGAGGCAGAAAACAAGCGTGCTGATGAGAAATTCGGCGAGGAGGACGTGGCAACGTTGACTCTGTTGGCTGCCCAGGCAACAGTCGCCATCGAAAACGCACGCATGGTAGAGGCTCTGCGGGACTCCCGTGATGGACTAGAACGACGAGTTGAGGAGCGGACAGCAGAGCTTTCGGCAGCCAACATGGCCTTGATGAAACAAATCGCCGAGCGCAAACAAGCGGAGGAAACAATTAAGCATATGGCGTATCACGACGCCATGACTGATCTGCCCAACCGAGCCCTATTCTATGACCGTCTCCACCAGGCGCTAGCTGTCGCACGCCGCAAACAGACACAAGTGGCCGTAATGATGCTGGATCTGGACCGCTTCAAGGAAATCAATGACAACCTAGGACATGGCGCGGGTGATGAGCTGTTGAAAGGCGTCGCTAAGCGATTGAGGAATCTTGTACGTGAAAGCGACACCGTAGCGCGCATGGGAGGGGACGAATTCACGCTGATCCTGCCGGATTCCGTGGCTAACGTTGGTGAGAGGATTGTGGAAATCTTCCAGAAGCCATTTGTACTCGGTGGCCACGAGCTGAGCGTCACTGCCAGCGTAGGGATTTCTACGTACCCGGTCGATGGCCGCGATGCTGAAACCTTAATGAAAAATGCGGATAGTGCTATGTATTCGGCCAAACGAAACGGGCGGAATAGCTACCAGTGCTATTCTCCGGGTGTGTAATAGAGGATTGACGCTCGCTTTCTCGTCTGAAGCTGTGCCGAGAGCCCTAGAGAACCGCAGACTCTGTGATCGTGTCGGCTACATCATCAGTTGGTTGAATTGGATCAAGCACGCGGCTCATCGACGCGATGGCTACTTCGACCATGGCATCATCAGGTTCGCCTGTTGTGATCTTCTGTAGCCACAAACCTGGTTGCGCCAATGCCTTCACCCACCAGAGATGGTAATTCCTCCCTGAAAAGCGAAGCGCCTCGTACGATACGCCAGCGACCACCGGTAACAATGCCAGCCGGGAGAGAATCTTTATCCACAGAGCCGGATTGCCGGCTAGTGAGAAGATGAGGATGGCGATCACGAAGACCGTCATCAAGAAGGCGGTTCCGCACCGAGGGTGCAGTGTGGTATGTTTCTGCGCGTTCTCCACAGTCAGCTCTTCGTCCGCCTCGTAGGTATAGACGACTTTGTGTTCTGCACCGTGGTACTGAAATACGCGGTGAATATCCTTCATCCTGGAGATTGCGATCAAGTAGATGAAGAAGAATCCCATGCGGATGACGCCTTCAACCAAATTGAAGGCAATCGAGTTCCCTGATGTGAGACCCGGAATGAAACCAGTGAGATAGAGAGGAAGGATCATGAATGCGCCGATCGCAATGATAATGGCAATGGCAAATGTGACAAATGTGCCGCCCTTGCCCATCTGCTCATCTTCAGGGAATGCCAATTCAGTGGACAGGTTCAACGCACGTAGTCCCAATGACATCATGTCATAGAGACGGAAAAGACCACGCAGAAAAGGGATGCGTCCAAGTTTCTTGAACCTAAATCGTGCGGGCAAATCTCTGACGAGGATTTCGCCATCTGATTGACGACGAACGGCGACCGCTATTCGGTCGCCGTTCTGCATCATAACACCCTCGATAATGGCTTGTCCGCCGATTACCGGTTTCACTAGGCGTCTTTCTGGTCTTCGGTGTACTTACGGTTGAATCGTTCGACACGACCTTCTGTATCGACGAATCGCTCTTCACCCGTATAGAAGGGATGACACTTGGAACAGATGTCGACTCTCATCTCTTCAACGGTCGACGTGGTCTCAAATACATGACCACAACCGCAATGCACCTGAGCGTTTATTTGCTTTGGATGAATTCCCGTTTTCATGGATCCTCCGGATTGCGTTTAACGCTTGGAGTACTGCTCGCTCTTTCGCGCTTTGCGTCGGTTAATCTTCTTGCGTTCGACTTCTCTCGCATCTCGCGTAAGGAGTCCGGCCTGGCGCAATGGCAATCTGTACTCTTCCGTAACGCCAAGTAGTGCTCGCGCAATGCCTAGCCGGATTGCTTCCAGCTGCCCGGTGTAACCTCCACCGCGTACGCGTGCCATGACGTTATACTTCCCGACCGTTCCAGTTGAGTAGAACGGCTGCTTCAGATTTTTCTCCAGATACTCGACTACATGCAAGAATGGGGCAAAATAAACATCTGCGGGACGCCCGTTAACCGTGAGCGTTCCTTCCCCTTCAGAGAGATACACGCGTGCTGTCGCCGATTTGCGACGACCAACTGCATGAATCGCTCCGTTAACTCTCTTGGGTAATCTTCGAATTTGCTGTTCCACGAAGAATACACACCTCCTGAATTCGAAACACGAATGAACTTGCGAATGATAGCCAAGGTGCCAAGGACTTTCAATGCGTAGCGCCAAGCACATTTCCGCTTGGTCCCAAGTTGGGACCAGGCACGTTGCCATTGTCACTTAGTGCGCCCTCATGAGGATCAACCTGCTATTGAATCTGCTAATAGAGCCAGCGGATCATCGATTGGAGGAATGAACTCTCCATGCGTTTCATCATCCATCGTTCAGATACGCGCTTATTGAGGAAAGACATGGAAGGGAAACTGTGCTGCAAGAACATGATCTTGGACAGTCTCATTTTGTTCTGAATGGCTAGACCCCATTCGTTGATCATCTCGCCTGCACCGTGTCCGATAATGCGCACGCCGTAAATCCGCCCTGCTTTACTCACATAGGCTCTGACAGAGCCTACGGCCATGCCTTCTGCAATCGCGGCGCCATAGTCCTCGTATTTCTCTTCATGAACCTCGTAGGGAATGTCAGCCTCTTTCAGCTCTCTTTCTAACCAGCCGACATGCGCAATCGGTGGATCTGTGAACACAGTCCAGGGAACCACGTACTTGGCATAGTCAAAACGAATGGGCCAAGGCGCAATGGCATTCATTAACGCAATCATGCCTTGATGCATGGCTGAATGAGAGAAGAGGAAGGCTCCGTTGCAGTCGCCTGGTGCGTAGATGGACCGGTGCGTCGTTCGCAATCGAGAATCGACGCGAATTCCTGCTGTTGAGTACTCGACTCCTGCATTCTCTAGCTCGAGACCCGAGTGGTCATGCTGGCGGCCCGCAGCTACGAGAAGCCGCTGCCCTCGGAATGTCTCATTATGATCAGTTTGGAGAACAACTGCGTTGCCTTCGATTCCTACGCGTCGAATGCCTCGGCCGTTGTAGACGGCAATGCCTTCCTTGGCGAAGACATCTTCAAGTAATTTCCCTGCGTCAACATCTCCGTGCGGCAGCAAATGGGAATCGAGATGAAGGATGGTAACCCTTGATCCAAGTCGACTGAATGCTTGCGCCATCTCGCATCCAATCGCACCGCCACCAATAATGAGAAGGCTCTCTGGGATCGATTCCAGATCAAACAGAGTCTCATTGGTTAGGTAATCGATGGAATCCAATCCCGGAATGGGAGGAACAGCCGGTTTTGTCCCCGTGCAGATGAAGAATCGTTTGGCCGTGTGTCTGTGGCTATCGATAGTGACCGTATGAGGGTTGACGAAAGCTGCAGATCCCTTGCCCAGTTTTAAGTCGGTCTTTTCAAACATTTTGGCAGTCTTTCGTTCGTTGATGAAACGTATGTAGCGTTGCAGGGTTTGGAAGGGATCGACTGGATCCGGAATCTTGGCTACATTGGTTAGTGCAAATTCGGAGGCTCTCGTAAACGTATGCCGCACGTAGGCCATTTGTAGCAACGACTTGCTGGGAATGCAGCCGACGTTCATACATTCACCGCCCAAGGCTCGTCGTTCAATCGCCAGCACACGGAGTCCCATGTTGGATGCCATGACGGCCACGGCCATTCCAGCTGGACCAAGTCCTATGACGCCCAAGTCGTAGTCGTATCGCATTGTTCCCCCTATGAGAGCGGTTGATGCCTATGAATACGGCTTTGACAGTATATCGGGCGAGAATATCTGTGCCAGCTTCATGCGGGCATTGGGGCGCGGTGGAGAGATGCGAGATGACTTACACTGCAGGGTGAACTGCAAGGTCGCATCCAACTGGAGGTTGAACATGGAACGAATGATTGCAACGTGCGGACTGATCTGCTCTGAATGTCCCGCCTATGTCAGTACCCAAAATGGGGACACGACAGCATTGGAGGCACTGGCCAAGACCTGGAGCAAGGTGTATGGAACAACATTGTTGGCAGACGATTGCACCTGCAACGGATGCCATTCCGCTACAGGACCGTGGATGTCTCATTGTGCGGAATGCGACATTCGCGCTTGCGGAACTGAGAAGAACGTAACGAGCTGCGCGGAATGCTCTGATTACACGTGCGACAAGCTGACGTCGTTTTTAGAATATGTGCCAGATGCCAAGCTTGTGCTCGATGGGTTGAGAGGTGATGCATGACTTCAGGAAAGTTGCCTTCTTGGATACAACCTATGCGGCGACAGGATCGCCAAATCTCTGACAATGTCCGACTCTGGGAGATTCTTAGGAAGGCGGATGTCTGTCGAATCGCCTTTTGTGCTGAGGGGTGGCCTTACATCATCCCTATGAATTTCGGTTGCCTGGAGGACAGGCTTTATTTCCACAGCGCAGCTGCTGGCACAAAACTCGACCTGCTCAAGGCGAATTCCAATGTGTGTTTTGAAGTTGAGATTAACGTTGAAATCATCCCAGGCAAAGAAGCCTGTGGGTGGTCTGCGAAGTTTCAGAGTGTGATTGGTTTTGGGCACATGTCTATCGTCAAGGATCAAGAAGAGAAACGGGCAGGCATAAAGGCGCTAGTGGCGCAATACACGGATCGAATTGTGCCAGTTCCTGCATTGATACCTGAGACCACAACTATTCTCCGAATTGATATTGAATCGTTGACAGGCAAGGAATCAGTGGGCGATTAGGAACGATACTTCTGTGAGCCAAATGAAAACACCCCGAAGCGTGGGCTTCGGGGTGACCAAAACGGAGCAGGTCCGCTAGGTGAGTTTCTCCGAGCTTACGTCTGGAATGACGACAGGCCCTCCACTGGCTAGCTGCTCAGATACGTTGTTGAGATCAGGTCCCTTCCTTCCGAATGCGAGCACTTCGCCTGAAAGCCTCAAGACGCGTCTGCGCACATCTTCATAGAGGGGTGAGGACGTCGACTTTAGCGTCTCAAGAAGATCGACGATGCTGGCATTTTCTGGCAGGGAAATGCTTTCTTGGCGATCTTCATCAGTCTGAGATTGAGCATTCGGAACCACGATTTGTATCCATCGTTCGCTAGGTGCTGTCATGTTCATCCTCCCCTTTCTGTGTTTGTTGAGCAGATTGGGCGATGGCCTGGATGCAATAGCAGGTAGCTGCGCCAGCGACGAGAAAGCGTCGCCAACGAGGCGGCGTACAGGCAATATCCGTGCGCCGTGTCATTCGTTTCTTATGAGCTGTCTTCCAATCCACTGCCTTGAGGTCTACCATGCTGCTCGCCTCCTGGTTTTCGTGCCCGCACCGTGCGGCTGTGTTGCTCTGCCAAACAAAAGCGCAGGCCGAGGCCTGCGTTCGCTTGTCGGACTCTTGAGCGCTTCTTGTTTCTAGGTGCGCTCAGTCTGTCCGACGATCATTTGGAAGACGCAAAGCAAGGCACGACCGTCAATCAAGTTCACGGAATAGGGCCAGTGCTTTGTCGTCATCATCGTGACAACAGTATACCCTAGGCGGACTCGTTCACAATGGCATCTGTCCCTGGCTAGGTTGTGGAGGGAGGGCGATTAGCACCTTGGCGTTGGGTAGAGAGGACAAGTCGTTCCACTTGCTAGCATGAAAAGCGCGGGCCTCTGTATCCATGCCAAAGACCCTCTACCTGGGAGACCCGCCGCTTTTCGTTCTTAGCCAGAGGATAGACAACTCAGCGTAGCTCAAGGCAGCCTGCTTGCCAAGCAGTCATACAGATTAGATAAGACGCCAGCCCCGAGTGGATTCGGTGCAAGGGCTGCCATGCAGGGCGCGCGACGATTGCCTAAACGATAAATGTGTGTGGGATCATTTCCCCCGGCTCGAGATACTCAATCTCTACCCGCGTAATTCGGATCAGGCAGAAATTCGGATCCTGCGTGCCCTCCCAATGTTCGGTGAGAAATGGGATTTGATTCCCAATTCGCTCAATCACATCAGCGTCTCGGACCATATTGGCAATGCCGCTCACGCGAATGTACCCACTGCTGCAATCTGCGGACAGCGGATAACAAAACTCAACATTCGGATTGCGGAGAATCTGCCGAGATTTTCCGCTACGCGGGCTCGTAGCGATCCAGAACTTCTCCTCTAGATTGAGGAGTGTGATCGGGCGAACGCGAGGTTGATCCCCCTCTGCTGTTGCCAAATACACACATTGTCCCGGCTTGAAACAGGCCCATACCGCCTTCTTGATTTCATCCAGTGTTCTGCTCATCTGTCACACTCCTTTCTGGAGTCCATGCCAGCATACAGGCGTTACCGCCACCTCGCCAAGATACTCCCGCGAGACAGAAGTCCGCAATGCAAGAGTGACTGGCTTCGACAAAGCTTCTGATGAATTCCTGTCAGCCATCCTGAAACATAGTTGGGATAGCCCATGATCGGCATGCCAGACATCATGAGAGTGAGCGCATGTTTCCCGGCACGACCCGAGTGGGGCAGGGCAACCAACTAGCGGTCTCGATGTGCTCCATTTACCTAGGGTTGACGTGCAACGGGAGCGTCAAGAGCATTCTCTGCAATATTAAAGCCGTACTCTGCGATGCGTAGTAGGCTATCCAACGCGATGCTGATTGCGGATGCCTTATCTGGCTGCTTTGCTGAGGCAATACTGCGAGCTGTGGAGAAGAAGTCGTTTTGTTGTTCGCGAAGCTCCAGTACTTGATTGGCAAGATCAGTATCGCGCGCAATGAAAGCATTGACAGCTGATTGAAGCACTTCTCCCGAACCTTCTGATCGTTCGCGGATTGCTTTGGCTACTTCTTTCACTGCTGGAGCCCCCATGGCCAGGGCAGCTTCCGAGATTTTTGCAGCATGATCTGCGACACGCTCCAATTGATCAGCTACTTCGTGGTGATGCATGAACTGGAGCCGCGACATGCCGCATTCATCTTCAGTCATCAGATCCCGAAGCAGCAAGCTGAATTGCCTGGCAACCAGCATCACCAGCCGATCGATGTCACGATCGCGCTCCACAACATCATGTGCTAGCTCGTCGTCGTGGTCACAAAACGCAGAAACAGCATCGGTGAGCATGGCGTAGGTAATATCGAATATCCGATCGATGGTCTTTCCTACAGGGAAATCCTTGATATTGACCAAGGAGTGCAGAACGATGAGCTGGTGTGTCTCCTCGAAAATCTCAAGGCCTAGCAGGCGCTGAGAAATCTCGCGAACCATGCGGCGTTGGTCAGGCCGAATACGATCTCCTTGTACTGAGATAATGCCGTAGCCTCCGTTGTATCGGGAAATGATCTCGCGTTGGAGTCGGTCGAAAGTCCAGTCATGCAGATCGATGATGCATCGATTGCTGTCGGCGACACTATCGGGAGTGACCAACAGCGCGCCTGAATCGTTCGGAATCAAATGAACCTCTGTACCTGTCTTGATACCGGCACCTTCGGCCCATTGCTTGGGCAGTGTCACAAAATACGTCGAGCCACCTGTCTTTTGTACTTTTCGTGTATACATGAGCCTCCAGTCGGTGCCAACAATATCATATTCTATAGGAATCTATAGAGACGAACAATGAGTTGTGTATAGGAGTGACTTGCTATTGAAGTCGCGCTGATTGTTGCGACTTCACAAGATTGTGTCGACCTCGATCGGATAGACTGGCGAATGACTGTGAACTGGGAGGGACTCATGCTGAAGATCGGATATGTTCTGATCCTTATTGCCGGTGCTGGGTTGGTTGGGTTCTTAGGATTTCGTGTTGTTTCGTTATTGATCCAGTCTCCGGGTATCCATCCGTTCTTCAAGGGCCTTATCTTGTGTGCAGGCGTAGGCGTGATCCTAACACTGGGCGGATTGGTGATGGAGAAGCGAAAGGAGGACAAGCATGCTTCTGGTGACAACGAATAATATCGAGGGCAAGCCGATCATCGAGACCCTGGGTCTAGTACGCGGGAATACGATCCGAGCCCGACACATCGGTCGTGACATCATGGCAGGACTGCGGACGCTTGTGGGTGGAGAAATCAAAGAGTATACGGTGATGCTGGGACAGGCCCGTGATCAAGCTATTGAGCGGATGATGAAGCAGGCAACAACACTTGGAGCCAATGCCATCGTCGGTGTGCGATTCACGACATCGCAAACCATGTCTGGCGCAGCCGAAATCCTCGCCTATGGCACAGCAGTGCGCGTGCAGGGAAACGTGAGCTGAACCCGAGCCGACAAGAAGACTGACTCAGTTTCGGCAACGAAAAGGAGTTGGCGCTTGTCGATGGCTGTGGCTAATTGGTTTTGATTTCTGGCGCAGGTGCGATGATGCCAGCGTCCATCAGCGTCTTCGTCGCGGCTTGGGCGTGGAGGATTTTAGCTTGTGCCTCGGCATACAGCTCATCAGCAGTGAGGATTCGCTGCGCAATACCCTGCTCGATCGCCTTCAATCCGACAGCAACGGCCTCGTTGACGAACACCTCTGTCTCGAGCATGGTGGGCACGACATGGGTTTCGCTCAATCCCTTGGCCTCAGCAGTTTCGGCGATGGCATAGGCTGCAGCGATGGCCATCTCGTCAGTGATGGTCGATGCGAACACATCGAGCGTTCCTCGGAAGATCCCAGGGAAGCCGATGGAATTGTTGATCTGATTGGGGAAATCCGAGCGGCCTGTGCCGACCACGCGTACGCCAGCTTCTAGTGCTTCCCACGGCCAAATCTCGGGTGTTGGATTGGCCATCAGGAAGGCAATGGCATTTGGATTCATCCTGGTCAGCCATTCCTTCTTGATGGTGTCTGGGCCTGGTTTCGATGCAGCGATCAGGACGTCAGATCCAGCAATGGCCTCAGCCATACCCCCGACTCGCCCTCCTCCATTTGTTTCTACGGCATACCGCCACTTGTAGGGATTGTTCGCCTTGTCATTTTCTAGATCGTCTCGTCCTGAATGCAGAATACCCTTGGAGTCGACCATGATAATGTTGCCTGCAGGAACGCCTGCACGGATGAGAATTCGAACAAAGGCGATGTTCGCGGCACCTGAGCCAATCACACAGTAGGTCACCTTCGTCAAGCTCTTGCCGACCAACTTCACCGCATTGATGACACTGGCGAGAGTGATCGAGGCCGTTCCCTGCTGATCGTCATGCCAAACGGGGATATCAAGTTCCTCTCGCAATCGATCAAGGATATAGAAGCACTTTGGGTTGGCGAAATCCTCCAAGTTAATGCCTCCAAAGCCTGGGGCCAACCATTTGACGGCTTGGATGATTTCATCCGGGTCCTGGGTGTCGAGGACGATGGGAACTGCGCTAACGCCGCCAAGATACTTGAACAACAGAGCCTTTCCCTCCATAACGGGCAGCCCGGCAAGAGGGCCGATATTACCCAGGCCGAGTACGCGAGAGCCGTCGGAAACAATGGCGATGGTATTGGCCTTGTTGGTGTATTCGTAGGCCATAGCCGGGTTTTCCTGAATCTCCTTGCATGGTGCTGCTACGCCCGGGGTGTACCAGATTCCGAAGTCATCCAAGCTACTGACTGAGCATTTCAGTGCAATCTCGACTTTGCCTCGGTAGAAGGCGTGCATGGCGGGTGACTTCTTCCCTGGCAGTCCTGCTCTTGCGACACGTTCCTCTGACGATTGATGACTCTCTGGCACCATGGTTGCTCCTTCAAATGCTGTAATAGCTCATGCTGTTTCAATGCGCGCTATCGCAGCCTTCACATTCTCAGCGATTATGCGGTCAAGATCCTTGTACAGATTGCCGCCTGCTGCGTCCATTGTCACGAGTAGGGGGCCAAACTGCCTTGCCTGCAACAGCCAGACGGCTTCAGTCATGCCCAATGAATCAAGCCATTCCACGCGATTAATGGATTCGATCCGCTGTGCAGCCAGGGCGCCTGCTCCACCTGTGTACTGAGTGTAGACGGAGCCGACAGCTTGTAGAGCAGCACTTGTGCGATCGCCCATTCCCCCTTTGCCGATGATGATTGGAGGGCGAAACAACCTAAGGAACTGGTCTTCCATGGATTCCATGCGGATGGATGTAGTTGGCCCAGCGGCAACGACCTTCCAGCCGTCAGCGTGTTTTGACACGACCGGGCCGCAATGGAACATGGCCATCTGACTTGGATCGAAAGGAAGGCTCTCTCCAGAGGCGTGCAGGTCAAGCATCAAGGCGTGTGCTTGATCTCGTGCTGTGAACAGAGTGCCACTGAGAAAGAGAACATCACCAACACGAAATGTGCGAGCTGTCGCATGATCGATCGGCAAAGTCAGATTGTGTTGCATTAGTCAAGCACCTCAGCACTTCCATCTGCGTGCAAGTGAACGCGGGCACGGCGATCCGCCCAGCATTGAACAAGGATACCCAGAGGCAAGGATGCTGGATGGCGGTGAGCGACTTCAACATGTACGGCCAGACACGTCGTGTCTCCGCCTACGCCCATAGCGCCCACTCCAATGCTATTGACGAGATCGAACAGTTCTTTCTCCAACGTAGCGGCTTCAGGTATCGGGTTCTGAGATCCAATCTTTCGAAGCACGGCCTTCTTTCCTAATGTCAAGGCAGTATCAGCGCCACCGCCAATGCCGATACCAATGATTGTCGGTGGGCATGGCCAGCCACGGCACGAAGCGATGTGTTCGACAACCACCTTCTTGATGCCTTTCAACCCAACGCTCGGGGAGAGCATTTTGAGGGCTGACATGTTTTCACTGCCCCCGCCCTTGGGAAGAAGCGTAATCACTACATCGTCTCCATCCACAAGATCCCAGTGGATGGAAGGCATGAATCGTCCCGTATTGTCCCCCGGATTCTCTCCAGTGAGCGGATCTACTGTGTTGGGGCGAAGGGGGATCTCCCCCGTCGCTTCAGTAACGGCCTGGGTAATCCACCCCGTAAGTTCTTTAAGAAACGGGCTGTCAAAGCCGGCTTTCACAAAGAAGGTCTGGATGCCGGTATCCTGGCACAGAGGGATACCTCCACTTTGAGCGATGGCCACATTCTCCAGAATGGCGTCCAGTTGAGTCGCTGCCATGGTCGATGTTTCACGGGCGCGAGCTGCCCGGAGTGCAGCGACAACATCCTGAGGTAGGCTTGTGGCTGCTTGCTTGAGGGCAGTACGCAGTGCCTCCTGGATGGTCATCGATGTCATGTGTCTCCTTCTAGTGCGAAACAGATCTTGCACATCTGCCAGTCGTTAGATTCTTTCCGCAAAGGGCTCTCTGTACAAGTCGTTGGCGATGGTTGTACATTAGCATCCGTCAGATCTCTCTGTCTTAGATTGAGGAGATGAAGTTGAGATGCAGCGCCTCTTGAAATGCTGCGGTGTTGAAGGGCGATTGATGCGTTCACCACTTTGTCTTGCATCTTTGCCTTCGCAATGCGAATCTGATGAATAATAGTAGTCTGTGTGTTGCGTAAACTCGCTACTCAAGTAGACTTGCACTAAGGAAGAGAGGCGGGCTGCAACGTCTGTTGATTAGGATCGTTGACATCGCAACTCTTGTTCGATACTGTAGCGTGGCTCGCACAGGGAGGAGAAGGCATGAAAGGCATTTTCATCATTGCAGATGGGCTCGGAGGACGACCCTCGGATCTTGATGGCAACACGTGTTTGGAGGCTGCTGAGACTCCATACTTGGATGCACTCGCCACTCGAGGAGCATTGGGCTTGGTCGATCCGATTGGCCCTGGCATCCGTCCTGGCAGTGATACAGCACATCTTTCGCTTCTTGGCTATGATCCGTTCAAGGTCTATACGGGGCGTGGCGTGTTCGAATGCCTTGGCATCGGCATGGACGTACAGGCGGGAGATATTTGCTTCCGCGCGAATTTCGCCTCTGTCGAGCAGTCGGAAGAAGGCTTGCGGCTCCTTGATCGACGAGCCGGACGAATAAGCGAAGGCCAACAAGAACTTGAGGACGCCTTGCGTGCACTATCCATCCCTGGAGTAGACGTCGAGTTCTTGGCCAGCACCCAGCACCGAGGTGCACTAAGGATTCGAGCAGAAGGTTTGTCTCGATTCATCGGGGAAACGGACCCACACGAGATCGGCAAGCTTCTGCATACATCGAGACCGACGCAAGATGAACCTGGAGCTGAAAGAACAGCAGAGATCATCAATCAGATTACGCAACAGAGCTATGAGCTTCTGCGAGACCTGCCATTGAACCAAAAACGAATGGCTGAAGGAAAACTGCCGGCCAACGTTCTGCTTCTACGCGGAGCTGCCGATTGCCCCGTGCTCCCTTCTATTGAATCCACGATCGGTGTTCGTGGGGCTGTGATCTCTGGAGGCGCCTTGTATCGCGGTGTTGGTGAAGCTTGCGGAATGGATTACATCCCTGTCGAGGGAGCTACTGGCGGATTGGACACGGATATTGCCGCCAAGGCAGATGCAATTCTTGAAGCGCTCACAGACTACGACTATGTGTTCTGTCATTTAAAGGGGACAGACAACGCGGGCCACGATAAGAACGCCGCGGACAAAAAAGCATTCATTGAGAGGATGGACGTAGAATTGTTCAAGCCCCTTATTGAACGTGTTGACTGGGAAAAGACGCATATGGCGTTTACAGGCGATCACTGCACCCCTACTGGCTTTGGCGACCATACGGTTGATCCTGTTCCTGTTTTATTTGTTGGCCCCAATATCCCGCGAGACCCTGGAACCACATTTGGCGAACGGGTGGCTGGACAGGGGGGGCTTGGAAGATTCAGTGGGCGTGTGCTACCTATGTTGCTTGGGTACTGCAATTGGGCGCCAAAGTTTGGAGCGTAAATAGAGGATGAAACTACACGAGCTGGCAGCTGTAATCGGCGGATCAATTCTTGTGGGAGAGGATCAGCCGGATTTGGTCATTGATCGCGCATTTGCTGCCGATTTGCTCTCGGATGTGTTGGCACTGACAGAAGAACAGACCACCCTTGTTACTAGCATGATCAACCCGCAAGTGATGCGGGTGGCGGAGATCCTAAATGTCACGGCAGTCATCTTCGTCGGAGGGAAGATCCCTCCCCCATCATTGGTCGAATATGCTGTCAAACTGAGTATCCCTCTGGTTGCGACCAATAAAACCACATTCGAAACCTGTGGCTTGATGTACGCCCATGGCATTCGATCCTGCCTGAGCCGACCTGTTAGCGATATGGGTGGCCGTTGATGAAGTACGCGATACGGGCTGGGGACATCGATCACGGCGGCAGTGCATCAGCGCGTATCAAGTCTGAGCTCACCGAAGCCGGAGTGGATGCCACGACAGCACGGCGCGCGGGCATTGTTTCTTTTGAGGGAGAGATGAACCTTATCGTCTACTCCGATGATGGGGGAACACTCAGTGTCATTGTTGAGCCCGACGCAGTGATTGTCGAGCTAGAAGACACAGGCCCCGGTATTGAGGATATCGACCTAGCTATGACTCCAGGATATTCTACTGCACCCGTGTGGGCGACAGATCTTGGATTCGGCGCTGGAATGGGACTCGTCAATATGAAGCAACACTCCGATGGATTTGAGATCCAATCACAGATCGGCGTAGGGACGAAAGTCACGTGTCGGATTGAACGCAAGGGCGATTGGAAGAGAAGACGCGGGAGGGACCATGAGACTACCTGAGATTATCGATCGTCTGTCGCTTTCTGTACTCACACCCGCTCTGGGTTTCGACAGCGATGTGACTGGCGGATACTGCGGGGACTTGCTCTCGCATGTGCTCGCCAAGGCTACGAAAGGCGATCTGTGGATCACCATTCAGCATCACGCAAATGTGGTTGCTGTGGCGCAAGTAGCGGGGATTGCAGCAATTCTGATCGTTGATGGCCGGCTTCCGAGCGAGGAAACGCTAGCGCGTGCGAAGGATGGAAAAATCGTCCTGCTCGGAACGACTGAAAGTGCGTTCGCAATCGCCGCACGACTGCACACGCTACTGGCGACCTAACATGGAATCGATCGTTGCCGACCTGCATATTCATACGTGTTTGTCTCCGTGTGGCGAGTTATCAATGTCGCCGCGCAGGATTGTTGAATCTGCTGTCGCCAATGGCATCGATTTGATTGCTATTGCTGATCACAATAGCGTTTCCATGGTCGATACGATGGCCGAGGTGGCTCTGGCCATGGACCTAAGCTTCTTGTATGGCATGGAGTTGCAAACGCGCGAGGACATTCACTTGCTTGCCTACTTTGATGATTCAGCATCATGCCATGGCCTCGCACAGGCCATCTATCCTCTTCTACCCGATCGTCCGAACGAACCGACTTATTTCGGGGATCAAGTGATTGTCGATAAGGATGAGATGATTGTTGGAAGTGAGCCGAAGCTGCTCGTCAACTCACTTGATCTTGGATTCAATGAAGCTGTGGCCCTGGTTCGTGAACATGGCGGATTGCCTGTTCCGGCTCACGTCGATCGCGACGCCTATGGATTAATCGCCCAACTTGGATTCGTTCCCGAGGGCGTAACCTTCGACCTGGTCGAGACTTTGACAGGGGAGCTTCCTGCTGGATTTGGCGATGCGGCGGCCATTTGCTCGTCGGACGCGCACCAGCCAGATCAGATCGGTCAGCGGACAACGATATTTAACATGAATGGCGCGACAATATGCGAGATGATTCTGGCTGCGCAGCGGGTCGATGGACGATCCGTAACTGCTTGCACAAAGGAACGGAGGATGAAGTGACAGCCGTAATGACGGATCAGCGAAGCGAAGCGTTGCAGCGCATTCTCGATGAGTTCAAGGAGACGCAAGGTCCCTTGATCCAAGTGCTGCATCAAGCACAGGATGTGTTTGGCTACTTGCCTGCCGAGGTGCAGCTCAAAGTGGCTGACGGACTCGGATTGCCGCTGTCAACAGTCAGCGGTGTGGTTACGTTCTACAATTTCTTTCGCACGGAACCGCGTGGTGAACACGTGATTAGCATCTGCACAGGTACAGCTTGTCACGTAAAAGGAGCGGAGCGCGTGATTGACATGCTCAGCGAGCTGCTGGGCATTGGACTGGAGGAGACGACAGAAGACCGGAGATTTACTGTGCAGGGTGTGCGATGTATCGGCGCCTGCGGTCTGGCTCCAGTGATGATGATTGATGAGGAAGTGTATGGGAAGCTTGATCGCAAACGGATCGAAGAGATTCTCACTCGCTACTGATGATTGAAGAGTTGGATATGCATCTGCTTGATCTGGTGCAGAACGCCTTTTCTGCAGACTCAACGCGCGTCGAGGTGCGGGTGATCTGCGATGAAGAAACAGATCGCTTGACGATCAGCGTAGTCGACAACGGAAAAGGCATGGATGAGCCAACGCTTGAGACAGTTCGACGTGGCTATTACTCAAGCAAGTCAGAGCAGAGCGTTGGGTTGGGGATTCCGTTGCTGCGAGAAACGGCGCAGCACTGTGATGGTCGATTTGCGATTGAGAGCCAGCTCGGCGAAGGAACGAAGGTGGTCGCGGCATTTCGCGGCAGCCACATCGATCTGCCGCCATTTGGAGACTTGGCTGCGACCTTCCTAAACATCATCGTGACTGCAGACGCTCGCTACGTTAGGATTAGCTATCAATGTGAAGGAAATGAGCTTGAACTCGATACGGCGGCCTTGTCAGAGCACCTTGGGGAGCTGTCATTTCAGCACCCCGAAGTACTCCGATTCTTGAAGGCCTACATAGCAGAACGTGTCAATAAAACGGGTTAGGAGGACGGGATGAAACTTGAAGAGCTTCGCCAGATTCGCGAGCGGGCCTCGAAAGAGCTGTCCCTGCGCAAGGGAGATGCTCGGGCAAAGGTAGTCATCGGGATGGGAACGAGTGGAATCGCTGCTGGAGCGCGTGATGTTATGGCCGCTTTTCTCGACGAAATCGCTGTTCGCAACCTGACAGATGTTGTGGTGACGCAGACTGGTGAACGGGGGTTGGCGTCATCCGAACCTGTGGTTGATGTGTTTATCGACGGACAACCGAAGGTGAGCTACGGTCAGATGACGGCCGACAGCGCCCGTCGCGTCGTGGTGGAACACTTGGTGAACGGAAACGCCGTCTCCGACCTCGTCATTGAAGTGAGGGGATAATGAACCGAAGACTCGACGTTCTTGTCTGTTCTGGAGCTGCATGCGTCTCTTCGCACTCCGCTGAGGTGAAAGCTGCCTTGGAACGCGAGATTGGCGCACATGGTATGAGCGACGAGATTCGGTTGGTGGAGACGGGTTGCATGGGCCCTTGCGAGCTAGGGCCAGTGATGCTCGTTTATCCAGATGGCACGTTCTATGTGCGCGTCACGCCCAACGATGCTGCGGAGATTGTCGAGGAGCACTTCCTGAAAGGACGACCCGTTCGTCGACTTCTGTGGGAAACTCCTGAAGCGCGCAGGATCGCTGAGGAGAAGAAACAGGTTCCCTTCTTCGAGAAACAACAGAAGATTGTCCTCTCCAATTGCGGAGAGATCGATCCAGAGAATATCGAAGAATTCATTGCCACGGGCGGCTATGAGGCACTGGGTTGTGCCCTTGCTGAGAAGAGCCCCGAAGAACTGATTAAAACGATGGTTGCCTCAGGATTGAGAGGTCGCGGAGGCGCGGGATTCCCGACGGGTCTCAAATGGCGTTTTGTCGCCAAAGAAGTAGGCCCGACGAAGGTTATTGTCTGTAATGGGGACGAAGGCGATCCGGGTGCGTTCATGGATCGCAGCCTTCTTGAAGGCGATCCCCATTCAGTCATTGAGGGAATGGAAATCGCCGCCTATGCTGTTGGCGCAAGTCATGGCTATGTCTATGTGCGTGCCGAGTACCCTCTGGCCATCCATCGATTGAAAGTCGCTATTGAACAGGCTCGAAACATCGGTCTGCTCGGATCGAATATTCTGGAATCGGATTTCTCGTTCGATCTTGAGGTGCGCATCGGTGCCGGTGCCTTTGTATGCGGTGAGGAGACAGCGCTGATTGCGTCGATTGAAGGCGAGCGCGGTATGCCGCGTTCGCGGCCTCCTTACCCATCTACATCTGGTGTGTTTGGTGCTCCAACGCTCATCAACAACGCCGAGACGTGGGGCAACATACGCCACATCATTCTCAAGGGTGCCGAGTGGTTCGCGGCGATAGGTACTCCAGAGAGCCCGGGAACGAAGGTGTTCGCGCTTTCTGGCAAGGTCGTCAATACAGGGCTTGTTGAAGTGCCAATGGGAACAACGTTGCGAGAACTCATCTATGAGATCGGTGGCGGCATTCCCGATGGCAAGGCGTTCAAGGCTGTGCAGACGGGTGGGCCGTCCGGTGGGTGCATTCCTGCCGAGCATTTGGACACGCCGATCGACTACGAATCTCTCAAGAAGCTCGGGGCGATCATGGGATCGGGCGGTGTTATCGTCATGGACGAAGATAACTGCATGGTGAATATCGCCAAGTACTTCCTCGATTTCACTTGCGACGAATCTTGTGGCAAGTGCGTGCCCTGCCGCGCTGGAACACGGCAGATGCTTGAGCTCCTTGAGAAGATTGCCGATGGCAAGGGCGAACCGGAGGATATTGACCGGCTGCGCAGCCTGGGAACGATGATTGCGTCAACATCGCTATGTGGATTGGGGCAGTCGGCTCCAAACCCTGTGCTATCGACGTTGGAACACTTCGGAAACGAATACCTGGCACATATTGACGAACATCGGTGTGAGGCCAAGGTTTGCACGTCGATGATCCGATTCGAAATCGATTCAGAGACCTGCAAGGCGTGCGACAAGTGCCGGCCCGTATGTCCAGTGACTGCAATTACCGGAACTCCGGGGAATCCGCCCTATGAACTCGATGCACAGACATGCGTTCGGTGCGGACGTTGTGCCGAGGTATGTCCATTTGGTGCGATTCATATCAAGAGTGGAGATTTGAACTAAGACAATCAGGAAGTTGGAGGGCTGCAGTGGAGACCATCAGATTGAAAATCGACGGCCGCGAGATCACAGCGCAGGTTGGACAGACGATCCTTGAGGTGGCGAAAGAGAACGGAATCAAGATTCCGACGCTCTGCCATCTTGACGGCGTGGAAGACGTAGGGGCGTGTAGGCTTTGCATCGTGGATGTTCACGGTCAGCTCGTAACGTCTTGTACAACGCAGGTTGCCGCGGAGATGGAAGTTCAAACGCAGACTGAGTCCGTCAAGGAGTACAGGCGGATGATTCTGGAACTTCTGTTTGCTGAGGGCAGCCATGTCTGCTCGTTCTGTGTATCAAACGGAGGCTGCGAGTTACAGGACCTAGCTTGCGAGCTAGAAATGCACTCAGTTCGCGTGCCGTACGCCTATCCTCGCAATCGTATTGATGCAACGCATCCACAATTCCTGATCGATCGGGATCGCTGTGTGTTGTGTGGTCGGTGCGTGCGAGTCTGTGCCGAAGTTGAAGGCGCCCACACGTGGGGATTTGCCGAGCGCGGAAGCGCAGCACGGGTCATCACCGATCTTGCCGTTGACTGGGGACAGGCTGAATCCTGCACCAGCTGTGGCAAGTGCGTCGAATCGTGTCCAACTGGAGCGATTGTTCGCAAGGGTGCTAGCAATGCTGAAATGCGCAAGAAAACCGACCTCGTCGGTCAGTTGACCGAAAGGAGAGAGCATGAGTAAGCCCAAGATATCCACGCTGTGGTTCAGCGGTTGTGCAGGCTGTCACATGTCTCTTCTTGACATTGACGAGGTGCTGATCGAATTGGCTGGGCGCATTGAGTTGTGCAACAGCCCCATTACTGACCTCAAGGTATTTCCTGAGGGCGGTGTGGATGTCACCCTGATTGAGGGTGCTGTCGCCAATGAGGAACAGCTGCACTTGGTCAAAGAAGCGCGTGAGAAGTCGAAAATACTAATTGCCTTTGGTGATTGCGCAGTCACGGGGAACGTGCCCGGGATGCGCAATGGGCTGCAGACAGACCAGATGATCGAGGACATCTACGGCAAGGGTGTAACTACGAATGGAAAGTTGCCCTACGACGTAGTTCCGCGATTGCTTGATCGTGTCCGACCCGTTCACGAAGTGGTTCCGGTGGAGTACTTCCTTCATGGATGTCCTCCTCCTCCGGGTGTCATCGCCAAAGCCATCCTCGCCCTGCTCGACGGCAAGACGCCGGAGCTGGTGGGCGAAGATCTCAAGTTCGGTTAGGGAGAAAGCATGGAAAAACAGATACATATCGAGCCGGTAACGCGCATTGAGGGACACGCCAAGATTACGGTGTTTCTAGATGACGCCGGCGACGTGAAGGACACTCAGTTCCATGTAACCGAACTGCGTGGGTTTGAGAAATTCTGCGAAGGTCGTACCTTGTGGGAAATGCCGGGACTGACAGCCCGCATCTGCGGGATCTGTCCCGTCTCTCATATCTTGGCTTCGTCCAAAGCAGCTGACGCGATCATGTCTGTCCGCATCCCCAAGACGGGAGAGATGCTCCGACGCATGATGAATTTGGGGCAATACATCCAGTCGCATGCACTGAGCTTCTTCTACTTGTCTGCCCCCGATTTCTTGTTGGGCTGGGACTCTGACCCTGCGCTTCGCAATGTGGTCGGTCTTGTGCAGGCCAATCCTGTTCTGGCACGCAAAGGCGTTCGATTGAGAGCTTTCGGTCAGGAAATCATTAGCCGACTGGGCGGCAAGCGCATACATCCGGCTTGGTCCGTGCCCGGTGGTGTTAATGAACCGCTGTCCAAAGAAGATCATCAATGGTTCACAGACAACCTGCCAGAAGCCAAGGACACCATTCGTGAAACCATCGACTTGTTCAAGTCAGCGTTTGATTGTGAAGCGCGGGGTGTGCTGGGCGAGTTTACGAGCATGTATATGGGATTGGTAGCACCGGGCGGCAAGTGGGAGCATTACGATGGACTCATTCGTATCGTCGACCAAGACGGTTCGATTGTTGAAGAGGGCTACGACCCGTCCCGCTATTTCGACATCATTCAGGAAGCGTCCGAGCCTTGGACCTATCTGAAATTCCCGCACTACGTACCTCAGGGTTACCCCGCTGGCATGTACCGTGTCGGGCCATTGGGCCGTGTCAACGTGTGTGAATCGTTCGGTACGCCGGAAGCCGATGCCGCCTTGGAAGAATTCCGTGCAACGGCCAGCCGATGCTCGGGCAAGGTGTTTGACTACCATTACACACGACTGCTTGAAATTCTAGCTTCAGTCGAACGTATGGAGCTGTTGCTGGCAGACGAGCGCATTCTCGATACACGTATCCGTGCAGAAGCTGGTATCAACCAGCTCGAAGGTGTTGGTATTCACGAAGCCCCGCGTGGAACGCTCATTCACCACTACAAGGTGGACAAGAACGGCGTGATCGAAAAGGCGAACTTCATCGTCTCTACGGGTCATAACAACCTGGCGATGAATCTGGCTGTCAAACAGATCGCTCAGAAGTACATTGCGAAGGGGAACATCACCGAAGGCATCCTCAATCGAATTGAGGGTGGTATTCGTGCCTATGATCCATGCTTGTCCTGTTCAGTGCATGCCGTCGGCCAAATGCCGATTCAGGTGAGCATTGTGGACGCAGATGGAGCGCTTCAGCAGACGCTGACGCAGGAATAGGCATGAACTTCGTCATCGGGATCGGAAACGACATGAGAGGAGACGACGGCGTTGGCCCACGCGTGGTCAATGCCATCCCTTCTCGAGCCGATCTGGAAACGATGACTGTCCATCAATTGGTTCCTGAGCTAGCCGAGATGATTCAACATGCTCAACGGGTGCTGTTTGTCGACGCAAGTATGGAAGGCCAGCTGCGTCTACAACAGCTTGAAGCGTCTGCCCATCGCGGGTTGGGACATGCCTGCTCTCCTGCTGGATTGTTGGGCTGGACGAAACTTGCTTACGAGCAGGTACCCGAATCGTGGTTGCTGAGTATTCCCGGATTCGTGTTTGAATTCGGAGAAACTCTCAGCCCTCGAACGACAGCCTATCTCCCTGAGGCATTAGAGCGTATTGAATCATGGTTGAACGAGTGCCCAGAGCCAGTGCTCATGATGAATGAGGAGGAAGCGTGAAGGAATTGCTGCAACGGTACGCGGCGACATCGGAGAACATGCTCGACATATTGCATGAAGTCCAGGACGCTGAACCGAAAAACTATCTGAAGCCGGAAGCACTTCAAGCAGTGGCCGAGTACCTGTCCGTGCCGCTGTCGCAAGTTGTTAGCACGGCGACGTTCTATACGATGTACAGTCTCAAACCACGTGGGAAACACGTTATCCGCTTGTGCGAATCTCCTCCGTGTCAATTGGTAGGAGCTGAATCGCTGCTAGAGATCCTTGCCAAACATCTCAACGTCAAGGTTGGAGAGACCACAGAAGATGGCGTCTTCGCGCTGGAAACCGCCAGCTGTCTTGGCGTGTGTGGTGTCGCTCCGGCGATGATGATTGATGCCGAGCTGTACGGCAACCTAACTGAGGCTCGTGTCGTCGAAGTGATCGAAGACGTGAGGAGGCGCGATGCGACTAGCTAGAGGACATGTGCTGATCGGAATTAATGACGAAGCCCTCCTTGCTGGTGCGCGCGGTGTTGAGGCGGCACTTCGGCTTGCTCTTGATGAGAACGGATTGACGAAAGAAATCGAGGTCATTGAGACCGGCGACCTCGGCGCAACAGGCCAAGGTGTCGTTCTCAGCGTGTATCCAGACGGTGCTGTGTATGCTGGCGTAGTTCTTGCCGACGTCGCTGAGATCGTCTCCGAGCATCTGTTAAAAGGACGTCCTGTCGAACGGCTTCGGCTCCAAGGCACCTCTGCAGCTAGTGGTGCGCTACGCAAACAACCGCGAATCGTTCTTGAGAACTGCGGTGTCATCGACCCCAGCAGTCTTGAACAGGCGATTGGTGTGGGTGCCTATTCGGCAATGGCCAAGATCATCGAAGAGTCCATCTCACCAAGCGAGGTCATTGACATCGTCAAGGCCTCAGGCTTGCGTGGTCGTGGCGGAGCTGGATTCCCCACAGGTCTCAAGTGGTCATTCACAGCGAGTGGCGATGAGAAGTACATCGTTTGCAATGCCGATGAGGGCGAGCCAGGCACATTCAAGGATCGCCTCATTCTGGAAGGCGACCCGCATCGCCTCATCGAAGGCATGATGATCGCTGGATACGCTGTAGGCGCGAACAAAGGCTACATCTATGTGCGCGGCGAATATGCCCTGTCCATTGAGCGGTTGCAGGGCGCCATCGATGCGAATCGCGAAGCTGGATTGCTTGGTGGACACGTTCTCGAATCTGACTTCGCCTTCGATATTGAGGTCAAGAAGGGTGCTGGTGCTTACGTATGCGGAGAGGAAACCTCACTGATTGAATCCATCGAAGGCAAGCGAGGCTACCCGCGCCTTAAGCCGCCCTATCCAGGAGCCGTTGGCCTATGGTCCAAACCCACAGTCGTGAACAACGTGGAGACACTGGCCAATGTGCCGCCCATTCTTCTCAACGGCGCCGAGTGGTTCCGTTTCTATGGCACAGAGAAGTGTCCGGGAACCAAGGTGTTCACCATACTCGGACACGTCGAGACACCGGGCCTCGTTGAAGCAGAAATGGGCACTAGCCTCAAGACGATCATCGACGAATATGGCGGTGGCGTGAAGAATGGCAGGAAGTTCAAAGGGGCATTAATCGGTGGTGCAGCTGGTGCTTTCGTGTGTCCTGATTGCCTGGAGAAGCCAATGGACTTCGATGGCTTGCAGGAGCTCGCGGCTGTGCTCGGATCGGGTGCCATCCTCGTCTTCAACGAGGATGCGTCTATTGTTGAGGTGCTGGACGGTATCCTCACCTTCTTCAAGCACGAATCCTGTGGTCAGTGTGTGCCATGCCGAGCGGGAACACGGGCATTGAAGACGATCATGGGACGTATCCGTGAAGGCAACGGAGAAGCTCGTGATCTCGACACAATGGTCGAAGTCGCCACTGCCATGCAAGCGGCGTCACTGTGCCCGCTGGGCCAGTCGGTTATCATGCCGATCACCAGTGCACTGCAGCACTTCCGGCCGGAATTCGAGGCCATGATCAATTAGAACTAGAAGGATCTCAGAAACAACATGCGGCGACTCCCACGGGGTCGCCGTTTTCTTTGGACAGCGTATTACCATGAAGAACATGGAGGCCTTGAAGGGAGACACAAAACTCAGTGGCTATCGCGGAATCAGAATCCATTCCTTCTTCGTATTACTTCTTCGTATTACTTCATGTCCTTCATGGTGACTGCTCTTGGTTTGCGAAATGGGTCACACTAGAAGACGCGCCCGAGTCGCCAGCCAAGCCAGGCTGCCAGTAACCCTAGGGTTACATTGAGCAATACGTTCAATCCTGCGAACGCAAACCTCTCGGCTTGCCAGAGGGCTAACGTTTGCTGACTGAATGTGGAGAAGGTTGTGAATCCGCCAAGCAAACCGATGGCAACGAAGGCGCGTGCTTCTTGGGAGATCTCGACGCGATTTCCAGCCACAGTGAGAAACAGGCCCAATATAAAGCTGCCGACAACATTCACGAGCAGTGTCGCCCAAGGCAAGACGGCGACGAAGGGCATTCGGGAGATTAGGTAGCGAAGAACGCTTCCGACGGCGCCTCCAGCTGCGACGGCGAGGATCTGTGTCATGTGGAATCGGGCTCCTTGGACTGTGGGCGGTTATTCTACGTGCTCATGACACTTGTCACCACGCCATGTCTTGAAGCCATTCCTTGGCAAGAGTACAAACAGGGAGGCCCAAGTCCCAGGAGGCGTGATGGCGAAGAACATTCAACGGCAACCTTCCAGAACCTTGACTGAGTTTCGATTGCTCCCCGGATTAACCACACCTGCGACATCCATCGAATCGATCAATCTAACTACACCTCTAGTGCGTAAACCAAACGGCGACGGCACAGTCAACCTGCGTGCCCCCTTTCTTGCAGCTGCCATGCAGGCCGTATCCGGTCCCGAGATGTCGATTGCACTTGCGAAGCAAGGCGGTGCAGCCATGGTCTTCTGCTCCCAGACCGTCGATTCTCAGGCGGACATGATTCGGAGGATCAAGTCTTACAAAGCGGGGTTTGTCGAACCGCGAACGATCTCTCCTGACACGACCATTCGCGAAGTCGAAATACTGCGTAGAGAGGCTGGATTTTCAACGTTCCCTGTGGTTGACGATGCCGGACGGCTTCTGGGCCTTATCACCCGCCGCGACTACTCGGCATTGGCTCATGGCGACCAGACCGTTGCTGAGCGAATGATTCCGCGTGACCAGCTTGATGTCGGCTTGGATGCCACGGATCTTGAACAGGCCAATGCCTTGCTGATCAGTGGACACCGTGCAGTACTCCCCATTGTTGATGCGCAAGATCGACTCATCGCCCTCGTGTTCCGCAAAGATATCGAAGACCACTTGGACAATCCCGATCAGATTGTCGATGCCAACAAACGACTGATTGCTACTGCCGCTGTTAACACCCATGACTATCGCGAGCGCGTGCCTGCATTGGTTGAAGCGGGCGTGGACATTCTTGGCATCGATTCGTCAGACGGGTATTCGTCCTATCAGCGAGATGCGATTCAATGGTTGCGTACACAGTATCCCCACATCCCCGTCATTGGCGGCAATGTCATCACAGGCGCGGGATTCGAGTATCTGGCCGATGCTGGCGCGGGTGCCATGAAGGTGGGCATGGGCGGAGGCTCGATCTGCATCACGCAAGAACAAAAGGGTACAGGTCGCGGATTGGCGTCAGCTGTGATTGAGGTCGTTGCTGCACGTGATCGTTATGCTGAAAAGACAGGCGCCTATATCCCTGTTATTGCCGATGGCGGCATCGTCACTTCCAAGGATGCAGTCATTGCCTTGGCATTGGGAGCGGATGCTGTCATGATGGGCCGCTACTTCGCGCGTATGGATGAAAGCCCCACCAACAAGCTTCGGATCAACGGACGCACGATGAAACCCTATTGGGGCGAAGGATCTGCGCGTGCTCGTGAATGGAGCGCCGCTCGCTATCGACATGCATCCTTCCTTGAAGGTGTAGAGGGCTTTGTCGAGTACGCGGGCAAGCTGGGCGATAACCTGCCTGAGATGCTCAGTAAGATCAAAGCTGCAATGGCATCCTGCGGCTGCGCGACCATTACCGAGCTTCACGAAAAGGCTGAGCTGGAGTTGGTTTCTGGTTTGTCCATCCGCGAAGGCAAGGTGCACGACATTCTGCAGTTTGGTGGCAGTGATCGCGATTCCTTGAGCAATTGGAGTATCTGATTGCGACTTCTGCTATGCTACGTGGGTTTTGGACTCGGAAGAAGGCTATGGGGAGTGAGCGATGTTTAAAGAGATCTCACCGCTAGACGGACGATACGCGGTTGCATTGAAACCGTTGGGCGACGTCTTTTCTGAGTTCGCACTCATGCGCGAGCGATGCGCTGTCGAACTGATCTATCTCAAGGCCCTAGATGCTGCCCACGTCTTCCCATCGCTACGTCCTGATGAGATCGCGCGTATCGACGCTGCGATGGCCCATTTTGGTGAGGACGACTATGCGCGTGTGAAGGAGATAGAAGCCCAGACCAATCACGATGTAAAGGCTTGCGAGCTGTTCTTGCGAGAGCAACTACAGTTGACGCATCCGGAAATGATTCACTTCGGACTGACATCAGCAGATATCAACAACCTGGCAACAGCACGAACTCTCACTTTTTACCGCAAGTACCATCAATTGCCTCAGCTACGACAGCTCATTGTCAACCTCGCCGATCTGGCCGAGGCATGGCAATCAGCGCCGTTTTCGGCTCGTACGCATGGCCAAACTGCTAGCCCGACTACCGCAGGTAAGGAAGTAGCTGTCTTTGTCTCACGATTGCTTCGGCAGGCCAAGCAACTGGAAGCCCATCGCTTCAGTGGAAAGCTAAACGGTGCGACAGGTACTTACTCTGCTCTAGCAACAGCCGCCCCCGACGTTGATTGGCCAGCGTTCTCAAGGGAACTCATTGAAGGCATGGGACTGGATTGGAACGCCTGCACTACGCAAGTTGAAGGCGGAGACAGCTTGGCCGAATACCTGGGCATGACAGCGCGTATCAACGCGATCGTGCTCGATCTGGATCTGGATATGTGGCAGTACGTCTCACGTGGTGACGTGGTTCAGAAGGCGATAGCCGACGAAGTCGGCTCCTCGACCATGCCACACAAGGTCAATCCGATTCGATTCGAAAACAGTGAAGGCAACATTGTAGTTGCGAATGCGCTGTTGCCAGCGCTATCCGCCAAGTTGACCCAATCACGAATGCAGCGAGATTTATCCGGTTCAACTGTCCAGCGCAATGTTGGTGTAGCTTTAGCACATAGCTATCTTGCCGTACAGCAAACCATGCAGGGATTGTCGCGCATTGATCTTCACCGCGAAGCAGCCCGAGCTAGGGTGGAAGCCCATCCTGAAGTGTTGGCAGAAGCCATTCAAACCATTCTGCGGTCTGAAGGCGTGGCCAATCCCTATGATTTGCTAAAGACGCTGACGCGTGGTGAGGCGCTATCTCTCGACGACCTACAAACATGGATTGACGGTCTTGATGTGCAAGAGGCCGTAAAAGTGAGACTTCGCGCGCTTACTCCAGCTACCTACATCGGGCAGGCCGAAGCCATCTGCGCCGATGTCGTCCGCGAAGCCCGTTCTTGGGTGAACGACTAGATTGTCAGCTCTCCCCTTAACACCGTGATCGCTCTTCCGGCCAATTTCACACGATCGCCTGCCAGCGTGCATTGGAGCTTGCCTCCACGTGCAGATGCTTGGTAGGCGGACAGTGTCGTTTTGCCGAGCTTGGCCGCCCAGTAGGGGGTCAATGCACAATGAGCTGATCCTGTGACTGGATCCTCATCAACCCCGGCTCCTGGTGCAAAGAGGCGAGACACGAAGTCGAACTGCGAGTCATCAGACCTGGCAGTGACCATGACGCCGCGCACGCCGAGGAAGCGAAGCTTCGCGAAGTCAGGAGCCAGCGCTCGCACGACAGCCTCTGATTCGACCTCCACGAGATAGTCGAATCGTGGCCGCCCCACATATATAGCTGAGCCCAAGCCGAGAGCATCCAGCAGGCCATCCGGTGTTTCGCATTTTTCAGGTGGCGTTGCCGGGAAGTCGAGTTCGATCAATCCATCGACTTGCCGAGCCTGGAGCAGCCCACTCTCCGTGTGGTAGCGAGCGGTTGCCTCAGGATTGAGAATGCCTGTCTCCCAGAGGATGTGAGACGTGGCCAACGTGGCATGTCCGCACAATGCTACCTCAACAGCTGGTGTGAACCAACGCAAATCGAAGTCGCCATCCGCGCGACGCGTCACGAACGCGGTCTCCGACAGATTCATCTCCATAGCTACGGACTGCATCCATACTTCATCTGCCGGTTTCTCAAGAACACAGACAGCAGCCGGGTTTCCCGCAAACGGCTTTTCGGCAAACGCGTCGACTTGATAGATGGGAATGCTCATGCTACCTCCTGATCTTCGTGCTGAGTGTGATATTACTCTGTCAATCCAAGAAGCAAAGGAATGTGATTCAGATAACATAAGGATCTCGCGGCACTTGTCCGCGAGATCCTTGATTGAGGTGTCCGTGTGTTGCCCGTCATCACTTGACTAGCGTCCGCCGCCTCCCGGCGGACCGTTGTCCTGCGGGCCACCCTCAGGGATGCCGAGTGCAGCAATGAGTGCGTCTTCAGTGACGCCTAGGGTTTCGGCGGCAGCAGCGAAATCGATCTGTGGTGGCTGGTTACCGTCTTGCTGTGGGCCTTCACCCTCTCCCCTTTCAGGCATACCCATGGCGTCGACCAATGCCTCTTCAGTGATTCCCAAAGCCGATGCAACTGCCGCTAGATCCGGACGTCCCTGTCCTGGTTCGCCAAGTGCGGACTTCAGTGCGTCCTCAGTGATTCCCAGAGTAGCAGCGACTGCAGCAAGGTCCGGGCGTTCGCCTTTCTCCTGTTCTCGGGATCCCTCTGATGGAGGTGCCTCAGGCAATCCGAGTGCTGCAATCAATGCTTCTTCCGTTGTGCCGAGTGTCTCGGCGGCCGCCGCGAAATCTGGTCGCTGAGGTTTCTCTCCTTGATCCCGTGTACCACCTGGTTGTGCAGCGAGGCTGATGCCGATGGCTCCTGCAAGCAGGAGTGTTGTTGCGAGTGTTCGTGTCAGTTTGTTGTTCATGATTCCTCCCTCTTCTTTCTGTGAGATGAACCATGAATAACATGCCAACATGAATGCTGGATGAAGCGCGGCCACAGGCCGCGTCTCCAGTTTGCCAAGACCAAAGGCGTCAAACTGGGGGCGAAAGCTATGAGCGTGTTTAGGTTGTTAACGAACTGGGATGCTTCGCGTGGGATTGAGGGACGTTTGCGACGTGCGCGTTCGAGTATGCATCACACGATGAATACTCGTGCTTGAAGTCTGGCCGCGTCTCCAGTTTGCCAAGACCAAAGGCGTCAAATTGGGGGCGAAAGCTATGGGCGTGTTCGAGAATGATCCTTTCGGATCGTTCTCGCGTTTAGGTTTTTAACGAACTTGGATGCTTGGCGTGTGAGCGTGAGATTGCGCTCACTGCATGGCCGCGTTGGCGAGGATAGAGGATTGCCGCCGTGTAGCGGCCTTGCGGGATTCGTCTCGCCACATTGAGTGGAACGTGACAAGCGGATTGGCAGTGCCAATCCGCTTATCATGATTGTAGAGAATGGTATTCCGACTAGTCGCGTCGGTTGCCGCCACCACCGGTTCGCGGGGGACGATGCTTGCGGTTGCAGTCGCCGCAATACACAGGGCGATCAGATTTTGGTTCAAAAGGAAGCTCTTCTATCACCGTTGCGCAATCTGCGCATTTCAAATTCAGATGCTTTACATCGACCATCTTTCGTTCACCAAAAGCCATTGGTTCTCCTTTGCGAGCTTGGGTCGTCCAGCCGAGCTGGTTGAATCAAGGCTCGCATAAGGCAACAGTACGCTATTTGGAGTGAATAGCGTAGGGAAGCAGCGGGCGGTATTTCGGGAGAAGACTTGCGACACTAAGATGTTGGGAGCTGGGCAAGTGCTGAGAGAGGACCACGATTCCTTCTAAGTCACGGAATGTGATGCACATTGCAAGCGCCAGATTGGCCCGGCGAACCCGTGTTCCGAGGGAGCCGAAATCGATGCTCCCCTCTTCAAGTGCTTCATGTTCTTCATGGTGAATGCTTTTGATTTGGGTCTTCGCAGCTTCACGGGCTCCATTGTCCGAAACCGTCAACTGGGATACTCTGCCACTCTGGAGGGTGGTATGAGCAATAGGTTTGAGATTCGGTCGATTTGTGAGATTTGCGAAGCGAAGGTCGCGATGACTGATGCGAAGAATCAAGACACGGTTCTGACTTTCGACAGCGAAGAGTCAGCCATCGAGGATCGCGACAAATTACTGAGCAAAAGCTGGGAGCTCGAGCTGAGCATTCTCGGCGCCAACTATCACGAATGCCCAGAGTGCCATGTCATCCGGCCGACACATGAACTCAAGCTGTTTATCTTTCGCCAGCTCGCCGCAAACAGCTGATTGAGCGGAATAATTGGGCAGTGCGAGGGCCTCTCAATTCCATGAGCGCCTATGATGAAGCCGCAAGTCGAGCAAGCTGCTCAGTATGAGCGCGTTCATGCCAGAGAGTCCTCCGTAGAGTTTTCCGAGGAGACCACCCTTCACCGCAGTGCTCAGTGATCCGATCCTCTCCGATGAGATTCGCTAGCCGGGCGCGAGTGTTTGCTCGGATTACATTGAGTCGTCCCTCAATGTCTTGGGGTAGCGTCGACGCGTCGACATTCAGCCCGAATTGGGCCAAGTACCAATTCTCTGCACCGCAGACATGTTCAAGAATCCCCCTCATGTTGCCACGCACCTCTCCTTTAACGGACCTGTTCAGGTCTTCTGCTGTCAGGTCCTCGATGACGTCAAGTAGATCGCGCCGAGACCACTCAAGCAGTCTTGAACCGATTTCGACATCCCAATAGGTCAGGGGCCGTCGATCATCCTCAAACAGCGCATTGACTAGATACTCGGGATCCTCTTCGCTAGCATAGGCCTCAAATTCCTCGACACAGTCTATCTCGAGAGGGCCATCTATCACGGGCGAACCAGGGCTGTGTCGATGAATCCATGAGTCATAGGCGATGATTCGAGACGGGGCAAGAGCCATTGCTTCTTCCCGATTGCGTGCTGAGCTGTAGCATCCAGGGAGGTCCAGCATCCAACAGACATAGTGATCCTGCTCGATATCTTCGGCAGCAGCTCTGTAGCACATGACGGCTCCTCTTCGCCGAATGGCGATAAAACCAGCAAAAACCCGCTTGACTACGATAAACGATGGGAATACTATACTAAACATGATACGAGTAATCGAACCTGCTGAACCCACCATCATCCTGGGGGTCGAGGCTTTCGAGGAATGTACTCGCCAATCGGAAACCCTAGGCAAGTGGGAAGCCTGGAAGCAATTCAACTTCGAGCCATTCAAGGGTGCGTTCCAGCCGATGCTCGATGTGGTGTATCAAGACGAACTTGAGAGTCTCAAGCCCTTCGTCGAAGCGATGGATTTCAATGCCTCTCTGGCCAATGCCCAGTTATTCATTGCAACCGGTGGAGAAAACCGCGTTCGCCACGCGCTCCATCGTGCGATGAATGCCCTGCCCTCAGAAGAGCCGTTCCCTGTCTATCTTCTTGTTGGACTAGGACACACCAATGGCATGGCACTACCTGGTCACGAACCATACATCTACATGGGGTTGGAACAAACGCCCTGCCCGCAGGGCATCGAAGGACTCGTCGCTCACGAGTACAACCATCTCTATCGTGTGCAACGATTTCACCAGCGGTACAGCGCCGAATCATTCTGTCTAGAGAACCTGACTGTAGGCGAATTCACCATTACTGAAGGACTGGCTACTGTCTTCCCTCTTGTGCTGTCGGAGATTGAGATCACGCCACGTCGAATTGCCGAATGCCTGCCGGCCTTGGGTGATCCAGCAGAAGTGGCCACGCGCGAGGACGCCATGCGAGCGGATGTGCTCGCGCATTGGAACGAACCGGCCAGTCGCGAGATGATCGTCCGATTCGTCGAAAGCGGTGTCTCGTACTTTGCTGGAGCCGTGATGATGTCTCGACTGCTTGAAGCAGGCTACGACATCTGTGGGTTGACACGCCTATCTACGGAGAGACTGAGCGAGATGGTTCGCCTCGACTGAACAAGACCTGCAGATGAGCATTGTGTCCCCGAAACCCTAGCCTGTGGATCCTGCCCCACCTGACTCTTTCTCCCGCAGAATCTCCGTCGCCCTGGCGGAAACAGCATCGCACTCCTGTTCGCGTTTTGATTGTGGCGTTGCCCCGCGAGTGAACGCTAGTGTCCGTGTTTCCGTCTCCTTGAGTGCAGTGCGGATTCTCTCAAGATCCTCCGAGTCAATGGCATCACGCAGCAGGAGTGAGCATCGTCGGAAACACTCTTCTGACTCTGCAGTTACTTTTGGCAGTGAGGGATCGGACACACGCTTCTTCTTGAAGCCCCGTACAACGAAGAACAGAACCCCAATGATTACAAAAACCCAACCCCAAGAAGACATGTGGCCATTATAGCCCATCGCCTCATCGTCTATCACAATCCGCCTGCGGCAAGTTGAACTCCATGACGAAGAGCACATTCGCAATCGGTGATACTGAAATCGGCGGACTTCCTAGTGTCGTCAATAGCATTGACGACGAATCTCGTATAGCAGAGTGTTCCCGGCTCTACGCCTCCGTGCTTGACAATCCACAATAGTGCCTTCACTGACTCTTGGAGTGCTTCCTCCTTCAACTGGCAGTCAGCTTGCTTTCTATTCCCGACAAACGTGACATCTGTCACATACCGATCACACCCACGGCTAGTCTGAATGTGATGAACAACACATCCCAAAACGCCGCTTTCCGCGGCGGGCCAATGTAATCGCCATAACATCTGACTGTTAATGCCTCGAAGAGGTATTGCGCTTTGGCTCCTGTTGGTGAATGGAGCTGGGGGAAGGAAGTGGTGCGATTGATCGGTCGACTCCGAAAGTATGTAACAGTGGGGAAGATTCTGTCGATTGCGCTGGCCATCGCGCTTCTTCCATGGGTGGTTAGTGCTGAAGAAGACTGCACAAAGTTGCCGGATCTTTGGTTGCCTCCCAATGGGCTCGTGGGCCTCGCAGACGGCGGGATCTCAATTCAAACAACGACTGGAGACGTTTGCCAAGGCGACGTCATTACGATCACGGTAACGGTTGACAACTTAAGCTGCGGTGATGCCGGAGCATTTGATGTGCGTGTCTACTACGACGACACGTCGCACGTTATTGGCACTCAAACTGTTGCTGCCGGATTGCTAGGCTGTGAGTACACGGTGCTGACGTTTGTTTGGGACACGAATACTGCGCCCGCGGGCGAACACGATGTTCTCGTGTGTGTTGATACAGGCACGGATGTCAATGAGCTGAATGAGAACAACAACTGCCTCACCATTGAAACTGATTTGCTCATTCGTCCCAACACACCCTATATCGAGGTGGAGAAGACGGCTTACGATACAAACGGTGGTGTGGTGCGACCTGGGGACACGATTCGTTACGACGTTACCATCTGGAATTATGGGTGCGCTGACTTGGAGGACAATCCAGGGCACGAATTCACGGATGCCTTGCCTGCTGGTATCACAGCGACGGGACAGATCTCAGCAACATCGGGAACAGCGGATGTCGAAGGTGGAGACATTGTCTGGGATGGCGGCATTCCCGCTGGCGGTTCCGTGACGATTACCTACCGAGCTGATGTCGATGCGGGCTTGGAGACAGGGACGCAGATTTGTAATCAAGGTGTTGTGCACTGGGATTCCGATGGCAATGGAACCAACGACTCGGAGACACGTACCGATGATCCGGCAACTGCTGATGAAGAGGATCCGACGTGTATCACCATAGAGGAACCTGTTGGCCCTCTGCCTCTTTCGGGAACTATCGATGCCCCCACGCTCTCCCAATGGGGAATGATCATGGCTAGCTGTCTGTTTGCCTTGGCTTTTGCTTGGCACGGGTTCCGAAGACGGCGAGTGTCTGCTACATAGGAGATGCCCATGACTGCCGCCAAACGTGTGCTCGCTAAGAAGTGGATTCCCTCCCTCCTGGCTGCTGCTGGGATGCTGGCCATTCTCATTCTTCTTGCTGGGAATGAGACGGCAATGAATGGGATTCAGCGATCGTTGGCGCTGATTTCGTCTGGCATTCTCAACCTGTTTGGGCAGAACACGGTTGTGATTGGAACGACGGTTCAGTCGAGCTTGTTTGGCATTTCTGTGGTCACGGCTTGTACCGGTATTTTCATTACCGGGTTGTTCTTGATTGCCGTGGTGGCTCTGCCTACACGATGGACGGCAAAGCTCATCGGCGCAGGCATCGGCATTGGCAGCATTTTCCTCGTGAACATCGTTCGCTTGGTCAGCCTGTACTTCATTGGTGTGCATTGGCCGGGGTTTCTCGATCAAGCGCATCAGCTCATTTGGCAGTCGCTGTTGATTGTCATTGCTGTTGCCATGTGGTTGCTTTGGGCAGGGAGGTGGGCCTATGCCCCGCGTACAAACTAATCGGATGAGTCCGTTGGCTGTCATGCTTTTGCGCTTTGTCGGCATCTTCGTGGCTGTGCTCATTCTGCTTGCGCTGATTTGGCCTTTGATTACTCCTGTAACTACCCAGCTAGCAACTCGGGTGGCTAGAGTGGGTTTTCACATTGCTGAAGCTCCGAATGTGTCTGTATTAGAAGCGCGCGGCGACGAGCTCTGGGTTCACCGCATTGTTGGGCCTGGCCAAATCACCCCGTTTACTTGGTTTGATCGCTACACGTTCTTCGCCCTGATTCCATTGATGGCGTTGTTTGCGGCTACGCCAGGGCTGGGATGGATAAAGCGATTGACGCGACTGGGTATCAGCCTCGTGTTGCTCTTCATCATTCAAACAAGCTATGTGGTGGTATCGGTTCAGCTGTCGTATGCGGCCATCGGTCTGACCACGGTCGGGCCCATCGCCACTCGTATGCTGGATGGTTGGCAGGTGTTGGTTCGTGTGTTGTGGGAGGCTGCACCTTTGGTTTTGTGGGTCGCCTTTACTGCCAGCACGTGGACGCGCCAGCTGCGGGGGTTGCGTGAAGAACAGAAATTATGCCGTGAAACCCGATCGAAGGGAATCACGGTTTTGAGAACCGAAGCAAGAAAAGGATGGGAATCGTGAAAGCTAGATGGACGGTAGCTGGACTCATCACCGTTTTGTTCATCACTGCTTCGTTTCTCGTGGTTTGGGCGTCGGACGCGCAGATGTATTTCTCCTCCGACAAGAACGGCGAGAATCGTATAACGCAGGTTCAGGAAGGCGATGCAATCTGGATCGTAGTTATCGATTCAGACGAAGATAATGATTGCGATGTTCGCGACAAGGTGTGGACCGATATTAAGGTCATGGACACCAAGACGGGCGCCCATATTGTGTGGAAAAGCTATACCGATGCCAATGGTGCTGACGTTGACGGTGATGGTGTAGGAGATTGGCTACACGGCGACGCCCTGTACATGCCTCACAAGGGGCATTGGCCTGGTGTCTCGGCTGGCTGGCTTGGAGCCGACTACCTGGAAGAGACAAGTAGTAGCACTGGGGTTTTCGTCAGCAAGCGACCGTTCATGCTTGGAACGCGTGTTGCCTTCGACGACAACGGACAGACTCAAGCCCATATTGTTGGCCCTTACGAAGGCGCGATTGGTGGCATTGTCGAGCCGACTGATTTTGAGTGGGGGGGCTACCTCTATGCTGATGGCGATGCGGACGATCACGGTGATGATCGCATCTGGGTGAACTACAGCCAGGATTTCGTTGTCTCAACCATTGCCGGGCAAGAATTCCCGGACCGTAACGCCTATCTTCCGCCGGGAGATCCGAATGCGGTTGTTGTCGATGAAGACTATATCCTTGGTCGGTTTGAGAATATGGATACGATCATTGGTTTGTACATTGATCAAAACGATCGTTCAGACACAGCCTTGGCCATGATGAAGATTACGGATACTGAAGCTGTGCTCGAATGGGGTCGTGAGGTTTATAGCGACGCCAACGAAGCCGCGATGATCCGAGTGACTGATCCTGATGAGAATCTCAACTGCAATGCAGCTGAAATGGTTCCAGTATTTATTATTGTCAATCCCGGATCATGGAATCCGTTGCTCCCGACGAGTGCCAACGACTTCTGCATGCTCAAACGATACGGCGGCGTCGAGGATCTTCTAGGTACTGTGCAGAATCCGACGATGCCGATTGTTTGGTACAGCATGTATGACAGTAGCCTGACGACGGCGGATGTTGATCTTGCTGCGGACGGCAGCAATCAGCCGAATATCGATGGAACCTATTACATCGAGTATCCCACGGCTGGCGACAACAACGTGACATCATTCAACACTGCGTCGAATTCTGGTGTTACACGCATTATGTTCTATGCGAAAGAAACATCGGCCGACTCAGGTGTATTCGAGCTGAGGCTGAATAGCATACTGCGAGATCTGGGATTTGACAGTCTCAATGTCCGTGACACGTTGGTTGCCTACTACGTCGATCCGAATGACCAGGATGACGTCAAGGTGGCGACCGCTTACATCGAAGAGAAAAACCATTCAAGCATTCGATTCACGGATTTCGGGCGCAATGACGAAACTGTATTCTGGATTGGCCGTGACCCGGTTTACATCGAGGTAACTGATGCCAATGCTAATGTCGATTCTTGCTGCCCCGAGCAGATTGTCGTGCAGGTCTGCGATCCGCACGAAGTTGATGATACGGAGTACCTGATCCTCGATGAGCTGTCCAGCAATTCGCCCATCTTCTTCACCCATACCGGCATGCGCCTTATCTCAGTGTGGGATGCACTAGGTATCGGCGACCCGCTTGGCTTGGGCGGCTACTCGCTTGAGCTGGATAACTGGGAATTGGAATCATTCAACGAAGACTCAGTTTACGTGCGCTACAACGACGTGATCTATACGGATCAAGCCATGCGCGAACTGGGTGATACTGACACTGCGACGTCCTTCCCGCCTGAAATCGAATCTGTTCGGGTGGCCAACGATGTATCGTTTGCCGTCTTCGAAGTGGGTGACACTCAGGTGTTCGATGGTGAGACGACGACGATGTACTTCCTTGATCGACAGGGGAACCGCGTGTCGGGCTACCTAAACTCGGATTGTGCCTTCATTGAAGTCGTCGATCTTGATCAGGATGAGGACCAGTATCGGCGAGAACGCATCGACGCCTTCTGGGATGGAGATGGAAATGCCGGGCAGAACGTACCGTTTGGTCCGATGGACTTCGCAGCCAACCATCTTGCGTGTGGTTTCGACGATGCCGACGTGCACGTCGTTAATGATATTCTCGGTGATACGAACATCTTCGAGCCAGGCGAGTGGGCCAAGTTGTATATCCTCAACCCCCGCAATGGGCGATGGGCACCCGTAGACTTGCTGGAAACGGGTTCCGATTCAGGATCCTTCGTATCTGTGTCATGCGTCGATTTGGTCAACAAGTTCGAATGTGCGCCTTCGCTTGGCGTATTGCCTGGCGACACGCTGCTGGCCGTTTACAACGACCCCTCCAACCACTCTGATGTGGCTTGGATCTCCATCAAGGTTGGCATTGGCGGTGCAATGGCACTTGGATCCCAAACGTCGTTTGTAGATGCAGAGGGGACTCCCGTTGCCGCTTACGTCGAAGGTGAACTGGCCTATGTGAGAGTGTTCGATAGCTCTATTGCTGATGCCGGATCCTTGGAAGAAGCCGTGACGATCGATGGTGTGGCCTATGATTTGGTTCCCGTAATTGGAGCAGATGCAGGCACATTCATGACGGCAGCACTCGATCTTGGACTGGTTGCCGGTGACGAAATCACGGCCACCTACGAAGATCCGTCTGATTCGAAAGACACAAGCTGGGATACGGTCATAGTGGTTTCATCTGAACTGATCATTGATCGGTTCTATGCCACGCCTACACCGTTCTCAGATGTAGTGACCTTTGCCTATGTCGGTACTGGATTGGCCAAGACGTTCACAGCAGCGGTCTATGATCTGTCTGGGCGATTGGTCTGGACGATCGAAGATCACAATGTGCTTGATGTTGAATGGGATGGCCGCAATGAAGACGGTCGTTTGATGGCCAACGGCGCCTACATCTACGTCGTGTTCGCCTCCAACGGCGACAACGTCTACTCAGACAAGGGCCAGCTATTCATTCTTCGATAAGCTGAACTCACTGCGCCGCCTGGATCACTCCGGGCGGCGTTTTCTTTTGCTCCCTCGGGCATTAGAATGGAATCATGAAATGTCTGAGGAGGTGGATGTGATGTCGTCAAATCAACCCATTGCCGTTCAGTTCAGTGATCTTCGAGGGTTCTCTTCGTTCACTGCTCAGCATGGCGATGAGAAAGCGTTCCAAATCGCACGACAGTTTGTCGACTTGGTAGGTGCGAGTGTGGATCAGTATGGCGGACATCTTCTGAAGACGTATGGCGACGGAGTGATGACATCGTTTGAAGACCCTTCTCAGGCTGTGCGATGCGCTGTGTCGATGCAGAAAACCTTGTGCCAAGAGTACTGTGGGGGCGACGACGACGAACCAGTGATTTCCGCAGGAATAGGATTGACCTGGGGCTCAGCCATCCAGACAGACGGAGATTTGTTTGGTCATTCAGTGAATCTGGCCAAGCGGTTGGCTGACGAAGCCAAGGGCGGACAGATCGTCACTTCAGCATCCGTTTTCGGCGAGACCGGGTTGTTTGATGGCTATTCATACCGCGATATGGGTGAACGAAGTCTCAAGGGTATCGGCGACCATCAGCTGTACGAAGTGATTTGGAGACCCGAAGTCGCTCGGCTTGAGATGGTGGACGACAACATGGACATCATTCTCACTGAGGACCACAAAGTCATTGTCGAGCTTGGCAAATCCATGAAGGACAAACTGGAAGAGACGATTCGGCAACTAGAGACAGAGACGGCGAACGATGAGCATTCGGGAATGGCTCGGTTCATCAAGAGCAAGCTCGCCAAGCGATTGGCTAAGTCGCTTCCGACGTGGATTGACTGGGCCCAGACACGATCTGGATTGGGCATTGAACATGCGATTCAAGATGTGAATGCTCAGATCGTGGATGGCAAGCTGACTCTCATGCTCGGACCCAAGAAGAAAGCTCTATCCTTCAACCCCAATGACATCGATCCGGCCTCTGCCCAAGCCTTTGTTGAGCGATTGCAGCGGATGAAAGCACTGGCCAGTGGGACAACCAACTAGCCAGCCGTTGGATCAGCATTCATTCCGCGAATCTTCCAGAGATCTCGGTAACGATTTCTTTGCCACGATCTCGTGCGTAGAACCCGCGAATCTGCTTGTGTACCTCGACTTTGTCTATCTCACCGGCTGCGATCGCAGCTTTGCTTTCGGTCACGATAGCTTGAGCTGGTGCTGGACGTGGCCCCCAGCGGAAGCGCTCGTTGAAGGCCTCATCTAGAACGATCACGATGGGAATGGCCCGGCCACCATTGGTGAGAAACTGGTCGATGAGTTCTGTGTGCTCGTCTCTTCGGATAACGCGAATTTCACATCCTGCTGCCGAGAAGAGCTTGGCCACAATGGGGAAGATGGCCAGCGAATCACCGCACCATGGCTCAGTGACGACGAGGATATTGTGTGTGCCCGATGATCGAATGGCATCGACTGAGGACTCGTCGATTTCTGCTCGACGCTCGGAAAGCTTGTGCAGATCGGTCTGATCGCCATCGAGTAGCTGTGTGTAGGCATCGACTGTCAGTCCGATTTCAAAGTAGTCTCTCAATTCCATAAATCTCCTTCAGGTCTGCATCAATCAGATACTACGTTTGCGTCCCCATTTCCATAATTCTCGGAAAGACGCTGACTTGCCATACATCAGCATTCCTACATGGAATACCTTGGTGGTGAATCGCATCATCAAGAATGCACCCAGGGCTAGCGTGAACAAGCTTAGAGCAATTTCCCAGATAGGAACGAAACGTGCACCCTCTGAAATCATTGGTGTGGCGCCAATCCGCAACATCATAATGCCCGGTGTAAAGGGAGGAAAGAATCCGGCAATGCGAATCCATAGCATATCAGGGTTCTTGATGATGGCTGCAGCGAACACCATCGGCAGATAGGGAATCATGCCAACAAGGCCGACAGAGCCACCTGAATGAATGTCCTTTATCGCTGCACCGACCATGGCAAACATGGAGGCAATCAGCAAGTACCCGAGGATGAAGTAGAGCGGATAAGTGATCCAGTGTACGGCTGTCAATGTCGACAACGGGAGAGAGGCAAAGCGGTTGGCGACGAAATAAGCTGTAGCAGCCCAGGCGGTGACTTGAATCAGTCCCGCCATGCCCAGGCCAATAATCTTGCCAGCCATCAAATCCCAAGCAGACACACTGGATAGCATGAGTTCGACGACGCGCGATTGCTTCTCCTTGATGATGGCATACATCGCCATGACGCCTGACATAAAGGCACCGACGAATAGAATGAGCCCCAGCGCCAGTCCGATGATGAAAGGTGGTGGTGGCTCAGCCGTCGCCGAACTAGCGCTGACCCCAATGCCCTCTGCAAGCGTTATGGCGAAAATGGCGATGGCTAGGATCGCAGGGAAGGCGACAGTCATGATGAGAAACTGCTTGCTACGAACTGTGGTCAGAAACTCCCAGCGAATGACTTTGTGCAGTTTCATGATTCCGCCCCTCCAATTGTCTTGACGAAGATGTCGTGCAAAGGTGGTCGATCAATATGGAGCGCGCGAATTTCCAGGTCTGAAGGAAGGGCCCGCACGAATGCATCTGGGGCAAACAGTCGATCGAGAACGAAATCGGCTCGACCATCGCTCGACGAGAATTCGCCAACTCCCGGTAGCGCAGCAAGAAGCTGTCCATCTCCTTCGAATCTCATATGCACGATGTGGTCGCCAAACGATTCCTTAATGTCAGCCAAATCTCCGTACATCACGCGCTCTCCTCGGTTGATGAGGAAGATTCGATCACACAATTCTTCTACGCGGTTCATTTGATGCGAAGACAGAAGTACAGTCATACCTTCATCTCTCAATTCGCTGATGAAACTCTTGATCAAATCCTGATGCACGGGGTCGAGCCCAGAAAACGGCTCATCAAGAATGACCAGGTCAGGCCGATGCAGGATAGCAGCCACGAATTGAACCTTCTGCTGCATGCCCTTGGAGAGTTTCTCTACTTTCTTGTTTGCCCATTCCTTGAGATCCATTCGCTCAATCCAGTGAGTCGCACGTTTGCGAGCCTCGGCTCGATCGACACCTTTTAACTCAGCAAAATAGGTCAGTAGATCGTGGATCTTCGCATCGCCGTATAGGCCACGTTCCTCAGGTAAGTAGCCTACGTGTTCACGGAAGCTCCTTGGATCCGATGAGGCGAACGCAAAGCTGATATTGCCATTGTCGGGCTGCATGATGCCCATAATCATTCGGATTGTCGTCGTCTTTCCGGCTCCGTTGGGCCCGAGCAAGCCAAGGATCTCTCCCGGATAGGCCTCAAACGACACGTGGTTCACAGCGTGAACCGTGTCGAATGATTTGCTGATAGTCTTGATGCCTAGCGATTGTTCTTTCTGCATCATTCGATCCCCCTTGGAGAGACGATTGTATCAGCCAGTTGCAGCTTATTCATCGCGTACGATGACTATTTCACGTGCCGAAACAAAGGATCGGGTTTCTGATGAAGACAAATTGGAATATAGGCAGTAGTTGAGGTTAGAATGGCTAACAAATTCATATTGCTTCCGTGGGGGAACTGTAGACGTATGATCAGCCTTCTTCTCAAAGAAATCTTCCCCGAGCCTCGACAGCGAATACTTGCCCTGTGCATCGTTGTTGTGTTTATCGCCGCCTGCATCGTCCCGAAACCGGGCGCTCCGCGGATTTCGGGGCTGCAACGGCGCATCAATTTCGCCTTGCCGGGAGCTGTCCTTAGGATCGAGCCTGACGACTATCATCAGATGATTCAGATCCGGAAGTCCATTACGTTAGAGCCAACAGAAGATGCGCGATATGCGTATCCAAGTTCCATTGTTGTCGACGGCAACTGCCAGGTGACCCTACGTGATATCCGAACACACGCAGTACATATCAATGGCTCTGCTGAAGTCTTGCTGGAAAACGTGAGAGTCAACTCGTCCAAGCTTTGCCTCTCGGTATCCGATCAATCCCGTGTGACTGCAGTGCGATGCGGCTTCTCAGGGAGTATCTCAAATGGAACATCGGTAACGGATCAAGCGCAGTTCCGAGCCGAAGATTGTACATGGGAAGGGAACCTGCAGGCTGGAATTGTCGCCAGTGGATCATCTGTTGTTGAGCTGCAGCGTTGCTTCCTCACATCTAATCGAAAGAGTGGGATGGTTCTTGAGAACGAGGCTTTCGCAACGATAGATGAGTGCCGAGTGTCTCGTACGGGAGATGATGCTTCTCCAACATTGCTCAGGAGTTGCTCCCAGTGGGGAACAGGAATCAGGGTTCAGGGTGACGCTGAACTCTATATTGAGCGCAGCACGATCTCAGGAAGTGCTAGGAACGGAGTTGAAGTTGCCGACACCGCAACAGTGAATATGCAGTCCACAATCATCACTGAGAATGGCAATCGCCAAGCATTTGAGGTCATTGCCGAAGAGTCCGTTGCTCAAGAATCCACAGCCACAGGGAACTATGGTCTTGGTGTGCTAATATCCGGAGATTGTGATGTTTCCATCAGCGACTGCGAGATCTCCAGCAATCTTCGTGGAGGGATTGCCTTGCGCAACGCAGAGTGCATCAACGAGCAGAGCCAGGTAGAGAACCTGAGTGTTGCACGTATTCAATTCGTTGGCACTGGTAATCGAATCATTCCCCCGGGATTGCCTGGCGGCAACCTTGAGTTCGATTGTTGCCCTGGAACGCTTTGCGCCAGAGACTAACCAGCACTCGTACAGGCTAGCCCAAAGCGCGAGCCGCACAGGAGTGCACGCACGAAGCTTCACATCCATGATCGATATCCAGTACGAGCAACAACTCTCAGTTGCATCCCCATTCAATTCGCAGTAGACTGACTGGTCGGTCGAATAAAAGATTGATAATCCTTGAAGTCAGGGAGTGCCCTATGAATCTACTGTTGGTGCGATTGCGGTCGCCGAAAATTATGAACTCTTTGCTTCATGCGGCGTCATTTGTGACCAGAAAAGTGGAGTCTCCTCCACGAAGACTATTGCGCATTGCTGCCAGTGTCCCTTCGAACTGGGGAAAGCATCTCATCGATCTGCATGACCGGGGCCCTGAGCCCGAAGCTCTTGAGTGGACTGATTGCGCGATTATGGACAACAGCTTCATTGGCGCCAGGGGTTTTTCAACTACACTCCGCGATTTTGAGAGGAATGCAGTGACGGTTTGCTCTGCTTCAGGCGGCGATGGAGCATCGAGAGGGGAAAAATCGTTGGGCGATGTTCAGCTTCCTTTGCGGATTAAGTCTATACCCAGTTGGAAGTTGGCAAATCTCTCACAGTATGCGTCTGTCAGTATCCCCCTCCACGCTCGTCCCGAACAAGAGTTGACGATGCTTGGTGAGCTCCACGGGCCGT
>Ga0233431_1000799_pt1 | contig 62774 bp, 47 predicted proteins | sample SI_118_April2016_FD_179867 | JGI IMG/M metagenome (GOLD analysis project Ga0233431, IMG submission 179867) | Seawater microbial communities from Saanich Inlet, British Columbia, Canada - SI_118_April2016_200_MG | ecosystem: Environmental > Aquatic > Marine > Inlet | place: Canada: British...
CGAAGGGGGGCAATGTTAAACTCGTGGCCGCTGCCCAAACAGCGCCACACAGACCGTGTCGCCTTCCTTCGACCTCTGTGGGAAAAATAAGTAACCGGGAGAAATACCCTACCAACAACATACGACACGACCGTGCGCGGCTCGGTGCATCCGCACCTTTGCCTAACCCGCGATGCGGGTTCGTTTGCTATAAGCACGTTGGGGCGCTACAAAGCCGCCGCATTATAGTCAACGATAAATCCACCTACATCCAACCACTCTTCTCTATCGTTCGGGAGCCAGCTTGATCAGACCAGACACGCAAGGTAGAAATCCGCCGGTGAGTAGGAATGTAACCAGCCCGGAAACACAAGACTGGCGTCGGCAAATCGCCACCGAAGTAGCCGGCATCGATTCGATCCTCAAGTTTGCGGCCAAAGGAGACCTGCCAGCCGTTATAAAAAACCTGGCTGATAAACCATCCCTGCTGAATGCCATGAGCCAGGGGCATCATCGCACCCTTTTGTGGGAAGCGGCAAATGGCAACAGGATGGAAGTGGTTCGGTATCTCGTAGAAAAAGGGGCCGATGTAAATATCCCCGGGCGATATAGAAGCGAGACCTTTGTTCTTTTAAAGCCCTATTGCATAGCGGAGAGAAGAAAAAGAAAACAAGTAGCCGAATACCTATTGGAAAATGGAACGGAGATTGATATCTACTCTGCGGCATTCCTCGGGGAATTGGAAATATTAAAAAAACGCACTGAGGAGAAAGATAATTCCGCAAACATCCTTCACCCCGACGATTCCGTCTGGAATGTCGTTCCCCTGCACTACGCCGTCGCCGGAGAGCAGATTCAGACTGCAAATTACCTGATTCAAATGAAAACCGACGTCTTAAAACATTCGGAACTGCTGCTGGATATGGCCTGCAGGCTCGGGCGTATGGATTTAGTCCATCTTCTGGTCGATGCAGGAGCCGATCCATCAAAAACCCCGGTCTTTTCCGTGGTCTATAAAGGTTCTCCCGGAATCATGGAATTCCTCTTTGGCCAAGGGGTCGATGTCGACAAAAAAGACAAAGTCACCGGTTGGCCGCCCATCGCCTATGTGTCCAGAGGAGATAAGGGAGAACATCCAGGAAAGGTAAAGTCGCTGGTCGAATACGGAGCCGACGTCAACGCCTTCGGGCCGAGGGGAGTAACGGCACTCCACGCTGCAGCCAAAGCGGGTTTTGTAACCGTCATAGAAGTCTTACTTGGGGCAGAGGCAGATATAAATGCGAAAATGATATCAGGAGAGACGCCCCTGGCATTGGCAAAAAAACACAAACGCACTGCTGCTGAAAAGCTGCTGAAAGAAAACGGCGCAGTTGCTTAATCGCGCTCCATCGCTTGCGCCAACCCGCCAGCTTCTATCTTAAGTGAGACACGCTCTATCTCTTCACAATAACAGCTCGGAAGATACAGTCATGGAACGCGCGTACCCCGTCCTCCGCATAGACGACTACGAAGAGGCCAAAAGCTACTACATCGACTTCCTGGGATTCGAGATCGACTTCGAGTGGCGCCACGTCGAAAATTTCCCCGTCTATATGGGCATCTCACGAGGCGGCTTGGGGCTCCACCTTACAGAACATCGCGGTGACGCAGCCGGACCTGGAGCGGCATACCTCCAGATCGAGAGCGTTCACGACCTCTATGCAGAGTTGAAGGGGAAGAGGAGCGATATGTCCGAGGAGCCGATCGATCAGGCGTGGGGATCGACCGAGCTGAAGCTGGTCGACCCGTTTGCCAACAAACTCACCTTCACCAGCCCGACGCCCAAGTAGGACACTGCCCTTCTTGAAAGACCCGAATCGCCTCGTCTGATAACTGTTCGATTTCGGCGTGGCGCTATTGAATAATGAGATCCGAGATGACGACTCCTCGGATCTCAATCTTCCCCCGCCCGCCCTCTCTTTTCCCTATACGTCCCATCACCTTCACCTGGAGCGCCTCCTGCATCTCTCGCCGGATCTTCTTGAAGCCCGGGTCTTGTTGTATCTGCTCTATCGTCTTTGCGCGCATTACTTCGGTTAGCGTCGCCTTGATCAGGCTCGCGTACTGTCCCAATTGGGCATCCACCTCCTTCGCCTCCGCCACCGTCGCAACATTCCCGATTTCCAGCTGCACGCTGAACATCATAAACCGCTCCGCATTCGTCCCCGCCGGATTGACCACCATTGAAGTCAACTCGTCGTGGCGGAAGAAATACGGCTCCTGCTCTCTCACCTCATTATCCAGCAAGAAGAAGGAGATCTCATCCATGAACTCCCCGCTCCCGGTGAGTATCGGCTGAATCTCCCCCTCTGCCACGCCGCGCTGCACCAGCGCCGGCCAATCCTCTTCGATCGCCTTCCGACCCAGGGGATTATCCGACAAATTGACGATAGCGCCCGCGCCCATGCCGCTGTTGTCGACCAGGGCGGAGATGTCGTCGATCCTGTTCCCCGTAAGGCCCACGGCCTGCAAATGCACCAGCGTTGCCAGCGGGGCAATGTCGGTAATCCGGTTCACATCGAGCCGCAACCATCTCAACGCGAAGAGTTTCGCCAGCGGCGAGATATTCCCTATCCGATTCCAATCCAGACGGAGGATCTCCAGTTCCCCCAGACCGGCCAGCGGCGCGATATCGTCAATCTCGTTCCGATCGAGATACAGCTTGGTCAGCGCTACCACCTCCTTCAGCGCCCCGATCTCCCGGATCCGATTCTGGGAGAGGAAGAGCCTCCGCAGGTGCTTCAGATGGGCCAGCGGCGAAAGATCCTCGATCTCGTTCTCCCTGAAGTCGAGCGTCTGTGCCATCGTCAGATGCTCGATCCCGTCCAGGCGCTCTATCTTTTGTCCCGGTGCGTGCAGCACAAAAATCCTTCGCACATCGATCGCCAGCAGTTCCCCTTCCGGCTTGCCCACCACCTCCCGGATGACCGCTTCGAGCTGGGGATCGGCAAAGGTGACAACGCCTCGGATTTCCGTCTCCGCCTTTTTTTCTCTCCCATCCTGGGCGATCGCCATCGGCAGCCCCAAAAAGGCGAAGAGGCCCAGCCCGACCAACGCCAGAACGCGGGAACGCACAGATGTCGGAACAATCCTCTTATCCAGAATCCGCCGCACCCTGGTGGAGAGATCCGATTCCGCCGCCGCAAACGCGTTCACCAGCAGGCGTCCGGTCAGTTCCTGGCGGGCTTCGGCCACGCGCGCCAGCCCGTCGGCGTACTGGAGGTGGCGCCCCGTTGCGGTGACGACCGCATCGTCGCACGCCCTTTCCGCCTCGCGCCGCATCATCCTGCCGCAGATCCACACCGCCGGATGGAAAAACAGCAGCATCTCGACCGCCCGCTGGAGGAACAGGGCCAGATTGTCGATCCGCCGGACGTGGGCCAGTTCGTGCAGGAAGATCAACTTCAGCTGTTCCGCAGAGAGGGCTGTCGTCATCCTGCGCGGAAAGATGATGACCGGCCTGAGGATGCCGGTGAGCACCGGCCCGTGCACCAGTTCAGAGACAGCGACCGACACCTTGCGCCGCAACCCGCACGTTCGCGCTGCCTCATCGAGAGCGGTGTGGAGCGGCCCTTCCAATTGAATCGTCGCCGTTTTTCGCAGAAACAGCACCAGCGAGCACCCGGAAACAAAGCGCAGTCCCCACAGTCCCACGACCACCAGCCACGCCAGCCCGATCATCCCGTACCGATCCAGATCGATTTCCCGGCCGACCGCTATAGCCGCATTCGCCTCAGAAGCTGCGATCACCCCCTCCCGCCATTCCGGAAAAGCGTCGTATTCCCGCACCACAGCCACCCTGTCCACCTCCTGTCGCGGCAGCATGGCGGAATAAAGCGACACCGGCGAAGCGACGAAAAAACTCACCAATGGCTTGATCAGCACCAGTCCCCAGAACAGATATCTCAAACCCGGCGATTTCAGACGCAGCAGATACAGGACCACCGGCACGGCCAGGGCGAGAATGGCCAGCTCGATGCTCAGCGGCCACAGATGGGTATACAGCCAGCGCCCGAAATCGTTGAGCACTTCAATCCACAAGGTCATTTCGCCCCTCCTTTTTCGGAGGCCTGGCTTCGCAGTTTTCTGTCGATCTCCCGGCGCATGCTCTTGAGCTCTTCCTCGCTGATCTCCTCGGCGTCGATCAACCGACTGACCAGTTCCCCAGGAGAGTCGTAAAAAAACGATGTGAGCAGTTCGCGCAGGGAGTGCTTCCCCACCTGCTCCCGGCTCACCACCGGGCTGTACACATCGATGCGCCCCACTCTTTCCGATGTCAGAAACCCCTTCTCCCGCAGAATCCGCATCATCGTGAGGACAGTATTGTACGCCATTGGTTTGAGCTTTTCGAGCCGTTCCTGTACCTGGCGGACCCCGGCGGGCGCGTGCTCCCAGAGGACGTCCATAATCAGGGTTTCGAGAGGGGTCAGCTTCGGCGATTTTTGGTCAGGCATCTTCCACCTCCATCAGTCCAAACTAAGATCTTAGTTTCAAAATACAAACCCCGGGAGTCGCTGTCAACTAAAAAATTAGTTTGGAAGAAAAAGAACCTATAAGAGGAAATCTTTTTGGGCGGAAATCGCGAAGTTAAAAGAAGGAAAACGCTTTACCTGTATCCCCTGGCGCTGAATTCCATCACCCCGTCTACGTTCTCCCTGGTGATGATGCCGGCCCCCGAATCCATGTTCGACGGCGCAATGCCGTACCGACAGTATAGCGCCAACTGCACGACAGGATAAAACCCCTGCACGTACGGCTGCTGGTCGATGGTGAATGCGATCACACCCTCCTTCACCAGCCGCAAGATCTCCGGCGAAAGATCGAATCCCGCGGCAAAATAATCCCTCTCCCCCGCGCATCTCTCCAATGCCAGCCCCGCCCCCTCCGTATCCGCCTGTCCCGTGCCCAGCACCGCTCCGATCGCCGGGTCCGCCGCCAATTTTTCCCCGATGATCTCCGCCGCCCTCTCCGGATCGATCCCCGTCACCACCGTATCCCACGTCGCCTGTCGGGTTTCGGCAATCACCTCCTGGATGCCACGCGCCCGGTCCTCCAGTGCCGAAATTCCCTCGTCGTGCATCGTGATGAGCACCTTTGCCCCATCGGTCAGATACTCAGCCGCCCTCTCCCCCAGCGTCCGCCCCGCCCCGTACAGATCCTGGTTCACCGAGCTCAGATGCGGTCCGTTGCCATAAGTCCCGTCCACATTGAAGGCGACTACGGGCACCCCCTTGTCCAGCGCCTCCCTCATCACCTCGTCGAAGGCGGTCGCGTGGATGATGTTGAGCGCGATCCCGTCGCACCCCGCCGCCACCGCCTCCCGCACCATATCCGCCTGTGCTTCCAGATCCACCCCCTCCACCCCCGTGAATTCCGCCTCGACCCCCATCATATCCGCCGCATCCCGCATCCCCTGCTTAATCGTGTTGAAAAACGCCTCGTCGACCGCGCAAGTGATGAATCTCAACCTTAGCTTTTTTTCCATTGAGCCCTGTCTCCATTTCCAGCACAGCAAAGACAACTTCCGCATTGGAACTGATACCGTTCATCGGCGCTCATCCTCCGCTTCCGCGCCTCCACCTACTCGCACTCACACAAACTCGTCATCCGAATCGCCGCGCACGATATTGATCTGCCCCTGCTCCTCCAGCTGACGCACCTGTTGCACAATGCGCAGCTGCACCTCCTCCACCTCGCTCAGCCGCATCGGGCCCTGAAACTCCATCTCCTCGACGATCATCGTCCGCACCCGCTCCGACAGATTGCCGAGCATCTTCTCCTTCATCTCCTCGGACGCCCCTTTCAGCGCCGTGACCAGATCCTTCTGCTCCACCTCCTTCATCACCGCCTGGATCTCGCGGTCGGTCAGGTTGGCGATATCCTCGAAGACAAACATCAGATTGCGCACCTCCTCGGCCACCTCCGGATCCTGGCCGTCCATCTGATCGAGGACGCTCTTCTCGACCGAGGAGCCGGTCAAATTGAGGATATCGGCCACTACCTTGGGACCACCCACGTCCTGATTCCCCCCCAGCATATCGCGCAGGGTGGATTCGAGACTCTCCTCGATCTGCTTGAGGACATTGGGGGTGATGTTCTCCATAGTCGAGATGCGATAGGCCACATCCGCCTGCATTCGCTCGGGCAAATTCGTCATGATCCCGGACGCCTGGACCGCCTCCAGCTGCGAGAGGATGAGGGCGACGGTCTGCGGATGCTCCTGGGACAGAAACGGAGCGATCTGCTCGGGTGCCACATTCTTGAGGATGTAGAAGCCGGAGGAAACCTTGCTGGTGATCCGCTCGAGGATCTCCTGGGCCTTGCGCGGCCCAACGGCCCGTTCGAGGGCAGCCCGGGCGAAATCCGCTCCCCCCTGGCTGACCCACTCCCCGGCGATCAGGTGCTGCTCGAAGTCCTCCAGCGCCTGATCGACAATGTCGCTGGGCAACGCTTTGAGGCCGGCGATCGCCTGGGTGATCTCCTCGATCTCAAACTCGCCGAGGTGCTTCATCACCTCGCCGGAGACTTCCTCCCCCAGAGCAATCATGATAATGGCGATCCTCTGCAGAGGATCCAGCTCGGGCCCTTCCTCTTCCGCGCTCTTCTGGGTGGGTTCGTCGTACTGTGCCATAAGGGACCTCTGGAATATCTTCAGCGCGACTGAATCAATCACCTAATAATTTGGAAGAAACAAACTTAATGGGGTAGAATGCAACAAAATAATGATAAAATCTTACAAAAAATAAAAGTAAGACGAAAAAAGATTGACTTTCCTTTGAGACAATACGATTATCTATCCACACCCTAATCAGGAGCGCCTTATGCCCATCTCCACAGTGACCAGCAAGGGACAGATCGCCATCCCCGCCCCCATTCGCAAGCGCTTCGGCATTGAAAAAGGGACCCGACTCTACGTGGAGGAGCGCGGCGAGGAAATCGTAATGAAACCGATCACGCCCGAATACCTGGACAAACTGGCCGGCGTCCTCAAGGGTTCCACCTCTCTGTCGCGCAAGCTGCTCGAAGAGCGCGCCGCCGATCGCGACAAGGAAGCCTGATGGCGAACGCGGTGCTGGATGCCCACGCCCTGCTGGCGTATCTGGAACGCGAGAGTGGATTCGCCGTCGTCCGCGACCTGCTGGCACAGGCCCTGAAAGGGGATGCGGCGCTATTCATGACCACGGTCAACGTCGGCGAAGTCCTCTACATCGTCCGCCGCGAACAGGGGATGGAAAAGGCCGAAGAGATCGAGGCGATCATCCATACCCTTCCCGTATCCATCATCGATGTCGATCTGGGGTTGGCGCGCGAAACAGCGCGCTTCAAAGCTGCGGCAAAGATGTCGTACGCCGACTGCTTCGCCGCAGCCCTGGCCAGCATCAAACGCGCCTCCCTGGTAACGGGCGACCCGGAGTTCAAAGCGGTGGAGGATGAGATCGATGTAATCTGGCTAGAGCAGTAGACCTCGTCTGCAGTTCGAGAAACCGGAAACCCTCACGATCCCCCTCAGATCCAGAACACCCGATTATCTGTCATCCCCGTAAAGTAGTCGATCAGCAGCCACAGTCCCGCAATCACGAACTGCCCGGCGATCAACCCCAGGAAGAACGGCCGCGTGCTGCGGTACAATCTCGGTCCGCCGTATTTCATCACCACCAGCTTGATCAGCCAGGCGATGAAGATGCTCAGCCACAGCTGATCCATCAGCCAGACGGCGCTGATCGGATAGCCGATCGGGTGCAGCGGCCACCATAAAAAGTGGTGCCGACCCAGCATCAGCAGCGCCATGAGGCCACCGCCGATTCCGGTGTGCAGCCACCCCTCCCAATTCGGCCCGGTCGGCGTGTTCAGCTTGACCGCGATATAGTCGAACGGCGCGCGCACGCCGCCGCCAAAAAACCAGGAGGACAGATTGATACCGCCGTACTGATACGACAGGTGCAGAACCATCCACACCGACCCGATCAGACTCAGACCGATCGCCAACCACGTCGCCCAGAACAGCGGCCGCAGATTGCGCGTTTTCAGATAGTCGCTCAGCTTCAACCCGTGGGCGCAGGAGGCCATTACGAAGGTGCGAATGTCCGCCGCCCACACGTAGGTAAACGCCATTCCGATCATCCCCGCCGGTCCCAGCACGGACGAACCGACCGCCGAGACCATTACCGAAGAGGAGATCATCGGCCCCACCGCCGTGGCCACTCCACTTTCCACCACCACTCGCGTCAGCCCGATAAAGATCAGCAGCGCCATCAGCACGGTAGCCACAGCCGCCCACAGCGGCAGACCGGACATCCACAGCCAGACCGACAGCGTGCCAACGCCACCCAGCCACCCGAACACCGCTCCCCGGTAAGACATCATCTCCCCCGAATCGTCGACCTTTGCGTCACCCCGGAACGCCTTGCGGAAGACATCTTTCAGGTGGTCGCGCCCCAACCATAGACCGAAGAGCACCAGCACGATCATCGCCCCCTGTCCCTGGTGCGCCAGCATCGGCTCGTTCGGCACGCCGTAGATCCCCAGCTTTTCCGTGCTGGAGATCCCCAACACGCTCATCCCCCCTCTCAGCGCTTTGGCCATCAGATTGAAGAACCACAGGCTGAAGGCGATATCGAGATTGATCAGGTAGGAGAACCCGACCATCGGAAAGCTGAGCCGGAAGAGCAGACTGATCGTGTTGCGGAAGATCGGCACTGAGGAAACCAGCTGCACGATCGGAATGAAGTTGTAGTACGAGTGCAAACCCTGCAGACTGCTGACAATCACCGGCAGCGCAAACCCCGCCCACATCACCGGGTTCCGAAAGAACAATGGCACCCGCTTGCCGCCGTCAGCCCCCTCCTGAATCATTTCCAGCGGCACCTGCACAATCGGAAAGATCAGCCGCTCCCGCTCTACCCACTGCTTGCGCAGAATGACCATCGACGAGATCATCACCACGTAGAGCGCAATCGCCAGCACCCCCCAGAAAAACAGCGGCCCGATCCACACATCCCACGGCACCCCCACCCCGCGCGGTGCCCCCTCGTAAAACCACTTGATCGCCTCCGGATCCTGCGGCGACATCCACGTCGGAATATAGGGCAGAATGAGCATCGCCCACTCGTTTTCGGGCGTGGCGTAGTACTGAGCCCCGGTAATGAGCGACAGCAGGTATCCGGAAAATCCCATCGTCGGAATCGCCGATGCCGCGATCATCATTATATACGTGACCAGCAGCTCCTCCCGCCGCAGTGCCAGCGGTGGAATGATCAACTTCAAGAGGACATTTCCCAATCCGACCAGAAAGAAAAACAGAAAGATCGCCCCGGCCGTGCTGAAGTCCAATGCCATCGTCGAGCCGCGAACCACCATATTCCCGTACGGCGCCCCCAGGGCGATACACAGCGAGAGCAGCGCCCCCGTCCCGATCGACCGGAGAGTGAATGCACCCCGAGAAACGGACTCACTCATCTCCGCCTCCCTCTCGACGAGTCCAGGCTGACAGCAATTTCATCCCTATCTCCACGTTCAAATCAGCACCTTCACGACCACCTTCTTCACCGGCGTCGGCTCCGCGATGGCCATCCCCGGCATATGCGCGTCCTGCGGCCCCAGAATCATAAACGTGCCGGCCGTCAGCTCCAAAAATTCCCCCGCTCCCTCCAGCGGCAGGAAATCCTTCTCTCCGTCGTACTCCCCCGCCGTCAGCTTATCCGTGGCGGCGTAACCCATCTTCTCCACGCCGGAGACCACGTACTGCACGTCGATATAATTCCGGTGCGCCTCCCAGAACCCCTCCTCCATCCGCTTCGAGTCGTACTCCTGCACCATCGCAAAAACCTGATCCCCGGCAATCTCGTACCGGTCCGGCGCCAGCCCCTCCAGATCCATCATCTCCAGATAGCGCAGTGCCCGCTCCAACCGCGGACTGATCGCATAGTACATAGACGCATTCTTCAGCTGATCGATAATCATCTCTCTTCCGCTCCCTTTTCCAGACGTTCCTACTGGAATATACCAACGATCTCATAAAATAAAATCCGGAGAGCATCTCATCAGATCACCCTCCGGATTCTCGATCCCCTTAGTGTTTTGTCAACAAAAAACGTCGACAAAATTGCGATCTGGATCTTCCAGTAGATTAATATAGTTACGCGATTTCCCAAGATTAGAAACTTTGTTTACAGTGCACTCAGTGCGGCTCGTAAGTCGCCGATCCCTCCGCCGGCAGCTCCACCATCCAGATATTCCGGTACGCCACCAGGTCCCCGTGGTCCTGCAGCAGCAGCGGTCCCGAGGCGAAGACATCCTCGTCGAGCGCCGCCCCACAGACCCCGTCCAGCTGCACGTTGTTCAAAATCGCCAGCCCGTTGTGCAGCACAGTCAGCCGCGGTCCACTCTCCCCCTCCCGCGTCGACCGAAAAACCACGTCGTAGCTCTGCCACTCCATCGGCTTCTTACAGGCGTTGACCAGCGGCGCAAACTGATTGTAGATCGCCCCACAGTCTCCCATTCCCGGCACCTTCCACCCATAAGAATCCAGCACCTGAATCTCATACCGCCCCTGCAAAAACACCCCGCTGTTCCCCTTCGCCTGCCCCGTAGCCTCGGGCATATCCGGGCAGCGAAATTCCAGATGCAGGCAGAAGTCCGTCATCTCCTCCTTAGTCATAATATCCCCGGTCTTCGCCTCCACGTGCATCTCCCCATTCTCCACCTTCCAACCCGCCGCCTCTCCGTCCCGGGTAGTCCAGTTCCCCAGATCCTTCCCATTGAACAACATCACCGCTCCCTCCGGCGCTCCTGCATTCAACGTATCCATCTCACTCTCCTTTTTTTGTAAACGTACATCCACCAATTCACACTCTCTCACAAAAAAACTCGCGCAGTCCGGCCTGGGGATGATCCGGAGAGGGGGCAATTCTGGAGCCGCTATGTCCACAGCCCTAGCGCACTCCGTCATCATCCCCATCAGGTGCCCGTCAGATTTGCTCAACCGGAAAACGGAGAATCACCCTCCTGCAGTTTTTGCGTTCGCAAAAACTGCCTAGGCGCCCGTCAGGGTGCCCGGCGACCCATTGCCCCCTCGTAGGGTCGTCCCCAGGTCGGACCCCAGCAGAATCACCGAACACCCACTACACCACAACCAGCGTCCCACTCACTCCACCACGAGAATCATCCGGCTGTCCTCCTCCCACAAAAATCCCAAACTCCCCCGCCTCCACAAACGGCCTTCCCTCATCATCGAACGCCGCCAACTGCTCCGGCTTCAGCACAAAACTCACCCTCTGTCGCTCCCCCGCTCTCAGATGAATCCGCCGCACCCCCTCCAAATGCCGCAGCGGCACCGGCACCGAAGCCTCCACGTCGCTGACGTAGAGCTGCACCACCTCATCCCCATCCACCTCCCCCACATTCGCCACCGTCACCGCAACCTCCACCTCCTCATCCGCGCCGATCTCTCCCTTGCTCAGCTCCAGCTCCGAGTAATCGAACTCCGTATAGCTCAGCCCAAACCCAAACCTGAACAGCGGCTCCTCCGCCATAAACCGATAGGTCCGCCCTTTCATCGAGTAATCCGCAAACGGCGGCACCTGCTCCAGCGATTTCACAAACGTCAGCGGCAACCGCCCCGCCGGACTCACTTCTCCAAACAGCACGTCCGCAATCGCATTCCCCCCCTCCTCTCCCGGATACCAGGCCATCAAAATAGCCGGCACCTTCGCCGCAATTTCCGGGAAGGCGATCGGACTCCCCCCGCTCAGCACCAGCGCCAGCGGCGTCCCCACCTCCTGCAGCTGCAAAATCAGCTCCTCCTGCACTCCCGACAGTCCAATCCCCATTCGATCGCCGCCGCCGTCCGACGCCGCCACCTCCCCCTCTTCTCCCTCCAGCTCCGGCGAATACCCGAACGCCCCGATCACCACGTCCGCCTGCTGCGCCAGCCGCATTGCCTCATCGAACCCACCTCGATCATCGCCGCGGAACCCACACCCCTCCGCGTACCAGACCTGCGTCCCCGGAGAGGCCGCGCCGAGAACCCCCTCGAAAGGCGTCGCGTAACTCGACGGATACCCGTAGTAATTCCCCAACAGCACCTTGAGCGAATTGGCCGCCGGCCCGATCACCGCAATCGACTTCAGCTCCCTCTTCAGCGGCAGCAGCTTCCCCTCGTTCTTGAGCAGCACGATCGACTCCTGCGCCATCTTCCGCGCCAGCGCCCGGTGTTCCGCACAGTCCACCACCTCCGGCGGAATCTGCGCAAACACCACCCGCTCCTCAGGATCGAACATCCCCAGCCTGAACCGCGCCGCAAACAGCCGCCGCACCGCCAGATCGATCGTCTCCTCCTCGATCAGCTCCTCGTCCACCGCCTCCAGCAGCGCCTCGTACGTCTCCCCGCAGTTCAGCTCACACCCGTTTTTCACCGCCAGCGCCGCCGACGCCGCCGGACTCTCCGTCAGTTTGTGGTGCGCGTGAATGTCGGCAATCGCCCCGCAGTCCGACACCACGTACCCCTCGAACCCCCATTCCCGCCGCAGAATCTCCTCCAGCAGCGTAACACTGGCGCAACACGCCTCCCCATTCGTCCGGTTGTACGCCCCCATAATCGACCACGCACCCCCCTCCTGCACGCACGCCTTGAACGCCGGCAGATACGTCTCCCGCAGATCCCGCTGACCGACCACCGCGTCGAACTGGTGCCGGTCCGGCTCCGGGCCGCTGTGCACCGCGTAATGTTTCGGCGTGGCCACCAGCTTCAAATACTTCGGGTCGTCCCCCTGCAGCCCCTTCACAAACGCCACCCCCATTCGCGCCGTCAGATACGGATCCTCCCCGTAGGTCTCCTGCCCCCGGCCCCAGCGCGGATCCCGGAAAATATTGATATTCGGGCTCCAGAACGTCAACCCGAAATACCACCCCCGGTTCTCCTGCCGCAGCGCCTGATGATACTTCGCCCGCGCCTCGTCGGAGATCGCCGTCGCCACCTTTGACATCAGCTCCTCGTCGAACGAGGCGGCCATTCCAATCGCCTGCGGAAAGACCGTCGCCACCCCGGCTCGTCCCACCCCGTGCAAACACTCGTTCCACCAGTTGTACTCCGGCACTCCCAGCCGCGGAATCCCCCGCGCCGCGTGCACCATCTGCGACACCTTCTCCTCCAGCGTCATCCTCGAGATCAGATCCTCCACCCGCTCCTCGATCGGCAGGTCCGGATTCAGATAGATCTTATCGTCCTGCTGTGCCATTCCGCAAGCTCCTCGTTCACCTCGATCAATTTCCGTTCGGCCCTCTAATATCTCCAAAAAAGCCCCCCCTGTCAGATCCCTCCCCCTTGCCATTGGCCCGCAGGGAAAGATAACATTAGAATATCAGTGTCCCGCGAACAAATTTCACAGAGATCCGCTCGGCCCATCCCCACAGGAGATGAGAATGTCCGCCAAACCCACCGTCACCGTCATCGGCGCGGCCAGCACCACCTTCGGCCCCAAAGTGCTGCGCGACATCCTCAACCACCCGGAGGTGGGCGGCTGCACCTTCCGCTTCGTCGATATCCAGGAAGACCGACTCGACATCTACACCCGCCTCGCCCACCGGGTCAACGAAGTCCTGCCCGAGCCGATCGCTATCGAAGCGACCACCGACCGCGGCCAGGCCCTGGCCGGCAGCGACTACGTCATCATCTCCGTCGACACCGGCCACTACACCACCTGGCAGGGGGACTTCGAAATCCCGGTCGCCCACGGCATTCGCCAGGTCCTCGGCGAACTCGGCGGCCCCGGCGGCCTCTTCCACTCCCTGCGCCAGATCCCCCTCCACCTCGACATCGCCCGCGACATCGAGGCGCTCTGCCCGCAGGCCACCACAATGATCTGCTCCAACCCGCTCAACCGGATCTGCCTGGCACTGGAGCGCTACGCCGATATCGGCGAAATCATCGGCCTCTGTCACGGCGTCGAAATGGCCCTCTACCTCTGGCTCAATACCCTTCTCGACATCGACGGCGACGATATGGAAGTCACCGCCGCCGGGGTCAACCACTTCACCTGGATCCTCGACCTGAGACGTCGCTCCACCGGCGAGGATCTCTACCCCCTCGTCAAAAAGACCCTGGCCGAACTCGACCCGAAACAGCACCCCCTCTCCTGCAAGCTCCTCGAAGTCTACGACTACCTCCCCGGCTGCCTCGACAGCCACATCGGCGAATACATCCCCTACGCCCACGAGTTCTGCGGCCTCGAAGGGCTCGACTTCAGCGGCCACCTCGACCAGGAAAACAAACGCTGGCAGTATCTCAGCGACCTGGCCGCCAACCGCGTCCAGTGGGACACCTACGAACAGGCCCAGGGCGACCAGTCCGTCCTCTCCCGCGAACTCCGCCTGGACGACTTCTTCGCCCCGCGCAGCTGGGCCGACACCCTCGCCTTCCCGATCATCGCCGCCAAAATCTCCAACCGCCTGCACCGAATGCCCGCCGTCAACCTGCTCAACAACGGCACCATCGACAACCTGCCGGCCGACATCTTCGTCGAGTCCCCGGCCGTGGTCGATGCCTCCGGCGTCCAGCCGCTGCGCATCGGCGCTCTGCCCAAACCGCTGGCCACCTTCAACCGACGCGACGTCGATCAGATGGAACTCACCGTCGAAGCGGCCGTGACCGGCGACCGCAATCGCCTGCTTCAGGCGCTGCTCCTCGACCCCGTAGTCGACAACGTCGCCGCCGCCGAACAGATTCTGGACGAAATGCTGAAAATAAACGCCGAATACCTGCCACAGTTCTGATTCGCACTCTACAAGGAAACCATTTGCGTGCCCCACTTCCGCCCATCGACTTCAGAGGACGCCCCATGAAAACGACCCGCCTGCTGTCCGTATTTCTGATATCCCTGCTCACCCTGATCGGCTCCTGCTCCTCCAAGAGCGTGGACTCTGACAAACAGGATTCCGAAAAACAGGAGAACGCCCAGAATATGCAATACACTGCCTGGCAGAACGGCCCGCCCAAAGAGGCCGACTACTTCCCGATCTCCGTCTGGCTCCAGAGCCCGTCCAACGCCGAACGCTACAAGGCGGCCGGCATCAACCTCTACATCGGCCTCTGGCAGGGCCCCACCGAAGCCCAGTTGTCCGAACTCCGCGCCGCCGGAATGCCGGTCGTCTGCTCCCAAAACGCCGTCGGCCTCCGCCACATCGACGACGACCTCATCGTCGCCTGGATGCACGGCGACGAGCCGGACAACGCCCAGTCCCTCCCCGAAGGCGAGGGCTACGGCCCGCCGATCCTCCCGGAGGTAATCGTCGACGGCTACCAGAAAATCAAGGCCAACGATCCCTCCCGCCCCGTCTTCCTCAACCTCGGCCAGGGCGTCGCCTGGGACGAATACGTCGGTCGCGGCGTGCGCACCAACCACCCCGAGGACTATCCCGAGTACATCAAGGGCACCGATATCGTCTCCTTCGACATCTACCCGGCCGCCTCCACCCGCCCCCAGACCTCCGGCAAACTCTGGCTCGTGGCCCACGGCGTCGAGCGCCTCGTGAAATGGTCCCGCCCGGACCAACCGGTGTGGAACTGCATCGAATGCTCTCGAATCCGCGACGTAGACCACAAAGCCACCCCTCACCAGGTCAAAGCCGAAGTCTGGATGTCCCTGGTCCACGGCTCGATGGGTATCCTCTACTTCGTCCACGAGTGGGCCCCAAAATTCAACGAACACGCCCTCCTCGACGACCCCGAAATGCTCGCCGCCGTCACCGCCATAAACCACCAGATCCACACTCTCGCCCCCGTCCTCAACAGTCCCACTATTACAGAAGGGATAGAGGTAACCTCCTCCGACCCGGAAGTCCCCGTCGCCACAATGCTCAAACAGTACGACAACGCCACCTACCTCTTCGCCGTGGCAATGCGCGACGGCCAGACTCAGGCCACCTTCACTCTCCCGGATCTTCCTTCGACCGCCACCGCCGAAGTTCTGGAAGAGGGACGTAACCTCACCGTGGCCAACGGCAAATTCACCGACGATTTCCAACCCTACGAAGTCCACCTCTACCGAATCGACTGAGGAGTCCAGCAAAATGCCCAAACTAGCCCTGCGGGGAGGCTCCAAAATCTTCCCCAAACCAATCGCCCCCCAGTGGCCGATCATCGACAAAACCGACGAACGCGCCCTCCTCAAAGTCTTTCGCAGCGGCCAGTGGTGGCGCGGCGGCACCATCGAAGCCCAGGCCGCCAGCGAGTGCGGCCAGTTCGAGCGCGCCTTCGCCGACTACCACAACAGCCGCCACGCCCTCGCCTGCTCCAACGGCACCATCGCCGTAGAACTCGCCCTGCACGCCGCCGGCGTCCAACCCGGCGACGAGGTAATCGTCCCCGCCCTCTCCTTCGTCGTCTCCGCCTCCGCCGTCCTCCCCCTCAACGCCGTCCCCGTCTTCGTCGACTGCGACCCGCTCACCCTGCAGCCGGACGCCGATTCCATCGAAGCGGCCATTTCGCCGCGCACCCGTGCCATTCTCGTCGTCCACTTCGGCGGCTACCCCGCCGACCTCGACCGCATCGTCAAAATCGCCCGCAAACACAAACTCCCCCTCATCGAAGACTGCGCCCACGGCCAGGGCTCCCAGTGGCGCAACAAAGGAGTCGGCACCTACGGCGACTACGGCACCTTCAGCTTCCAGCAGTCCAAGGGACTCACCTGCGGCGAAGGCGGAATCGTTCTCTGCCGCACCCAGCGCCACTGGCACCGCGCCTACCGCTACCACAACCTGGGCCGCCTGGAAGACAAGGGGTTCTACGACTTCTACCAGATGTCGTCCAACTACCGCCTCACCGACCTCCAGGGCGCCCTGCTCAACACACAGCTCCCCAAACTGAAGAAGCAGCTCCCCAAAAAGATGAAGGGCGCCGCCTACCTGAGCAGTCAGTTCCGCCAGCTCGGCGGCCTGGAACCGTTGCCCGACGATGCCCGAATCACCCGCCGCGGCTACTACTACTACCTCCTCCAGTACGACGCCGACCAGTTCAAGGGAGTTTCCCGCGCCCTCTTCCGCGAAGCCGTGGCCGCCGAAGGGGTGCCCCTCGGCCAGGCGTACGGCAAGGCGATTCACAAGTACCCCCTCTTCCAGACCTGGAAGAACCCCAGGAAATACAAAAACGCCCAGTACAAAAAGACGAGCTGTCCCCACGCCGAACGCGCCGCTACCCAAACCATCTGCACCCTGGCCCACGCCGTTCTCCTCTCCGACCGCAAGACCCTCTCCGGCATTGTCGAAGCCGTCGCCAAAGTCAAGGAAAACGTCGATGAACTGGTCGCAATGGAGAAGGGCAACCGCAAGGGGAAGAAAAAATGACCCAGCTACAAATCGGCATTGCCACCGCAGACATTACCCCGCCCCTCGGCGTCGACCTGGCCGGGTACGGCCCGCGCAAAGGGAGTGCCGATTCCGTCGGCCACCCCCTGCGCGCCGAAGCGCTCGTCTGCCGCGACGACAAAAACGCCTGGGCCCTGGTCACCAGCGACGTCATCGGCTACCCGGGCGACTTCGTAAAACGGGTCCGCACCCGAATCGCCGCGCGCACCGACCTGATCCCCGAGGCGATCTCCCTCACCGCTATTCACACCCACTCCGCCCCCTCGGCCCTGCGCACCTACAGCGCCGACCTCCCGGAGATCGACCACCAGTGCCGGGTGGAAATCGAACAGCGCCTGGTCCAGCTCGTCATCGACGCCAACGCCAACATCGCTCCCGGCACCTTCGAAGTCGCCTGGGCGTCTGCTCCCGACCTGGCCCACAACCGCCGCGTCGTCGGCCCCGACAACGTCTGCACAAACGAATGGGAAGACCCCGACGGCCAACACACCGGCTACTACGACCCCACCGTAATGATCCTGGCCGTGCGCCGCCCGGACGACCACCTCGCCGCCCTCCTCGTCAACTACGGCTGCCACCCGGTCACCCTCGGCCCCCAGAGCCTGGCGATCTCCTCCGACTACGTCGGCTATATGAAGGATTACCTCGAAGAACACAACGCCGCCGACACCACCCTCTTCGCCCTGGCCGGCGCCGCCAACATCAACCCCCGCGTCTGCATTCACGTCGGCGAAGAGTACCCGCGCACAATGGGCCGCGCCCTCGGCGAAATCGTCCACGCCGCCCTCCCGCAGCTCGCACCCGTAGCACCCGGCCCGGTCGCCAGCCACAGTCAGCCCTGGCGCTTCACCCCCCGCCACGACGGCCCGTCCAACACCGGTCGCAAAAAAGACCAGCCGTACGACACCGAAGTTCTCGCCCTGCGCGCCGGCGACCTCGCCTTCGTCTGCCTCCCCGGCGAACTCTTCAGCCAGTACGCCGCCCGCTTCCGCGAACTCAGTCCCTTTCCCACCACCGCCGTCGTCTCCATCGCCAACGACTCGGTCGGCTACCTGGTCACCGACGAAACCCTGACCCAGGGCGGCCTCGAAGCGAATCGCGCCACCGCCGAAGTACTCGAACAGCCGCTCACCGAACACGCCCGCCTGGCCCTCGCCGGCCTGGCCGACTGACCTCGACCCAACGGAGCCGACCGCCGATGAATCGCGCCGATCTCGAAGCCCGCGCCCGCCACCTCCTCACCCAGCTCACCCTGGCCGAAAAGATCTCCCTCCTCGCCGGCGGCGACTTCTGGCACACCCGCCCGATCGAGCGGCTCGATATTCCCCCGATTCGAATGACCGACGGCCCCCACGGCGTCACCGTCCTCGGCGACCAGTCCGGCCCGGCCACCTGCTTCCCCACCGGCGTCGGCCTGGCCGCCACCTGGAACACCGACCTACTCCACCGCGTCGGCGCCACCCTCGCCCGCGAGGCCCGCGCCAAAAACAGCCACGTCCTCCTCGGCCCCTCCGTCGACCTCCACCGCGCCCCGCTCAACGGCCGCAACTACGAGAGCTACTCCGAAGACCCCTACCTCTCGGGCAAGCTGGCCGCCGCGTACGTCGCCGGGGTCCAGAGCGAACAGATCGGCGCCTGTATAAAGCACTGCACCGCCAACAACCAGCAGACCGCCCAGACCCAGACCAGCTCCGAAGTAGACGAGCGCACCCTCCGCGAACTCTACCTCCGCCCCTGGGAAATCGCCCTGCGCGAGTCGCCCCCCTGGCTGATAATGACCTCCTACAACCTCCTCAACGGCCAGTACACCTCCGAGCACCCCCACCTGCTCACCGATATTATCAAAGAGGAGTGGGGCTACGAAGGCGCAATCGTCTCCGACTGGCGCGGCGTCCACTCCACCCGCGCCGCCGCCGCCGGTCTCGACCTCGAAATGCCCGGCCCCGGCAAACACCTGACCTGCGACGCCCTCCTCCCCCTCGTCGAAAACGGTGACCTCGACGAGAGCCGGATCGACGACAAAGCGTTCCGCCTCCTCCGCCTGATCCTCAAAACCGGCCTCTGCGACGACCCGGCCGACCTCCCTCCCGGCGAACTCGACTCTCCCCGGCACCGCGCCCTCGCCCGCGAGGTAGCCGCCGAATCGATCGTCCTCCTCAAAAACGAAAACCGCCTCCTCCCTCTCCAGGAAGACGCGGTGCAGAGAATCGCCGTAATCGGCCCCAACGCCGGCGAAGCCCGCCTCGGCGGCGGCGGCAGCTCCTCCACCACCCCCTTTTACGCAATCAGCCCGCTGGCCGGTCTCCGCGAAAAATGCGACGCCACCGTCCAAATCTTTCACGCCGAAGGCTGCAGCTTCAAGGGCACGCTTCCCGTCCTTCCCGCCGGCTACCTCACCGCCCCGGACGGCGCGTCCGGTCTCCTCGGCGACTACTTCTCCAGTCCGGACCTCTCCGGCCCGGTCACCCTCTCCCGCGTCGAGGAGCGAATCGACTTCTCCTGGGGCTGGGCCTCTCCCGGTGGCGACCTTCCCAAGGAGGAGTTCTCCGCCCGCTGGACCGGCCGGTTTAGCCCTCCGACAGACGGCGACTTCGAACTCGGCCTCACCTGCGAGGACGGCTCCGCCCGCCTCTACCTGGACGACGCCCTCCTCATCGACGACTGGGCCGATATCGACGACAGCTTCGAGTCCCGCTACGCCGCCCGCAGCAACTCCGCCACCGTAGACCTCCAATCCGACCGCACCTACGCCCTCCGCGTCGAGTTCCGCAAGCGCGCCAACAAGGCCTCCTTCCGCCTCGAGTGGAAGCCACCCACCGCCGAGGACCCGATCGCCCACGCCGCCCGCGTCGCCGCCCACGCCGACGTCGCCCTGGTCTTCGCCGGCCTCTCCAATCAGTACGAAGGGGGCAACAACGACCGCCTCGATATCGACCTTCCCGGCGACCAGGCCGCACTCATCTCCGCCGTGGCCGCCGCCAACCCCAACACCGTCGTAATCCTCATCAACGGCACCCCCCTGCGAATGGCGCCCTGGCTCGAATCCGTCCCCGCTCTCCTCGAAGCCTGGTACCCCGGTCAGGAAGGGGGCAACGCAATCGCCGACGTCCTCTTCGGCGACGCCAACCCCTCGGGCAAGCTCCCCGACACCTTTCCCCAGCGTTTGGAGGACAACCCCACCTTCGGCAACTTCCCCGGCGCAAACGGCCAGGTCCACTACGCCGAGGGGATCTTCGTCGGCTACCGCCACTACGACACTCGCGAAATCCTTCCCCTCTTCCCCTTCGGCTACGGCCTCTCCTACACCACCTTCGAGTACGACCACCTCCAGGTCACCCCCGAGCAAATCGGACCGACCGACCCTTTCCAGGTCTCCGTCCAGGTCCGCAACACAGGCGACCGAGCCGGCAAGGAAGTCGTGCAACTGTACGTGGGAGATTTAGAATCCAGCCTGGAACGGCCGGTCAAAGAATTAAAAGCCTTCGCCAAAATCCACCTCGACTCGGGCGAAACCCGCACCGTCTGTTTCGACCTCGGCCCGGACGCCCTCTCCTTCTACGACCCCGACCAGCAGCAGTGGATCGTCGAGCCCGGCACCTTCGAAATAGCAGTCGGCGGCAGTTCTCAGAGCGTCCTGCGGCAACCGCTTATTGTAAAATAGGCGGCAACGCTCGTCGTGAAATAATCAGTCCGGGGGCGACAGCGGGTACACCCCCAGCTCCTCCACCGCCCGGCGCAGCGCCTCAATGTGTTCCTCCGGCCAGGGCATTCCCTGATCCGGCCCACAAAAGTACCCTCCGTTTCGCCCCAACTGCCACAGCCGCTCCTTCACCTCCGCTCGAATTGCCTCCACCGGCCCGCTCACAATCCGCCCCGAGCTTACTCCCCCCTGCAGCGCCATTCTTCCCTGCGTCCTCCGCCTCATCTCCTCCAGGTCGTTGGCCGATGCCTGCACCGGATTGAGCACGTCCACCCCCAACTCCATAAAAATCTCCAGAATCGGCGTCACGTGCCCGCAGCTGTGAAACCCGACCAGCACCCCCTCTTCCTTGTAGAATTCGAACAGCCGCCGATATTCCGGCACGAAAAACTCCTCAATAATCTCCGGCGAAATCAACGGCCCCCTCTGCGTCCCCAGGTCGTCTCCCATTCCCACCATTTCCACCCCCGCCTTCCGGTAGTGGCGGGCGATTCCCAGCTGAAAGTCCATTATTCGGTGCAGCAGCTCCCGCACCGCCTCCGGGTCGGTGTACAAGAAACACATCAAACTCTCCATTCCCACCAACATATAACTCTTCTCCCACAGCGTGTCCCTGTGCGCCCCCAGCAGGAACGTCTCCTCTTGCTCCCACCCCTCCGCCTTCTCATAAATCCACCCGCAAATCCGCTCGTCGTCCGGGTTTGGCCACGCGTACCTCTTCAGCACCCCGGGCAAATCCGCCAGCGGCGGCTCTTCCGGAAAACCCATTACCCCCTCGTGCTCCCGGTGCCACGTCGTCCCCCAAATATCCACCCACCGCGACCCCACCGGCAGGTGGTGCCCACCTCCTTCGTACCCCTCGTGATTGCACCCCCGGTAAGCCAGCCCGTGCGACGGACAGCTACCCACCACTCGCTCCGGCTCTCCAAAGCGAATAATCTCCAGAGCGTTTTCCTTGGCGTTCATAAAACTCCGATCAAGCGCCCAATCTGCTGCGCCAGTTGAAAAGTCCAAATCGACTCAGGCCGGCGTTTGTTGGTATAAACCCCTAGTCTGTGTATATTTCCCGTAAATATGTTACCTTGATCTTGGACAAACAAATAGCCTCCGGCGCTAGGTGATTATGAAATACAAAGGTCTGATTATGATCGAACCGGGGAAACGGGGCGGCAAACCCTGTATCAGAGGAATGAGAATTACCGTCTACGATATCCTCGATTATCTCGCCTCCGGAATGAGCCACGAAGAAATCCGCGAGGAGTTCCCCTACCTGACCGAAGAAGATATTCTCGCCAGTCTCAGCTACGCCGCCGACGCCTCGACTTCCGCTACTCCTCCTCGCTAAACGGCTGCGCCAGTCCCCGGTCGATCAATTCCTGATTCAAACAGTTCCCCAGTTCCGCCACCCGCTCCGGGTCCGCCTCTCCCTCCAGATAAAACAAATCCGCCAGATATCGGTCGTACTTGTCCGGCTTGCTCGTCGTCAGCACCACCCAGTCCACCGTCCGCAACGCCTCCACTGCAAACGCTCGGGCGCGTTCCCCCTCCTCCGTGCCCAGCTCCGGTGTGTCGATTCCCCGCAGCCGCAGCTTCTGCCGCAGCCACATTCCAAAGCCGCAGTCCACCTCCACCCACACCGTATCCCCGTCGATAATATTCTCCACCAGCGCCCGATAGGTGTACAGCTTCGCCCGTTTCGTCCGATCCGGCTCCAGGCGGTACCCCTCCCCTTCCTTAAAAGAACGCACGGACAGTCCCGCCTCCGCCCCTTCCAACCTGCTCAAATCCAGCCCAAACCGCGCTCCAAACCCCAAATCCACCTGTAGATTCCCCTGCACGCTCTTCACCAGCCGATACGTAAACAATCTCCCTCGCCGTACCCGCAGCACCGGGGCCGGCCCTTCCTCCTTGCGCTCCTCCGCTCCCTTCGCCAGCGCAAGACTCCCCACCTTAATCGCCTGCTCCAACTGGCGCACACTCCACATCTCCTCCGTCGCCTTTTCCAGGTAGAAGTTCCGGGCGTCTTCGTCCTTTAAAGAGAGTAACTTTACATAATGACTGAATGATAATTCCCCGATCGTCCGGGGAATTGGAAAAACCCGATAAAAATTGAGCATTTCGTAGAGCCGCTGTTCCCCCAATTCCAGAACCCCGGCCAGCCGCGCCAGAAGCTGCTTGCCGTAGTCCGCCCGCTCCCTGAACTCCAGCAAGTGCTCGTGCAGCAGCCGCCCCACTTCCCGGCAGGTGTGCACCTTTTCCTGCTCCACCGCCTTGCGCGCCCGTTCCTGACCGGTGGCAATCGCCTCTCGGATCTGCTTGCGGAGCTGGTCGTAGGTCGAAAGGGCCAGTTCGGTCATTAATCGCCGTCCTTCCGTGCGATTTATTACAATATGACGTTAACGTAAGAATACAAGTGAATCGATCTTAAAAATATCAAATTTTTCTTGTATGTGTGCACCTGAATATACATCTTCGACATACCGAGGCCGGAGAAAAAAACATGCTCAAAGCCGTGTTTTTCGATCTCTACGAGACCCTGATCACCGAATTCATCCCCGACTGGCAGCCGGGCAGATCCGTTCCCTCGCGCATGGGCATCGACGAAGACGCCTTCCGCGCCGAATGGACCAAACGCCAGGAAGCCCGCTATACCGGTGCCATCCCCGACTATCCCTCTGTCTTGCGCGCCATCTGCCGCGTCCTCCAGCACCCCATCGACGAAAACCTGATCGCAAACCTCCACCAGCAGCGCCTGTCCGAAAAATCCCGTCCCTTCGAGCAGATCGACGAGGCCGTGCTCCATGCGCTTCGCCATATCCAGGATCTCGGACTCCAGGTCGGCGTCATCAGCAACTGCTCCCCCGAGGAGGTGGCTGCCTGGGACGCCTCTCCCATTCCCGAGTGGGTGGACGCGGCCATTTTCTCCTGTGACGTCGGCTATGTCAAGCCCCAGCCGGAAATCTACCGGCTGGCCTGCGCCGAGTTGCAGGTTACCCCGGAGGAATGCCTTTTCATCGGCGACGGCGGCAGCGGCGAACTCACCGGCGCCGAAAAGGCGGGGCTACGTCCGTACTGGGCCACCTGGTTTTTGGATCGCTGGCCGCAGTGGAAGCAGGATGGACCGGGGCGGGAAAGGTCGAAGAAGTATCCGAGGTTGGGGAGTTTGGGGGAGTTGGAGAGGGTGGTGGAGGGGAGGGAGGGAGGATGAAAAAACACGAGAAAAAAATGAGGAAACCTTGAAAGGAAAAGATCAGCCAGAGCTAGTATTGCTGCTCGACCACGATAACATTCCCTTCCATAAAATTTCCCTAAAGATGATTCTTCGGGAATGGTTTTCTATAGTCAATGACGATCCCATCGATGCAACGATCTCATCAGTCAAAGTTCGAGCATACGGGGGATGGTTCAACGAAGAAAGCGTAACGGAATCTCGCTTTAGGGCTGCAGAGTTCTATCAAGCTTCTTGTCCAGCAACATACCGTCACGGAGGACATTACTTCAGGCTTTCATTTGAATTTGCCGATTCCCTTATCTCAACCACCAAAGAAACTCCATCCTGCCGGATTACCCATACCGTAGCAACTCGTTCTTCGGCACAATATTTAAAAATCCGATCTGGCATGGCGGCTTGCACAGAATCAGACTGTCAACTACGGGTCATAAAAAAATGGATAAAGAGAAGACGAGCTTGTCCAAAACCAAATTGTCCTAATTCTTTCTCAGATTATTTTGAGAGGACTGAACAGAAACAAGTGGATATTCATTTAGCAATAGATATGCTTACTGCGTCTGAAAAAGCACATTCAAGAACTCATATTGCTATAGCATCAGATGATTGGGATTTACTGCCAGCAATTGGTGCATCCGCATTACGCTTGCCGAAGGGCGCTTCAGTAACAAGCATACGATTTCATAACGAACCAACATATTTTGATGGATTCATGGATGAAAACAATATTAGGATAATCCGGGTTATTCCTTAGAAAAAAGAAGAGAAGAGGAGGAAAAAAATGGCGGAATGGGATGAAATACTCAAAGAACTAGCTGATGATCCAGATGAATATGAGCAGCAAGCTGGAGAGGTAATGCTTATCCGCCAAGGAAAAGAGTACATTTTTTCTATGAAGGAAATCCCAGGGCAGGGGCTTTCTGTAGCTGCAGATATGGACCCAGATCCTTCACAGGAATGGATCCCAATTAGTAGTTATATCCAAAAAAATATTCTTGGACTACCTCGTCTTGCCTCACAAATAACCCGCACAATAGAGAAATCTAATGAGACGCGTCCAGGAAAATTCATTGAAGGGCCTGCGGAATGTGAAGTAGGGTCAGAAAATACTCACTGGGAAGAAGCTAGTACTCAATTCAGGCAATTTCTGATGGAACCAGAACCGGGAACTACTCGAATAATTGAATTAATGGCTCCTGCAGGTCAAGGAAAAACTGTCCTATTAGAGAACGTGGCATTCGAATTTGGCAAGCAATATCAACCCAATCCATACCCTACCCCAATTTTGTTAACAGTCGATCTACTCGGTCGATACATCGGCACGATCGATGATGCAATTGCAGGTTCACTAAATAATACCTTTCTCTTTGCTGGGCTAACTCAGAAAGATGTAGCGCTTTGTATTAGAAATCGTTGGCTCCTGCTCGCCCTGGATGGTTTTGATGAACTAGTTGCTAGGGTGGGTGTCCGTGATGCGTTTCTTCGGATTAACGAGCTCCTTGATCAGCTGCGTGAAAGTGGAACTGTCATATTATCAGCACGCGAAAGTTTCTTTGAATTATACCAAATATCAGCAGCCATTAGGAGTTATCTTCAACCCAAGAAAGGTAGTTATTCTACCTCCTTAATCAAACTTCAGACCTGGGATAAAAAACAAGGAATTGATGTTTTTCGAGGATTAGAAAGCGCTCATCCTGAAGATGATTTAGTTTCTCTACTTACCACATTTGATTTTGAAGAAGAAATCGTCCTGCATCCGTTTTTCTTAACTAGATTAGCAGACCTGTGGATGAAAGGAGAACGCTTTGAGCGAGCTGGAGGGCAATCAGACAATTTAGGGCGAACAAAATACGTAATTGAAACATTTGTCCAACGAGAATCTGGAGAAAAATGGATCGATCGCGAAGGTAATCCGCTACTTCCACCCTCGGCTCATGCAAATTTGCTTGGTGGAATTGCTGAAGAGATGTGGCGCTCTGGTGCTTTCAGTCTTGATGCAGAAGAGCTCAGAGTCGCAGGTAGCATTGGGCTTGCCAGTCTCGATCTATCCTCGTCACAACTTGACCAAATTCAAGATCGGATTCCAACTCATGCAGCCCTTATGAGTAGAGACCGCGGATTCAGTTTCCTCCACGACCGTTTTTTTCATTTCTTCTTAGGCCATAGAATCGCCTATTTACTTAATGAAGAAGATATCTATTCTGTCAAGCAGATCATGGTTTCACGTGATATGGGTCCAAGTATCGTTCAATGGATAGTTTGGAATTGGGCAAGAGAAGAAAACGATACAAGAAAAGCCATCGGATTCTTAGATAAAGTAAATTCAGAAAATGGTGATGAAACCACTTCAACCAATTTAGCCCATCTTTGTGCCCAACTCTTGAATGATCATCAGCCGGAACAAGAAATTGAATTACATTCACATATCTTCTCTGGTGAAGCTTTAACAAAAGGGCAATATCAATTAATCAATTTCCACGAGTGTAAGTTTTGGTATATCGACTTATCAGACACCTATTTTAGAAACTGTAAATTTTTCAATTGCACTTTCGGAGACCTTAACATTAACGATAATACAATTATGGAGAATATCCATTTTTCTGATTGTACTTTCTCTAGTATCCATTTGCCTAAAAAAAGTGCAATATATGCACCGGAAGATATCGACCAGCTACTCCAATCGTATGGCTCAACTCTTAAGGACACAAAATCCAAATTTGAAATACCAGAGAAAAAGAATCATCCTTCTGAAGAAGCTATTCAATGCGTTGAGCGCTTTGTGAAAATATCAGAAAAAACCTGCGATGTCCCTGTAGAAGAGATAGAAGAAACTTGTGGTCGAATCACAAAATCAATCGTTAGGATTGGTTTGAGTAGAGGAATAATTAAAGAAATGAATAAGGGAGCTTCTGGCCCGAAAAGGAGATTCATCCGCTTTGCTGTTGATCGAGAAAAACTACTGAGAGGACAAATAGAGAGGACTCGAGACCCAGTGATTGATCGCTTCTGGGATGAGCTTCGTAATAAACATCCAGGGCGCAATTGATGAGTGGAAATCCATCCCTGAAATAACGAAACTAAAAGGAGTAATTGGGTTATTCGTCTGGGAAATTATCCGCAACGAATATTCTGTCTCGTTCTGGATTCGTAGGAATGGAAATTGTCGAAATAGTGATCCGAAATACGCCCCTCATGACCCAATCCCCCTTCGACCAAAAAATCCGCGCCCTCGCCTTCCAGTGGCTCGCCGACCAAATCGACCTCCACGGCGATGTCCTCCCCAGGGACCTGCTGGCCGAAGGCTTCCACCTCGACCATGTCCGCGTCCCTCTGCTGGGTCCCCAGGGGATATGGAAACCCAAAGCCATCAACCAGATCCCTCTATCCATCACCACCGCTCCGGATGGGCCATACGACGACAGCTTCTCCTCGGACGGCCTCTTGCTCTATCGCTATCGCGGCACAGATCCCCATCACAGAGACAACGTCGGCCTGCGCAGTGCCATGCAGCACCAGATCCCCCTCATCTACTTCCACGGCATCGTCAAGGGGCGCTACCTGGCCATCTGGCCCGTATTCATCGTCGGCGACGATCCCAATGCCCTCACCTTCACAGTAGCGGCCGACGACGCCCGGGCCATCTATCCCCAACCGGCCCAGGATCAGCAAACCTTTTCCGTGGCCGAAGACGCCTCCGAATCCAGACGGGTCTACATCACCTCCACCGTGCGCACCCGGCTGCACCAGCGCTCCTTTCGCGAAAAAGTAATCCGGGCGTACCAGCAGCAGTGCTCCCTGTGCCGTCTCAAACACCCGGAACTCCTCGACGCCGCCCACATCATCCCCGACAGCGACCCCGGTGGCCTGCCCATCGTGTCCAATGGCATCGCCCTGTGTAAACTCCACCACGCCGCTTTCGACCGCCACATCCTGGGCATCCGCCCCGACTACATAATCGAGATCCGCTCCGACATCCTCCACGAAACCGACGGCCCCATGCTCCAGCACGGCATCAAAGAGCTGCACGCCCAACAGATCGTCATCCCCCGCGACAAACAATCGCGACCCGATCCGCTGCTACTGAAGAAACGCTACGACAGATTCCAAAAGGCAGGATAATGCCGTTGCCCTCTGCGACGCCCGTGAATTCAGAATGACCCGGAAATACCGGAGGTACCTGCTATGAACCAAAGATTGACGATACTCCTCGCCCTCGGCGAGGGCTTCACCACCGAGTTCAAGCGCTCCGGCACCTCGAACCTCGGGCGGGAGATCTGCGCCTTCGCCAACGCCACCGGCGGCGTGATCCTGATCGGTGTTGCCGACAGCGGTGACGTGATTGGAGTTGCCGACCACAACCGCTTGAAGTCGGAGGTCCAGTCCATCGCCCGTTCCGCCGAGCCGCCTATTGCTGTGGAGGTGGAGAGCGCCGGCGAGGTGCTCTGCGTCACCGTCCCCGCTCAACAAAGCAAGCCCTACTCCTTCGGCGGCAAGTTCTTCCTCCGCGAGGGGGCGAGCAGCCAGCAGATGTCCCGCGACGAGATCCGCGAGTTCTTCTATGCGGAAGGGCTGATCCACTTCGACGAAACGCCCTGCGAGAAATTTTCCCTTGAAGTTGACCTTAATGATGAGAACTGGGCGATCTTTCGTCGGCGGGCCAAGATCCCCGAAGATATGGAGCCGGTCACTGCGCTTCGCAACCTGCATCTGATCGGTGAAGATGGCCGCATGACGCAGGCGGGCGCCTGGTTGCTGGCGCAGGACATCCAGAAATTCAACATCAGTGCCGATGTGGCCTGCGCGCTCTTCATGGGCACGGACAAGGTGCGCATTCTCGATCGACGGGGTTTCAACGGCGATGTCTACTCCACGATCGACGAGGTGGTGGCCTGGATCCTCTCCAAGATCAATGTGGAATACATCATCAAGCGCGTGAAGCGGGAAGAGCGTCCGGAACTGCCCGAGGAGGCGCTGCGCGAGGCTGTGGTGAATGCGCTGGCTCACCGTGACTATCGGTCCACGGCCAATGTGCAGGTCTACCTCTTCAAGGACCGGGTCAATATCGTCAGCCCAGGTGGGCTCCCGGCTGGAATGACGGAGGCCGATCTGGGCATCAAGAGCATTCCCCGGAACCCATTGCTGTTCAACATGCTGCACCGCATGGAGGCTGTAGAGCATATCGGTTCAGGAATTCGGCGGATCCGCGATCTCTGTCGAGATTACGGGGTGGCCGAGCCGGTATTCGAAGTTGCCGACCATTGGGTGACGACCACCTTCGAGAGACCGACCGCACAAGCTGAGAACCAGGTCGATGCACAAGTCAATAAGTCTGCGCAGGCGGTTGATATTTCCTTGGAAAACAAGCAAATACAACTTCTGACGGACAAGCTGGATGACCTGACCACGCAAGTCACCGCACAAATCACCGCACAAGTCACCGCACAAGCTATTCTGTTCTGCAGGGAACCCCGCGGGGCCAGGGAGATCATGTCCATTCTGGGGCTGAAGCACTGGAAGACCTTCCAGTCAAACTATCTGAAACCACTTCTCGATTCCAGGTGGCTGGAGATGACTATCCCGGACAAGCCCACTAGCCCGAACCAGAAGTACCGGATTGGCGACCAGGGCAGATCCATCCTGGCGCAGTTGGAGGTTGGACAAGAGTGAACCCGATTCACTATTCCGAAGACAGCCTCGTTCAGCAGACCACCGCCGAGTACCTGGAGCAGCAGCTCGGCTGGGAGTCGGTCTACGCCATCGAATGGACCAAACGCCAGGAAGCCCGCTATACCGGCACCATCCCCGACTATCCCTCTGTCCTGCGTGCCATCTGCCATGTCCTGCAGCATCCCATCGACGAAAACCTGATCGAAAACCTCCACCAGCAGCGCCTGGCCGAAAAATCCCGTCCCTTCGAGCAGATCGAAGAGGCCGTGCTCCATACGCTTCGCCATATCCAGGATCTCGGACTCCAGATCGGCGTCATCAGCAACTGCTCCCCCGAGGAGGTCGCCGCGTGGGACGCCTCTCCCATTCCCGAGTGGGTGGACGCGGCCATTTTCTCCTGTGACGTCGGCTATATCAAGCCCCAGCCGAAAATCTACCGGCTGGCCTGCGCCGAGTTGCAGGTTGAGCCAGAGGAATGCCTGTACACCGGCGACGGCGGCAGCGACGAACTCACCGGCGCCGAAAAGGCGGGGCTACGTCCGTACTGGGCCACCTGGTTTTTGGATCGCTGGCCGCAGTGGAAGCAGGATGGACCGGGGCGGGAAAGGTCGAAGAAGTTTTTCAGGCTGAAGAGCCTGGAAGAGTTGGAGATAGTAGTCGAGAAAGCAGTAGAAGAATGAAAAAGGACTGCTTTTTCAGAAACTGCACTGCGGATATATTGAAATCTTACTTGTTCCCAACACAGTTCTGCTCCCAAGACGCCGAAAGGGCATCTCCCGAAAGCGCCGTGCCCCCGATATGCTACCATCTACACGCGCCGTTTGCGTGTTACTCTTGCTTCACAGGTTGTAGCCCTATCAACCCAATTCTCGGCTTTCGGCGCTCTATATTCCCTCTACGGACACCTGGCATGGAAATTGATTGCTTCTCCGGAATTTCTCCCTTCCACCGGAGGAGCACGCTCATGAAGCCGTCCATTCCCATCCTGCCCGGCCTGGGGATCCATCCCACCAATTCGGGCCGACTGCAAATCTCCTTTCCCTACCACCTCGACAATGTGAAACGCATAAAAGCCGTGCCCGGTCGGCGCTGGGAAAAACTCACCGCCGAGGAGCAGGCGCTGACGGCCCGGATCGAAGAGGAAATGAAGTTGCGCGGCTACAGTCCCAAGACGCGCAAGGCCTATCGCAATCACCTGCTCCGCTTCAGACGATACTTCGACAAGGATCCACAGGCTGTAACCGAAGAAGAAATTCGCGCCTATCTCCTCCATCTCATCGACGAGAAACAGGTTTCCTATTCCACTCACAATCAGAGTATCAGTGCGATTAAGTTTTTGTACAATAAAGTCTTGCATATAACTGGACTTTGTCCATTTTGAGGACATGAAAAAAGGCGGCTACCCGAGTTGAGAGTTAGATTTGGAGTTACCAGACTTCAAATCGATTCTCAAAGGTAGTCGCCCATGGATGATATAATACAGCATTTGACGGTCTTCGCGCCACTGTTTTCGGAACGCGTATGGACTCACGCCCAGATTTTGTTGGTCGGCTCTATTCTGGCCCCGGGGAAACGCACGGTGAGTTCGGTGTTGCGAGTGATGGGTCACTCGGATGATGTGCATTTCACCAATTTTCATCGGGTGCTCAATCGCGCCCAGTGGAGCACGCTCCAAGGGGGACGCCTTCTGTTAGGGCTGTTGATCCGCTCTTTCGTTCCCGTCGGACATCCATTGGTGATCGGGGCTGATGATACCGTGGAACGACGCCGGGGGAAACAGATCCGCCATCTGGGTTGTTACCGAGATGCGGTGCGATCGAGCCAATCGCATGTGATTCGCTGTTTCGGATTGAAATGGATCTCGATGATGCTGTTGGTGCCTCTGCCGTGGAGTGATCGAACGTGGGCGTTGCCGTTTCTGACGGTGTTGTCTCTCCCGCCCGAAAAAGAGGAGTCGACGACGTCGAAAAAGAGCAGGAAGGGCCAGGATTCGACCGCAAAAAAGAAGAAGAAAAAGAAGATTCGTCGGACTCAGACCCAGTATGCCTACCGTGATGCACAAGGTCACAAGACCAGCGTCGACTGGATTCGACAGATGCTCAAGCAAGTGCATCGCTGGTTTCCTCAGCGTCTGTTGGTGCTGGTCGTCGATGGCGGATTGGCTTCGATCAGTCTGGGGTGGACCTGTATAGGTATGGGGGCAACGATGGTATCGCGGCTGCGCTGGGATGCCCGTCTGTATCATCCCCCCGGGTAGGCAGCCGGAGGGAAAACGGGGTCCTAAACCCAAGAAGGGAAGCAGGCAACGGAGCCTCAAAGAATGGACAAATCGCTCGGATACCCCTTGGCAGGAAGAACTCATCGAGTGGTATGGAATAACGCTGCGGATCGGGCGAAAGTCGAAGGCCCCATTAAACTGCACCAACTCCGTCACGCCTTCTGTTCCCATGCGCTAATGCAGGGGATCGATCCGAGGACGGTGCAGAAGTGGATGGGGCATAAGGATCTCAAAACCACGCTTCGATATGCCCACGTTTCTCCTGATCATGAAAGGTCCCCGATTCAGAAGCTGCAATTCAAAAAGTGGACACCTATGGTCACCAGAGGGGAAAATGGGGAATAAAAAAGAGGCTACGTCAGTGTTTTTAAAATGACGTAACCTCTTGTTTTTCATGGTGCCGAAGGTGGGGCTCGCTCCGCACCCACACGAGGTGTAATCCTCACAGGATTTTGAGTCTATCCCACCCCTGTTTTAACTCCTTTTTATACAGCTATTTGCAACACCGCCTTTGAGCTACCAGAGAGGACTGTGTCAAAGTGTGTCCGTAATTGTCCGGCTCCATCCGCAGGGCTGACCATCGTTTGACACAAAATTGGCACAAAATCTGTTCCAATGATAAAAGGAGCATCAGGGCGGCTCCCCAAAAAAAGAGAGATTCGACTTATCAATTTAGGTATATTGCCGGGGAATCTTCTTATACCATTTCCCAACGGAGGTGCGATCATGGATATTGCGACAATTGTCGGTTTGGTGTCCGGGTTCACGCTGATCCTTCTGGCGATGGGGGATGTGACGGCCTTCATCGACCCCGCTTCGATAATTATCGTCGTGGGCGGAACGATTGCCATGACGCTGGTGAGTTTTCCGCTGAAGGACGTCGTCGGCCTGATCGGATTCTACATGTACGCCATAAAGCCTCCCGGGGCGGACGCCGACCGGGAAAAGGTAGAGCGCGAACTGGAGAAGGGGATTCTCATGCTGGGGCGGCAGAAGACCTACGCGCAGACTACCGGCTGGATCGGCACACTGATTGGCGCGGTCCTCATCCTCAAGAACATGGACGACCCGGCGGCGATCGGACCGGGTGCCGCACTCGCGCTGCTCTGTCCTCTCTATGGCACCATCATGGCCTTCATGATCTTCTGGCCGGTGCGCACCAAGCTGGAGGTGTATCTGGATGAGTTGAAGAGGGGATAGCTGGCGAAAGCACGAATCAGCTACTTCTTTGTGCGTGCGTATGTGTCCCTGGTGCTGATAGAGAGGGAGTAGGGAAGAACGGGACCCGTAGCTTATCCTTGCTCCTGTTGTCGAGAATCGTTGGGAATGTTGAGCGTCTCGATGGCGTCCCTCAACTGCATCGGCGTTGCCTTCGCATAGCGCAGGGTCATCACCATCGTCTTGTGGCCAGCAGCACCAGATGGACATGGTCCGCCTGCACCCGTCAGCATGGCTGACGGTTTATGTCAATAATCAATAGAAGATCATGGAGAAACATCGACGTGTTGAAACCTGGGAACTTTATTAGGGCAGGATCGCCAGGAAAGAAGACCCGTCGTTGCTATCGGGTTGACTCCATACAGGGCAATGTGATTCAGCTGACGGAAATGTGGCGTCTTGATTCAGATCGCACCTGGAAATCTTCATCTTATACACGGACATTCAAGATAGATGACCTTTGGAGAGTAGAGGTACTCCGATCAGAATCTCCTGAACCCAGTAGCTATGATGAGATAGATTGACCAGTGGTCAAAATTACCCCGAGCGCACCAGGACTGCTCCGAAGAGCCGACGCACAGCCGCATGCGACTCGGCAATGGTGTCCTGCGCCAAAAGCGCCGACTTGGCGGCATGCATCACGGCGTAGTAGCTGCGCGACACCGCATCTTCGAACAGGCCATCTTCCAGCAAAATACTGGCTGCTCGCAAGGCTTTCCTGGCCCGAGTCCATTCCGCCAGCACGTGTTCCTTCTGCATTACACCGCCACTCCGTCCCGCGTGATCGTCTGCCAGATCGGGGCCTGTCCCTGACGCCGCGCCTCCCATTCTTCCCGGGTATAGACCAGAAAGGAAGGCACTACCTCGGTTTCAATGGACAGCATGTAGCCCGGTTTGGTTATGGCCTCCTTCAAGCGCCAGTCACCTTCGCGAAGAATGAGCAAAACATCGAGATCGGAATCCTCGGTGGCCGTTCCCCGAGCTTTTGAGCCGAAGATGAGCAACTGTTCCACTACGCCGGAGAATTCTTTCTCCAGAACGGCACGGTATTCGTCCAGCCATTCCTTTTCTGTCGCAGTCAACTTCAACATTGAGCATGCCTTTCGGGTTTCGTTCCAGAACAAAAATAAAGGAATCGCTGAACGGAGGAGCAGAAAAAGGAAAGGCACCTACACCCTCGACGAGTCTAAGTGTGGAATACCAAGGTGAAAAAGCGAATCCCTGTCGGATCGTTTCATCTACCTGAGCACTACCCCACCTACTTTTCCACCTTCAACACCACGACGGTCATATCATCCCCCTGCGGCACGTCGCCGGCGAAACCTTGCACCGCGCCGATCAGCCGGTCGATCAATGCCTCCGCAGACAGATCCTCCACACAACCTGCGCGAATCGTCTCCGCTGTGCGCTCGAAGCCGAACATCTCCTCCTGCACATTGGTCGATTCGGCAATCCCATCGGAGCAGAAGACGACCCGGTCTCCCAGTTCCAGCATCATCTCGATGGCTGTATAGACCGTTCCATCCCGCACGCCCAGCGGATAGGCATCTACCTGCATCTCCTTCACCTCGCCTGTAGCCGCAAGAAAGTGGAACGGATACGGGCAGGCGGCATTGGTCAGGCGAAAACGGCGACCAGCGATATCCAGTTCACCCATGCAGAAGCAGACATAAGTGCGGTTGTCTACGCGCGTTCGATGCAAAGAACGATTCAGACGGGCGAGGAGATCTTCCAGGCTGCCACCCAACTCCATCTGGCTTTCGAGGATGCCGTTAAACATGACCACGGGGATGGCTGCTTCCATGGCATGGCCTGTGACGTCGGTCAGGCAGATCGAGAGTCTACCATTCTGAAGAAAATACTGGAAGAAATCGCCACCGACGTGATTGGCGGGAAGACAACGACCGGCGATATCAAAGCCCTCAACATGCGGTGAATCCATGGGCATCAGTCCCATCTGCATATCGTGGGCAGTCTGGAGTTCCTCCTCCAACTCCTGGTTGAGTTGCTCCTGAGCCTGGAACCGGGCTTGCTGTTCGTGTAGGAAGGCGCGTCGACGGCGTATAGCTACGCCTGAAACGAGGACAAGTCCCACCAGCGCCAGTCCCAATCCGCCGATCAGCGCGATCCGTCCATAAGGAGGATGAACAGTCAGAACCAGCTCAACCGGTTCGGAGTAGTTCAGGTCCCGGTCTACCGCCTTTACCTGGAAGACGTAGTCGCCGATGGGCAGATCCGCGTAGCGCACTTCGGTCTGGCGCGTCGACTGCCACTCTTCTTCGTACCCCCGAAGACGGTACACGTAGACCATGCGGTCCGGCGGGGTGCTGAAGCTGCGTCCCTGGAAAATGAATTGGATCAGGTGCTGAGACGAAGGCAGCACGAGTTCTCCTACGGCACCGTAGGAACGATCGGCTATCACCTCTTTGAGGCGGACAGCTGGCGGAATCGCCGAGGGCGTATATCGAGTGATCCCGCCATCGGTGGTGATCCAGAAGTCACCGTCGCGGTCCTGGAAGATATCCTGTACGGTGTCGCTGACCAGGCCGTCTCGTTGGTGGAGGTCCTGGAAGACCAGGCTGTCGTAACGAACGATTCCCCCGCCGTGGATGCCGAACCAAAGATGGCCTCTCCTGTCCATGAGGATAGCCGTTACAATACCAGGCTTCAGGCCGTCCTCGGCAGTGTACGTTTCGAACCCGTTACCGTCGTACCGGGTTATCGCCCCTCTGGCATTCCCGAACCACATACGGCCTTGATAGTCCTCGGCAATAGTGGTCGTTCCGAAGAACCCTAATCCGTCGGTACGCGTGAAGGAAGTGAATGTCTCTCCGTCGTACTTGCTCACGACTCCGCCACCGCCGAACCAGATATTTCCAGCCTGGTCTTCTGCCAGGCAGACTACTCGATTGTCGAGCAAATCATCTTCAATGCTCAATGTCGAAAACTGGTGCCCGTCATAGCGAACGACGCCGAAAGGATTGGCCGGGAACCAGACGTGGCCGTTCCGGTCGACCACCTGGTTGAACACAAAGTTGGTCTCCAGGTGGTCGCCAAACGAAAGGGCGCGGAACGTTTCCCCGTTGTAATAACTCACTTTGGCCCCCCCCACTCCTTTGATCCAGAGATTCCCCTCCAGATCCCTCGCCAGATAGTCCGCTGGATCTTCTGCCAGACCGTCTTTTGAGGTGAAGGTGACTAATTCCTCGCCGTCGTAGCGCACCAGACCACCGTGAGTGCCAAACCACATCGTGCCGATGCTGTCCTGTAGCACGGAGAAAACATAGGGGCTCGGTAAACCATCGTGCGGAGAAAACGTAATCCAGTGCCCCCCCTCATACCGACTGAGTCCGGCATGGGTGCCCACCCACACGTACCCATCCCCATCCACGACAATGCTGCGCAACTGGTTGTCGGGCAGGCCGCTCTCTGTGGTGAAAGTAGTGAACTTCTTCCCGTCGAAACGGCTGATGCCTTGGAGGCCCGAACCGAACCACAGACGGCCATCCCGATCCTCTCCCATCGCTACTATGGGACCTCCCACCAGATTATCTCGAATGGTGAAGGTTTCCGAGCGTTCTCCATCGTACCGAGTTAGCCGACCCTCTCCCCCGAACCACAGGTTTCCGAGATGATCCTGCAGCATCGAGTAGACTACATGGTCGACCGGGCTCTCCTGATCCGTCAGAACTCTGAAGGTTTTCCCATCGTACTGGGCCACTCCTTTCATCCCATCCCCTTCATGCCCGGGATCATAAGGATATCGTCCCAACCCGAACCATAGAACCCCTTTGAGGTCCTCTATGATCGAGGAAACACCTACAGCGGTTTGGTCGTACCGGGTTGTGAAGGCCTGGAAGGTCTCCCCATCGTACCGAGTCACGCCCATATCAGAGCCGAACCAAAGATGGCCGCTGCGATCCAGCCACAGGCATCTGGCCAGGCCGCCCGCCAATCCATCGGCCGCAGTGAAGGTGACAAAATGCTCTCCGTCATACCGGATGAGCCCTCCCAACCCAGGGAACCACAGACGGCCGTCGCGATCCAAGAGTATGGGTTCATTAACATTGTTAGTCAGGGTATCCGAAGTGGAGAAGGAGACAAAGGTCTCCCCATCATAGCGCGTTATCTTTCCCCGCCCGGTAAACCACAGATGGCCGTTGTGATCCGGAAGAATGCCATTCACCGAAGGAGAGGAGAGCCCATCCTGAACACCGACGGTACGCCATTCCTCTCTCCGTATTCCCGCCCCTGCAGGCACGCTCCGCTCCGCTACGGCCGGACACCGATAGGGAGTGAACTCACAGCGAATGAAACCGTTTGGATCGGAAGTGAGAAAGTCCGTTCCCAAGCGTTCCAAGACGCTTCTCCAGGCGGGATCGCTCCAGAGGGAGTACCAACAGGCGAAGAAATCGTCCAGCGTCTCAAAGGGGAAGAGCCGGCTGAACACGCTGTCCATGGTTGCACGACCCCGCTCAGACGAAGCCTCGAGTCCTTGCTTCTCGAGGAGAGGGACGACCTGTTCCTCGTAGGCGATTTCAAACTCCTCCATCCGCTCCGGCGGCACCCAGAACGCCAGCCGAGCCAGCGTCGGCTCCTCTGCCGTCGCCGGAATGGGCGCACTCAACAGGGATAAGACCATTACCCCGAATATCAGATAGCAGGCTTGTCGTGCAGAGCGTTCCATGGGAATCAACCTTACGTTTCCACCTTCAGCACTACGACGGTCATATCATCTCCCTGCGGCGCATCGCCGGCAAAGTCTTGAACCGTACCGATCAACCGGTCGATCAACGCCTCCGCCGACAAATCCTCCGCACACGCCTGGCGGATCGTCTCCGCCGTCCGCTCAAAGCCGAACATCTCCTCTCGGTCATTTCCCGCTTCAATGATCCCATCCGAACAGAAGACGATCCGGTCTCCCGGCTCCAACACCGTCTCGAGCGCCTCATATTCCACGTCGGCACGCACGCCCAGCGGATAGCCGCCGGTTTCGAGTTCAGTGAGCCGGCCGGTGGCCAACTGGAAGTGGTAGGGGGACGGACATCCCACGTTGATCAGCCGCAGCGTCCGTGCTCCAAGATCCAATTCGCCCATGGCGAAGCAGATGAAGGTGCGCCGTTCCAGTGTGGTGTGCAGTGTCTGGTTGAGGTTGGCGAACAGCGTCTCCAGCCGATCACCGTGGCGCACCTCCGTATTCAGCACCCCTGCGAACATCATCACCGGCACGGCTGCTTCCATCGCATGTCCGGTTACATCGGCCATACAGACAGCCAGCTGACCATCCTGGGAGTAATACTGAAAGAAATCGCCACCGACATGATTGGCAGGGAGACAGCGTCCGGCGATCTCGAATCCCTGGACCTTGGGGGGTTCCGTGGGCATCAAGCCCATTTGCATGTCGTGAGCGGTCTGGAGTTCCTCTTCGAGTTCTTGCATCAGTGCTCGTTCAAGAACACGTTTTGCTCTGTAGGAAACCACGTAGCCATAGACAGGTCCACATAGGACGATGGTCATCAGAGGTGCCGCCATATCCATCCAGATTCTCAGAAAGACGAAGGCCAATACCGCGATAAATATGTAGAGCAGGCCTATCCCAAAGGTCAGGACAACAGCTGGAGATCCACCGAAACGCATTATTAGCAGTGACAGGAGGACGGAAAGAATGAGGATCAATCCACCGTTAAACCCAGCCGGCAAACGGCGAATGAAAATCTGCTGGAAAACCGTATTGAATACATTGGAATAGATCCCAACCATCGGATAATTGCTCTGAAACGGGGTGACACTCAAGTCGCTGGTGCCGGTGGCTGTCAGGCCATAGAACAGGATCTTTCCGCGAATTCCCTCTGGAACGACGAATCGGCCCTGGTCGACGCGATAAGGTTCGGTCGGACGCTTGTATTTCTCGTATTCGGCGGCTCGACGGAGATCGATATGCGAGTAGCGCACGAATGTCTCTTCCCAACGGCCGGCCCAGTTGACGTGCATGTTGCCAGCGTCGTCGATGGGGATCTGGATCTTCCTGACCTGGCCATCTCCCAGACGGGCTTCGGGCAGCAGGATATGATCGCCGGGCCACACCTCAACGGTGGAGATAAGGATCTTGTAGTGATCGCAGAGCATGAGCAGGGGGAGGGAGGGCAAGAGCACATCGCCATACTGGCACACCAGAGGGTAGCGCCGAATCGCCCCGTCGATGTCGTGAATGTTCCGCGCAAAAGCAAAACCGCGAGCGGCATCGCGCAAAGGCTTGAGCGGAGGATCGAAGTAGACGGCGCGCTGTAGCGTACTCGTCATCGGGTCTACCATCAACCGGGGGGTATGTGCTCGAATCCAGGATAAGGCTTCCTGTTGTTCTATAGTAAGAGCGGAGTTATTCGGTTCTATTCCTGGCGTCCCAAAACTTGCGTATTGAGCCAGGTATACATTGCCAGCATCAACAATCGAGTCGCGGAACAACTCGTCATAATCCACATTCTCGAACAAGTCGATTATAGCTTGACGGTCGATCTGTTCGAGATTTAGCAACTGCTGTTGGGAGACTTGTTTTGGGCTTTTTCCAAGGAAGTAGATATCAAAGCCGATCTGTCGAGCACCATTATCGCCGAGAAAACGAATTACATCAGCGTATTTGTCCCGCGTCCAATCACCAAAGCGTCCCTCGACCTCTATACTCTTGTCGTCGATGGCGATGCTGCCCAGGTGCGGATTCACTGGTGGCGGCCCGAAAAGGCTATTGCGCAGACGGAAGCGCCAATCATACGTGGCCAACTCAGCGCGCTCGCAGCCTTGGGTCAGCGAGAAGACCAGGATCATAACCCCGATCATCAGACCGAGAAGATGCTGCCACGGACTACCTTTAAAGGGTTCTTCTTTCATAGCTGTCGTTGAAGGCGAAGGGGTGCGACTACGCTTCCATCTCCTCAGTCCGGAAGAGCCTTCCCAATTGCATATAGACCAGCCCCAGACTGAATTATGGCATATGGTACGGCAAGCCGACTCGTATCAGCAAACAAAAAGCCCACCTACCCCATGCTGGGAGCCCGTGGGCCATCTCTTTCTCTTCCCTCTCGTCAGACTCTGTGGGCTTCGAGAAGAGCATCCTGAGTTAGTTGACCTGTATGACGCTGGAAGATCGGCATCAACAGGAAGTACTTCACCGGACTGATGAGAATGAAACGGCCGATTTCGATGGAGACTTCTGCGACACCCCAGTAGACCAGAAACAGAAAAGGCACCTACGCTATGCCCAAAGGGAGAAACGTAAGTGCCTTTATCTAATGATGCTTAAATTGGTGCCGAAGGTGGGGCTCGAACCCACACGAGGTGTAATCCTCACAGGATTTTGAGACCCTTTAGAAGCTGAGTTGTAACCCATTGAAAGACAGCAAGTTGTCAAATAACCCCCTGTGCCATAGTAGGATACATCTTGAATGCAGCTGAATAGGGCTTAGCTGAAATAAACAGACCGGTATACCCCGATGGAGAGTAGGATGGAGAGTTCTGGATATCATCCTGCTTTCTGCTCCCTTGGGACGGTGTCAGACCGTTGGGTCAACACATCGACAGCTGCCTGCAAGTGATCCGGCGCCAGGTGAGCATACCGCATCGTCATTTTGATATCTTTATGCCCCATCAACTTAGCTACGGTTCGCAGATCGATACCCTTCATTACCAGATGACTGGCAAAGGTGTGGCGCAGATCGTGGAAACGGATGTGCTTACCGGTCTTGGCTCGCGCCATTGAGTTCTGATGTGCAGTCTGTATGCTCTTCAGCGGCTCTCCGTCATCCCTTGAGAAGACCAGTGGGCAAGCCTTGCGCTGTATTACTTTTCCTTCCTTATCCTTTTCCGCCATAATTCGCTTGGGGTGCCTCTGGAGAGCTTCTCGAACGATATCGTTCATCGGGATGTAGCGCGTCTCGTTATTTTTTGTGTCCGAAACCGTGATCATGCCGTTTCCCGCCTGCGCTAAAATCCACATTCCGCCATTCCAGTCGAAAAAGCTCACCTCGACGCATCCCGGTATAGATAGCCAGAGTTGCCAGGGTTCTTAGTTCGGGTGTGTAGGCTTGTAGGAGGCTATCGATCTCGGCTTCCAGCAGAAATCCGAATTCAGGTGGACTCTCCTTCTGTTGCTTGACACCCCAGGCCGGATTGCTGCCGATATATTCCCAATCCACCGCTTTCCGCATCATATTCTTCAGGCAGCACAGTTCGCGGTTGACCGTGGCTGGAGAAAGTCCTTTAGATAGCCGCTGTGCAACGTAGTCTTCGACATCCCGGCGTTTGATGTCGCCGATAAATCGGGTTCCGAATACAGTCTTGAGTCGCTCCACGCTGTATCCATCGCGTACGTAGGTCGTTGCCTTCTTCTTGATCTTTGACCACTTCTCCAGATACTCCCTGCCGAACTTATCGAACTTTATATTCGGGCGCTCATCCTTCTTCTTTCGAACTTCATCTCGTAGGGCATCGGTCTTTTGGCTCTGACGCCATTCTCGGGCCAAATCGATACGATGAATCCACTTCCATTTTCGGACGCGCCTGCCGGTCTGATGATCCTGGTAACTCACCTCAACTACATACCCTTTGCCCGAAGGATGTTGCCAGATTCCCGGCTCCACCTTCTCACCTTTTTCTTTGGTCGGCATGGCTGCTCCTCCTTTCGCTCGTCTCTCCACTGATCTCTCTTACCAAATACTTCTCCACGGCCTTCCTGACCAAATAGCTCACGCTTCGATCCTCCTCCTTCGCCATCGCCATCAGGTCGTTGTGCGTCTGCCCATCAATCCGGGCCGTCACGATTTTTCCCATACAATGACTCCTTTGTAATTAATTGTATACTTAGTATACACATCTCAGCCTTGTTGTCAACGATTGGATTTGTTTATCTATCAGACGACCAAACAACTTTTGATTTACGCTGGAGAGAATTGATGAGTAAGGAAGGCATCGTTACCATCCGCCTCAGCCAGGAGGAGATTGACCAACTCGACGTCCATACGGGCGTTGTGAGCCGTTCACAGGTCGTCCGCGTCCTGATACAGGACTTCCTGGCGAGAACGGAGGAGGAGCAGCGGGAGTTTCTGAAGGAGAAGACCTACAAGAAGCCGGGATAGCTGAGGAGGGTTCTTGTCAACAAGAATGGACGCGTGGGATTCCGTAGGCGTCACCCCGGTTTGCCCTTTGGCTATTGAATTCATCCCCTCCCGCCTATTTTTTCCATTTTCTCGCGCGTGCAGGCGAATCGGCATTCACGTCGATAATGACGAGGGTTTAATCCTGTAGACTGCCCAGTTGACCCTCCACACATCAAGGACCAACGAAATCTCCGGGTATCGCAGGATCGTATTACTATCAAGCTGGATGTCGGTGAGGCCCAAATAAAGAAGCCCCTTCCCTGTCGCATTGCATCCTCTCCAATTAAATAGCGCATATCCAATGCGATTTTGATTGAGCTGCTGATCGATTTTGACTATCCTCTCTGTAGAAAACCTGGGTAATCTGCTGTAGGTATTTCGAGACGCGGAGAGGAATCACACGATGATTGTGGCTATACTTGCTCGACGGCGAGCAATAGCGATCGGGGTTCTACTCATCAACACACTTCTTGCTGCCACTTCTGTCTTTGCGCAGCCATCCTTCACCGCCCACACCATTACCACTAGTATTGACTATCCGCAAGGAGACAGGGCAGTCTATGCTGTCGATCTAGATGGAGATGGTGATGTAGATGTTCTATCAGCTTCAAGAAACGACAATAAAATCGCTTGGTATGAGAATGATGGATCAGAGGTCTTTACTACTCAAAATATTTCCACGACTGCAAGTGGACCAAGGTCAGTACATCCAATAGACATGGATGACGATGGTGATATAGATGTTTTGACGGGCGCATATGATGGAGACAAAGCTATTTGGTTTAGAAATGATGGCTCCGAAAATTTCACACAGATTGATGTAGCGACGGGAATAAATGAGGTGGCTTCAGCGTATGCTGTTGATGTAGATAGCGATAACGATATTGATGTTGTGCTAAATTCTGATAACAATGGGAGCGGTGTGGTTGCATGGTGCGAGAATGATGGCTCAGAAAACTTTACCTATCACGTGATTGCCACAGGTATTAGAGGTCGGTCAGTCTACGCGATAGATGTCGATGGGGATGCTGATATAGATGTTATTTCTACGACGGGTGACTACAGCATTGAGTGGTATGAGAACAATGGATCAGAGATCTTTACCGCGCACAATATTACCACAGCAGCTGATGCGGGTTGTTCTGTATTTGCAATTGATTTGGATAAAGATGGAGATATTGATGTACTCTCTGCTTCGTGGGACGATGACAAAATCGCTTGGTATGAGAATAATGGTGCCCAGAGCTTCACCGAGCATGCCATCACCACGACAGCGGATGTTGCACACTCTGTCTACGCCATCGATATGGATGGGGATAGTGATATTGATGTACTCTCTGCTTCGTCACTCGATGACAGAGTAACCTGGTATGAGAATAATGGTGCCCAGAGCTTCACTGTGCACGACATTGCCACCGTTGATGGAGCCCAGTCAGTGTTCGCCATCGATCTTGATGGAGATGGCGATGTAGATGTTCTATCAACCTCACAGGGCGACAACAAGATTAACTGGTACGAGAATAATGGTGGGACAACAGAACGCAGGGCGCTTTCAGTCAACCTGCCTGGGGGCGCGGCGATGGATTTCGTGTGGATCGAGCCAGGAACATTCCTGATGGGATCACCAGAGTCAGAGGAGGGGCGGTGGGACTACGAAGGTCCACAGCATCAGGTGACGATCAGCAAAGGATTCTACCTAGGGAAGTATGAGATTACGCAAGCCCAGTGGGAGAGCGTGATGGGTAGAAACCCGAGTGAGTTCCTGGGAGCAGATCGACCCGTAGAGACGATATCGTGGACCGATGCCCAACTGTTTGTTAACGCGCTGAACCAGGTCGAAGGAGAGGACGTTTTCCGCTTGCCGACCGAAGCGGAGTGGGAGTATGCATGTCGTGCGGGAACGACGACGCGCTGGTCGTTCGGCGATGAGGAGAGTCGGCTGGGAGGCTATGCATGGTATTCTGGGAATGTCTGGGATGTTGGGCTGCAGAATGCACAACCAGTTGGCCAGAAGTTACCGAACCCGTGGGGATTGCACGACATGCACGGGAATGTGTGGGAGTGGTGTCAGGATTGGTCTAGTCCGTATACAAGTGAAAGCCAGGTAGATCCCACGGGACCTACAATAGGCCCCACCTCCTCGCGGATCGCTCGGGGTGGTGACTTTAGTCCCGATGCTCGGAGCAACCGATCTGCAACTCGCGGCAACCTGTATTACGCTGGTCGTAGCAATGATGTTGGCGCGCGACTATTGAGGATGGCAGAACCTGTGTCTCCGAACAGCCCACCTGTGGACCACACCATAAGAGTACCGGAAGATTTCCCATCGATCCAGGCTGGGATTGACGCAGCAAGTAACGGAGATACTGTTCTCGTGCAGCCTGGCACCTATAGAGAGAACATCGATTTCCAGGGCAAGAGTATTGTTGTTGAGTCACTTTACCTGACCGCAGGAGATCCATCGTATATCTCATCCACAATCATTGATGGAGGAAGCGCCGGAAGCGTCGTGACTGTCTCGAATGGCGAGACGGGTGCAAAACTGGTTGGTTTGACAATACAGAACGGAGAGGAGCTAAGAGGCGGGGGTATATTTGTGAACGGGGGAGTCTTTCTGGAACTTGAGCACATAAAAATCCATAACAATAGATCCACAAGTGTTAGTCATGGCGGGGGCGGGATCTACTGCGGCGCATCAGACTTAGTGCTTCGTAACGTAGATATGATCGACAACACGGCTCAGAATATCGGAGGCGGAATCTATGCTCAAAGATCAACTATAACTATCGAGGGTGGGTCTATTCAAGGAAGTGTATCAGGCAATACAGGTTCGGGGATCCACCACCAATTTGGGACGCTGGCAATTCTCGGCTCCAAGATTCTTAATAATTCGAGTGCTTACAATGGCGGAGGCATCTACTACAACGGGGCAAATGGGACGTTTACCAATGTACTGTTATGTGGTAATTCTGCCAGAGCTAGAGGTGGGGGCATATTTTGTGAGGGCACGCTCCTTTTCACGAATGTTACCATAGCTAAGAACACTGCAGAGGGAGATTATGCAGGGGCAGGTGGGGGGGTGTTTATTGCGGGGGCTAATATCACAGTTAACAATGCCATTGTCTGGGGCAATACGCCGAATTCATTTGAGTACTACGATATCGGCGTATCCAATAGCTTGTCGGTCTCTTTCTCAGATATTGAAGGTGGACAGGCAGGCATAAATACCAAGCAGAACGGAATAGTTTCCTGGGCTGCTGGAAATATGGTTTCAGATCCCTACTTTGCCAATTCTGACATTGGGGATTATCGTCTCTCGGATCGTTCTCCAGCTATCGGCGCAGGGACAACTTCAGGCGCACCCACAACAGATATAGAAGGCAATGAAAGACCTGCTCCATCGGGCACAAACCCTGATATGGGAGCTTTCGAGAATTCACTGAGTGCGCCTCTTCCTGTTCCTAACCATCCTCCAACCTTCTCCACTATCGCCAATCAGAGCGTGGTGGAAGGATCTGCATTGAGTTTGACGCTTTCGGGTAGTGATCCGGATGGAGACGGGTTGATTTATAGCGTTTCAGGCAATCCTGCAGGCTCCTCATTAGCAGACAATGTGTGGAGCTGGACACCCTCCGGCGGTCAAGCTGGATCCTACACCTTCTCCTTCACTGTCAGCGATGGGAAAGGGGGTTCAGATACCCAATCGGTGACCATCACCGTCACGGCCCCGGTACTGGTCAATCAACCTCCATTCCTGGTTGCAATACCAGCAACGACAATAGAGGAGAACCAAACACTCAGTTTCACTCTCTTTGGGTCCGACTCAGATGGCGACGCACTGGACTATACCATCTCAAATAACCCTGCAGGTTCCTCACTAACTGGAAACACCTTCTCGTGGACACCCTCTTCAGGTCAGGCAGGTTCTTATAACGTTACGTTGACAGTTAGTGACGGCAGAGGTGGCACGGATAGCAAGGTGGCGACCATCACTGTTGTGGCACCGCCTCCACCGAATCAGGCGCCTACTCTCCAGGTCATTGGCAACAAGGCTATCGAGATAGATCAGACGGTGAGTTTTACGCTGGCCGCTTCGGATCCGGACGGAGATGCGCTCAGCTATACTGTTTCTGGTGCTCCCTCTGGTTCGGCTCTTTCTGGAAACACTTTCTCCTGGACACCATCCTCAGGGCAAGCAGGTTCGTACAATCTCTCTTTGACTGTTAGCGATGGCAAAGGAGGAACAAGCTCACAGCCGGTGACTATCACCGTCACCGTGCCTGCCCCCGTTAATCAACCTCCAGCCCTGGCTCCCATTGAGGCAAAGACAATTGAGGAAAACCAGACGCTAAGCTTTGTGCTATCTGCCACTGATCCAGATGGTGATGCCTTGATCTACGAAGTCGCTGGCAACCCATCCGGCTCTTCCCTATCGGGCAGCACGTTTTCTTGGGTACCATCGACCGGGCAAGCGGGATCTTACGCAGTCTCCTTCACAGTAAGCGATGGAAAAGGTGGGGCCGCAACCCAATCTGCCACAATCACGGTTACGCAGGCACCCCAGGAACCCGTTGCCCAGAATAACCCACCCATGATCTACATGGGGCAGTTGTTCAGCACTCTGGGAGGCAACACGCTCAAGGAGGGTGTGCTCCTGAGTTTCTCGATTCCAGCCAGCGATCCCGATGGGGATGCCCTTACCTTCAACTCGATCGGAAATCCACCAGGTTCGATGATAATTGGCGACGTATTCTCCTGGACTCCCACGTATGATCAGGCCGGATCCTATACGCTTACCTTTTCTGTGAATGATGGAAAAGGTGGCACAGATACTGAATCCATCGCCATCAGAATCGCGCCAGGGAATCGGCGTCCAGTTCTGGGAGTTGTCACTGACCAGGCCATTCGCGAAGGCCAGGCACTCAGCTTCGTGATCCCAGGATCAGATCCGGATAGCGATGCCCTTACCTTCACCGTTTTGGGCAATCCGGCCGGGTCTAGCTTAGTATCAAATAATTTTTCCTGGACTCCTGATGTCGGTCAAGCAGGTTCGCACAGACTCGTTTTCACTGTCGATGATGGTAAGGGTGGTACAGACAGCAAGGTCGTTACCATTACTGTGCTGAAGGGGAATGAGCCGCCGGTGCTGGCTGCCATAGAGGATCGCCTCATTCCCGAAGGCGAAATCCTCAGCATCACGCTGTCGGGCACTGATCCTGAAGGAGAGAGGCTGACTTACTCGGTTTCGGGCAATCCACCTGGCTCAACTCTTCAGGGCAATGTCTTCTCCTGGGCGCCGAGTAGCGGACAGGCTGGCTCTTACACGCTCAATTTTATCGTCACCGATACGCAGGGCGGCTCACAGACTCAACCCGTAACTATCACGGTCGCTCCACCTAATCGTGAGCCTGTGCTGGCCGATATAGCCGACCGGTCGGTCTCGGAAGGGCAACCAGTGAGTTTCAGCCTTTCAGCCACGGATAGTGACGGTGACGATCTCATCTACACCGTATCGGGCCATCCTACTGGCTCAACGTTGGAAGGAAATATATTCTCGTGGACACCCACTGAGGGACAGGCTGGATCGTATACACTGACTTTTATCGTCAGTGATGGAAGAGGAGGAACGGATAGAAAATCGGGGACAATCACAGTCGAGAGGGCCAACCGCAAACCCGTTTTGGCCGACATCGCAGATCAATCGGTTCAGGAGGGCCAGACACTGGAATTCACTCTCAATGCGACCGACCCTGATGGCGATCCCCTCACATACAGCGTATCTGGCCACCCTGCTGGCTCAACATTATCAGGTAGAGCCTTTACATTCACACCCACGGCTGCCCAGACTGGTGCATCGGAGGTAACCTTCACCGTTACGGATGATGAGGGTGCTACGGACACCCAGTCGGTAACAATCACCGTCATACCCGGCAACCACAAGCCGGAATTGGTGGATCTGGTACCCCGAACCATTGAGGAGGATCAAACCCTGAGCTTTACGGTCAATGCCAATGATATCGATGGAGACGAGTTGACCTACAGCGTGACGGGCAATCCGTCGGGGTCAAGGTTTATGGGGAACGTGTTTTCCTGGAAGCCGGATATCGGTCAGGTGGGATCGTATTCAGTCACCTTCTCCGTCAGCGACAGTGAAGGAGGGGCAGATACCCAGACGATACTCATCACGGTAACAGAGATCCCGAAACCCGAGCCTTCTTCGCTTGCCATTACGGTAACACCTGTGGTTCCTACTGAGGATATCGATATTGAACTACATATTAGCGCGATCTTCCCTTCCCTAGCCAGCACGATTACCAAGCATTTCTTCGGCGTTGATGGGGAATTGATTTCGATCTCCCTGAGCACAGAACAGGCTAAGGATGGTGCCATTCCAGATGATCCGAGTGCGGGATGGACCGTGATCGAGCATATTGGCCGCCTGGAAGCTGGGAACTACGAGATCGTAGTCCTTGTTAACGGGAACGAATTTTCACGAGAGGCCCTGCAGGTCAGGGATCGCTCTGGCTCGAAAGGGATAGTCACGATTGATTTTGACCCTCTCCCAGGTAATCAAGGAAAGATTCAGGACGGCGAAGGTGAAGTCGGCAAACAATACGATATCCAACTGCACATCAAGGATATTCGGCAGGCTTTCTCTGGATGGAGCATCGCTCTCCATTTTGACCCTAATGCTATCGAGTTTATCCCAGGCAGTTTCGCACCAAGCGAGTTCCTTCCAGGACTGACGCCTCTGGAGGACATCAAGACTGGGGTAGTGGAAATCGGAGGAGTAGTCCTACAACAGACGGAGGGCTCTTCTGGAGATGCTCAGTTGGCTACTGTGTCCTTTCGGCTCCTGGGTGGCTTCGACACGAGCGCCTCGATCTTCATAACCGACAACCAACTGAAGTTCCCCGATGGTGGCAGCGAAAGATATCCTATTTTCGTTGAGGCCGTTATTACGGAATTGCCTCCGGTGCAGGGCGACTTTGATGGAGATGGGAAGGTAGATTTCACCGATTTCTTCGCCTTTGCCGATGCCTTTGGAGGGAGCGCCCCGGAATTCGATCTGAATGATGACGGGCGAGTGGATTTCACTGATTTCTTCACCTTCGCTGATAATTTTGGGAGGGAGGCCCGAGCGAAACTCATGGTACTGGCTGAGAGGCATCTAAGTTTGCCTGCGCAACCGGAACTCGAACCCAACTTCCCTAACCCGTTCAATTCAGCGACTGAGATCCGGTATAGTCTGTCCCGAAGCTCAGTGATGGAGCTAACAGTATACGATATTGGGGGCGCCAGGATAGTGACACTCGTCAACGGCTTTCAATCCATGGGAGCCCACGAGGTAACCTGGGATGGCCGTGATGATGAAGGCCGACAAGTTGGGAGTGGCGTTTACCTCCTAAAGCTACGGGCTCAGGATGCAGCTGTTCAGACAGGAAAACTGCTTCTTATCAGGTAAGGAGCCCGATGATGTCTCTGAGACTCAGTACAGCCATACGCGTAGTCATGGCCTCTATGAGCATAATATCGGTCTTTATAATGGTACCTACAGTCTCCGTTCCAGTAACTTCAATTGGTCTTCAGCCATTATGTTTATAGGGGGATTATTCCAATTAAAACGTTCAAAAACATGTTCGGTGGCAAATAATGCTAGAGCTCTAGATTTACCTAGCAATTCATCCTGTGAAAAACTTTCCTGATAAACTATCTGAGGCTGTCGGCAGGTATGGTCAGCAAATAACGGAGACCTCAATGGATCAGTAATTTTTAGAGTTCTGTTTTCGGTATTATGAAGGCTAATCGACAAATCCATCCCTTCACTATAGATACCTTTTGCAGTCAAACGCGCAACAAATTCAAAGATTTCTGTTACTTGGTAAAGTGTCGATATAATACTGAGTATGTTCTCGCCTTCATAAGCATAGTCTTCCTGAAGCGCCATGTGATGTATAAATTGGCCGCTTTGGTAGAAACGCCAGTACTCAATGTGGGTCGACCAGTCACATTCAGATTCAACCCAATCCTGACCATTGACAGTTCCATCTCTATTGATATGAGGATAATCCCAACCTCGTAAAGAGACGATACTGTCTTGAATAATTTCACTGCATTTTGCCAATGATTCGATTAGGTCTTGCTTGAATCGTATAGGCTTAAAATTGATTCTCCAATAACTGGTCTGATGAATTCTCTCTATGAGAGAAGTATTCATTTCTTATAGCCCCTCTAGCTGCTCTTCAAAACTCTGAAGATCGCGCGCTTGTGAATCCATGACATCTAAGCCGGCGCGATCAATTCTTCCCCAGAGCATCCTAACACTCTTTTCTACTGCGATATCAATTACCTCTCTCATTTCAACTTGGCTTGGAATCTTTGCGGTTTCTGGTATTCTTCTTGTTCGAGTATAGATCGTGCCTCTCTGAAGGTTATTTGCTCCGTCTTTCTTGCAAATAACAGGAAGTTCGGCGAATTCATTGACTTGAATGACAACAAGATCTCCCTGATCGAGATTTACGTGAGTGACTGTTACTTCCACATAAGGATCTGCAAATTCACTGATATACGCAGAAAGGCCATCTTGCGTGAAGGAATCACGTTCATCTTGAGTAAGTCCTACAGGTCGAAATGTCTCACCATCCTGCTCAACCCCAATTACGATTGCTCCACCATCACGAATATTGGACATACCTAGGACGCTTTTCACGATCTTCGTCTTTGTGTTTATGTCGCTCCAGTTTTCATGCCCTTTATACTCAAGATTGCGTTCCTCACGGCCATACTGAATAAGATCCACAAGAGCTTGTTCATTCATAAGAAAACGTCTTCCTAATCACAGATAGAACCATTCGGATTCTGCCCTTCATGCTTTTCCGGCCAGTACCACTTCCTCGTCGGTGCTGGCCACCCCCGCTGTGCCCGATAGGCCTGACATGCTTCATCCCAAACTCTAGCCCACCGAGATTCTGGCGGTTCCTTTCCGCTATTTCATCCTTTGTAAGATATCGCTGTTGGACTGTTGTTTGATAGGCACAACCCGACAACCGCATGCGCCCACATCAGCTCCAAGCCAGTTAGCACCCGTTTCATAGATCCCTTCTCTGCCTCTCCCCAACTCATTGGTTGATCTCTATGTTGATTCCATCATCGGAAACGGGTTTGAGACTCATATTGAAGTATATCCTTTTAGGGATCTTCACACCCCTAAGATTCTTAATCTGTGTGTACTGCCCATCCTCAGTGGGATAAGCCACGATAACCACGTCTTCAGTGATCTGACCATGCGGCATTGATGTCTGCGCCTCAATATGAAACGATACTGGCGCATCACCGACATATTCGTGGTTAATCTCGATCTTGGCACCTGGAGGATCTGATATTATCAGCGTAGTCTCGGGAGGACTATGAGGAGCAGAATGCGCCCCTGCACCCTCCGCGCCTGGACGAGCGGGGATGGTGTAACAGGAAGGTAGCAGCAGTAGCAAGAAGATAATCAATATCCGTTTCATAGAACCCTCCTCTTCCCCCACGATAACCAATTCCAGTTAGCGCATCAAGCATTCTCTCCTGCAAGGAGAGTGTCTGGACGTACGCTCCGGCTCCCGTCTGTGTCTGTGCTTCACCGCCCCTGTAATACGCTAGTCCCGCCAGAGATTCTTCGCCGATCTCTTCTATGGGGTGTCTGTAGCCGTAGAACCCCGTTCGACCGCCAAGACCACTACCGTCTGATCATCTCCCTGAGGAGTCTCTCCAGTAAAGTTTTTCACTTCACGGATTAGGTAGTCGAGAAGTTGGGGTGCTGATAGATCATCCTGACATCCTTTCCTGATCGTCTCAGCCGTTCTCTCAAACCCAAACATCACTTCCTCAGAGTTCTCTGCTTCTATTATCCCATCTGAGCAGAAAATGATTCGATCCCCTGGTTCCAACTGGATTTCTATTACCGGATACGTTGCCTCCGCACGAACGCCTAATGGATACGCATCCACCTGGAGTTCGCTGATATCTTCAGAAGCGGCCTTGTAATGATACGGATAAGGGCATCCACCATTCGATAATCGGAACTTATTGGTGGCCGTGTCGAGTTCGCCCATCGTGAAACAGACGAAGGTGCGGCTATCCAGATTCCGGTGTAGAGAGCGATTGAGTCTTGCGAAGAGATCTTCCAGAGTATTGCCGGTTTCCATCTGTGTGTCGAGGATACCACTGAACATCATTACTGGTACCGCCGCTTCCATTGCGTGACCAGTGACATCCGCGAGGGAGATTGCTAATCGGTTGTCTGATATGGGAAAGTACTGGAAAAAATCGCCTCCAACATGGGTTGCAGGGAGACAACGCCCTGAGATGTCGAAACCAGTTATCTTGGGGGATTCGGTGGGCATCAGACCCATTTGCATGTTGTGGGCGGTTTGGAGTTCTTCCTCCAGTTCTTGGTTGAGTTTTTCTTGAAGTTCAAGGCGTTCCTTTTGCTCTTTTGCAAACTCCTCACGCGCACGAATACGCTCCCGATTGCGCCTAATTCCATAACCAGAAACGAAGACCAAACTGAGCAATGAGAATCCGAGGACACTCCAGGCGACTATCTGGCCGTATGGAGGATGAATGATAACCTCAACGGTGACAGGCTCTGAGTAGTTCAAGTCGCGGTCCACTGCCTGAACTTCAAAAATGTATTCGCCAACTGGAAGATCTGTGTATTCCACACGTGTCTCCCTGGTCTGTTGCCAATCTTTGTCGCGCCCCTTCAATCGATATACATAGAGCATTTGGCCCAAGCGCGTTCCTAGGCTGTTACCACCAAACTCGAAAGCGATCAGACGTTCAGAAGATGGAGCCTTAAACGCACTAACTGATCCATATCGCCGATCCGTCACGACATCAGTTAGGTAAATGAGAGGAAGAGTCTCCCCAACCCGGTAGCGCACAACCCCCCTCTCGGTTGCCAACCAGACATCTCCATTGCGGTCCTGGAGCATATCGTAGATTGAACCACTGGGCAATCCATCCGCTGGAAGCAAAGCCTGGAACACACGACCATCGTAGCGAACGATACCCTCCCCCCAGCCACCGAACCACAGATGACCTCTGCTATCTTCCATTATGGAACGAACCCGAATGGGTGCGAATCCATTTTTTGAATTGTACGTAACGAACTTCTCACCATCGTACCGACTCAACCCCACAAAACTGTTCCCAATCCACAAGTTTCCGTCGCTATCCCCCAGAATGCTCTCGGCTACATCCTCAGCCAAACCATCTGCATCTGTAAACGTGGTGAAACCCCGATCGCCGTCATATCGACTCAGACCACCCCAATCTAAGCCTAACCAGATATTACCGTTGTAGTCCTCACCGAGAGAGAGGATGTTGTTGTTCCCTAGACCATCATCCTCAGTGAAGGTGACGAAATCAGTGCCATCGTATCGAGTAACTCCGCCACCAATTGAACCAAACCACAAATGACCATTGCTGTCGCTTAGGATGCAATTTCTCACGATGTGCCATGCACCTTTACCTGCCAAGCCACTATCCTCAGTAAAGTTTGAGAATCGAGTCCCATCATATCGACTGACTCCATCAGGAGACCCAAACCATAGGTCTCCATCTGCATCTTCCTCAACCGCAGTGAGAAAATTGCTGACAAGGCCATCTTCGACAGTGAGAGTTCTCATCTGCTGTCCATCATACCAGCTTGCCCCTCCCCCATAGGTCGCAAACCACAAGTTCCCCTTCGTGTCTTCAACCACTGAACGGACATGATTGCTGGCCAACCCATCTGCGATAGTAAAGATAGCTACGCGATTCCCATCATATCGGCTGATTCCTCCTCCATGCGTGCCAAACCAAAGATACCCCTCCCGATCTTCCTCAATGCAGGTAATGCGAAAATGGCTCAAGCCCTCCTGAGGAGTATGGGTGATAAATCGCTGACCATCATATTCACTAACGCCGCTGAACGTGGCAATCCACAGATGGCCTTCTTGATCTTGATGCATACTCCTCACAGCATTTTCCACCAATCCATCAGCGGATGTGAAATGGGCAATACCATCCCCATCATATTGGTACACGCCCTTTTCGGAGGATCCAAACCAGATGTTTCTATCCTGGTCTTCCACAATACACCGTATCTCTCCTTGAACCTCATCCTGAGCGAATGGTTCTAGCTTGATTCCGTCGTATCGACTCACACCAACTGAAGATGCAAACCAGAGATCTCCGCCTGAGTCCTCCAGGATATCGAACACCAAACCGACTGATCGGCCATCTCCAACATCGAATGGTACAAATTGAGTGCCGTCGTATCGGGTTATCCCACTCCCCGTCCCAAACCAGAGATTGCCTCCTTCGTCCTCCTCTATGGCAAATACACTGCCACCTCCCATACCATCTTCCTGAGTGTAGTTAGTGAACTCATAGCCATCATACCGACTCACTCCTACTGGGGTCCCGAACCATAAATCGCCGTCTCGATCCTGCATAATGCTCATAACATTATCATTGGGCAAACCGTCGTCGGTAGAGAAGCCTGTGAAGACTCTCCCATCAAAGCGATAGGCGCCATGATATGTGCCCAGCCATAGATTCCCGTCCTGATCCTGAGTCAAGACATTTACAAGAGAATACGGAAGGCCATCTGATACATTGTAGGTGTGCCAGAGATCTCGCCGAAAACCTGGTTCAGCCTTCGATCTGCGTCCACTTCCCGCGACCACACGCCGCCCTAAGGGGGGATCGGCAAAGCTGAGTTCCGCTACTACCGCATCTCTCTCGTGACTCACCCGTACTCTCGCGTGATCGCTAATAGAACCCCGATACCCAGCCTCAACTTTATACTCTCCCACAGATAAATCAGCTTCATACACTCCTTTAGAATCCGTCTTCACCTCCACCCATATGTCTTTTGATGTCAGCGATTGAATTCGCACCCTTCCCAGGGTCGTTCCTTCCTCCGTATCTTCCCACCTGACCTCGCCCTTTATTTTTCCTGTTCTTTGCCCTTCCCAAATACGCGCGCCCGAACTTACCAGTTTCGCATCTCCAACCAAAACCCCGTGGTTTTCATAGCCTGACAGGTCAAGGATAAGGCTATCGTCTTTCACCTGGTCAAAGCGCCAGTAGCCTACAAGCCCATCTTCATTGCCGACGAGAGTGCGATGCACATTGGCCTGAATTTCTCTGTTGCTCAATGCTCTATCCCAGATACGAACTTCATCTACCAAACCCCTAAAATATCTTTGATTTGAACGCCCCCTTGCAACGGCTCCTATAGAGGGCAAATTGCTATCCCTTACGTCCCATAAGTAAACATCAGGGACTTCTGTCTTATCTTCTAAGATACCGTTTATGAAGGACTGAAGACTGCTCCCTTTTTTCCACGTTATGGCGGTATGGTACCATGTATTTTCCACCTCAAAAGTACGTTTCCTGGCCTCATACCAGTCGCCATCTTCTAGAAGCACTGATCCCCCATTACTATCTAGGTTAAGTACACCATTGTTTCCATGATTGACTAGTAAGTAAAACCCCTTGCCAGAATAAGAATACCATGCTTCAACAGTTATCTCTGTTGGAGAATATTCCCATACGGGAGGGAATGCCATAAAATCTCCAACGCCATCTAGGCTCAGGGCCTTTCCAGCCCCCTGCGCACTCCTCTCATGTATGACGTTGGCTCTTTTACGTGAAGAAGGTGCTTCAAAAACAGTTATATCCTCTACCCTGACCGTATCATCCTTCTTTATCGCTGTCACAATCTTTTCTGTTTTTTTATTTCTATACCCAGCTTCAACTCGATACTCACCCGTCGGCAAATCGACTTCATACACTCCCTGTGAGTCTGTCTTCACCTCTACCCATAATTCCTCCGATGTCAGGGATTGTATGCGCACCCTTCCCAGTCTCGCGCCTTCCTCTTCATCTTCCCATTTGATCCTGCCCTTGATCGTGCCTATGCCTGTTTCTGAACTCCCTCTTCCTGGAAATTCAAAATGAGGAGGACGTGCTTTCTTACTTGGCCGAAATCTAAGGATAGCCCAGTTAGCGTCATTATCATCTATCCCTCCATACACCAACTGCCCACCAAAAGGGTTTCCTCCTTTTCCGTCAGCATCCGTGACAATGACCATAAAACCGACCATTCGATCTCCGAAAGGAGGTCGCCATTGTGGAGTCGATTCCATCAACGCCGACATGGGGATTCCAGCTTCGAGGACATAATTCCCTGTCTCATCCAACTCCACTGCCAGCTTTGTTTCTGGCGGAGCAATTTCGCCTACAATTTCACCATTTCTCCACCACTTGCCAGAATCTGGGTAAGTCGAGTCAGCTACGAAGGAGAAGGAGTGATCCCCCTGGATGCAATCTATTCCATCCCCATCCAGGGGAACGTCCAGATAGAGACTTATGCCATCTCTTAAAAACCATTGCTCTCTATCTCCTCCAAGCACATCGTGGACATTATCAGTTATCTGTGCTGCTAGGTAAATCCATTCCTCATTCCAGCGCAAAGCGAACGATCCTGAAAGATCTGCATCTGTTCCAGCGGTACCAGTCGGCTCTGTCGCTCCATCATTCCCCAGCCCAGACCATGGGGATATCTCAGGAGGCATGTTGGGAGCATCCTGAGCCAATCGAATCCATTCCACTTGACTCCAATCACTGATATCGCCGTCTATTTGGGGTGGTGCCTCTGTTTTTTCGATCTCAACAACCAATTTGGGTTTCTCTTTACCACTCAATACCACCAATCCAACTCGGTCTGGGGAAAACTTGAGGGCTTCAGGTCCCCATGCCATCCACGAAAATGAACCATCTTCATCCTTATCACACACTACTACATCAAATCCTAACAGTGTCTGAGGGCGGAGTTCGATTTCCCCCTTGCTCATTCCGTCTATGCTTATCCGCCATTCATAGTGATGGCTCCCTTCATTCCGCTGGACCTCCACTTCGACATCCCGCCATTCCTCTTGTAATTGATTCACAAAACTTCCAGGGATTCCAAACGAATATCTTCGCCGCAAATTTCCCCATATTCCATGCTGGACAATAGGGGCATCTTCCTTCTCTAATCCGATATCCACATATACCTCACAACCATCAGAATCATCCGAGAAAGTCTCACTTACCACCGAATCAATCACCAACGACTCATCCCGCACCTCCACCGCCACATACAGTGCATTCTCATCTTCATTGTATCCAATACGAAACCACCCCTGGAAGTCTGCCGAATCCCTCGGCGCAACCCCATACTCAGGCAACTCAGTGGGATACTCTCTCATTCCCTCCGGCCAATCCGAGAAATCCCCATCCACGGTAATCCCCTCTACCGGCACCGCAATCGCCACCGCTCCATTGTGGGCGTGGGAGGGGTGGGGTTGGGAGAAGAGGAGGAGGAGCGTAATCGTATAGAGAATCGGTTTCATGGAATTCAACCTCATTTGGGCGAACAAGCTTCGGTCTTCTTCAGATGCTCCCAAGATACGAAATCCCAAAGGCGTCAACCACAAACAAAAACGGCTCCCTGGTGAAAGAACCGACAAGCAGAAGCCGTGTTTGAATCGTAGATCGTTCTCAAATGCGTTGGAGAGATTATCTATCTCACCATCCCTCCATCGCCAGTTCTTCACTCTCGAATACATCGACATCCTTACTCAATCCCACGATATCGAACACCTTGCGGAAATGAGCGGCAGGATGGACTACACGAAACACCTTTCCTTTGTCCTTCAAAGGCAAGATGAGATCGAACAACACCGCCAATCCAGCGCTATTGATGAAGTCCTTCTCATGGAACGTCAGCACAATCTTGTTGAAATCTGCAATCCGTAGGAAAGCATCTTCCAGCGGACCAGCCACTTCAGATGAGAGATAGCCCGATAATTGGATCACGGATACATCTTTCCGGTGTTCGACTTCAGCCGTCAGTGTTGTCATCTTCTTCTCCTACGTGTTTACTCCTAGTATCACTACCGTCTGATCATCTCCCTGAGGAGTGTCTCCAGTAAAGGTTTTCACTTCACCGATCAGGTAGTCGAGAAGTTGGGGTGCTGACAGATCTTCCTGACACCCCTTCCTGATCGTTTCTTCCGTTCTTTCAAATCCAAACATCTCCTCCTCGGAATTTTCCGCCTCAATAATCCCATCGGAGCAAAATATGATTCGATCCCCAGACTCCAATTGAGTTTCTATTACCGGATACGTTGCCTCCGCACGAACGCCCAGCGGATACCCATCGACTTGGAGTTCAGTGATTTCTCCAGTAGATACCTGGTAATGGTAGGGATAAGGACATCCACCGTTCGATAACCGGAATTTCTTGGATGTGGTATCGAGTTCTCCCATCGTGAAGCATACGAAGGTGCGGCTATCCAAATTGCGGTGCAGGGATCGATTGAGTCTTGCGAAAAGATCTTCCAGAATATTGCCGGTTTCCATCTGCGTATCAAGGATGCCGCTGAACATCATTACTGGAACGGCGGCTTCCATTGCATGACCGGTTACATCAGCCAAAGAGATAGCCAAACGGTTATCCGAGATGGGGTAGTATTGAAAGAAATCTCCACCAACATGGGTTGCAGGGAGGCACCGCCCAGAGATGTCGAAGCCTTGAATCTTGGGAGATTCCGTGGGCATCAGACCCATTTGCATGTCGTGAGCCGTCTGGAGCTCTTCTTCGAGTTCCTGAACTAACTGTTCCCTGGCTTGATCACGCTCCCGTTGCGCGCGATTTCGTTCACGATTGCGCTTGATTCCATATCCTGAAGCGATAACAAAACCAATTATCGCTATACCAAAGCCACTCAAGAGCACAATCAATCCATATGGAGGATGAACAGTTAATTTGACTGTAGCTGGTTTTTCGGAATAGTTAAGGTCACAGTCTACAGCTTCGACTTCGAAAACGTACTGGCCTGTTGGAAGGTCACTGTATTCTACACGATGCTCCCAAGTCTGCTGCCAGCTTTCCTCTCTGCCCCTAAGGCGATACCGGAATACAGTCCTGCCAAGGCGGGGATTGATCTCCGGCACCCTATATTCAAAGGCGATCAGCTTCTGCTCTGTGGACAAACGGATCTCAGTTTGTGGCCCAAGCCTCCCTTGCAGTACAATATCAGTGATCGCTATCGGCGGGGGTGTAGTGCGCGGCCTATACCGAACTACATCTGAATCAACTAGGGACCAGATATCCCCACGACTATCTACTTCCATAATTCCGCCACATCCGTCCCGCGGAAATAGGGTCTGGAAGACCACTCCATCGAACAGCGTGTGCCCCCCCGAGAACAATAGGACACCGTCGGCCCTCTCCCAAGTGCGTCCCCCCCACCTATGTCCGAACCCGTCTTTTGTAGTGTAAGTAGTGAACGTCTCACCATCATAGCTTGTGATGCCAGACCAGCCTCCGCCAAACCAGTGGACTCCATGCCTATCCTGGAAAATCGAGTGTACTCCGTTAGCCACCAACCCATCAGCAACTGTAAATGTAGTGACCGAACCACGGTCGTACGAGGAAACTCCACAATCTCCTGTGCCAAACCACAGAACACCCTCATGATCTTCGTATATTGCACTCACTTGATCGTAGCACGGTATCTTCTTTTCATCAGCGAATGGTATCAACTCGTTCCCATCGTAACAGTTGATGCCTTTATCAGTTGCCAACCAGAGGATGCCTGACTGATCCTGCAGCGCTCTCTTGACATTATTGCCGGAAAGGCCATCCTCCATCGTCCAATTCCGCAGGCGTTGGCCGTCATCATGGACCACCCCACTACGAACAGTGCCAAACCACATATCGTTAGACTGGTCCTGGTAGATGAGTCGGACTGTGCTATCGGGCAGGCCTTCTATTCTTCTGAAACGAGACGGGTTACCATCATCGAGGAACACTGCCCCGTTGCTCCATGTACCAAACCACAACCGCCCTTGGCGATCGAGGTGACTCGCGAGCAGTTCGGCCTCCGAGAGTAGACCTTCGCTTGGAAATACGGTAAGTTGTGCGTCGTACCGTGCCAACCCGTCAATATAACTGAACCACAGCACTCCATCACGGTCTCTGAGCATGGCACTCACGTTACCGCGTAGTGGATCAGAGAGCACCTCATGAGTGTCGCCTGTTTGGCGCACCAGGCCACCGATTCCGTTGAAGCCCAACCATAGATTACCATCGAGATCCTGTACCATGGCCTGTACCCATTTGGACATCAGGCCCATATACTCTGTATGGTACGTCTTGATTGAGGTACCGTCATACACACTCAACCCTCCCATGTCGGGCCTTCCTCTTTGAGACTCGTGGCCGAACCACGCCCGACCTTGGGCGTCCACAACGATCGAAGACACCGGTCCAAGCGCAAGCCCATCAGCCGATGTGAGGGTTCTGATACGTCCATCCGCCCAAATACTCACCCCTTCCTGAGTGCCAATCCATAGCCTGCCTCGGGCATCCCCGACAACAAACCCTACATTATCGTGGGCCAGACCATCCTCCACGTTGAGCGTGAGCAGTTGACCGTTCCTAAGCCTGACTACACCCCCACCACGCGTGCCTAGCCAAATATTGCCCGCAGCATCTTCATATATCGACGATATGAAATTATGAGGTAAGCCGTCATCCGTCGTGTATGTTGTGTATTCGCCCCCGCTGTACCGGCAGACACCCATGTTGGTGCCGAACCAAGAACTCCCATTGCGGCTATGGAGGATCGAAGTTACCGTGTTTGCTGGTAGGCCATCCGCAGTCGTGTAGTATGTGTATGACAGGCCATCATAGCGAATGGCCCCCTGTCGGGCGGTACCGATCCAGAGAGTCCCCGTGCTATCTTGAGCCAAACTTTCGGTAAATATAGACGGACCATCTGCCAGTCCGTACAGATGCCAAGGACCTCGCCGAAATCCCGGACCCCGATAAGTAATACGACCCGGACCAGCGGTCTTGGTAATGCCCATACCGATAGTTCCGCGTGTGCCAGGTGGTAGGTCAGGAAAGGCCACCTCAAGAATCTGCGTTTCCATTTTTGGGGGAACCCAAACCTTATCAGCAACTAGAATATCAGTACCTCTATATCCAACTTCTAACCGGTATTCCCCTACCAGCAAATCAACTTCATACACACCTTGAGAATCAGTCTTCACCTCCACCCATGATTCTTCCGATGATAGCGATTGAATGCGCACCTTCCCCAGTCTAGTTCCCTCATCCATGTCTTCCCATTTGATCTTGCCCTTGATCTTACCTATTCCTGTTTCTAAACCTCCAAACTCGTAATGTGGAGGACGTGCTTTCTTACTTGGACGAAACCTCAACCTTGACCAGTTGGCGTCATTGTCGTCAACCCCGCCATACATCAACTGCCCTCCGTATGAGTTCTCTCCGCCATCAGGATCTGTAACCACTACCATAAATCCCACCATTCGTTCTTCGAATGGTGGATACCATTGGGGGGTCGCTTCCATCAACGCTGACATTGGAATTGCAGCCTCAAGGATATAATTCCCACCCTTACCCAATTCAACGGCTAATTTTGTCTCTGGCGGAGCGATATCACCCACATTTTCACCATTTCGCCACCACTTGCCAGAATCGGGATAGGTCGGATCAGCCACGAAGGAGAACGAATGATCTCCTTTGATCCAATCTGAACCATCCCCATCAAGAGGGATATCCAGAAAGAGGCTCACCGAGTCTTCGAAATACCACTGCTCTCTATTCCCCCCGACAACATCGTGGACATTATCCGTAACCTGAACTGCCAGATAAATCCACTCTTCATCCCATCGCAAAGCGAACGAACCTGAAAGATCCGCATCTGTTGTAGCAGTTCCTTTTGGCTCCGTCGCTCCGTCATCCTGCAGCTTGGACCATGGGTTTGAATCAAGCGGCATATAGGGGGCATCCTGACCCAATTGAATCCAATTTTCTTGGCTCCAATCACTGATATTGCCGTCTATTATGGGTGGGGTCTCTGTTCGTTCAATCTCTACTATCAACGTAGGCTTCTCAAAACTGCTGCTTAGTACACCCTCTGGTTGCATAAAAACGGCGGAAAATCAGCCGTGTTCTGCCACATTGTCACTTGCGGTGCCTCTGGAAAATGGGGATCTATGGTGTTGACGAAGACACCGGAAACCCACCTCCAGGAGGAC